>Ga0208490_100558_pt1 | contig 21619 bp, 24 predicted proteins | sample SubbioAug_CSWold_FD_184818 | JGI IMG/M metagenome (GOLD analysis project Ga0208490, IMG submission 184818) | Serpentinite rock and fluid subsurface biosphere microbial communities from McLaughlin Reserve, California, USA - CR11Aug_CSWold (SPAdes) | ecosystem: Environmental > Terrestrial > Deep...
AGGGGGGGCTTAAAGACGGTAATCCTTGAAAAATCAATGCCAGGGGGGCAGGCGGCTCTAACTGACCAGATCGAAAATTACCCTGGCTTCCCCGGGGGAGTTTCGGGACCAGAGCTGATGCAAAAATTTATGAAGCAGGCCATGGAGGTGGGGGCTGAGTTTAAAACCCAGGAAGTAGTTCAGGCAGAGCTTTTGCCTAGGGAAAAGAAAATTCTCACCAGCCAAGGAGAAGAGCTGACTGCTAAAGCGGTGATTATTGCCACCGGCGCCCAGGCAAAGAAGCTGGGCGTACCCGGAGAGGAACGCTTTACCGGCCGGGGTGTATCCTGGTGTGCTACTTGTGACGGGGCTTTTTTCCGGGAGAAACGGGTAGCTGTATTGGGCGGTGGTGATGCAGCGGTTGAGGAGGCCAATTTTCTTACAAAATTTGCCCGGGAGGTAGTGTTGATTCACCGGCGGGACCAGCTTAGAGCTGCCATGGTGCTTCAGGAACGAGCCCGACAAAACGAAAAGATGACCTTTATGTTTGACACCGTAGTTCAGGAAATTGTGGGAACTCAGGCTGTGGAAAAGCTGAGACTAAAGAATCTTAAGACGGGTGAAGAGACGGAGGAAGCTTTTGACGGGGTATTTATCTTTGTGGGAACAGTCCCTAACACGGCCTTTTTAGAGGGCAAGGTGGAATTGGATGATATTGGCTATGTGCTTACCCATGATTATCTGAAAACATCAGTCCCGGGGGTTTTTAGTGCCGGTGATGTGCGGAAAACATTTTTAAGGCAAGTATCCACTGCGGTGGGAGACGGTGCAGTGGCAGCCATGGCGGTGGAGCACTACCTGGCAGAGCTAAAATAATGTAACTATTCAGTAGTCAGTAGTCAGTAGCCAGTAGTCCGAAACATTCTGAATTCTGAATCCTGACTCCTGACTCCTGCCTCCTGACTTCTGAATTCTGACAATTGATAGCCTGCTGAATAGTTACAAAATAATATTGTGGCGTATCCGAAGGTCTTTTAGATAAGCTTGAACTAGCAGGCACAAGATGTTATAATATAATGAAATTAAAGAAATAAGAAATAAGAAATAAGAAATAAGAAATAAGAAATTAAGCTTTAGGGAGGAAACGATCAATGGTAATGCGACACTTGAGGCGAAAAAACTCCGGGATGCGCTTATTCTTTATGATTCTAGCCATCTTGATTATACTGGGATTAGTGGGATCTAGCTTGGCGGGAATAGCCTTATTCTAAATACAGGGTCGGCGCTGGGAGGGTGATATGGTGCATTACGGCGATAGGAAACAGGAGATGATAACCCGGTTGAAAAAAATTGAAGGCCAGGTAAGAGGAGTTCAGAAGATGGTGGAGGATGGGCGGTACTGTGTGGATATCCTGGTCCAGATTGCGGCTATACGCTCAGCCATCAACAAAGTGGGACTGACCTTGCTTGAAAGCCATACTAAGGGCTGTGTGACCAAGGCCATTCATGAAGACCACGGAGACGAAGCTATTGATGAGTTGATGGAAGTTATGAATAAATTTATTAAGTAAGCCTAGGATACCGGTATTAATCGAAGGGTTAATACCGGTTATTTTGGTATGCGTCATTTTCTTCGGGTAAAATTCGTAATTCCGTCACATTTGCATCATAAATCTGTAATAATCTAGTGGCACAATGAAGGAGATAGAAGTATGCGTAGGAGCAGAAGTTAAGGTTAAACCCAAACCCATGTCATAGCTTGTTAATAAATTAACTTGCCATACTTTTTTAGGGCGATTTTTAGATGTATACCAGGAAATTATGCTTTCGTGGAATTTGTGGATAATTTCCTATGCGTGGGGGTTGTTAAGGGAGATGCTCCCTTATCTGCCAAAGAGGGTCACAAGTGAAACGTCCTAGGGCGAGTTGTGCCACGAATAAGTGCACTGTGGTACGAGCGCCGCCGAGATGGTGAGGCGGCCGGGTGCGAAGCACCGCATTGGTTCCCTGGGAGAAAACAAAAGCACTACCTTATTAAGCCGAAAGGCACGAAGTGCTTTTGTTCAGGGGAATAATTAAGGAGGAGTTGACGGTGGTCGCAAGAAAAAGTACATGGACTCTAATTGTAATCTTGGCACTGACATTTGTCCTAGTGGCACCATCCACTGCTCTAGCCCAGCCGTTAAAAGCTAATGACCTATTTGTGTCCATCTGGCCGGAATACGATGAGCCGGGAGTGCTGGTTATCTACAGCGGGGAAGTTAGGAATACTTCTGCTGAGCCATTTGAAGGCAGGATAGTGTTAAATATTCCCAAAGGGGTAGCTAGGGCAGAAATGGTGTGCGAAACTGAACAAGGAATGCTCTGCCTTCCTTTTGAGATAAAGCAAATGGAGAATTATGCTCAGCTTTCCTGGATTGTTTCCAAGCCCATTCAATCCGGGGGAGTACTGCCCTTTATGGCGGAGTTTTACTATAATCCCTTTGGGGGAGATAAAAATAAGAGCTTTACTTATGAATTCATCCCTTCCTTTGATATTGACAGGATTATTTTTGAAGTAAAGGAGCCTTTCAACGCTGTTGACTTTAAGATTGAGCCAGCATTTGATTCTGTTCGAGAGGATAATTTTGGCTTCAGTACTTATAGACAAACCCTTTTTAACTTGGCTCAAGGGGAAAGTCGAGCAATATTTATCAGTTATACAAGGGAAAGCAATGAACCTTCCATTGACCGGGCGCTGGTGACAGGACCGGGTGTTAATCAACCTAATTTAGGAGGTGGACAACAATCTATGAACTCTACAACTGGCATTCTACTGGTAGCCTTCCTGGGCTTAATGGGATTTTTCCTGTTCTATGCCATAAATAGCGCTAACCATGGCAATAAGAGCGACGCCAAGGAGACGGGCAAGGGAAAGAAGAAAGTTAACTCAGTCAGAGACAGCAAGTCTTCTGAAGATGAAAAGAAAAAACTGAGAAGATTGCTTTTGGGCGGCAAAATCAGCGAAGAAACATATAAGGAGCTGGTGGCTGAACTGGAAAATAGCCGATAAAATGAAGGGTGGAGGTGGGATATGAAAGCAAACACAAAGGTTACCATTGCGGCCTTGATAATAATTGCAACCATAGCTGTCATGATGGTTACGGGATTTCTAAATATGTCGGGAAGAACAGTTACCATTGAGCAGGTATTGGCTACTGGAGTTGAGTACGAGGGTAAATTTTTGCGGACAGAAGGACAGTTGATGGAAGGTTACGTTTTTAATGTGAAGGATATAACTCTAGAGTTTCAAATTACCGATGGCGAGCGGATATTAAATGTTTTTTACAAAGGATTTCAGCCGGACAATTTTGATGTAGGGATTGATGTGATTCTAACGGGTAACTACCAGGAAGATGTATTCATAGCAGATTCTGTTCAAACCCGCTGTCCCAGCACCTATGAAGCGGAAGTGAATTATGATGAAGATGCCGAAAACCCGCATGAACAATAACAAGGTACGGCATTAGGAGTCAGGAGTCAGGAGTCAGGAGTCAGCATGAGAATCAAGGTTCATGCCCATGTGGTTAAGCAAATTGCGCAAAAATATTCTCGGACATTCTGAATTCTGACTACTGTATTCTGAATACTTGTGAAGTAGTACACACTGAACTATTTGAGGAGGTAATAAGATGTTGCCAGATATGGGGTATATATTCTTGCTTTTGGCCTTGGCAATCAGCATTTATGTCATTGCTGCTTACCTAATCGGAATCAAAACCGGGAACCAAAGGCTGTTAGAAAGTGCTAAAGGAGGAACGGGAGCTGTATTTCTCCTGGTTACCATCTCCTCTTTCATCCTTTTTTATGCGTTGATGACCAGTGACTTTTCTGTAAATTATGTGGCTCGTTACACCAGCACGGATTTGCTCTCCTTCTATAAATTTTCCGCCTTCTGGGCAGGTAATGAAGGATCGCTGCTGTTGTGGTTATGGATGATCGTGGGATATGCTGCCATTATTGCCTATTCTAAGCGGCATCAGCTGACCCAAATGAATCCTTATGTTTTGAGTATCATAATGGTCAATGCAGTATTTTTCTTAATTATGATTACCTTTGTAGCCAATCCTTTTGACCGGCTGCCCATAGCTCCCTCGGAAGGAAATGGCTTAAACCCAATGCTTCAGCACCCGGGGATGGTGGTCCATCCGGTAACAACCTACTTGGGCTATGTGGGCTTTTTGATACCCTTTGCCTACGCCATGGCAGCCTTGATATTAAAAAGGGTGGATGACGTGTGGATTAAAATAACCAGAAGATGGACAGTAATAGCCTGGATATTCTTGACCCTTGGAAATATGTATGGTGGACAGTGGGCTTACGTGGAACTTGGCTGGGGTGGTGTGTGGGCCTGGGATCCGGTGGAAAACGCCTCCTTTATGCCTTGGCTGACCGGTTCTGCCTTCCTCCACTCGGTAATGATCCAAGAGCGGAAGGATATGCTGAAAATTTGGAATATCAGTTTGATTATCATCACCTATGGCTTGACAATCTTCGGCACCTTCCTGGTGCGAAGCGGAATATTGTCTTCAGTGCACGCCTTTTCTGACTCAAACATTGGACTTTATATCTTAATGTTCCTGGGCGTAATGATGATTGGATCCTTATATATTCTCCTTGACCGAATCCACCTGCTGCGGGAGCAAAATGAGATTCAGTCATTCCTGTCAAAGGAAAGCAGTTTCTTAATCAACAACCTGCTATTGGTGGGAGGGACTTTTGCCGTGTTTTGGGGGACAGTGTTTCCCTTGGTTTCGGAGGCAGTTACCCGGACAAAGGTAACAGTGGGTGCACCCTTCTTTAATCAAGTGGTAGGGCCGATTTTATTGGCCATGATTCTAGTAATGGCTATCTGCCCGCTGATTGCCTGGCAAAAGTCTACCTGGAGAAGCCTGTGGGATAACTTCGCCATATCCTTGGTGATTGCCATCGGATTGGCCATTGGATTATTTTTCTTTGGCATTACCAAACCCTGGGCAGTTCTTTCGGCTATTGTAATTTCCTTTGCCATAGCTACCCATATTCAGGAATTTATCAAGGGCACCTTGGTGAGAATGAGGCTTACGGAAGAAGGCCCCTTAACTGCTTTAAGAAATTTAATGATAAAAAGCAGGAGAAGGTATGGCGGCTATATTGTCCACCTGGGGATTTTTATGCTGGCTATGGGCATGGTGGGAGAAGGATTTTATGGCGTGGAGAAGAGCATCAGCGTCCGAGCCGGTGATGTGATTCAAATTAACAATTATGACCTGCACTTTAACAAGCTGGATGCCAAGAGGGAAGGACCTAACGAAATAGTTTTTGCTGATATTTCAGTGTATAAGGGAGACGAGTACTTGGGCAAGTTGTACCCGGAAAAGATTTTTTATCCCACCTGGGACCAGCCAAGATCCAATGTGGCCATCAGAGGCACTTTGGCTGAAGACTTATATATCGTACTGGCAGGTTGGGATCAGGATGGCACCACTGCCTTAAAGATTGACATTAACCCATTAATGATGTGGGCTTGGATAGGCATGTACACTATGGTGCTGGGAACACTCTTTGCATTATGGCCTGGCAAGGGAAGTGACTTGGGGCCGAAGTACCACCGAAGAATTTGAAACCTATAACAACAAAAAAAGAGGTGAATTAGATGGATATATTTACCATATTATTGGGGGCAGTTGTAATTACCGCTAGCGCTGTCATGGTGGCTATGCCCTTAGTGCGTGGAGGAGAAGAAAATCTAAATTATAAAAATCCCGGTGTAGACATGGAAGAGAATCTGGCGAAGAACAAAGAGGATACCTTTGCCATCTTGAACGAAATCGAGTTTGACTATAAAACCAGGAAGCTAGCTGAGGAGGACTACCAGCTGTTGAAAAATAAATACCAGAAGCAGGCGGTAGCTATCTTAAAGGAAGAAGAGGAAATTTCCGGCAGGGTATTTAATAGCAGCCAGCTGAAAGAGTTAGAGCAGCAGGTGGAAGACGAAATTGCCAAAGAGCTGGAGCAACTGCTGAAACAGCAAAAAAAATAGGGAAAACTCTCAACACAAAAGTCGAGGTGGAAGCAAATGGACATTTTCAGGAATAGGGCTATATTTCTGCAAGTTATATTAATAGCGCTGGTGCTGGCAATGATGACTGTACCGGCGGAATCTTTTCCCAGCCAGGATGCTGATTACTCCGGCCAAGGATTAGAAATAGACCTTCATAATATTCTCATTAACGAAGCTAATGGCATCCTGGAAGTTCAGGAAATAATCAGGGTGGTTAATGGGGGCGACCAGCCCATAGTAGTGGATAAGACGTTGCCGGAAGAAGAGCAGTATACCTTTCAAGTGGTCTTGCCCCCCAGCACTATCAGCTTAAGCTTTCCGGAGAATATTGAGCTAGATAATGATATTATCAGTACCGCTACCGGCTTTGCTTATACTATTCCCCTGAAGCCGGGTATTAACGAGCTGGAATTTTTCTATAAGATAGAACCTAATAACGAGGGACAGTTTTTGTTGGACAGAAAAATTGTCTATCCCACCCAAAGCGTATATTTCATCATCCAGGGAGAGGTGGGCTTAAGCGGCGCAAAAATGGTCTATTATGGCAATATGGATATAGGGCAGGTGTATTACTGGGATGATCCTATCCCAGGTGAAGAGGTAGCTGTTATTGCTGGGAAAGGTATCAAGCCGGACAACTCCGGCAGCGGCAGTGGCAGCGGTAGTGGCAGCGGCAGTGGCAGCACAAACTTAGAGCGGGGTTACCGGGCATCATTCCACTCTGCCGGCCATATCCGTTTTTGGGATACTTCCCCTTTTGCCAGAATTGAACCCCATGTGTTTTTGGTAGTATTCACTATGGTGTTATCCTCCGGGACCTACTTCTATATTAAGGGTAGGAGAAAAGAGGATGGAGGGGTAGAACCCCAAGATGACGAAGATAAGTTTCAAGAAATGTTGGAACGCCAAGTCGAACTGTTGGCCAAGCTGGCCCAGGTGGAGAAAAAGCATCAAGCCGGGGAGCTGAATCAGGAGGAATACCAAAAGCTCTCTAAAATTTATAAGGAAAAGCTGGTTAAGTTAAAACTGCAGCTAAAGCTATTGAGTGAATAGTGATGCGAGTATCAACCTCGAATACAGGGAGGGTAGCACCGTGATCAAAGCAGAGGGAATTTACAAAAGGATCGGTAACAAGGAAATCCTGCGGGGGATAGACCTGCATATGAAAGAAGGAGAATTTGTTACCGTATTAGGGCCAAATGGGGCGGGTAAGACTACTCTGTTAAAGATATTGGCTATGTTAACCAAGGCCTCCGCCGGTAAGCTCACAATTGGTGGAGTGACGGTGGATGACAACGTGGCCAAGATGCGGGGACAAATCGGTGTCATTTCCCACAATAGTTTTCTCTACGACAAGCTGACAGCTTTTGAAAATTTAAGGTTTTATGGGGAGATGTACCAGACAAATAATTTAAAAGAGCGGATTTATCAGGTAATAGATGAGGTTGGTCTCCAATACTCCCTGGCGGATCCGGTGCGAACCTTTTCCCGGGGAATGCTGCAACGGTTGAGCATTGCCCGGGCCATCCTCCATGACCCCAAGGTGCTGTTTCTGGATGAGCCCTATACCGGACTTGATCAGCATGCCATCGGCATTTTAAATAAGGTACTGTTTAAACTTAACAAAGATAAACGCACTATTTTCATGATTACCCATAATTACGAGCAGGGCTTGGAGCTAAGCGACAAAATTATTATTATCTATAAAGGGAAAATCACCTACCAGGATCAAGCAAAGTGTTTGGGACCTCGAGAGTTTAAACAGCTGTACTTGGAACAGGTGGGTGGTAAGCAATGAATTTCTTAAAGCAAATAAAGGCGATTGTTTGGAAGGACTTGGTTTCGGAATTCAGGACAAAAGAGATGCTCAGTGCCATGTTAATTTTTTCCTTTCTGGTAATCGTCATCTTTGCCTTCGCCTTTGATCCTGCCAGGGAAACAACCAGGGCTGTTTTTCCCGGTATAATTTGGGTTGGGATCAGTTTTGCCGCAATTTTAGGATTGAATCGCTCCTTTGTAGCTGAAAAGGAAAACGATAGTCTATTGGGACTGATGCTGACTCCTGCTGATCGGAGCGTAATCTACTTTGCCAAGGTGATAGGCAATCTTATTCTGGTTTGGATGGTAGTATTAATTTCCATGCCCCTTTATTTTATCTTTTTTAACTTCCAATGGGCGGGATCCATCCCCATATTAGCCCTTATAATTTTTCTCAGCACCTTGGGATTTATTTCGGTGGGGACTTTTTTGGCCGCATTGGCGGCTAACACTAGAACCAGTGAAATTCTGTTGCCTATAATTGTGTTTCCCATAGTGGTGCCGGTAATAATTGCTGCGGTGGAAAGCACGGCGATAGTGCTGGGGAGTGTGGCTCACGGCGGGCTGATGTCTTGGCTGATGCTCCTCATCTTATATGATGTGATTTTTTTAGCGGTACCCTTTGTATTATTTGATTATGTGCTGGAGGTGTAGAATGAATAGCAAGCTCATTTTGGGACGGGGACACCATATTTTGGGAGGGATAACCTTTGCCATGATCGCCCTGGCTATCTACCTGGTGTTTATATGGGTGCCTGCGGATGCTAAGCTGGGTGTATCCCAAAAGATTTTTTACTTTCACGTGGCGGCAGCCTGGGTAGGTTTTTTTGCTTTCTTTGTTGTCTTTATTGCAAGCATTATCTACTTAAAAAGCCGGAGCAAAAAATGGGACATTATCGGCGTATCCTCTGCGGAAATAGGGGTATTTTTTACCACCATCGCCCTTATCACCGGGTCTATCTGGGGCCGAACTGCTTGGAACGTCTGGTGGAACTGGGAGCCACGATTAGTGACTACGCTAATCCTGTGGTTTATTTATGTGGCCTATCTGATAATCAGAGCTTCCTCCACGGAGGAAGAGAAAAAAGGCCGCCTGTCAGCAGTATTCGGGATTATCGGGTTTTTCAATGTGCCAATTGTGTTCATGTCCATTCGCTGGTGGCAGATTGGCCTGCATCCGGTGATCATCGAAGCAGACCGAGTGGGGCTGCCCACATCCATGCTGAGAACATTAATTACATCAGTAATCGCCTTTACCTTTTTATACTTCTACCTGCTGCAAAAGGGGATAGCCCTGGGCTGGCTGCGGGAAGAGGTAAATAGCTTAAAAAGTAAACTTCGGGAAAAATTTGATTAGGGGGTGCCGGGATGAACTATTTATTTGCTGCTTATACAGTAATTTGGGTGCTTTTGTTCGGCTATTTGGTTACTTTGGGAAAAAGACAGAACAAGCTGGCTGAAGAGCTGGAAATATTGAAAAGAAACTTGTAACATACGCCAAAAAAATAAAGCCAAATAAATAAAGATTTAAGGAGTGATTAAGGGAGAATGCAGAAAAAACTGAGGTTCGTATTAGTGGCGCTGGTCTTAGTCATGGCAGTAATTGTGGGTGCAAATATGTTGTTGAAAGACAATACTGACACACCAGTTGGATCAGATGCGCAAGTTGGTCAGGGAATTTCTATGGGAGCAGTTGTCCCCCATAAGGTAGGCAGTTTTGATCTGGTTGGCTTGGAAACCGGCCCAGAAGCATTGGATAATATCAACCGTCTCCACGGTACAAAAATTGATATAATTGACGGATATGTGGCCCAGTATGCAAACGAAAATAGTTCCTTTGTGCTCTGGATGTCTGAATCAAGGGATGATAAGGAAGCCCGGTATCTGTTCGATATAATGGATGAAAAAATGCCTAATAGCCCTATGTTTAAAAATAGAACTGAACTTGATTTTGAGGGCAGGTCTTTAATTTATGTAACCGGTGCCGGGATGGAGAATTATTACTGGGTAGAGGGAAGGAAGAATTACTGGGTTGGTATTTTTACAGGTGACGAGATGGAAATTTTGCAACTGGTGGTAGAAAATTTTTAGTCTTTTTTTCTAGACTAATTTCCATGCACTAAAGCGATAAGGTTGTATAAGCTAGGCCTAACTGGGAAACCTAAGGAGGAAAATGATAACCCAAGGCAGTTCCTTATGTTTTCCGGGAGGTGAAAAGCAGATGACGTATATAATTAATGAAGAGTGTATCAATTGCGGAGCATGTACTCCCGAGTGCCCAACAGAGGCAATTTACGAAGGAGACGATATTCACCACATTGATCCGGAAAAGTGCATTGACTGTGGCAACTGTGCTGAAGTATGTCCCGTGGGGGCTCCTAATCCAGAGTAAAAAAACACATAATAAGGGCTTTAAATTGCAAAAGATGTAATTTAAAGCCCTTATTCATTTGCCTTCATTTTGCCCATTTTACTTTATTTGACAAATAGCAAGGAAATAGTTACTGAAATTACCAAACACTAATTCCCTCCTCTATAGTATAATTAGACATACGGGGGAGGGAGAGGCGATGTTGCCGTTTTTAAGCTTTGGGGATATCAATTGGTCACTTTTGGCTAAATTAATTGTACCGGCAGTATTGCTGTCCTTGACTGTTAATTATTTAATTAAATATCCCATGCTGCCAAAAATGACGGCTTACCAGGGAGTAAAGACTGCTATGAAGCTGAATCTTGAGTACCGGGCAGGGGACTGGCAACGGGCAGAGGAAGGTGACATTACTGTTTATTTTCTAGAAGAAGATCGGGATGCGGCAGCTATTGTGCTGGCAGTGAGCGAAGCAGCCATCCGAGAAGTAAACCAGATTTTAAATCATCAGCTCACCGGGAAAATTCCAGTGATGGTTTATCCCGACAGGCTTGCTTTAAACAAGAGCTTTGGCTGGGAATCGGATGTGAGCGCAATGGGTGCCTACTGGGCAGGAGTTGTCAAGGTGCTGTCGCCCTTTGCCTGGATAGAAGGAGAGGATCAGCAGCTAATTGCTGAGGAATTTAAATACTCCGGACCCGTGGTTCACGAGTATGTCCACCTGGTGGTGGATGAGAAAACCAGGGGAAATTACACCCGGTGGTTTACAGAGGCGCTAGCCCAGTACTGGGAGCGAGAAATAACTGGATTTCAGTTTGACAGTCCTGAAGGAGATCTCCATCAAGAGCTGTATCCCTTAATAAAAATGGACAGGCAATTTGATAATTTGCCTAACCAGGCATTGGCCTACAGCCAGTCACTGGCCATAGCCGACTTTCTGTACCAGGAGTATAGCCACCTGCAGGTGGAGCAATTGCTGGTGGAGTTAGGCAAAGGTCTAAGCATGAGTCAGGCTTTATTTAATTCTATTGGACTGGATTTAAATGGATTTGAACAGCAGTTTCATCGGTGGCTGCGAGCAATATACCCGGCAGAGCATTTGGGAAATTTAGATACCAAGGATGTCAATACTCAGGCCAGCAAGGCTCACTGGACACGGCAGGTGTCCTAGTGAGTTTTTTTATTATTTTTCAACTTTAAATTAGTTAGAAATCTATGATATTTTTGAACAATGTGTGAAGAAACCGGTATATTTTACTGGATTAATTGCAGAAATAATTATTGTAAATTATAATAAGCTTAGTTAGAGAAATAATTATCAAAGAACTCATAGGGGGTAGGGGAAGTGTCAAAAAAGAAGAAGGAATTCCAGGAAAAAAGGGAAAAACGGCGATTCGCAAACCGAGTAGTGATAGGGGTAGTTGTAGTACTGTTTGCATTTATTATTGTCTCTTTTGCCATGCGCAACTCCGGCGATAATATATCCACCATAGCAAATCGCTGGGAGGGAGGAACGTATAATATCGGCAAACAGGTGGACTACTTGGGCAAGAGAGTTGCCATGACGGATATAGAACTACAGGTGGACAAGGGTAAAGTAATGTTTCCAGTGGAGGCAGTGGTGGATAATAGCTTCATTTATTCCGAGTACACCAATGAACGGACCAGGTTGCCGTTGATGGCTTTTATTTCCCCGTCGGGACGGTTAGTGGCGGCAGTATCCTACTGTGAGCCTTGCCGCTCTGAGAGTTTCCATATTGACGGACGGGACTTGGTTTGTGACAGCTGCCAAACTAAATGGCAGATTGCCGATCTAAAGGGGATCAGCGGCGGATGCAAAGAGTATGCGCCGGAGGAATTGAACTATGAAGTAGTTGACGGCATGGTGGTAATTGACGAAGCTGATATATTGTCCTGGGTGCCCAGGTCATACCAGTCAATGGAGGGATAATAAATGAGAGTTGATTCCATTGCCTTAAGCAGTATTAGGAGGCGAAAGTGGAAAATGGCCTTCATTGTTATGGGGATAGTTCTGGCAGTGGGAACTGTAGTTGCCCTTTATAGTACCACTACCACCATGCAAGTGGAGCTGGCGGATCGGTTTGATGAAATAGGGGCTAATATCATGGTGGTGCCAAAAACTGACGACCTGGTTCTATCCTACGGTGGGCTGACTATCAGCGGAGCCGGTGGCGACAAGGCCTACTTGGAATATGAAGATAGTGTCATCAAAATAAATAACATTAAAAATGCACCTAGCATTGCAACTGTGGCCCCTAAGCTGTTGGCTAGCTTAACAGTAGCGGACAGGGAAACAGTGGTGGTGGGAGTTGATTTTCCTTTTGAGCTCAGGTTGAAGCCCTGGTGGTCCTTTGATGGAAACAGGCCTAGGGGAGTTGACCATGTGCTCTTGGGGGCTGATGTGGCTAATTTGCTTGACTTAAAGCCCGGTGACGATATTATAGTGGCAGAGGAAACCTTTCAAGTAACAGCTGTGCTGGCGCCTCTGGGCAACGAGGAAGATGGCCTCATTTTTATGCAGCTGTTAACAGTGCAGCGCCTTTCCGGGTTAGAAGATAAAGTTTCCTTGATCGAGGTGGCAGCATATTGCACCACCTGTCCCATTGAGGAAATTGTGGAGGATATTAATCACGATCTTCCCGCAGCAGTAGCCACTGCCATTAGTGAAGCAGTTAAAGCCAGATATGAAGTGATCGACAGTTTCGCCAGGTTTGCAGCAGCAGTGGCAGCTGTGGTGGTGCTAATCGGTTCATTGGTGGTAACTATAACCATGATGAGCTCAGTGAATGAGCGAACCCGGGAAATCGGCATTTTTAGATCCATTGGGTTTAGAAAGAGTGCCATAATTGAGATAGTGTTAACAGAGGCTTTAATTCTTGGAGTCATGGGTGGAGTACTTGGTTATATTGTTGGCATACTGGGGGCTAAATGGCTGGCTCCTACCATGGCTGAAATGGAACTGGCTATTCAGTGGAATTTGATGGTTGGCGGATTAGCTGTTGTGGGGGCAATTGTCTTAGGGATTGCTGCCAGTGCCTATCCGGCTCTGAAAGCGGCTAACCTGGATCCGGTGGAAGCCCTGCGCCATATCTAGGAGACAGGAGACAGAATAAGACAATGGTTTATCCTTTAAATATGCTGAATTCTGACTCCTTTAGCATCTATTCAGTAGGTCTTTGAGGGCAAGTGGTTAAGCAGTAGTTTAACGATGGTTTAACGATGGTTTAACGATTTGAATGCTTTCTCTTTTCCTGACCAACTGACCAACTTGACCTCAAAGTCAGCACCTGAGTAGTTACCTCCTATATTCTGAATACCTGAATTGAAAGGGGTTGAAGTGTAGTGAGTTTAATTGAAGTTAACCAGGTAACTAAGCTTTACCAGAGCGGTGATGAGCAGGTTACAGCTTTAGGTGGAGTAGATTTAAAAATTGACAGCGGGGAATTCCTGGCATTAATGGGTCCTTCAGGCTCAGGAAAAAGCACCTTGCTGACTATTTTAGGTTGCTTAAATCCCCCCACTAGCGGGAAGGTAATAATTGATGATGTGGATATCTATGGTTTGAACAGTGAACGTCGGGCGGACTTTAGGAGTACCTATATCGGCTTTGTCTTTCAACAATTTCAACTGATACCTTACTTGAGCGCGGCAGAAAATGTGATGCTGCCCTTAGCTATCAGCAATAAGTCTAAGGAAGAGCAATGGGAGTTGGCTAGGCAAGTGCTAACTAAAGTTGGCCTAGGCAATAAAATGGAGCGGCTTCCCAACCAACTGTCCGGGGGAGAGCAGGAGCGAGTTGCTATTGCCAGGGCCATTGTCAACCAGCCACCCATAGTTTTTGCAGATGAGCCCACGGGAGCTCTGGACACTAAGACCAGCGAAGAGATTATGGATCTATTCCAGCAGGTAAACAGCGAAGGTTTGACTATTATCATGGTGACCCATAACAAAGAAAACTTGAACTATGTCCAGCGAGCGGTATTTGTTCGGGATGGACTGATGGAGAAAGAAGAACTATACCAAAAAAAAAACAAGCTGACAGCAGCGGGAAAATAGGTGGAATATAAATGGATCTACTGACCATTGCCTTAAGCAACTTAAAAATTAGAAAAGTTAAAATGCTGTTTATTGTTCTGGGGATGATTATTGGCACCGCCACCATCGTCACTTTGTTTACCATTACTACCAGCATGGAGAAGGAGCTGCAGGAGCGCTTTGATCAGCTGGGGACCAGAGTTTTGATCACCCCTGAGCAAAAAACCTTTTCCCTTTCCTACCGGGGCATTACCACTGCGGGCAATATAAGTGGTGAAAAGCAGCTGTTTTCGGTGGAGGAATTAAAGCGCCTTGAGTATTTGAGCTGGTGGAATCAGGTGACAGTGGCATCACCTAAGCTGGTAGCGGCCTTAACGGGGGAAAACGGCAACCTCCTTGGTCTTGGGGTTGACTTTGAACAGGAGTTAAAGCTAAAGCGCTACTGGGAGGTTTCCGGCAGCTATCCTGAAATTGACAATAACCAGCTGGTCTTGGGTCATGACTTGGCTCGGCGGCTAGGGAAGAAGACGGGTGACTACCTGGAAGTAGCCGGTGCCAGATTTACGGTCACCGGAGTTATGGCGGAAATAGGCACAGAGGAAGACAAGCTGGCATATTTTAACCTGGCAGATTTACAGAAATTAAGTGGCAACAACGGCCTTTTAAGCATGGCTGAAATAAGCTTGGGGGGAACTTTCCCCCGGGAGGTGGTTGAGGGGTATCTTGGGGAGATTGTGGATGGTATCCCAGGGCTTACCGCTGCTCACATTCAAGACGCGGCGGAAGGAAGAAGGGCGCTGGTGGAGAGATTTGCCAAGTTTGCCCTGATGGTAACTGCCGTGGTAATCACCATTGGGTCATTAATTATGGGAACCACTATGATGGCCTCAGTCAAGGAGCGGACTGCGGAAATCGGTGTCTTTCGGGCTACAGGTTTTAGGAAGAGCCATATAATGAAAATCATCTTTATGGAAGCAGGAATTTTAAGCGGCTTGGCAGGAGTTGGCGGCTATCTCCTGGGGATGCTGGTGGCTACTTTTACCGGCCCGGTAATTATTGAATTGCAAACCGGGATTGTCTGGAGTCCCATAATAGCCGTGATGGCAATAGGACTAACCATAACCATTGGGCTGGCTGCAAGCTTTTACCCTGCTTATAGAGCAGCTAACCTGGATCCGGTGGAGGCATTGCGTTTTATTTAGCCACTCGGAACTTTTTAATAATGTAACATAATGAGGAGGCTAGCGTAGCCTCTTCTTTCTGGTTAGATGCAGATAACGATGAAAAAAATAAAAAATTTCCGATAAAGGAATAAAATAATTTTTAGAGAAGATACAGAAATACTAAAAATCTATTATTAACTGCGAGTGGATTTGCATGGAAAATAAAAAAATAAATTACTTGACTCTTCACAAACAAATTGCTTCTGTATTATCTAATATAGATAATACGGAAGCAAAACTACAACACTGTCGGAAGAGCCTTGAACACTTAAAGGATAATAGCGTTAATTTAAATAACTTATTAGTTGAAGAAAAAAGGCGATGGGAAGAAGCGGAAGAAAAAAAGTTGCTGCGTTTTTTTCTGCTTTCCCTGGATATATTACTAATTGTTGATTTTGAGGGTAACTTTCAACATGTTAACCCTGCTTTTACAACTATTTTAGGTTATCATCAAGACCACTTTGTTGGTTTTACTTGGCTGGAGTTGGTAGCTAGATATGTCCATCCTGATGACAGGGAGGCTACCTTGCAGACCATCAAGGAAGCTGTTTCCGGCAAACCATTATATTCCTTTGAAAATCGCTGTTTGTGCCAAAACGGCTCGTATAAGTGGCTAATCTGGTCTGTAATGCCATCGGTGGAAGAAGGACTGCTGTATGCGGTTGCAAAAGATATTACTGATCAAAAGGGTACCCAGCAGCAAGTCAGGGAAAGCAGTGAATTTTTTCACAGGGCTATCAACAGCCTGAACGAAGGCATTGCCATTTTTGCCGCTGCCAGGAATAATGCGGGGGAAATTATTGATTTTAACTTTGAATATATCAATGAAGCTGGTTGTTCCTTTCTCGGTATAGGAAAAACAGAAGATATTGTGGGCAAAGGCCTGCTGGAAATGTTTCCTGGAAACCAGACAAATGAACTATTTGCCAAATACTGCAGGGTAATGGAAACAGGTCAACCAGCAACTTTTGAATCCTTTAGCTACCATCAGGAGGAACTTAATTGGGTGCTGGATGTCCGGGCCTCAAAATTTGGCAACGCCATTGTGGTATCCTGGCGAGATATTACCCAGCGTAAGCTAAGGGAAGAAGCTTTGATACAAGAAAGAGAAAAGGAAGTAGAGTTTTTAGAATGCATCACAGAACCTTTTCTGGGCTTAGATGTTAACTGGAATTTTACCTACATTAACAAAAGTGCTGAAAAATACTTGGGTAAAAACCGTCATGAACTGCTGGGTAAAAATTTTGGGGAAGGATTTTCTGGAGCTGTTGACACACTTCTTTATAATAATCTCCGCCAGGTTTACGCCAATAAAGTACCTTTGTCTTTTGAGGTGGAAGCAATGCTTTTAGGTAAAGACTTTGAGGTTCATGTCTTTCCATTAAAAGAAGGAGTAAGTGTTTTTGCTAAAAACATCACCGCCAGAAAAAGAATGGAAAAAGCTTTGAAACAATCGGGGGGACGCTTTGCCACAGTTTTTCACGCTAGTCCTGCCATGCTGGCAATTTTATCCCTGGAAGAAAAACGTTTTTTGGATGTTAATAAATGCTGGGAAAAATATACCGGATATTCGCGGGCAGAAGTGATTGGCAAAACCATTGACATTTTCGATTTATCGGGAGATGAAGCAACTAAAGAGACGAGAAATAAAGTGATAACCGGTCAGCTAGTAATGAATCATCCTGTTAAATATAGAACGAAAGCAGGAGAAATCAGAGAGGCCTTGTTCTCTGCGGAAATCATTCATATATATCAAAAACCTTGCCTTCTAAGTGTTTCCCTAGATGTAACAGAAAAAAATCACCTAGAGGAAAAGATAGCCCACCTTAACAGACTGGAGCTAATTGGTCAAATGGCTGCAGGTATCAGTCATGAAATTCGCAATCCCATGACAACTGTTAGAGGCTTTCTGCAATTAATGTCTGGAAGGGAAAAGTTTCAGGAAGAAAAGGCTAACTTTGACTTGATGATCTCTGAGCTGGACGGAGCTAATCAGATTATTACCGACTTCTTATCCCTATCAAAAACAAAACCTAAAGAATTAAAGCTGCAGGACCTTAATTTGATTTTAGAAAAATTACATCCCCCCTTAGCGGTTGAAGCATTCCATCAGAATAAATATCTTGCTATAAAAACAGGGCAATTGCCGCTGATTTACTTGGATGAAAAAGAAATACGCCAGTTAGTGCTTAACTTGTGTAAAAATGGCTTGGAAGCCATGCTGGCAGAGACTACAATCGTTATCAGTACTTTTGTGGAAGGAAACAACGTAGTTTTAACAGTTAAGGATGAAGGTCACGGCATGGACGAAAATGGTTTAGCAAAGATCGGCACTCCTTTTTTTACTACCAAAGATCATGGGATAGGTTTGGGAATAGCCGTCTGCCAAAGCATTGCAGTGAGGCATAACGGAAAAATAGAATATGAGTCAGACAGTTTAGGTACTATGGTGCGGGTGCTGTTTCCTATACCAATGGCAGATTCAATATAAAATTTCTTTCCTTTCCATAACCTATGTACTGTCCACAGAAAAGGGACCTAAAAATTGTGAGCTAAAACCATATGTCTGAAAATTGTGAATAAATATACTTTCTTTAATGGGAAATTCTATTGACGATTTAAAAAATGCAGGTTAAAATTAAATTGTACTAGTGAATTAGTACATTGACACAATTAGCTAGCGGCCAGAGCCCAAAGGCCAGAGCCTGGAGGCCGGAGCCCTTGGATGAGGCCAGTGCCTTAAACCCCTAACTTATGCTCAGAGCCCAAAGACAGGAGCCTAGAGGCCAGTGCTGTAGCTAATTGGTAAGTCCTGAAGACCAAAGCCCAGACATCAAATGTCGTAAGACAATGCAGAGGCTAGAGTCTGGAGACCAATGTTAAGGGGGTTTTGTAATGAGCCACGCATATCGAAAAGTAGCCACCGGGTTTAGTTATTTTTATGCCGGTGCTTTCGTGATATCCTTTGTCGCTCTGGGGATGGCGGCACTGGTGACTTTAGTGGTAATTGTGGCTGGACTACTGGGTGCATTTAACTAGATTGCCAAGTAACAAAACAGGGGTGGTAAAACTAAGAAAATAACTAGTTGAAAACAACCGAAAAACTTAATAGGGAAGGGAGGAGAAGGGTGTGTTAGGACCAGAAAAATGGAAAATTGGAGTTAAGGCAAGTATCCTGTTGTCCTTGGGACTGATGTTTTTGATCTTAGCCGGTTCCACCTGGGACTATTCTAACAGCTCCAAGTTTTGTGCCACCTGCCATACCATGGAATTTGTCACCAGCAGTTACAGCACATCTCCCCACGCTGAAGTTAGCTGCACCAGCTGCCATTTGGGGGTAGGCTTTGCTCCCGTCATGCTGTTTAAGAAAGCTACGGAAGTTAACCAGGTGGTGAAAAATGTTACCGGAACCTACGATAAGCCAATTCGGATCAGAAATGAGATTCACGTGGATAAGTCCTGTGAGCGGTGTCATTATACCAAGGTTTTCTACGACCAGCGCCTAAAGGTGAATCATAGCTTTGCCTTGGATGAGGAAAATACACCCATTAAGTCTGTAATGCTCTTTAACACCGGTGGTGGCCCAAAAGCATGGGGAATCCACTGGCACGTGGAAAACAGGATAGTGTACGGTAAAGACGGGGAAGGAAAGATTGTCCATATAGAACTGGAAACCGCCGACGGAGAGCAAGGGATTTATACCCGGCTAAACAGCAGCCAGCCGGTAGCCTTTAAGCAAATGGACTGCGTTGATTGCCATAATCGAGTAGCCCACCGGATATTCAATCCGGAGAAGGTAGTAGATGAATATCTTTCCAATGAGAAACTGCCGCCACTACCCTACATAAAACGGGAACTCACAGGGATGTTAGCAGAGGCAAAGGATCAGCCGCCGGAGATTTGGGGGCAGGAGTTTACTAAAATTTCAGATTATTATAGACAAAATTATCCCCAGGTGTATAATGAAAGTAAGGATGTAATAAATCAATTACCCCAATTGTTGCAGGAAATGGCCAGTCAGATTTTATTCCCGGAAATGAAAGTGACCTGGGAAACCTACCGGGATAGCCTAAGTCACGAAGGCTGCTTTAAATGCCATAATACTGAATTTCAGCTGGAGACAGCTAAGTCCAGCAGTGGCTTACCCCAAGCTATCAGGATGGATTGCCAGATTTGCCACAGTATGCCTGTGACTGCCAAAGGAGAAGGTCAGACTATCACCATTCAATTAAAATAGATTAAGGGCAGGAGTCAGGAGTCAGCATGAGCAGCGAATAAATTTAAATAGAGCTTTGGGAGTGAGAGTCCTAGAGGCCGGTGCTCTCAAATAATAAAGCGGAAAGTGGAAAGTGGAAAGTGGAAAGCGGAAAGCGAAATTTTGATGTTGAACATAACTAATGTAGGGAGGCCCTGAGATGAGAGGTTTAATCCAAAATGTTGCTGTTGGGTGGGCAATCGTCTATACTTCTATGACGGTGATGACATTTATGTTATTGGGATTAGTAGCCCTAGCAGTCCCGTTGGCTATCCTAGCTGGAGTATTTGGCTGGTATAATTAAGGTGAAAAAAGAACAGACTGAAGGGAGACTGAGAGCCTTTAAGGCCGGTAGTCCCCGGAAAATCAGGCTATTTTAGCAGCCTGAAATTTTTATTTTATAGGGGTTAGATGCTGGATGCAACTAGACTTAAAGTTAATCAAAAGTGGGATACCTATCTATCATCAAATAAAAGAACAAATCAAGTTGGGCATCGCCACCGGTCAATTAGAGCCTGGAACCCAGTTGCCCACGGTGCGCCAGTTAGCTGTCCAACTGGAGATTAACGCCAACACAGTCAGTCGGGTGTACTCGGAATTGGAGTCTGAAGGCTACCTGCTGAGCCAGCAAGGCAGAGGAACCTTTGTGGCCAATGCAAGTGAAACAGAAAATAAAGTCCCCTGGGAGGGATTTAAGCACTTATTAGAGGAGACAATTGTGGAAGCCCATAGACTGGGTTATTCCTTAACAGATATATTGGATTACCTGCAAGAACGTGTGGATGGAGGTGGGGATGTTGAAAGAAAGTCGAGTACCTAATTTGGTAAGGTTAGGAGTATTTTTGGGAATCATGACTTTGGCAGGGAGCGCGGTTATTATTTTGGATAATTTTATCTGGCTATTAATTGGCATAGTGTTGGCGGTGGTCTTATCCTTTGGGGTGCAGACCGTTGCCCAGTGGGAACAGGTGGTGGTACTCCGCTTTGGGAAGTTTAAGCGGCTGCTAAAGCCAGGACTGGCCTTTTTGCTGCCTTTTGCCGATTCGGTAATAGAGCGGGTTGATCAGCGCATCAGGGTCACTACCTTTGTAGCAGAACAAACCCTGACGAAGGATACGGTCCCGGTGGATGTGGATGCAGTTTTATTTTGGCTGGTTTATGATGTAAAAAAAGCGGTTCTGGAAGTAAGTGACTACCAGCAGGCTGTTTCCTGGGCGGCTCAGACTACCCTGCGGGAAGTAATCGGCAGCACCATGCTCAGCGAATTGTTATCTAATCGGCGCAAGCTTGACCTGGAGCTGTTGGAGGCTATTGATATAAAAACCGAACCCTGGGGCGTAACCGTTCAGAGCGTAGAACTGCGGGATATTGTCATTCCTCAGATATTGCAGGATGCCATGTCCAGGGAGGCTCAAGCGGAAAGGGAACGCCGGGCCAGAGTGCTGCTCAGCTTAGCAGAAGTTGATATAGCCCAGCAGTTGGTGGCAGCAGCAGCTAGCTACGAAGATAATCCCATTGCTTTAAAGCTTAGGTCCTTAAGCATTTTATCTGAAGGAGTGAAAAACAAAGGCTCTGTAATCGTTGTTCCTTCTGATGCGATTCATCAAGTGGCCATAGCAGGTGCTGTAACCGGTGGAAAAAAAGGGCTGGAACTAGCAGAGGAAGCATTCAGAGAATTAAAGGCAAAATAATAAAGCAAGAGCCCTAGAGTCCTTTTTTTTGTCCTCCTAGTTCTAAAGTGTAACTATTCAGTAGTCAGTAGCCAGTAGTCAGAATTCAGAATAAAAAACGGATAATACTACAGCAATAGGACCTCAGAGCCTAGTAGCCTAGTAGCC
>Ga0208490_100559_pt1 | contig 21599 bp, 39 predicted proteins | sample SubbioAug_CSWold_FD_184818 | JGI IMG/M metagenome (GOLD analysis project Ga0208490, IMG submission 184818) | Serpentinite rock and fluid subsurface biosphere microbial communities from McLaughlin Reserve, California, USA - CR11Aug_CSWold (SPAdes) | ecosystem: Environmental > Terrestrial > Deep...
TTCCTAGGCTACTAGGCTCTGAGGTCCTATTGCTGTAGTATTATCCGTTTTTTATTCTGAATTCTGACTACTGGCTACTGACTACTGAATAGTTACATGATAGTTAATTACTCATCAGATTTAAGTACACCGGCTTTGGCAATGTTGGTTCTGGGAAGGTCTCGAATAACGATGGCCACGCTTGCTGGAGTAGCGTTGGCTGTTCTCACGATAGCATCTGTTACTTCCTTAGCCATTTGACGCTTCTGCTCCTCTGTTCTTCCTTCTAACATGTCTATAGTTACAATAGGCATAATTTTTCCTCCTTTCATCTCAGCATAGTAGGCACCTTTGGATAAAAGAGAAACACCAGCCATTTGAAAATAGGATTGGTGTTTCTGAAAAAATATTTTTCTGATGTAGACAAATATTTTAACGCTTGGAAAACTGAGAGGCTTTCCGGGCTTTCTTTAAGCCGTATTTTCTTCTTTCCTTCATTCTCGGATCTCTTGTTAAAAACCCTGCTCTTTTCAAGGCAGGCCTTAAGGCCAGGTCTGCCACCAGCAAGGCCCGAGCAATTCCCATTCGCACAGCTCCGGCTTGTCCGCTGGTTCCTCCACCATGCACTTTTGCCAGCACGTCAAATCGACCAATTGATTCAGTTAAAACCAGAGGCTGCTTTGCAATCATTTCCAGTGTTTTCTTGCCAAAATACTCGTCAATCGGTCTATCGTTAACGACTACCCGTCCTTCACCGGGTACTAGCCGCACTCGAGCAACGGAATTTTTTCTCCTGCCTGTTCCGTAATACTGAACTTGCGCCATTAATTATTCCTCCTTCCCTATGCCCTTAGTTCCCAAACCTCAGGCAGCTGCGCCTGGTGGGGATGTTCTCCACCCCGGTAAACCCGGAGCTTACTTAATTGCTGTCTGCCCAATCGGTTGTGGGGAATCATGCCTTTAACCGCTGCCATAATAGCTCGCTCTGGCTTAGTCTGCATCAATGTCCGGTAGTCAATTGTCCTCAACCCGCCAGGATAACCTGTATGCCTGATAAGCCGCTTTTGATCTAACTTTTTACCTGTCAAGCGTACCTGCTCAGCATTAATGATAATTACGTGGTCTCCTGTATCAATGTGAGGTGTAAAAATCGGTTTATGCTTGCCTCTTAACAAGCTCGCCACTTCAGTTGCCAGCCTGCCTAAAACTTTATCCGCTGCGTCAATTACATACCACTTGGGTTGTATATCCTGCGGCTTTGCCATATATGTTTTCACTTGCTTTTCCCTCCTTACTTGCCATCTGCAATAACTATTTGTTTTATTTTCACCAATAAATTTGCAAAATATCAACACGCCGGGGCTCGTTGGCATGGTAAATTACAAACTACATAAATATTTTAATAGATTAGCACACCATTGTCAAGCAAAACTGTTGTTTAGTTAGTAATAAACCTGCTGGAGATATAGCCCCTGGGGCGGAGCCGTTGGGCCCGTCATAATTCTGTCTTTTCTGTCGAAGATGTGGCTAATGTCTGCTGGTTTTATTTTGCCCCTGCCTACTTCCACCAAAGTTCCTACGATTATTCGGGCCATGTTATATAAAAATCCGCTAGCTCTTAGGTCTATGATGATAAGCTTTTCATCACTGGTCAGCCAACATTTTTCCATGGACCTAACAGAATTTTTCACTCCTGTTCTGGCGGAGCAAAAAGAACGAAAGTCATGTGTGCCTTCAAAGTATGCACAGGCAGCAGCCATGGCAGTCGTATCTAATAGATATGAAACGTGATAGCTATAGTTACGCCAAAAGACATTGGGCAGCATGTCGTTATAAATTGTGTAGCGGTACCATTTTCCCTTGGCCGAGTGCCTGGGGTGAAAGCTCAAATCCACTTCTCCCCCGCCGGTAACCAGCATATCCCTGGGCAATATGCTGTTTAAACCAGCCACTATCCGTTCTACCGAAATTTTGCCCAAATTATCAAATGTAATTACCTGTCCCCTGGCATGCACTCCCCGGTCAGTTCGCCCGGAAGCCAGCACCTTCACTGGTTCTTTGTAGATTAAAGACAAGGCTTTTTCCAACTGACCCTGAAGAGTAGGCAAACTGGGATCCGCCTGCTGCTGCCAGCCGTAATAGGCTGTCCCATCATATTCAAGTGTCAGCTTGTAGCGTTTCATCTTTCCCATCACCTCAACATCGTGGCTACCCCAACAACCGCCAACACAGCCACCAGAGCAAACTGGTCCCGGATGGTGAATTTTAGCTGTTTCATTCTGGTTCTGCCTTCTCCACCCCGGTAACAGCGGGCTTCCATGGCTAGAGCCAACTCATCCGCCCGGCGAAAGGCACTGACAAAGAGGGGCACCATTAAGGGCACTACGTTTTTAACTCTTTTCATCAGTGACCCTGCTCTAAAGTCCATTCCCCTGGCCATCTGAGCCTTCATTATTCGCTCCGTTTCCTCTAACAAGGTAGGAATAAAGCGCAGGGCAATAGTCATCATCATGGCCAACTCATGAGACGGCACCCCTATTTTCTTGAAAGGCTTGAGCAAACTTTCCAGGCCATCGGTTAACTCCAGGGGTGATGTGGTCAATGTCAGCATAGAGGTGATGATCACCAGCAGGAATATCCGGGTGCCTATAATTAAACCCTTTTGAATACCCACATCAGTTATGGTGAAGGGACCCACAGCCGCTACCACTTCTCCTGGGTTCATAAATAGATGCATAATGACAGTAAAAATAATGATAAACCAAATGGGTTTAATTCCCCGAATTAGATATACAGGTGAAATACCAGTCATGCTCATCAGCAGTCCTACCCAGCCAAACCACCACAGGAAACTAATCAAGGATTCCAGCAAAAACACTCCCACCATCATAATCCCAATGGAAATGATTTTTGCCCGGGGATCAAGATTATGAATGATTGAGTTGGCTGGAATATACTGGCCTATTACCAAATTTCTAATCACCGGTCTTCCCCCCGTTCCGGCATATTTCATTAACCGCCTCTTCCAAAGTGAGAATATCAGCAGCTACCTTCATTCCCCGTTCTTTCAATCTTATCATCAACTCCGTCAACTGGGGGACCGCCAGGCCCATTTCCACCAACTGATCCCTGTTGCCAAACACTTCCCTGGGAGAGCCCTGCAGCACTACCCTGCCATGATTTAATACTACCAAGCTGTCTGCTATCTGAGCCAGTTCATCCATACCGTGGGAAACAATAACCACTGTCATTTGCCTATCTCTTCTTAAATTGATCAATAACTCCAGCAAACTTGTTCTGCCCTTGGGATCCAGAGCTGCCGTTGGTTCATCCAACACCAGCACCCTTGGTCTCATGGCCAGTATCCCGGCAATGGCCACTCTCCTCTTTTGGCCACCACTTAAGGCCAGTGGAGAATTGCCGCCAATCTGATCAACATCTAACCCCATCAGCTGCAAGGCTTCCTTAACCCGCAAATCCACTTCATTTTCCGCTAAATTCAGATTCCTGGGTCCAAAGGCCACGTCATTATATACGGTATCTTCAAATAGCTGGTATTCAGGATACTGAAAAATAATTCCCACCTGCTGCCGCACTAAAGACAGGTTAACTTTTTTTTGAGAAATATCCAGTTCATCCAGCCAAACACTTCCCCTGGTTGGAGTAATCAGCCTATTCATAGTCTGGATCAGAGTGGACTTGCCCGAACCGGTTTTTCCGATTATCCCCACTATTTTCCCTGATTCTACGTCCAGGTGGATGTCATCCAGAGCTTTTGTTTCCTGTGGTGTATGGGGTAGATATACATGGGTCACATTTGCTAATTTTACCCGCATAATGCTTCCACCATTTCATCAATAGTCATTGCACCCGCCGGAATTATCAAGCCATTTTCCCTTAGCCTGGCTGCCAATTGAACCATTACCGGCACCTCCAGATCTGCCTCTCTTAGCTTACTGCCATCCAAAAACACCTCAGCCGGTGTTCCTTCCAGCAGCAACAGCTTTCCCTGACCCATTGTCACAATCCGGTCTGCCAACAGAGCCTCCTCCATGTTATGGGTAATTAGTACAACTGTTATCCCCTCTTCTTTGTTCAACTGCTTAACTATTTCCAACACTTCTTTTCGCCCCTGAGGGTCAAGCATAGCTGTGGGCTCATCCAGCACCAGGCATTCTGGCTGCATGGCCATTATCCCGGCAATACTGACCCGCTGTTTTTGACCTCCAGACAAGAACTGGGGCCCCCGCATCCGGTATTCATCCATTCCCACTAACTTTAAGGCCCAGTCCACCCTGGCTCTGATTTCTGCCGACGGCAATCCCAAGTTTTCCAGGCCAAAGGCCACATCTTCCTCAACCACAGCTGCCACTATCTGATTATCAGGATTTTGAAAAACCATCCCCACCCGGCGCCGGATTTGCCAAAGATTCTTCTCATCCCTTGTATTATGCCTGCCTATCACCACATCCCCTGCATCCGGCATCAAGAGGCCATTTAAATGCTTGGCAAGGGTGGACTTCCCCGAGCCGTTGGCTCCTAGGATACAGAGAAACTCCCCTTTGCCAATCTCCAGGTCAATTCCGGATAAGGCCCAGGATTTCTTGTAGTCATATGAGTAAGATACGCCGGTTACTTTAATAAACGTTTCCACTTCTTATCACCTTCTATAAAAACTTAGAAGCATGAAGCAATGGTTTGCTTCATGCTTCCTATTGTTTTAAACCAGTTCTACTATTACCATTTGAGCAGCATCACCACGGCGATAGCCAGTTTTCATAATCCTGGTGTAGCCGCCTTGTCTGTCTTGATATTTAGGTGCAATTGTTTCAAAAAGTTTTGTTACCACGTCTTCTTCCGTCAAAAAGGCTAGCGCCTGTCTCCTGGCATGCAGATCGCCTTTTTTGCCCAAGGTAATCATTTTTTCCGCCAACGAGCGCAGCTCTTTAGCCTTTGGCTCAGTAGTCGTAATGCGCTCTTTTTTCAGCAAGGAAGTAACAATGTTTCTCAACAGCGCATCTCTTTGACTACTGGGAAGGTTCAGTTTCCGGTACCCCATAAGTCTACCTCCTTTATTCTTCTGATAGCTTCAAGGACAAGTCAAGTTCCTCCAGCTTTTGCACCACTTCTTCCAGAGACTTTTTCCCCAGGTTCCGCACCTTCATCATATCTTCTTCAGTGCGAGTGGTTAATTCCTCCACTGAATTGATGCCGGCCCGCTTCAAGCAGTTGTAGGAGCGGACGGACAAATCCAGCTCTTCTATAGTCATCTCCAGAATCTTATCTTTTGTCTCTTCTTCCTTTTCCACCATGGTCACTTCATCAGCAATGGTTTCAGTCAGACCGGTAAAAAGTTTCAGGTGTTGGATGAGAATCTTGGCCGCCGAGCTGATTGCTTCATCAGGAGCAATGCTGCCATCGGTCCACAATTCCAGTGTCAGGCTGTCATAATCAGTAATCTGCCCCACCCGGGTGTCCTCTACCTTATAATTAACCTTATAAACAGGAGCAAAAATCGCATCGATGGGAATTACACCTATCACATGCTCATCTCTTTTATTCTTTTCCGCCGGCACATAACCCCGACCTTTTTCGATGGTAATCTCCATATAAAGCCTACCGTTCTTGGCCAGAGTTGCAATTTTTAAATCGGGATTAAGAATCTCCACATCACTGTCGGCTATAATATCTCCCGCAGTAACAATTCCTTCTCCCTCTGCTTCAATCCGCACTATCCTTGGCTCATCGGTATAGAGCTTAGCTGATAAAGACTTTAAGTTCAAGATAATATCAGTGGTATCCTCCACCACACCCTGGATGGTGGAAAACTCGTGCAATACACCTTCAATTTTCACTGAAGATATTGCTGCCCCCGGCAACGAGGAAAGTAGAATTCTTCGTAAAGAATTGCCTATGGTTGTGCCATAACCTCTTTCCAGAGGTTCGATTACATACTTTCCATAGGCGTTATTCTCTGCTTTTTCTATGCATTCTATTTTGGGTTTTTCGATCTCTAACATGATTGTTAACCCTCCTTCATGAGACCTGGAAATTTTCTGTTTGCCATTGCCTTTTTATAGCAATCTACATCTTAACGGGAGTATAACTCGACAATAAGATGTTCTTCAAGTGGCACGTCAATTTCCTCTCTCGAAGGAAGGGCTAATACTCTACCGGTTAAGTTTTCTTTATCCACCACTAACCAGGCGGGGGGAGTTTTATGTGCCACTGTTTCTGCCAGTTCCTTAAATCTTGGCGATGCCTTACTTTTGTCACGCACTGCTATTTCTTCCCCTGCTCTGACCAAGAATGATGGAATATTAACTTTTTTCCCGTTAACGGTAAAATGGCCATGTTTTACCAGCTGTCTTGCCTCTGTTCTAGAACTGGCCAGTCCCAGTCTGAACACTACATTATCCAGTCTTCTTTCTAACAACCTAAGCAGGTTATCACCGGTAATGCCCTTTTGTCGGTCAGCTTCCTGAAAATATCTACGGAATTGATTTTCCAGTACCCCATATATTCTTCGGGCCTTCTGCTTTTGTCTCAGCTGAACCCCGTATTCCGACATTTTCTTTCGCAATTGGCCGTGCTGCCCCGGTGCATACGCCCGGCGGTCAATAGCACACTTATCAGTATAACAACGGTCACCCTTAAGGTATAATTTTGCTCCTTCACGACGACATAATCTGCATACTGCTTCTGTATATCTTGCCATTACTTGTTAACACCTCCTATACTCTTCTTCTCTTAGGTGGTCTGCAGCCATTGTGGGGAATAGGAGTAACGTCTTTAATCATATTTACTTCCAAACCTGCAGCCTGCAATGATCTGATAGCCGCCTCTCGACCGGCTCCAGGACCCTTAACCGTACATTCAACTTCCTTCAAACCGTGCTCCATGGCCGCTTTAGCAGCACTCTCTGCCGCCAATTGGGCAGCAAAGGGAGTGCTTTTCCTGGAACCTTTAAATCCCTGTCCGCCGGCGCTGGCCCATGAAATGGTGTTTCCTGCTCTATCGGTGATAGTGATCAAGGTATTATTAAAGGTAGATTTGATATGGGCAATACCTTGCTCAATATTTTTGCGTTCCCGCCTTCTTGGCCTGGCTACTTTTTTAGCCATTCGGTAAATCCCTCCTATCTTTTTCCTAATTTCTTATTTCTTACGGCGTATCCCCACTGTCTTCTTGGTGCCTTTTCTAGTTCTGGCGTTAGTCTTAGTACGCTGGCCCCTTACAGGCAACCCGCGACGATGGCGTAAGCCTCGGTAACAGCCGATTTCCATTAATCTTTTAATATTTAGGGCAATTTCTCTTCTTAAATCACCCTCAACCTTTATCTCTTTGTCGATTACTTCCCGTAAGCGGTTAACCTCTTCTTCAGTTAGATTCTTCACTCTAGTATCTGGGTTTACCCCTGTTTGCTTCAGGATTTGCTGTGAAATGGCTTTGCCAATTCCATATATATATGTCAGGGCAATTTCCACTCGCTTATCCTTGGGCAAGTCTACTCCAGCGATCCTTGCCATTAATTAAACACCTCCTGCCTGGTAATTATCCTTGCTTTTGCTTGTGCTTTGGATTTTCACAAATAACCATTACCTTACCTTCGCGACGAATGATTTTGCATTTCTCGCAAATGGTTTTTACCGATGATCTGACTTTCATTAAAACAAACCTCCTATCAGTGGCTTACTTATAGCGATAAATAATCCGGCCCCTGGTTAAATCATAAGGAGAAAGCTCGACAGTTACTTTGTCACCTGGAAGAATCCGGATAAAATTCATCCTAATCTTACCGGATACATGGGCTAGCACTTTATGGCCATTTTCTAATTCTACTTTGAACATTGCATTTGGTAGTGGTTCTAATACAGTTCCTTCTACCTCAATCACGTCCTGTTTAGACATCCTATTCCACCGACCTCCTTGCTTATGAGCAAACAACTGCACCTGCTCTCAGCAATTCTTCTCTATCTCAATAGTTCTTGGATAACCTGCCTGACCTGTTCATCTTCCAGTCTGGCCCCAGCAAGGAGCTTTTCTCTTATCTCAGAGGCTACCTTGTTGGTTACCTGAAGGTGCTTGATGTTTTTGCGCTTCGGCTGGGTCAATTTTCTCAAGGAGCCATCAACTACAGCGACAAAAGACTCATCCAAGATTTTCGCTATCAGATATGCTTTTTCTTTATCCCGACCAGCTTTCGAGATAACCAACTGGCCTAACTGAACATCCCCGTTTGTCACCAAAAAACAGCACCTCCAGCACTTCTAGATTCAGTTTTCTCTTCGCTGACAGTGCTCATAATTTTGTCAATATTTCAGGACCTGTTTCAGTGATGGCAATGGTATGCTCAAAGTGAGCACAGAGCTTCTTATCGCTTGTAACCACCGTCCAGTTGTCCTGAAGGGTATAAACCTCATATGTTCCCATGTTTACCATGGGTTCAATGGCCAGCACCAGCCCAGGCTTTAGCTTCGGCCCAAATCCAGGCTTGCCGAAATTGGGAACCTGTGGGTCTTCATGCATCTGGCGCCCGATACCATGCCCAACATAGTCCCTGACAACAGAAAAACCGTTTTCTTCCACAAATTTTTGGATAGCATGGGAGATATCCGACAGGCGGTTATCCATCACAGCCTGCTCTATTCCTTTTAACAACGACTCTTTGGTAATATGCAGCAAGTTTTGCACTTCCGGCAAAATTTCTCCCGCCGGCAAGGTTACTGCCGCATCTCCGTAATATCCGTTATATTCAACCCCAACATCAATACTAATAATATCTCCATTTTTTAGCTTCCTTAAACTTGGAATGCCGTGTACCAGTTCTTCGTTGATAGAAGCACAAATGCTGGCTGGAAACCCATGATAACCTTTGAAGGCGGGGGTGGCACCCCGTGAGCGGATATGTTTTTCAGCAATTTTATCCAGTTCAGCTGTGGTAATTCCCGGTACAACTGCCTTTTGCAACTCCCGGTGGGTTTCCGCCACTATTCTTCCCGCTTCCTTCATTAGTTGGATTTCCTGGGGCGTTTTAAAAATTATCATCCCCAGTTTCTCCCAAGGGCTTGACCAATGTCTGCCAGTACCTCTTCCATGGGTTTATCACCATCAATAGTTACCAGCAAACCTTTAGTCTGATAAAAATCCTGTAATGGCTTAGTTTGCTCACCGTAGACGCCCAGCCGGTTTTCCGCTGTTTCCACATTGTCATCGCTCCGCTGGTACAACTCACCGCCGCACTTATCGCACTTTTCCAGCCCGTTGGGAGGATTAAAGATAATGTGATAAGCAGCTCCGCATCCACGGCAAATTCTGCGGCCGGTTAATCTGTCCACCAGTTTTTGCTTATCCACATGGATGTCTACCACTTTGTCCAGATTCATATCAAGCTCTGCCAAGATTTGCTCCAAGGCTTCCGCCTGGCCCACAGTCCTGGGAAAACCGTCCAGTAAAAATCCTAGGTTACAATCTGATTGCTGGAGGCGCTCTTTTACTATCCCAATGGTAACTTCGTCAGGAACCAGCTTCCCCTGATCCATAAACTCTTTCGTTTTCTTGCCCAACTGTGTTCCTTCTTTGATGGCGTTCCTAAACATATCTCCGGTGGAAATATGGGGAATAGCCAGTTTCTCAACCATTTTTTCTGCCTGCGTACCTTTACCCGCTCCAGGTGGTCCCATTAGTAATAATTTCATCCATGCTCCCTCCCGTTTACTTCATAAAACCTTGATAATGTCTCATCAACAAGTGAGACTCAATTTGCTTCATCGTCTCCAATGCCACACCCACCACAATTATTAAAGCAGTTCCCCCAAAGAAAATGTTCAAATCGGTAATCTTCATAATTATGTTTGGCATTATGGCAATACCCGCCAGGAACATTGCCCCTGCCAAGGTAATTCGGGTCAATACCCGGTCGATATACTCAGCTGTTGGCTTACCAGGTCTTAGTCCGGGAATGAACCCACCATATTTTTTCATGTTGTCTGCTACGTCTGCGGGATTAAATGTAACAGCCGTATAAAAATAGGTAAAGAAGATAATAAATGTTGCATATATCACCATATAAAGTATTGAATCAAAATTTAAAGATCTGCTGACAAAGGCAGCTATCCCTGAGTTGGGAAACCATGAGGCGATTGTCTGGGGAAACAGTAAAATCGACATGGCGAAGATTACTGGAATTACCCCTGCCTGGTTTACCTTTAAAGGAATATGGGTGCTCTGCCCGCCATATACCTTCCGTCCTACCACTCTTTTTGCATATTGGACCGGAATCCTGCGCTGTCCTTCGTGAACAGCCACTACTCCCACCATTACCAACAGTCCGATTATGCTAAACAGTAATACCGTAAAAATATTGGTAGTCCCTGTTTGTATATATTGAGTCATTGTATTTATCCCGCTTGGTAATCCTGAAATGATCCCGGCAAAAATGATCAGCGAGATTCCGTTGCCAATACCTTTTTCAGTAATCAGTTCACCTAACCACATCAAAAAGGCAGTACCTGCCGTTAAGGTGACGGCGATAACCAGCAAATTATTAAGGGACGGGTTAATAATAACTCCATACTGACTGAGAGCAAAGGACATCCCGATGGCCTGAATAAAACCTAGCACAACTGTCCCATATCGAGTGTACTGAGCTATTTTTTTTCGCCCCTCATCACCCTCCTTGGCTAATTGCTCAAGCTTAGGGACTACTACCGTCATCAACTGCATGATAATTGATGCGTTGATGTAAGGGGTGATACTCATGGCAAAAACAGTAAAGGCCGAGAAGGCTCCTCCGGAAATTACGTCAAAAAATCCGAATATTAGCCCTTCTGAAACTATTTGCTTTAGTATGTCCGTGTTTATCCCCGGCACCGGTACGTGAGCGCCAATTCGAAAAACAAAAAACATAGCCAGGGTGAAAATTATTTTTCTTCGCAGATCATCCAGTTTCCATGCGCTTTTAATAGAGGACAGCATCCTATAACACCTCTACTTTTCCACCAGCTGCCTCTACTTTATCGGCAGCAGATTTGCTAATGGCGTGAACCTTAATTGTTAATGCCTTGGTGATCTCTCCTTGGGCCAACACCTTTACCCCGTCTTTTACAGACTTAATCAGGCCTGCTTCAATCAAAGCTTCCGGAGTTACTACTGCGTCTACAGAAAATCTTTCTTCCAAATCCTTTAGATTGACAGTCACAATCTGCTTTTTAAAGATATTAGTAAATCCTCTTTTCGGCACTCGCTGCTGTAATGGCATCTGTCCACCTTCGAACCCTGGCCTTACCCCGCCACCAGACCTAGCTTTTTGCCCTTTATGTCCACGACCTGATGTTTTGCCCAGACCTGAACCAATGCCCCTTCCTTTGCGGATAGCTTCATGCCGGCTACCTGGAGCAGGTTTAAGTTCATGCAATTTAGTCATTACTACACCTCCCCTTGGCTTAAACTTCTTCTACTGCTACTAAATGAGCCACTTTGTTTACCATTCCCCTGATTTGGGGAGTGTCATTTTGGACAACTGTACTGTTCAGTTTGCCTAAACCTAGTGTTTTCACCGTTACTCTTTGGTCTTGAGGTCGACCGATTAAACTCTTTACCAAGGTAATTTTTAATTTTATCATTTAAATCCCTCCTACCCTAAAAGCTCTGCAACGGTTTTGTTCCGCATTCTCGCTACTTCATCTGCCCGCTTCAGTCCTTTTAATCCTTCAAGGGTAGCATGAACCATATTATTAGCATTGGCGGAGCCAAGAGATTTAGTTAGGATATCTCTGATTCCTGCCAACTCCAGCACAGCTCGCACCGGCCCACCGGCAATAACACCCGTACCTTCAGAAGCCGGCTTCAACAGCACCCGACCTGCACCAAACTTACCTGTGATCTCGTGGGGAATAGTAGTGCCAACTCGAGAAACATTAATTAAATTTTTCTTGGCATCTTCCACCGCTTTTCTGATGGCTTCCGGTACCTCTCCAGCTTTGCCAAGACCTGCGCCAACGTGTCCTTCGCTGTCACCCACTACCACTAAAGCACTGAAGCTGAATCTCCTACCGCCCTTTACCACTTTAGCTACCCTATTTATATTGACAACTTTTTCAGTTAGCTCCAATTTATTAGGGTCTATTTTCCTAGCCATTCATTCCCCTCCTTTACATAAAATTTTGTTAGAATTTCAATCCTGCTTCTCGGGCTGCCTCAGCCAAAGCTGCTACCCGACCATGATATATATAGCCGCCCCGGTCAAAGACTACTTGCTCAATACCCTGTTCCAAAGCTTTTTTTGCCACCAGTTCTCCCACCTTGCAGGCAGCCTCCACGTTTCCGCCAAAGGCAACACCGTCTTTAAGCTGGGGATCTAGGGTAGAGACAGCTACCAGGGTAACACCGGTTTCGTCATTAATAATTTGTGCATATATATGACTTAAGCTTTTAAAAACGTTAAGTCTCGGTCTCTCTGCTGTTCCTGCTAATTTTTTGCGCACAATCAAGTGTTTTTTCTCACGAACAGCCTTTCGGTCATAACGCTTATACAAAATTGGTCACTCCCTTCTCTACCAGGTTACTACTTTTTCTTACCGCCGGCCTTGCCAACTTTGCGAATAACTTTCTCGCCTTCGTACCTAATTCCTTTTCCTTTGTAGGGCTCGGGCTCTCTGACAGACCGTACCTTTGCGGCAAATGCTCCCACCATCTCTTTGTCAATACCTTTGATGCTGATTTTGGTGGGTATAGGTACTTCTACTTCTAACTCAGTACCTGGATCTAGTTCCACCGGGTGGGAATAGCCCACTGTCAATACCAACTTATTGCCTTGCTTGCTAGCCCTGTAACCAACTCCCACCAGTTCCAGGTTACGTACAAATCCTTTATGAACACCGTCCACCATATTTTGCAGCAAGGCCCTGGTTAAGCCATGGAGAGAACGATGGAATTTCTGATCACTAGGTCGGTTGACCACCATTTGATTATCTTCCTTAACTATAGCAATATCCTGATGAAAATCCCTGATTAACTGGCCCTTTGGCCCCACCACCGTCACTTTACTGCCTGTGATGGTCGCTTCCACGCCGCCAGGTATTACCACCGGCATTTTTCCTATTCTGGACAATTGTCACACCTCCGTTCAAGAGGCAGGATATAGGACGCAAGAGGCAAGACTCCTCTACTACCTTTCCTGCTTCTGATTATTTGCCGACTGCCAATTAGCTGGTTCTTTTTACTTATCCTGCTTCAGGCATCCTGTTTCTTGCTTCTTGATTACCATACGTAGCAGAGTACTTCTCCGCCCAGCCTGCTTTTTCGAGCTTCTTTATCAGTCATTATACCCTTTGAGGTAGAGATAATCGCAATCCCCAGGCCACCTAATACCTTAGGCACCTCATCTCTTCCGGCGTAGACACGCAGACCGGGCTTGCTGATTCTCTTCAGTCCCGTAATGACTTTTTCCTTACTATGTCCATATTTCAGGTACATACGGATAACTCCCTGCTTGCCGTCTTCAACGTAATCATATTCTTTAATAAAACCTTCGCTTTTCAAGATCTCTGCCATGCTTTTCTTAATATTGGAAGCCGGAATTTCTACAGTTCCCAGCATTGCTGTATTGGCGTTCCTAATCCTGGTCAGAAAATCTGCAATTGGATCTGTCATTACCATTTTGTTACCCCCTTCCGTATTCAGGACGCAAGACACCAAACACCTCATTTAGTAAAATCTTTGGCTTCCATAGCGCTTTACTCTTGCTTCCTGCTTCTTATTTCTTGCCTCTTGATTACCAACTGGCTTTGGTTATGCCTGGAATCTCGCCTTTATATGCCAATCCACGGAAGCAAATCCTGCACATACCAAACTTGCGCATATAGGCGTGCGGTCGGCCACATACCCGGCATCTATTATAAGCCCTGACTTTAAATTTAGACTCCCGCTGTTGCTTTACTTTCAACGACGTTTTTGCCATAAGTTAAACCTCCTTTACTTTGGCGTGATTTATCTTATTATTCTCTAAAGGGCATCCCCAATAACCGCAATAATTCTCTTGATTCTTCGTCTGTATTGGCGGTGGTAACGAATACTATGTCCATACCCCGCACTTTATCTACCTTGTCATATTCAATCTCGGGAAAGATTAACTGTTCCTTGATACCCAAGGTGTAATTACCCCTACCGTCAAAGGCTTTTGAAGATACGCCCCTAAAGTCTCTAACCCGTGGCAACGCTACATTTAATAGCTTGTCGGCAAACTCCCACATTTTGCTGCCCCTTAAAGTAACCTTAGTTCCAATAGCCATACCTTCCCGCAGTTTAAAAGTAGCGATGGACTTTTTAGCTTTGGTGATTATCGGCTTTTGCCCGGTGATGGTGGCTAAATCCTGTACTGCTGCGTCTAGAGCCTTGGGGTTTTGAATAGCATCCCCCACACCCATGTTGACCACTACTTTTTCCAGTTTGGGTATTTCCATAATACTTTTATATCCAAATTTCTCCATCATCTTTGGCGCAATATCCTTCTGGTAAAATTTTTTCATTCTTACCATGTCATCTTACCTCCTTTCCCAGCCAACTACTTGTCTAGTTCAGTGCCGCATTTTTTGCAAATCCGTACCCGGTCTCCGCTGTCCTTAACCAATTTTCCCACTCTAACGGCAGCTTTACATTTATTGCAGTAATACATCACATTAGAAACATCAATCGGCAATTCTTTTTCCAGGATTCCTCCCTGGGGCAACTTTTGGGTACCTTTTGTGTGCCGCTTGACAATATTAACACCTGAAACGTAAACCTTGCCTTTTTTTTGCAATACTTCAGTTATTTTACCCTTTTTCCCTGAGTCTTTGCCTGTGATAACTATCACTGTATCGCCTTTTTTGACCTTAAATTTCGGTGCTGTCAAACCTGTTCACCTCCACTTTCTCTCTTTGATTAGTGGTCTTATTACAGCACTTCCGGAGCTAAGGAAATGATCTTCATAAATTCCCTATCCCGCAATTCCCTGGCTACCGGTCCAAAAATACGGGTGCCCCTGGGATTTTTTTGCTCGTTGATAATTACTGCTGCATTTTCGTCAAATCTGATATATGAACCATCCGGTCTTCTGATTGATTTTTTAGTACGCACAATAACTGCCTTCACCACATCGCCCTTCTTGACAACGCCACCTGGTGTTGCTTCTTTAACTGAGCAGACGATGATATCGCCCACAGTGGCATAGCGGCGCTTGGAGCCCCCCAAAACCTTGATGCACATTAACCTTTTGGCTCCGGTGTTATCTCCGACTTTCAACATAGTCTGTGTTTGAATCACTTGGATAACCCCCTTTCACTGGCTTAACCTCTACTACTTACTTGGCTTTTTCTAATATTTCCAGTACCCGCCAGCGCTTATCTTTGCTCAGCGGCCTAGTTTCCATAATTTCCACAACATCCCCAATGCCACATGCATTATTCTCGTCATGGGCCTTGTACTTCTCAGTTTTCTTGATAATTTTACCGTATAACGGGTGCCTGATTCTATTTTCCACTGCCACTACTACTGTCTTATCCATCTTATCGCTGACCACTTTACCTGTTCTTCGCTTGCGAAAGCCTCTCTCGCTCAAGGTATTAACCCCCTTTCGTTACCTATGCCTAGTTGGACAATTCCCTTTCTCTTAACACGGTTTTGGCACGGGCGATGTTTTTCTTCACTTCACTAATTTTCATGGGATTATCTAACTGACCGGTTGCCAGCTGAAACCTTAGGTTGAACAACTCCACCTTAAAGTCGTCAAGTTTTCGCTGCAATTCGTCTATCGTCAGGTTTTTAATCTCCTTAGCTTTCATTATCATCACCGCCCAATTCTTCCCGTCTGACAAACTTCGTCTTAATCGGCAGCTTGTGACTAGCCAGTCGCAAGGCTTCCCGGGCTATTTCCTCACTGACCCCTGCCACTTCAAACATAATTCTACCTTGCTTAACTACCGCCACCCAATATTCCGGGGATCCTTTACCACTACCCATTCGAGTTTCGGCAGGTTTAGCAGTAATGGGTTTGTCTGGGAAAATCTTAATCCATACTTTCCCGCCCCGTTTCATATAACGAGTCATGGCAATCCGCGCCGCTTCAACCTGGCGATTAGTAATCCAGGCCGGTTCTAGAGCCTGCAAGCCATACTCGCCGTAAATTACCTTATTGCCTTTCTGAGCCGTACCGGTCATTTTAGGCCGATGTTGTTTTCTGTGTTTCACCCGCTTTGGTACCAGCATCCTATTTTCCTCCTTCCGCTACCGAAGGGCTTTTTGCCTGTGGCAGAATCTCACCCTTATAGATCCAGACTTTAATTCCTATTTTGCCATAAGTGGTATTTGCCTCTGCAAAACCATAATCAATATCAGCCCTCAATGTGTGTAAAGGCACCTTACCCTCGCTATACCATTCGGTTCTAGCCATTTCCGCACCGGCTAACCGTCCGGAACAGGATATTTTAATCCCCTGTGCTCCAAATCTCATGGTTCGTGAAACAGCTTGCTTCATTGCTCTCCTGAAGGCAATCCGCTTTTCTAACTGCACGGCCACGCTTTCAGCAACTAGTTGGGCATCTAACTCAGGCCTTTTAATTTCTGTAATATTAATGTTGACCTTTTTGTTGGTCATTTTTTCTAATTCTTTGCGCAGCTGTTCCACTTCCGTGCCGCCTCTTCCAATTACAATCCCCGGTTTAGCAGTGGAAATTGATACCTTTACCCTATTGGCTGCTCTTTCTATTTCAATCAAAGAAATGCCTGCCTGATACAACTTGTTTTTAGTGTATTTTCTAATCTTCAGGTCTTCATGCAATAAGTCAGCATATCCCTTGTCTGCATACCACTTGGCATCCCAATCTTTAATAATGCCGATTCTCAACCCTTTGGGATTTACTTTTTGACCCACTAATTATCCCTCCTTCTTCTCGCTTACTGCAACCGTAATATGACTGGTACGCTTTCTGATTTTATCGGCCCGTCCCATAGCCCTCGGTTTAAATCTCTTCAAGGTTGGTCCCTCGTCTACAAACGCCTTGGAAACTATCAATTCATCAGCACTTAACTCCAGGTTGTGTTCAGCATTGGCAATGGCAGACTTTAATACTTTCTCCATGGGCTTAGCCCCACCAGTAGGGGTAAACTTCAAGATAGCCAGTGCTTCACCAACTTTTTTACCGCGGATTAAGTCCGCTACTTTGCGAATTTTCCGGGGAGACATCCTGATATATTTGGCTGTCGCTTTTACTTCCATCCCTTAAACCTCCTCTCAATGAAAGAGCTTCTATTTCAATGATGTAGAACGCTCGGTGTGACCCCCGTGCCCCTTAAACGTCCTGGTGGGAGAAAATTCACCCAACTTGTGACCCACCATATCCTCGGTAATGTAAACCGGAATATGCTTGCGTCCGTCATGCACCGCAACTGTATGGCCCACCATTTGGGGGAAGATAGTAGAGCTTCTTGACCAGGTTTTCAATACTTTCTTTTCACCCTTGCTGTTCATGACCTCAATTTTACCCAACAGTTTCTGATCCACGAATGGTCCTTTTTTTAATGATCTGCCCATGTAAGAAAGACTCCTCCTTTCCCTTCCTCTAATTTAATTATTTTTTACGCCTTCTAACAATCATTTTATTGGAAGGATTTTTCTTCTTCCTAGTTTTTGTACCTAAGGCCGGTTTACCCCAAGGTGTGACAGGGTTTCGTCCAATGGGTGAACGTCCTTCACCACCACCGTGGGGATGGTCATTTGGATTCATTGCCACACCCCGGACAGTGGGCCTTTTGCCAAGCCATCTGTTCCTGCCGGCTTTACCAATTGTTATGTTTTCGTTATTAAGGTTTCCTACCTGCCCTACAGTTGCTCGGCAGTCTGAATGAATTAAGCGTACTTCACCGGATGGCATTCTAATATTGGCATAACTGCCTTCCTTGGCCATTAACTGGGCTGATGTTCCCGCTGATCGAACCAGTTGCCCGCCCTTGCCCGGTTTCATCTCGATATTGTGGATAATAGTACCCACCGGGATGTTCTTCAATGGCAGGGCATTACCTGGTTTAATATCTGATTCCGGCCCTGATTCAACAACTTTTCCCACGGTTAGTCCATTGGGGGCTAGAATATATCTTTTTTCCCCATCAGCATAATGCAATAGGGCTATGTTGGCTGTTCTGTTAGGATCGTATTCAATAGTAGCTACTTTTGCCGGAATACCGTCTTTATTGCGTTTAAAGTCGATAATCCTATACTGGCGTTTGTGCCCTCCTCCCTTATGCCTTACCGTCAATCTGCCAACGTTATTGCGACCGCCGGTCCTATTTAATGGAGCTAGCAAAGACTTCTCCGGAGTATTAGTAGTTATTTCTTCAAAGGTTAACACGGTCATCTGTCTTCTACCCGGTGAGGTAGGTTTAAATTTTTTGATTGCCACTCTAGTTCCCTCCTTTACTAAAAGAGCTTATAAGCCTTCAAAGATTTCTATTTTGTCACCTTGCTTTAAGGTTACAATTGCTTTTTTCTTGTCAGGGGTTTTGCCTTGGTACTTGCCCATCCGCTTGACCTTTCCCTTGACAATCATTGTTTTTACATCCAGGACAGTAACTTTAAAAATATCCTGCACGGCATTTTTTATTTGAATTTTATTAGCCCTTTTGTCAACAACAAAGGTGTACTTGTTTTCAGCCATTAAACCCATGGACTTTTCTGAGACTAGCGGCTTTTTAATAATTTCCCTTGCTTCCAGCATTAGGCTAACACCTCCTCCACTTTCGCTACAGCATCCTGGGTGATAACCAGTTTGTTATGCTTCAGGATATCATACACGTTTAAATTGGTAGCAGCCAGTGGTTTAACCCCTTCAATGTTACGGGTGGATCTAACAACGTTAACATTCTCCAGATTGACTACAACCAAAGCGCTTTCCGCATTTAATCCCTTTAATATCTGCACCATTTCCTTTGTTTTTGGCTGGGAAAAATCCAAGACGTCAACTACTATAATTTCTCCGGCCTGCACTTTAGCTGATAGGGCTGATTTTAGTGCTAATCGCTTTACCTTTTTAGGCAGTTTAATCTCGAAGCTTCTCGGCTGGGGCCCAAAGGTGACACCACCGCCTCGCCAGATGGGAGATCTGCTGGAGCCAGCCCGGGCGCGTCCTGTTCCTTTTTGTCTCCAGGGCTTCCTGCCGCCTCCCCTTACTTCTGCTCTAGTCTTGCTTGAAGCAGTTCCTCTTCTCAGGCTGGCTAGATATTGAATAACAGCTTGGTGCATTACATGTTCGTTGACCGCAACACCAAATATTTCATCATTAAGTTCAACTTCACCAACTTGTGCTCCTCCACTGTTATATAAAGCTACTTTCGGCATGCTAATTCCTCCTTTCTCCTGCGGGTCTTAGTTAGCTTTTACTGTGTCCTTGATGATAACAAAGCTTCTTTTCGGACCCGGAACAGAACCCCTAACTAGAATTAAGTTCCTTTCCGTATCTACCTTGACTATGGACAGGTTTTGAATTGTTACCCTATCCCCACCTGTTCTTCCAGGCAGCTTTCTGCCTTTAAATACCCGAGCTGGGCCTTTGGCTCCCAAAGAGCCGGGGCCACGGTGGTATTTTGAACCGTGCTTCATTGGACCACGATGGAATCCGTGTCTTTTAATAGCTCCAACAAAACCTTTTCCCTTAGAAATTCCTACTACGTCAACCATGTCTCCTACTACAAAAATGTCAGCTTTAAATTCTTGGCCAACTGCATAGGGAGTATTATCCTCTAACCGAAACTCCTTGATGTAGCGGACAGGCTTTGCTTTGGCCCTGTCAAAATGACCTTTCATCGGCTTTGTGGTCTTAGTTTCTTTTAGCCTGGAAAAGCCCACCTGAATCGCTTCATATCCGTCATTTTCCATGGTTTTCTTTTGCAGCACTACACATGGACCTGCTTCAATAACAGTTACAGGCAACAGCTTGCCTTCGGCATCAAAAACCTGAGTCATGCCAATTTTTTTGCCCAATATCCCTTTCCTCATCCTTGCCACCTCCTAAATTCCTTATATATGAGGATTATAATTTTATCTCTATGTCTACTCCCGCAGGCAAATCCAGCCTCATTAAAGCGTCTACTGTCTTTGGAGTAGGCTCAATGATGTCAATTAATCGCTTGTGAGTACGCATTTCGAACTGCTCCCGAGAATCCTTGTTTACGTGGGGAGACCTTAAAATAGTATAGATGCTTTTTTCTGTGGGCAATGGAATAGGGCCGGAAACAGTAGCACCTGCTCTCTTTGCAGTATCCACAATCTTTTCTGCTGATTGGTCTAAAATCTTATGATCAAAAGCTTTTAACCTAATTCTAATTTTTTGTTTAGCCATTATTACTTCCTCCTCTGCGCCCATTTTTTTAAACGGACATTCTCAGTGAAAATTCCCTGACAACGGGCTCGTGTGTATCCTTAGCCAATTTTTCAGCAACCTTTCACCTCATCGCAATGCCAACAACATCGTAAAAAAGCAGAGGGAGAGGCGATAAGCTATACCGCCAGTATTATCCCTCATTGCTTTTTACTTTCTACTCATTACTTAATTGCTGTTACAACGCCGGCGCCCACAGTACGACCGCCTTCACGAATGGCAAAACGCAAGCCTTCTTCGATGGCAATGGGAGTGATTAACTCGATGTCCATCTTGATGTTATCCCCAGGCATTACCATTTCTACACCTTCCGGCAAATGAGCTACCCCGGTTACGTCTGTTGTTCTAAAGTAGAACTGGGGACGGTAGCCATTAAAGAATGGAGTATGCCGCCCACCTTCCTCTTTACTTAAGATGTATACTTCGGCGGCAAATTTGGTGTGGGGCTTAATGGATCCGGGCTTGGCTAACACCTGGCCCCGCTCGATATCCTTCCGGTCTACACCTCTTAACAGGGCACCGATATTATCTCCCGCTTGAGCCTGATCTAACAGCTTGCGGAACATTTCCACCCCTGTGACAATTGTCTTTCTTGGTTCTTCAGTTAAGCCGACGATTTGTACTTCTTCCCCTACTTTTACTACTCCTCTTTCCACTCTACCCGTTGCCACTGTACCACGACCGGTAATACTGAATACATCTTCCACCGGCATCAAAAAGGGCTTGTCGATGGCTCTTTCGGGAGTAGGAATATATGAGTCTACTGCTTTCATCAGATCTAAAATCTTATTGCACCATTCGCATTCGCCACAAGCACACTCTAAGGCTTTAAGAGCTGAACCGGTAACGATGGGAATATCGTCCCCAGGGAACTCGTAATAGCTTAACAGTTCTCTTATTTCCATTTCTACTAATTCAATCAATTCTTCGTCGTCCACCATGTCGGATTTGTTCATGAATACCACCACATGGGGCACGCCTACCTGACGGGCTAAGAGAATGTGCTCCCTGGTCTGGGGCATTGGTCCGTCAGCAGCACTTACCACCAGGATAGCTCCGTCCATCTGAGCTGCTCCGGTAATCATGTTCTTGACATAGTCAGCGTGACCGGGGCAGTCTACGTGGGCGTAGTGCCTGGCTGTTGTTTCATACTCCACGTGGGCGGTGGAAATAGTAATACCCCGTTCTCTTTCTTCAGGAGCGTTGTCGATT
>Ga0208490_100560_pt1 | contig 21521 bp, 26 predicted proteins | sample SubbioAug_CSWold_FD_184818 | JGI IMG/M metagenome (GOLD analysis project Ga0208490, IMG submission 184818) | Serpentinite rock and fluid subsurface biosphere microbial communities from McLaughlin Reserve, California, USA - CR11Aug_CSWold (SPAdes) | ecosystem: Environmental > Terrestrial > Deep...
CGTTAAGAAATGCAAATTGTTACTATAAATAGTAACAGATATAGAAATAATCTGACACTTATGTGCAGTTAATATTACTATTAATTTGAAGTCTTACAAAAGGAAAAACCCCTCACCATCCACAGGACAGCGAGGGGGCAGTTGGCAACCGGAACGTGCGAATTATTCGGTTTTGATGAAAGCGTCGACAAACCCCGCCGCCTTTACCTTGGCGAGCATTGCGTCGGCATTTGCCTTGGAGCTGAACGCCCCGACCTGAACGCGGTACATCCTTTTCGGCTTGGTAGGTGCAGGCGCGGGAGCGGGTGGCTTCGGTGTTTCGCCCGATGTGAGCAGCCGCTTGACCTCGGCGCGGAAGGTGTCCATCGACTTCCCGTGCCTTGGAAACCAGTGACCGGGGTCTGCGTGGTTGGAAGCGATGCCGCGCCTATGCCCTTCATAATGCCCGATGATAATGCCGTCAGCCATTGGGTCAAGGGTATACTCCTTGCAGAGGAAAGCGCACAGTTCAGCGGCTTCCTTATAGACCGCATTAAAATATGATTTGTCGGTTAGACCATCCTCGCAAATCTCAAATGAGATGTGCGTGTCATTGCCGGAGCCTCTCAGTCCTCTGCCGCAGTGCCAGCCGCGATGGTTCCACGGCAGGGTCTGGTAGGTGGCAATCGAACCATCGGCAAGCCTCCCGATAAAGGCATGGACGCAGACCTGCCTGCCCTCCGGCCTGTCCTGATTCCAGTGGTTATTGTGCCGGTTTCTGCCCAGCAGCCCGTCATCCGGACCGACGTAGCGCCGCAGCCACGGGTTATTCGCCCCGGTGGAATGCACCATGATGCCTCTTGGCGTAATCGTTCTGCCCGCTTTGTAGCAGGCGTTGTTTGTGAGAATCAACGTACGAAGGTTCATTTGTTTACCCCCTCGCCATCGCGGGAGCCCATCTGCGCCAACATCATCTTGAGCTTCTCCGGGATAGGCAGCCCCACACGCGCGGCGTTCTCCAGGATGGAAATGCCTTCATTGCTCAAATAAAAGAAAATTATCGCCGTCCGGATCGCGCCGCCGTCGCCAATCACCTGACTGTCGACGATATGGCCTACACCCACCAGCACAAAGACGAGCACCTTTTTAAAGATGCCCCTTGCGCCGATTTCGCTGGAGAGCTTTTTGTCGGCAATTGCGCACATGACGCCGGTCAGATAGTCAATAACCACAAAGGCGATCAGGGCGTAGAGAAACCCGTCCAGACCGCCGAGGAACCAGCCGAGAAATCCGCCGATAGCAGTCAAGGCCCACTGTACCCAGTTCCAGAATACTTTCATTGTTAAAACCTCCGTTTTTGTTGGTTATTCATACAGTACCTGCTCATATAAAAAACGCTTGCCGTTTATACGGCAGAGCGTCTTTGTAGCTGCGGTTATTTAGCTTTACTCTCTCCCAAATTAAGGTTAAAATGAGTGGTAGGAGGGATATGACGATGAAAAGGTCAGTATTATTTACAATCGCGGCGCTTCTGCTTGTCGTCGCTCTATCGCTATTCGCGCCTACATACCAACGGGCAGCGGCCAGTCCCCCGATGGTTACCGTTCTATTGGACGGCTTGCCGGTACGCTTTGACGTGCCGCCCCAGATAATAAACGGACGAACCCTGGTCCCTTTTCGCTTGATTGCAGAGGCGATAAACATAAACGTAAACTGGGACGGTGATACCCGCACCATCTCTGCCAGCGACGGTAATACAAGGGTTATGCTTCAAATCGATAATAAAACCGCTCAGGTAAATGACCTGCCTACCCCGCTCGATGCGCCCCCTGTTATCGTTGATGGCCGAACGCTTGTACCGTTGAGATTTTTCAGTGAAGAATTCGGCTGCCTGGTAAATTGGGATTCGGAAACCCGGATTATAAGAATTGTCTCTCCGCCTCGTTCCATGAACGTCATTGGCTTTTATGCTTTAGGTGCGGGAGAAGCCAGTAGTTGGCTTGATCTTTTCGGCGTACCCTTCCCGGCTACCGGCAGCGGAAACACAGACACAGTGAGAGAGCTGGCCCTAGGCTGGTATACTATCGATGCGCAAGGCAACCTTTTAACCCGCACTTCTCGAAATGCTTGGCAGCGGCCTCCTGGCTGGGAAACAGTGCTGGCCACAGCCAAAGAGTTCGGGTTCAGGACAGAAATGGTCGTCCACGAGAACGACCGCAGCGGGCTGCTCACCACTTTCCTAAACGATGAACAGGCTATGTCTCGCGCCGTTGCCGCTATTGTACAGGAAGCATCCCTGTATCACGGTGTTAATCTGAACCTGGAAGAATTGGGACTGTACGCTGCAGGGGAAACGCGGCAGCAGATCCGTGACAGCTTTACCCGCTTTATTGCCATGCTAGCACCGCCACTGCGGGAGACCGGAAGAACCCTGACGCTCACCATCCATCCGCCAAACAGTTCCTTCCGCGGCTATGATTATGCAGCACTCGGTCAATTAGCCGACCGCATTGTCGTTATGGCCCACGATTACGGACCAAAGCCTGAACCGCTAAACCGGGTGGTGCGGGCAGTGGAGATGGCGCTGGCCGTTGTCCCCCGGGAGAAGCTTGTTCTGGCCATCTCGGCTCCGAGCGAAACAGCGGAAAGCATTATCCCCAAAATTGGTGTCGCTAAGCGCTATCGTCTGCAGGGTATCTCCCTCTGGCGGCTGGGGTTGGTGACAGAAGGCATGTGGACGGCAATGAGGCAAACGATTACAGGGAGGGAAAAAGATGAGCACCTCGCTAAAAAGGACTAAAAGGCTTTGGTCGGTTATTGCTATTTTTGCAGTGTCGTTGTGTGTTGTCGTTTTATCTTTGTTTGTTTCACCTGGGCGCACACATCAAATACCTGAAACGACTGAGACGGAAAAGGACTATACAGGCGTATTTGTCAGTAAACTGCCGCTTGACGAGCAGTTAAAGGTAGCCCGCTGCGTCGAACTATCCGCTGTTGTCAACTGGGGCGAAGGAGGCCCTGGGCAGAGCATTGAAGTTGCCGAGGCGTTTCTGATGGGCTATCCTTATTCTGGCTATCTCGCCTACCTGGAAGAAAAGTACGGTAAATATAGGCCCGTTTCTCCAGGGGAAAGAGAGAGGAACGCAGTGGCTTTCCTGACACAGCATAAGGTTGATGAGCCACGGGCGCTTGGCCTATATCGGCGCGAAATATGGTTCTATACTGCTTCAGGGACTTTCCAAATCAACATTTTGCTCGATGAACAGGGGGCTGTCCGTGAATCGTCAGTGAGCTTCTTAGGCAAAGAAGACCCCTTCTTTCGGAGGGTCGACTGGTAAAGGACGAGGCACTAACCGAGGGTAAGCATACTTTGGTTAGTGCCCCTTCATTTTACGCTTACGCTAGCGATGTGCGAATGCTGCTCGTCGTGGGTCGGTTATTGGGCAGGCCAACATCTACAAAAGCATGCTCGTTCGGGTTCATATTCGCCCAAGTCCACTGAACCACGCCCCCTGGACTGCGAACAACTGTAGCCACCCTCCAAAAAGTGCACCAATCCTGCCCCATTACTGCGTCACCCAGAGTTGGCCCAACGCCAATTCGAGTGCCAGCTGGTAACGTCTCAATGAGACCGCCACTACGGGATCGAAGTGCCGCAGGACGATTCCAAATCGCATATTCCCGCAAGTTCATCCCGTTCCATGTAAAGTTTGTGCGCTGGAAATTCCAAATAGCAGAAAAGATGGCATGCTTATTAACATCAACTTGCGAGCTCCCAATAAACCCCCACTGCAGCTGACCCCCCGCGTTCCTTATAAGAACTTGATGCTCTTCAGGGCTTCCAGTAACACGACGCCCTTCATCCTGCCACCTAAAATAATCGTTAGGCTGGATTGTTCCTATTTGAGTCGTGCAACCACCCGGACCAACCACACCGAACGGAACGCCTAAAAACACCGGAACAGAGATAGTTGACCGGTTCACGCAGAACATTCGTTGCGCCGTCACCCATGGCCGGACAGTAGAAGGGTTTCCAGCGGGACAAGTTGTCGACACTCCAATTCCTCCTTAAATTTTTGCTACGCTACATCAAACGCCCTTTTCATATGCTGGTTGTTACGTGTTGCTACTACGTCATTCAAACCACCTCCTCATGATATTTAAAAACAAGCGGATCCTGATGCCCGAGCGCCCACAACCCGACTCCTTTTAACCTCCATCTGTGCTTTGCGAGGTTGGCCAGCATGTCGAAATGCTCGGCATCGGAGTAATGGGCGATGGAGAACCCTCTTGCGTCTCCTAGGAAAAGTTGCGTAAGCCACAGCCCCCGGTCGCGCAGCCGGAAGGCAACAGCCGTGTCGCTGTCAAAAGCCGCGAAAGAGTCGGTGTGCAGATAGTCAAAATCTGTGGAAATGCTTTCCTGCCTGGTTGCCGATTCTTCCCCGGGGCCTTCAAAGCGGAAATAGTCCCAGGGCTCAAGCCATGTCACGCCGGTACGCGGGATGCGTCCCAGTGTCTGGATTTGACCGTCCGGCAGCGCCAAGTCAATGGCCTCCTGCGGCACATAAGTATAGGGGTCTCCCGCGTCCAGCAGGGCGCACTCACAGGCCGCGCCGCTGGTACGCAATCCAAAGCCGCCCAGGGTCGGCAGGGACGCAGACAGGGCAAAGACCCGCGTGGTACCCACCCAGCAGTGCAATTCACTCCCGCGTGTTCTTAGCCGCAGCGTGTACCACGTGTTTAACCTCAGACTCTGTGCCACGTCCGGCTGCAGCCTTGTCCATGTCCCACCAGTCCTTTGCCAAAGTTCCGCCGTCTGCGTGCCGCGCCGCAGCAGGAACAGAAATAGATCATTTGCTCTCTGAGCTTTGAAAACCACGCCCATTGTGCCGCTTCCCGCCGTCATGCGCAGCCTGGCCCTGATGTTCAGATCGCCAAACCCGTAATAAGAGAGGTGCGCCTGAGCGTCTGCACTTGCCTGATCTGACTGGATTAACACCCGCCTTGCCGGATCTGTATCCATGCTCCAGATACCCCCGCTGCGGTTGTAGAAAGCCAGAGTGTTGTCTCTAAAGTCGTCATACCAGACCCAGGCGTGCTCCGGGGCGCTTCGCAGCACCTCAGGGGTAAGGATAAACCGCTCCGGCAGCACGAGGGTATCGTTTACGTCTTTTAGTCTCCTTGGCGTGAGATTGAAAGTTGCCTCGCCGCCGGTCATGCTGAAGCTGAACTGCGAGCAGACCCTAAAGCCCCAGAACTGGGTACCGTACTGACTGCCCGCTCCGTGTACCTCCAAGGTGTGGCTTCCGGCGTCTAGATGAAACCGCCCGACTTTTAGCCAGTGGGTGCGGCGATGGAGGGGATACCAGTCGGGAAACGGCCCGATTTGTACCAGTGTCCCGTTTAGGCGCAGCTGCAAAACCTGACGGTTCCACCAGGGGCAATTCACCCTTGCCGCCAGGTCATGTTCCCCCGACTGGGGAACGGAAAAAGAAAAAAGGGCTAAGCCATCTTCTTCCAATACAGGTTGAGTCCCGGGAGGCGAACCCGGCGGGACGGGGAGAAGCTGGGGCGCCCTGGGGGAAATCCAGCCGCTGCCTATCGTCATAGCGCCGAAAATCTCATCAAAGCCGCTGCCTGTCCTGTCCGCAACCTGCCCGGCAAACTCATAGCGCGGCTCTTTTTCATAGGCGACCAGGTAGTTGCGCCTGACCCGGCCCGCCTGGCCGGAAACCTTGAAAATGGGGCTTGTAGTCCGCGTCGCGTCCATTCCTTCCTGGTAATCGTAGATGTGGAGGAGAAGGTATGGGCTTTGGCTGTCCTCGTCCAGAAACCCGGCAAAGGGGATGCGCGCCTGATGCTCATGAAAAGTAAAGTCTCCCTGCTGCCAGCCAAGCCAGGCGAGGAAGGTGCCGCCGCTGCCCCGGTAGCCCGTCGGCCTGCGGTCAATACGCCAGTTGAAGCCGAAGCCGGGGATGCCGAGAAAGATTTTCTCCTTTGGTATTCGCGTTACCGCGTAGTCATAGATTTCTTCCATCCACCACACCGGGCTGATGGGTCCGGGAGCGCTGCCCGCCCAGGCAAAGGCGTAGCTCATGATCACACAGGTATCAAAGTAAGGCTCCATCCGGCGGTAATCGCACCAGCGTTCCCAGGACGGAGCGCCGTCCCCGGTCATGGGAGGCAAGTCCCAATGCACATAGCGCTGGGACGGGCGGCTCTTGATGCTCTCGTAGATGCGCTTCGCCAGGGCCACCACGCCGTCCGGGTTGTCGTTCGGCCCTTTTTCCAGGTCGATATCCACCCCGGCGGCGAAGGGATACATATCTAAAATGCGGTGCAACTCACTGATAAATAAGTCCTGCGCCCCGTTTGTGTTCTCTACAATGGCCCGAAAGCGGGAAAGGATGCCGTCGTTTCTGACCGTCAGCAAATGGGTGATATGCGGCCAGCGTGCTACCCTTTCCAAATCTGCTGTGGGGATAGTGCCGGTAATCCGCCCGGTGTTGTCAGGTACCAGAAAATCAAACAGCCCCATGTGGGTTAACCTGTCGCCGTAATCCCGCCACTCCTGCCTTGCCCGGCTAGTCTTTAAAAATGACCAGGTCATGAAGCCTCGGCCTTCCTGCCGCATACCGCTCATATCCGTTTCCCTCCTTCCGAGAGCTGCCATTCCTGCAGCTCGACGAGCACCCTGGCCGAAGGCTCCGGCCGCAAAGCAGCCTGTCCCTCGTCCAGCCCCAGGAGAGCAACGGGGAAGCGGGGATTCCCCCAAGCGGCATAGAGGAACCGGCCTTTAAACTGAACGGGGCTGCCGTTTTGCAGTACTTGCCGCTCAGTGCCGATAAGCTCTAACTCCTGGTTGTTCGCCAAGACTTGCGGAAAATAAAAAAGCCTTGTCAGCCGGTCTTGGCCCAAGGTGATGCCTTTGCTTAAGTTTTCCTTTGCCCTTAGGCGAAAGTCCAGGGCCGTGGGCACAATTACCGCCCCCGGCTCCACCGCCCAGTAGGAGCCACGGTTGGGAACAATCAAGGTTTTAGCGCCCCGCACCACGGCGTTGTAGTGTTTTGGCTGAGCCGGGCTGGCGTTTTCCCGCAGTTTTTGCAGCATCTCCTTGCTGTTTTGGGAGTAGCCGGTTAAATGCTTTCCTTCCTGGAGCATTACGTCCGTAAAGGAAAAAGAGCCGGCGGCATCAGACATTACCGCTTGGGCCCGGATACTTGCCACCCGCTTTCCTTCTTCCGGCGCAAAAAGAAACAAGTAACGTTTCATTTTCCTCACCTACTCAAAGGAGAAACGAAGCTCCGCAGGGTGGCCGTTCCACAGTGTAGCCAGCCTGCCGCCCTGCAGCACGATGTCGGCGACGTTTACCTGGCCGCTGGCATCCTCCAGGCAAAGGCGCACTTCGATTTTCTCAACCTTTTTGGTTGGGGACACAGACTTTAGATAAGACTCAAAAAACGCCATAGCGTTTGCTCCTTACCCCAGGACCAGGGAAACAAACTGTGTTTCGCTGCTCCCGTCCTCGTAATGGATGACTATTTCAACCCCGACCTTGCCGTTTGGCCCCAGCTGAATATTCTCCAGGGCCGCCCGCAAGCTTAACACATAGCTGTCCCGGTGGGCGGGATGCACAGTTTGCGTCAGTGTTTTGGATACGCCCAGCGCGCCCACAGCCTTAAAAGACGCACCGCCCGAATAGCCTTGCGTGCCGTCCACCGTCCAGCCGTCGTTTATCCAGTAAGCGGTACCGCTCTCCGCCCTGGAATTTAAGAGCAGGTTAAAGACAGAGAGCTGCTCGATATCTTTTTTGTCCACCATATCCGCCGTATCAAACAAAGCCACGGAATGCTTAACCTGGCTGAGCGTCTCCGAGAGGTCTTTGCGGACAGCCGCCAGCTCGATTTCACTCCGCCAAGGCTCCTCCACAAAATAGCGCATGCGCATGACCCTTGTCTTGACATAGATGCCGGAATCCTCATCGTAAACCGTCACCACGTCCCCCAGGCTGACCTTTTCCCCCTCATAGCCTGCCAGGGCGGAGAGGTCGACGATGCCGCACTCATAGCTTACCTGCGCCTGGCTTAAGGCTAAAAGATACGCCTGGGCATATTCTTTCAGCTGGTTGGGGTCGGTGAATGCCTCCGCGGCCAAAACAGCGGAGGGAGGGGGATCGTAGCCGCTCTCCACCTCCAGATAGGGGATGCCGTTATTCACCGTGGCGATAGTCAAGCCGCCCCTGCCCCGAGGATAGACCCTTGTCACCTGCTCGATGGCGTTTCTTTCCTCTTGCGCCCGGCGCAGGTTTTTCCCCCGCAAAAAGAAAACGTTGCGTTCTTCTCCCGCGGCGTCCCGGAGAGACACCGTCTTTTGTTTCGTCTGAAAATTCAGCTCCACTTGAAAGATGCGCTCCATCTCCCGCAGCGCTTCCAGGCGGTTGCAGCCGCCTCGGAAAACGAAGGGCCGAATGGAGGATGCAGGAGAGTCTCCTGCCTGCCAGCCCGTACCTGATAAGAGAAGGCTGAGCACCTCCGCCGCTACGACATTTTCCCATTCCCGCGCGGGCGCGTCCGGAGCTTTCAGCAAATCGTACCACAGCGCCCAAGCTTCAACCTGCCAGTACCTGGCCCCCGCATCATCCTCCTCGTTGGCAAGGACCATCACCCGGTAAACGCTCCCCGCCAGGTCAAGCGTCGTCCCCGTTTCCAAAGCTTCCGCGCCGGGCTTTACAGGCAGCTTGAACTCCAGCCGGTCTTCGTTGCCCAGGGTCTGGTGCACGATGATCTCATAGGCGTCGTGCAGGAGGGCGACCGGCTCCATCTGCTTGTTGACGACGACAGGCACGGCGAAGCCCAGCCGGTCATACCAGGAGACCGGATGCCAGGGGAGAAGGATTCGATTGTAAAGATGCCCTGTGTTATACCGTCTGCCGGTGTTATACACTGCTACGCCCTCCTTAGGAACACAGCCGGCCTGGCCCCGGTGATCTGCGCCGCGCCTAATGGAAAGGCGGCGGGTAAGCCGTCAGCGTAGGCCCTGGCCAAGCGGTAGCCGGTAATCCAGGCCGCCCCCAAATCCTCACTGCCCAGCGCCAGCATACCCGTGCTGGCAAGCCCCTGCAGGCTTGGCGCGGCGTCCTGCAGGCGTGCCAGCCAATAAAGGCCGGGCAGAAGCGATAAATTCGCCTCCAGCCACCTGACGCCCGTCGTCCCCGTGGTCACTACCCCGGCGTCAAGGATCAGCGCGCCCGGATAGATTGCGCCGCTGTCGGCATAAACCCCAAGCCGCGCGCTCCCCGCGGCGGCGGTAGTGACGTTGACGGCGACGCGGTCAAAAGACTGGGCGACCGGCACATAAAATGGCAACAGGTCAATGTTGTTGGCCGAAGTGGTTAAGGGGGCCATACCGGCGGCGGTGATACCGGCATGGTATAGACCGAGCCGCCGGTAACGGAGAAAGTCCAGTGCGTCCAGCCGCAGCTTGTCGCCCGCCGTCAAAAACCCTGCCGCCTCAGTCGTCGCGGCAGCGTGGGCTGTGCCGCCCGCGCCCACGTGGCCGCTAAAGGGCGAGCTGTCGCGCACATAAGAAAAATCCGCCGTAACTGTTATGCCGGGAGGTTGCTGCTCATGGAAGACGACCATGCCCTGCGCCGCATACAGGACATATTCCCCTGCGGGAACGATCGCGCCGTTGCGCCTGACCACAGGCACGGGGCTTTCCAGCCAGTTGCGGATATCCCCCTCATAAATCCGCCGGTGCAGGGTTTCCTCCGGCTGGTCTTCCACGGGGAAAAGCGTATGGCTTTCTATGCTGGCCACGTCCATCTCCAGCACTGTTTCCAGTTTGTTGACCGCGTCCTGCAGCCCGGATATGTCCGCTCCGTAGATCTCTCTGCTTGTTACTCTTTTAAATGGCGTCTTAGCCACGGTATCCCTCCTTTACAGCCAGCGGTTGCGGCAGTTTATCTCCAACCTTGACCAGGACGCGCCCCCTGCCGCAACCACTTGAATAGCGTTAGTCCCCGGCGTCAGCTGGGGAAAGATTGGCCGCTCCAGCAGGTGCAAGGCTTTTTCCCTGGACTGTCCCCGCACGAGAACAGCCGTCTTTTGCCGGCAATCGACTTCCAGCCGCTCCCCTGCGGAGAGCGCTCCCCGGTAGGTGAACTGCTCATCATTGACTCTGACCGTCAGAAACTGGCTGCCGCCGCCCGATATTCCCTGCAGCAAAAAGAGAGGGTCTGACGGCGCCGTCCCTCGCTGGTAGTGGGTGTATGGGCTTGTCGTTATGAGCAGCTCGTCCGGCGCGAGGTCGTAGGCAAAAGGATCGTCGCAGGCCATCCGCAGCGTAAATAGTCCCTGGCCTGCCTTCGCCTGCATCTGCAGATCTGAATCTGTCCAGGTGGCCAGATAGTACCTGTCCGGTGAGTCGTCAAAGACCAGCCGCTGCGCTCCCCGCATCGGGTTCAGCCAGGAGCGCAGCCGGTCCAGCTGCTGATAGAGCTTGTCATATGACGTTATTTTAAGCCAGCAGTCCAAGCTGAGCACGCGCGTTTCAAAGTCAGGCGGCATCCTGAGGACGCCATGCCTGCCCGGCATGACGATCACTTTTTCCCGCACTCCCGGGAAAATGGAGAGAGGGGAGCGCAGGAGATAAACAGAGTAAATGCCGCAGTGTTCCCCAGCAAATGAGAAGTCTCCCATTACAATCTCCCCCTTCCCCGGTTAGCCGCTTCGATATAGCGGTACAGCCTGCGGCTGATCTCCTCAATGTCTGTTTCCGAGCGCACGGTCATATTTTCCACCACCACCAGCGGGCCGCTTTGCCGGTATGCTCCCGCCACCGCCGCCTGTCCCTGTGGCTCCGGCGGCAGTGTCAACGCGGGAAGGCTTACTTCCAGCAGGCTGCCAAGCATCCGCTCCGCCATAGGAATAGCTTTTTTAATACTTTCAATCAGCGGGCCGCTGAAGTCCAACTTGTCCAAATCCTTTAGCGGGCCCTCTTTAGCCGGGGAAAAGGGCAGGAAAGACCTGACCCTGGCCACGACGCTTTTGACGCTGTCGGCGACTCTGGCGGCGGCGCTGGTGATGCCGCTGGCGATACTGGCGATCAGGTTGCGCCCGGCGTTAAAAAAGCTTTGGCCTAGGCCCGTAACGATTGAGAGCGCCTGGTTCAGGGCATTGCGGACATTGCCCGCCAAAGCGCCCAGCACCCTCGTGATGCCGCCTGCCAGGTTCTCGGCCAAGCGCACCCCGCTTGCCACAAGGCCGCTGATCCAGTTTTTGATGTTGTCAAAGGCGCTTTTAATCCCGGCGGCCATATTCGCGGCCGCGGTCTTAATGCTATTCCATACGGCCATCACCGCGCTCCTGAAACCCTCGTTGGTCTTCCACAGATGGATAATGATGGCCACCAGCGCCGCGATTGCTACGATCACAAGCCCGATGGGATTGGCCGCCATCACCGCGTTCAGGACCTTTTGCGCCACCGCCGCTACTTTTTGCGCCGCAGTCAGGGCATGGGTCTTAAGCGCGGCCAGATTCTTGGCGTCGGCCATCCATTTTACCGCCTTGATCGCAGCGCTGACGCCGCTGGTGAGTGTGCCCACGAGCGTCAGCAGCGGCCCGATGGCGGCGGCGATGGCGAGAAATGAGAGGATCAGTGTCTGCGAGCCGCCGCTCAGGTTCGCAAACCACTCCACCAACGCGCTGAGCCTGCCGATCAGCCCTTCAATGGCGGGCATGGCGGAGTTGACGGCCTGCATCAGGGAAGTTCCCAGTGGCTCAAGAGCTACAGCCGCCTTGTTCCGCATCACGGCAAGCTGCTCCGCGAAATCCATCGTCTCAAAGGCCGCGCCGTTAATCGTCTCCCCACTGGCTTTTAAGGTTGTTACCAGCTCCGAGAGCTCAAAGCGGCCTTCCCGGATGGCGGCCGCCATATCCGGGCCGATGCGGGCGCCGAACATCTCCAGGGCGATGGCGTTGGCCTCGCCGGTCGAGCCTGCTTCCTTGATCCTTTTTGTGACTTCTTCCAGAGCCGCCTTGGTGTCGGTAATGCCCGCTTTGGCCATTTTACCCAGCGCGATGCGCAGGCCGCCCAGGACAAGCTCGGTGTTGACCCCTTCTTTTTCAAATTTACCTAGCATGGCCGCCGCCGTCTCCAGATCAAAGCCCATCTGCCGCAGGGGCGCCCCGAACTGCACCAGTTTGGCGTTTAAGTCGTTAAAGCCGATGCCGGTGCTCTGGGATACCTTGAAAAGGTAGTCCATGGTGCCTGCGGTATCGTCCGCCGCTATGCTCCAGTCGCCGAAGAGGCGGGAGGAGCCTGCGATCATGCCGGAGAGCTCCTCGCCGGTAATGCGAGAGAGGTTCAGCATCTGGGTGGACAGCTCCCGCAGCGGTTTGCCGGCCAGGCCCGTCCTGGTGTTGAGATCGGCGATAGCGCTGCTCACCTCGGCCATCCCCGCGGGAACAGTGGAGTAGACCGCCCGGAAATCGTCCTGCAAGCCTGCCAGGGCTTCGCCGGTAGCGCCGGTGCCGACGCGAATCTTATCGAAAGCGTCGTCAAAATCCGTTCCCAGCTTTAAGATTCCTGCCGTCGCAGCCGCGATGGGAAGAGTCAGCCCTGTTGTGAGCGTCCCGCCGATGGAGGTGAGCGTTTCGCCCGCCTTATCCAGGGTTTTTGAGGCCTCGTTTAAGCTTTTTTGCAGCTCGGAGATATCCGCGCCGATTTTAACGACCACATTGCGCAGTACCGCCATCCCATCACCTCCATTTCGCCGGGACTTTAAGCCCCTTGCTCCGCGCGATTTTCATCAGCTGCTCCGTGGAGAGGCGGCTTGGCGCGGTCTTTTTTCTTGCGCTTTCTTTGAGCATTTTCTTCAGGCTGGGCAGTCGCTTCTGCCTGGCGAAGGCTTCGATGTGCCAGGCAAGGTAAATCAGCTCTTGAATCCGCTCCTCTTTTTCTTCCGCATAGCCCTCAAAGAGGAGCCCCAGCTCAAAGGGGGTCAGCTCCCAGACTTGGGCCGGGTGCATTTTTAGTCTCTTTACGGCGGCAAAGAACAGCTCAGCAAAGCCTATTTCCTGGCTGTCTCCACCGCCTGAGGGTTTCCCGGCTGCGCGCCGAAGGCCAGCGTCATCGCTTCGCCCAGTTTCCCGGCCACCGTGGTGATGTCGCTGTACTCGTCAATCAAGTCCGCGCATTTTTCCGGGGTCAGGTCTTTGTCCTCATGGAAAAGACCGGCGTAGACAATCGTCCGCAGGTCTTTGACAGAGATGTTGTCGAGGTCAAGCTTGGTCAGGTTCTTGCCTGTCAGCTCCTCGATTTTAATCAGCGCGTTCATGCCGTAGCGAAGCGTCCTCGGTTTATCCAGCTCTATGGTGACACCTTGTTTCATGCCGTTAGTCCTCCCTGTAATAGAGATTGCCGCTGCCCTCAAACTCGATGCTCTCGCTTACCACATCGTCGACGGATAATTCAATGCTGTCGCCTGCGATGAGCGCGTAACCCTCATAGCGTCTTTTGCTGGTCCCTGTATCCAAGTACAAGGCCACGATTATTTCCCGGCCGAGCCTTTCTGACAGGCGCCTATCCGCCCAGTAGCTCTCCGCGGAGGCCGTAAACCCCTTCACGGCGGGCAGGTGCTCCTTCCAGCCTTCGCTTTCAAAGGTGGTGATATCCGCCGTGTCCGCCGCAAGCTCGGCGCCCCAGTTGAAGAAGCCGCCAGCCTGATCAACCTTGATGCTTTTGCCGCTGACCGTCACTTCATCTTCTTCGTCCAGCGCAGATGTAAACCTCACGACCCCGCCGAGATGCTCCACCAAATATCCGGTGTTTGCTGCGACGTCGTTAACAAACACAGAAATAGGGGAGTGTTTGTCCAAATATCTGCATGCGTCGTTTTCAATTGTGTATATCGTTCTTTCTGCATTCCCCACGGTTGTTTCTTTAACAAATACGGCCGGTTCATCTTCTGTTTGGAGAAACACTGCGCCAACCTTGCCCGAAATAGCCATAATCCATCACCGCCTTAGTTGTAAGAAAGAGCACCGGTGCCTTGAAACTCAAAGGAAATGCTCACTGTATCATCCACCGGGTCTTCTACGGACATTCCTGAAATATAGGCGCTCCCGGAATAATAGTTTGTGGCATTGACAAAGAGTTTGAGCGACACTTCCGTGCTGTTTAAGTAAGCATCCTGCAGTGCCTTTTGTCCGGTTGCATCAGTGTGCACCGAATAGAAGCCTTCGGCCGATGCCGACCATTCTTTCAGGCCGGCGATGAATTTCTTCCAGTCGTCGCCGAGGGCTGTTACGTCAAGCGTATCCGCCCCCAGCTCCAAAGACCAGCTGCTTATATCCATAACGGCACTTGCACCAAGCCCCAGTTTGCCGCTTTTACCTGCTATGGCCATGGTTTATCCCTCCTCAAACTGAAATTCAAATTCCAGGGATACGGCATAAAGCCCCGTATCCGCTTCATAGTCGGACACTTCATCCAGGAGCAGGACAGAGCCGATGGTCAGGCCGTTCATCTCCCCGGAGAAGTTTTGCAGCGCCCTTTGGATGGTCTTGGCCGTTTCCGCCGCTTGTTTATATGACTTGGCAAACGAGCTAAACTGCAGCCGCTGCTTCACAAAGCCGGTATCCGCTGTCAGGCTGTGCAGCCGCTCCACCGAGACGGGGAAGTAGGCCACGGCCGGAAGGGCGCATTTTTGCGGCAAGAGGAAAGGGTAGAGGGCGTTATTTAGTTTTGGCTGCAGATAGCCGCTGACAGCTTCTTCCAGTCTCATCATGTCACCCTCCCGATGCCCTTTAAAAGCTCGTCGGTTACCACCTTGGCGACGCTCTTTTTGTTTTCGTCAATGGCCGGGCGGAGAAAGGGCTGGGCCTTCATTTTGGATGTCCCCAGTTCCACCGGGGCGAAATGCTCCGCTCCTTTTCCCCTGGTCACCACATGCTCGCTTTTGATATTGGGCTTGCGTACTTTGCTTTTCTTGAGCGTTAAGCTGTCCCGCAAGAGTCCGGTATCCACCGGCACTTTTTGCTTGGCCGCCGCCAGCACAATTTCGGCCCCGGCCGTCGAGGCTTTGTCGAGCGCCTCCGCCGCCGCGTCGCCCAGCTGCTCCACGAGCTTGATGACCTCGTCTAAGCCCTCGATATGGGTTTTCAGCTTTTTTACCCGCAGCCGCTTAGTCATTCTGGACACTCTCCTTGCACATGAGATTAAGCTCTACGCCGCGCTCCTCAAAGTTAAGGGCGGAGATAATCTCAAAAATACGCGCGCCAAAGACGACGCGCATTTTCGGCGTAATCCCGCTTCTATAGCGCATAGTGATTTTTGTCGAGACCTCCGCGTTGGTCTGGGCGGAAGCGAAGTACTCCTTGCCGGAAACGGGTGTGACGTTAGCCCAGACCGTCGCCACATCCATCCATACATGTTCCTCCGCGCCAAAGCTGTCTCTGCCGGCGGTATATGCCTGAATCTTGACCCGGTGCCGCAGTTTCCCGATCTTCATTACCACTCCGCCTTTCGGTAGGAAAAGAGCAGGGCTTTAAGCACCTTGATCAGCTCGTCGCTGTCAAGCTCGTTTCGCTCCTCAAAAAGTTTGGCCACGGTAAAGTAGACAGCATGCTTGACCGGCTCGGGCACGCTTTGCGCAAACTCGCTCAAAGGGAAGCGCAGGACGCCTTCCACCAGATCCTCCGCCGCTTCAATCAGGCTTTCGATAAGCGCGTCCTCCGCCTCGCCGTCAACTCTAAGCCACGCTTTTGTATCTTCCAGTGTGACCACCACCGTGCCCGCCCCCTTTCCAAAACTCGGCAGGCAGCCGCTTAGGACTGCCTGCCGTAAGATTAAACTACGCTTTTTGCTGCAGTATCTTGATGGCCTCCGGCAGCACCAGCTTGCCGTCCACCCGCTGGGTGGCGATAAAGCCTACTTGACCCGTGGGGGCGAACAGCTCGCTTAGCCGCTTGAACACCCGGCCCTGGCGGTCAGCCACCCAGTAATAGCCGAAATCGCCGAACACCACCGTTTTGGCCCCCGCCTCGATTACCGGCACATAGGCCGAGGTGTACAAGGGGCGGTTGAGGATGGTATCAGGCGTCGCTTCCTTGATGGACGGCTGCCACAGGTACTGGCCGGTGCTGTCTTTTAGCTTGCGGATGGCCTTGACCGTGGCGTCGTTCATGACAAAGACGGCTTTTTTGCGGTAAGGGGACTTGAGGCTGTAGAACAGGTCCAGTATTTCGTCCAAGGTGATGGCTGCCGGGGCGGCCGTGGTCACGCCAATCTGCCCGCCGCCTGTGGCGGCAAGGATGCCGGTGGGTTTGCCAAGGCCGTCGCCCACAAAGAAAGCTTCCTCCTCCTTGGCGCCGATGCGGCGGGCGAACTCCCTGGCGATGTAGTTCTCCAGATTGAACACGCTGTCATTTAGGAGCTCCTCGCTGACCTTAATCATGGTGGCCAGCTTGAAAGCGCCGATGGACACCTGCCCGAAGCTGTCGTCGCTTTCGGGGATCTGTCCTTCCTCATCCACCCAGGAGGCGGTGCCCTTGCTTGCCACCACAGGGATCTTGCGGTCGCCGCTGGAGGTGGTAATGACATTGGCCAGCTGGCGGAAAATGTTTTCTTCCTCAAGGGATTTTACCAGAGTGCGCTCAAACTCGTCGGGCACCAGGTAGCCGCCTTCGGTATCCTCGCCGACCTGCAGCGCGTTTTGGATATCGGCAGTGCGTTTGCCGCGCATGGCGTTCCAAAAGGCCCGCTTATACTCGGCGGCAGCCCGGCCGGTCTTAGTCTCGCCGTGGACAGACGGCTTGTTGGTGATGGGGGCGTTGGTCGGTAGGGAAAGCTCCGCGTCAAGGGCGGCCTGGCGCTCCAGCCGCTCGATCTCCCTGCCCAGCGCCACCACGTCGCCCTCCATCTTTTCATAGGAAGCGGTGTCCTCGGCGGACAAAAGCCCGTCTCCGCCCCGCTTGCTGTCAAGGTATGCCTTGGCGGCTTCCCATGCCTTGGCGCGCTTTTCGCGCAGTTCCAGGATTTTGCTCATTCTTGTTTCCTCCTTAAAATTTAGTGGGAAATTAATGAGAGCCGCTTATAGAGCGACTCTATCGGGGTACCCGTTTTCGGCTTGGCCTTGGGGATTTTCCCAAGCAGGGAGTTGGCGACCGCCATGCGGCTGAAAATGAGGCCTTCTCCTGGTTCTTGCGGTTCCTCGCCGGATGTGAACAGGATTTTGTCCGCAAAGCCGAGTTCCACGGCTTTTTTGGCGTTCATCCAGGTTTCCGCATCCATGAGATGGGAGAGCTTCACTCTCGACAGGCCGGATTTCAGCTCGTAGGCGTTGATGATGCTCTCCTTGACCTCGTCCAGTAGTGCCTTGGCGCGCAGCATCTCCTCGCTGTCGCCGATGGCGATGGTGCTGGGATTATGGACCATAAGCATACTCACCGGTGACATGTACACCTCGCCGCCGGCCATGGCGACGACCGAGGCGGCGCTGGCGGCCAGGCCGTCAATCTTGACTGTGACTTGCCCGGCATAGTCCATGAGCATGTTGTAAATCTGTGCCGCCGCAAACACATCACCGCCGGGTGAGTTAATCCATACCGTGATGTTGCCCGAACCTGCCAGCAGCTCGTCTTTAAACAGCTTGGGTGTCACCTCGTCGCCCCACCAGGACTCTTCGGCGATGGGGCCGTTAAGATAAAGGGTGCGTTCATCATCAGAATTGCGCACCCAGTTCCAGAATTTCCTCATGTACTGACCTCCTTCGCTTGGTTTTGGTAAGCGGCACCCACGTCCTTAAGCTTGACCATATTACCGTTTAAAACATAGACATTTCCGCCATCCTCATCAGGGATTAGGTTCAGATCTTCAAGTTGGCGCACATCGTTTGGAGAGAAAAAGCCGTTTTGAATACCTGTAGAATAGCCATCCATTCTTTCTTTGTATGAGCCCCGCAGCAGCCCGTCCACATTAAAGCGCACAAAGTAGCGGGGCTTTTCCGACGGCAGGAGGAGGGACTGCTGCAAAGCCTGCTCCCAGCGCACCACCCACGGATCGAGGGTGTACTTGACGAATTCCAGCGACTGCTGCTCGATGTTGGAAAAGCTGGACTTCTCAAGATCGCCAACCATGTGGGGCGGCACACGGAAGATACGAGCAATTTCATTGATTTGGAATTTGCGTGTCTCCAGAAACTGCGCCTGTTCCGGCGGGATGCCGATAGCCTGGAATTTCATGCCCTCTTCCAGTACCGCGATGCGGTGGGCGTTGCCGCCGCCCTGATAGACCGCGTTCCAGCTCTCCCGCACTCGTTTCGGGTCTTTGACCACACCCGGATGTTCCAGTACGCCGCCCGGATTGGCTCCGTTGGCGAAAAAGGAGGCGCCGTACTCCTCCGTCGCCATGGCCATGCCGATAGCGTTCTTGGCGATGGCGATGGGCGAGTAGCCGATCAGTCCGTCAAAGCCAAGGCCAGGGATATGCAAGACCTCGTCCCGGCGCAGCGTCAGCGTTTCGCTGGCTGGGTTAATCCGGCTTTCCTCAGCATCGCGGCGGTAGGTATAGGTCAGTTCGCCGTTTGCGCTTCTTGCCACATCCATCTTGTTTGGCAGCAGGGGGTAGAGGGCCAGCACCTGGCCACGCCCGTCCCGGATGATCTGGGCATAGGCGTTGCCCCAAAGCAGAAGATGACTCATCAGTGTTTCCCTGAACACAAATGTAGTCATCTCCGGGTTTGGTTCGCTATGGAGGAGGTAGTACAGCTTGTGCCCCACCGCTTTTTCTTTGCCGCCATCAGCTTTGTAGCGGTATATGCGCAGCGGCAGCCCGGCGATGGCTTCGGCCAGTATTCGGACGCAGGCATACACTGCCGTGGCCTGCATGGCCGTCCGCTCGTTAACGGTCTTGCCGCTGGCGGTACCGCCGAACAGGAAGGAGAACCCGCTGCCTACGCGGTTTTGTGGCCTATCCCGCGTGCGGAACAACCGGGAAAATATGCTCATAGGATCAATAACCCCCTCTCATCATAGACTGAAGCGCCGCCATCGCCGGAGCCGCAGCGCAGGGCCCGGTCCAGCGCCATAATCGTCGCCACCGCACCGTCGATCCTTTCGGTGCTCTTTTCCTTGTCCGGCTTGATGTTGCCGGCGGGATCGGTGCGAATGAAGATGTTGTCCATCATCCAGCGCAGGACGGGATGCCCGCCGTGGGCGATTCTTTCCTCCAGCGTCAGCTTCATCAGTTCCTTGGTAGGCGGCGACATATCCTTAAAGCCCTGCCCGAAGGGGACGACGGTAAAGCCCAGCCCTTCAAGATTCTGGGTCATCTGCGCCGCGCCCCAGCGGTCAAAGGCGATTTCGCGGATGTTGTACTTTTCGCCTAAGTTTTTAATGAACCGCTCAATGAAGCCGTAATGCACCACGTTCCCCTCGGTGGTGAGGAGCTGCCCCTGTTTCTCCCAGAGGTCGTACTGCACATGGTCGCGCCGCACCCGCAGGCTTACATTGTTCTCCGGCATCCAGAAGAACGGCAGGACGCTGTATTTGTCGTCCTCATCTTCCGGCGGGAACACCAGGACAAAGGCGGTAATGTCGGTAGTGGAGGAGAGGTCAAGCCCGCCGTAGCAGACCCGCCCCTCAAGGCTCGCCGCATCGACCGGGAAGGCGCAGGCGTCCCATTTCGCCATGGGCATCCAGCGGACGGCTTGCTTTACCCATTGATTCAATCGCAATTGCCGGAAGCTGTTCTCCTCGGCGGGGTTTTGCTTGGCGCTTTCACAGGCGGCCTTCACCTTGTCGATGCCAACCGTAATGCCTAAACTTGGGTTCACTTTTTTCCACACCTTGGGGTCGGTCCAGTCGTCCTCTTCCTTCGCCCCGTAGATCACGGGATAGAAGGTGGGGTCGCGCTTCCTGCCTTCGAGGATATCCTTCGCCTTTTGGTGCGTCTCATAGCAGATGCTCTGGTTGTCCGTTCCCGCCGTGGTGATCAGGAAGTAGAGCGGCTGCCGCCTTGCGTCGCCGGAGCCTTTGGTCATTACGTCAAAGAGCTTGCGGTTAGGTTGGGTGTGCAGCTCGTCGAACACCACGCCGTGGATGTTGAAACCGTGCTTGGAGTAGGCCTCTGCGCTTAGTACCTGGTAGAAGCTGTTGGTCGGCAGATACACCAGCCGCTTGGTGGAAGCCAAAAGCTTTACTCGCCGGGACAGTGCCTGACACATCCGCACCATATCGGCGGCTACCTCGAACACAATGGATGCCTGCTGGCGATCGGCGGCACAGCCGTATACCTCGGCGCGCTCCTCATTGTCGCCGCAGGTAAGCAAAAGCGCTATTGCCGCCGCAAGTTCAGACTTGCCTTGTTTTTTTGGGATTTCCACGTACGCTGTGTTGAACTGCCTGCAGCCGTTGGGCTTTAAAATACCAAACACATCGCGGACAATCCGCTCCTGCCAGTCGATCAGCTCAAAGGGCTTTCCCGCCCAGGCGCCTTTAGTGTGGGAGAGGGCTTGGATAAAAGACACGGCGTAGTCGGCAGCGGCTTTGTCATAGAAGGAATCCGCCGCCATAAAGGAGGTCGGCCTGTATTTTTTCAGTTTGCGCAAAGGCCCCGCCTCCTTTTTTAGGCAAAAGAAAAGAGCTTCCATGGAAGCCCTTATTTCCGCTAGTTGTTGCTGAGTATGCTTTATCCGATGTCCGCTTCGCCGGTCAGGATAAAGCGGCTGTATTCGGCTTTGTGCTCCTCCAGGTACAACACAAGTTCGTAGAAGCCGTGCACAAAGGCCTCGTGCTGGACGCGGTTTACGTCAAACATATTGGTGACACCGCTTGCCCGGACGGCGAGGATTTGCTCTTTTATCTTTTCATTCATGGGCGGTTTCCTCCGTTTTTGCCGAATCGATGGTTGCCTGGCGCAGGATCTCCACATCGAAGCCCGCGGCCCTGTAGCCTTCCAAAATGGCGGCGTAATAGTAGCAGCTTGGCTGGCCGAGCGGCCTGCCCTCGTTCATGATATACACCATCGCCCTGACGGTCTTGCCGTTTAGTTGCACTTCTAGCGTTTCCTTGCGGTAGAAATATGGCCAGCCCTCGTAGCGGTCAAGCGCCGCCTCGTCAGCGGGCGATATCTCCCAGACCAGCACCGGGACGCTGCCGCCCTGACAAGGCTCCACCGTCGCCACCGCGCCTTCGCGCGCGCCCCGGAACAGAAGCCGCCAGTCCTTCATTACGCTTGCCCCCAGCACCTTCGCCGTGGGGCATCTGTCCGCCATCTGTTCCCGGTTTAAGTTGGAACCGTAGGCGATGTATAGCTTGTTGTGCTTATCCATTGTCTATGTCCTCCTTGCTCGCTGGCTGCGGGAGCGGCTTAAGCCGCCCGAAACCGCCACGCCGCCGAGCCGTTTAAGTGTGTGGTCAGGTGTTCTCGGCAGTTGGCGAATGTAAGACTTCAAATTAATAGTAATATTAACTGCACATAAGTGTCAGATTATTTCTATATCTGTTACTATTTATAGTAACAATTTGCATTTCTTAACG
>Ga0208490_100562_pt1 | contig 21494 bp, 18 predicted proteins | sample SubbioAug_CSWold_FD_184818 | JGI IMG/M metagenome (GOLD analysis project Ga0208490, IMG submission 184818) | Serpentinite rock and fluid subsurface biosphere microbial communities from McLaughlin Reserve, California, USA - CR11Aug_CSWold (SPAdes) | ecosystem: Environmental > Terrestrial > Deep...
CTTCGCGCCGCCGGGGATGACACTGGAGGGGAAGCCACCCAAACTGAGACACCCCATTCCTCCGATGGTTGACTCAATCTTTACCCGATCCATCGCATTCTCATGAAATGCGTCGTGCCATTGTTGCGTTCCTGGCTCTATCAAGCGTCGGCCTCGCCCTCACGGGATGCGGGATGTTCCGCGGTGAGCAGCGTGAAGCGTGGCGAACTCAGGCCGAGGAGGCCTGCCTGGCAGCAGGTCTCGTCCAGCCCACCGCCTACGCCTCGCGATCTTCCCCGATCAACGGCCCCGGAACCTGCGGGATCGCCAAGCCCTTCAAGGTCGCAGCGCTGGGACAGGGAGAGGTGAGCCTCGACAGGACCGCGACGCTCGCCTGTCCCATCATCGCCTCGACCGACAAGTGGCTCGACGAGATCGTGCAGCCGGCGGCCATGCTCTATTTCGGCGCGCGCGTGACCGAGATGCGCTCGGGCTCCTACAATTGCCGTTCGCGCAACAACCAGCGCGGCGCGAAGCTCTCCGAGCACTCCTTCGGCAACGCCATCGACATCATGTCGTTTCAGCTTTCCGACGGGCGCAACGTCACCGTCCTGCGCGGCTGGAAGGGCGACAGCGCCGAGCAGGGCTTCCTGCGCGAGGTCTTCGTCGGTGCGTGCCGCTACTACACCACCGTCCTCGGGCCGGGTTCGGACGCGTTCCACTACGACCACTTCCACCTCGATCTCGCGCGGCACAATCCTGCGGGGACGCGGCGCGTCTGCCGACCGACGATCAAGTTCGAGCCGCGCATCGATCCCGACAGCGCCACGGCGCAGATGAGCCCGCGGCCGTTCGGTGCGTTGCCGGCAGCAGTGCGGCCCGTCGAGGCGGCTCGCCAGAGCGCTCCACCGGCCCGCCGCATGGTCGAAGAGCCGCCGCCGGCTTTCGGCTTCACGCCGCCCGCACGCATTCCGGCAAGCCCGATGGCCCCCGCGACACTCCCCGCCGAGCCGCGCCTCGCCCCCGCGCCGGCCCCCTTGTCCATCGCTCCGCAATTCGGCACGGGAGCGATCTACTGAACGATCGCGTGCTTGACGGTGTTGTCGGGCTGGTGGAAAGCTTGTGAAACAAAAGGAGAGGGACCGAACATGCGGATCTCGTTGAAGACGCTCGCGACATCGCTCATCACTGCACTGCTGCTGCCGCTCGCCGCCCAGGCTGCGGATGTGCGGCGCGCTCCTCCGGCAGAAGTGCGGGTCGCCCCCCAGGTCGAGCGACTGCCCGCCTGCGAAACGCCGGCGGTGCTGAGCAATATTCAGAACCGGTTTGCTTCCCGCGAGCAGAAGTTCTGGGATTCGCCGCTGCGCATCGCCGGTTACGAGGACGTGCGGCACGTGGCGAATCGCCCGTGGGGCGCGGACTACATCCCGCGCCGGTACTGCAGCGCCACCGCGCATGTGGATGACGGGCAGCGCGTCACCAAGCGCAGCGTGCATTACGTGATCGTCGAGGATCTGGGCTTTGCCGGCCACGGCTATGGCGTGCAATGGTGCGTGACGGGCGTCGAGCGTCACTTCCACGCAGCGCCCGGCTGTCGCCTGATGATGCCGTAACCGGGATATTCGATGAATTATCGCCACGCCTATCACGCCGGCAATTTCGCCGACGTGGTCAAGCACCTCGTGCTGACCCGCATCCTTGCTCATCTGTTGAAGAAGGCTTCGCCGTTTCGCGTGGTCGATACCCATGCCGGCATCGGCCTCTACGATCTCGAAGCCGACGAGGCCACCCGCACGCAGGAATGGCGCGAGGGCATCGCTCGGCTGGATACGCCCTTCGGCGCGGAGGTCGAGGCGGTGCTCGCGCCGTATCGCGATGTCGTTGCCTCGGTGAAGGCGCGTCACGGCGCGCAGGTCTATCCCGGCTCCCCGGCGATCATCCGCGAAATGCTGCGCTCGAAGGATCGCGGAATATTCAACGAACTGCACCCCGAGGATTACGAGCGCCTCAGCGAGCGCTACAATCAGGTCCCGAACCTCAAGACGCTGCATCTCGACGCCTGGAACGCGCTGCACGCGATGATCCCGCCGCGCGAGAAACGCGGCGTCGTACTCATCGACCCGCCCTTCGAGGAGCTGGGCGAGATGGACCGGCTGGTGGCCGAACTCGCCCGCGCCGTCGAGAAGTGGCCATCGGGCATCCTCGCCGCCTGGTATCCGGTCAAGGATCTGCGCGCGGTCAACCGCAGCCTCGCGCCGCTGGGGCAGTTCCCGAAAAACGTCCTGCGCCTCGAGATCTATGTCGAGCGTCCCGACGACCCGACGCGCCTCACCGGCTGCGGGATGGCCATCGTCAACCCGCCCTGGACGCTCCAGGCCGAGATGGAGACCGTCCTGCCCGCGCTGGCGGAGCGCCTCGCGCGAGACGATTACGGCGCATTCCGCTGCGACAGTATCGGCGCGCCGGCCTGAGTTCTACCGCAGCCGATGCCCCGCGCGCAGATCCGCCTCGATGGCGAGATCCCGGCTTTCGCCGAGGCGGTGGCGGTAGACGAGGAGGTTCTCCATCACCCGCTGCACGTAGTTGCGCGTCTCGGGGAAGGGGATCATCTCGACCCAGTCGATGGCATCGACATCCGATCTGCGCGGATCGCCGAAGCGCTGGATCCAGCGCCGGACGTGACCCGGTCCGGCGTTGTAGGCGGCGAAGGCCAACGCGTATGAGCCGGACCAGTCGTTCATCAGTTCGCCGAGATGCGCCGCGCCGAGCTTGGCCGAATAGACCGGATCGCCCAGCAGCCGGTTGGCCTCGTACTTGACGCCGTAGCGCTCGGCCGTGCGCCGCGCGGTGCCCGGCATCAGCTGCATCAGTCCCCGCGCCCCCGCCGGAGAGACTGCGTTCGGATCGAAGGCGCTCTCCTGCCGCGCGATCGCGTAGACGAGCGCACGCTCGACGCCGGGGCCGACGATGGGAAATTCCGGGATGCCTCGGATCGGATAGGCGTGGCTGTCGAGGGGGAGCCCGCGCTGCACGGCGGTTCGCGACAGAGCCAGGTGGCCGCGATGATCACCAAGCTCCTCCGCGAGATCGGCAAAGCTGTGCAGGAGCGGAACGTCGTCGAGCGTGCGGCCGAGATCGACGAGCAGCGTCGTCGCCAGCTCAGGGGCTCCGACGGCGTGCAGCAGCCGGATTGCGCGGGCGGTATCGGTCGCGTCGCGCCGTGCGCGCTGCTCCTCGGGATCGACGGCGACCTCGCGCAGTGTGAAGGAGCCGTTGTCGAGGGCCTGATGCGCGAGCTGCCCGTAGAACGAGACGGGATAGCGCGCCGCCTCCTCGTAGAACGCGCGCGCCTTCTCCTCGTCACCGGCGGCCTCGTGCGCCCGCGCCTGCCAGTACGCGCCCCGCGTGATCGAGATCGGCGTCGATGCGCGTTTCGTCGCTTCGGCGAAATGCTCGGCGGCCGTCTCCGGCTGCTCGAGGAAGCGAAGCGCGATCCAGCCGGCGTGGAACTCGGCGTCGATGAACTCGGCGGGCGATTGGGCCGCGTGACCGGAAACGAGATCATATGCCAGCTGCGCCTCGCCGCGCTCCAGCATGAGCCGCCCGACGATCCGGCGCTCCGTCCACCAGCCGTCCCCGTCTCCGATCACGGCGATGCTGCGCGGCGCCTGAGCGATGACGTCGGCGGCCTCGCGGTATTTCTCGGTGATGCGCAGGTGGCGTGCCCGCGAGAACAGGTAGGAGCTGTCGTTGCGCAGGTGCTCGGGCACCTCCGCGAGCGCTTTCGCGACGTTGCCCGGGCTCTGCATGACGGCCTGGCGCAGCTCGACGAGCTTCACGAAATCCTCGCCGGCAAGGGCGGCCGCGCGTCGGGCCGTGCCCCAATCCTGCGCGAACAATCGTCGCTCCATCCGGACGCGGTGATCGTTGCGGGTCAGCGTTCCGGGGAATGTCAGCATCAGGCGCAGTTCGCTGGTGTCGCCGAGCGAGGTGTTGCGCCAGATGTCGCGAATGAGCGCCTGCGCATCCTCGGCGGCGCCCTCGCGGCGAAGCGCTTCCGCCAGCGCCACCGCACCTTGCGTGGTGCGGGGCTTCTCAGTTGCGAAGAAGGTAAGCAGCGTTTCATCCGACGGGCGACCGTTCAGGAGCGCCTGCTCGGCCCGCGTGCGCAGGAGGTAGCGCCCCGGCCATTCCGGGTTCTCGCGCATGAAGCGCGCGATGCGGTTGAAATCGGTGACGGAGCCGCCGCGAAGGCCGGCCCATTCGAGGAGCTTCAGCGCAGCCGGATCCTCGAACTGCCCGCGCGCGGCGTCGCCGGCCGCGATATTGCCGTCGCGGTAGAGCTGCAGGACGCGCGCGAAGGCTTCGAGGTCGATATCGGGAAATCCCTCGGCTGCGGCGTCGCGCTGCGCCTGATCTTCCGTGGTAGCGGTTTCCCCGATCGGTGTCTCCTCGACGTCGCCGACGGCAACGTCTCCGATCGCTTCCGCCGCATCCCCTTCGGCGAAGCCCTCTTCCACTGTGCCCTCTTCCACTGTGCCCTCTTGCGCTATGCCCTCTTGCGGCTCCGCAGCGGACACCGCCTCCACCGCAGTTGCGGGCGTCGCAATTGCGAGCGGCGCGGACATCAACAGGCACAGCGACAGGCCGAGCATCAAGGCAGTCGTCGATACACGACCCTTCCAGACGAGGTGCTGCTGGTCCCGCATCGGTGGCGCTTCACTCATCAAGTCATGCATCCGCGATCTTTCCCCTGATACCTGCATAGTCTGCCCCATGCGGACCTTCCCGCCACTGCGCGATCTGCCGCATCGTGTCTTCCATTGTGCATAATAATGGAGATCATGGGGTTTGCGTGGCAACTCGGCAAAGGCTATGTGTCTGCATTGAATTTTCTGCAGCTGCCGTTCGCCGCGCGCGCGCCGCACAGCGATCAAGAAGAAGAGGCCAGGGAGGCCGCCATGAGCGCAAATCGCGAGTTCAAGGGTTCCATAACCGCGCTCGTCACGCCGTTCCGCAACGGCGCCCTCGACGAGGAGGCATTGCGCCGCCTCGTGGACTGGCAGATCGCGAACGGCACGAGCGGTCTCGTTCCCGTAGGCACGACCGGAGAGAGCCCGACGCTGAGCCACGAAGAGCACAAGCGCGTCGTCGAGATCGTGATCGCGGAGGCTAAGGGGCGCGTTCCGGTCATTGCGGGCGCGGGTTCGAACGCGACCAGCGAGGCGATCGATTTTGCGCGGCATGCGGAGGCGGCGGGGGCCGATGCGGTGCTTGTCGTGACGCCTTACTACAACAAGCCGACGCAGGCGGGGCTCTACTCGCATTTCAAGGCGATCAACGATGCGATCGGCATTCCCATCATCATCTACAACATCCCCGCTCGCTCCGTGATCGACATGTCGGTGGAGACGATGGCAAGGCTCTTCGAGCTGAACAACATCGTCGGCGTCAAGGACGCGACCGCCAACATGGCGCGCGTCAGCCAGCAGCGCCAGGCGATGGGGGCCGATTTCATCCAGCTCTCGGGCGAGGACGCGACCGCGCTCGGCTTCATGGCGCATGGCGGCCACGGTTGCATTTCCGTGACGGCGAACACCGCTCCGCGTCAGTGCGCCGATTTCCAGGCAGCCTGCCTGTCGGGAGACTTCGCGAGCGCTCTCCGGCTGCAGGATCAGCTGATGCCGTTGCACGAGGCGCTCTTCGTCGAAACCAACCCCTCGCCCGTCAAGTACGCCCTTTCCGTTCTCGGCATGATCAGCGACGAGGTGCGGCTCCCCATGCTCCCCGTCGGCGACGCGACCAAGGACGCCGTGCGCTCGGCAATGGCGCATGCAGGGCTCAACATCAGCTGAGCATCATGGCGAAAACAGACAGAGACGGACACCGCATCGTTGCGGATAATCGCAAGGCGCGTTTCAACTACGAGATCACCGACACCTACGAGGCGGGCATCGCGCTTTCGGGGACGGAGGTGAAATCCCTGCGCTCGGGCAAGGCGACGATCGGCGAATCCTATGCGGGGCCGATGGGGGAGGAGCTGTATCTCTTCAACGCCTATGTGCCGGAATATCTGCAGGCCAATCGCTTCAACCACGTGCCGAAGCGCCCGCGCAAGCTGCTGCTTCACCGCCGCGAGATCGACAAGCTGATCGGCGCGACTCAGCGCGAGGGATACACGGTGGTGCCGCTGCGCATCTATTTCAACGATCAGGGACGCGCCAAGGTCGAACTCGGGCTCGGGCGAGGCAAGAAGTTGCACGACAAGCGCGAGACGGAGAAGAAGCGCAGCTGGGACCGGGACAAGGCGCGGATCATGCGCGACAAGGGCTGACGCCGGGCCGGTGCCATGCTGCGTCGGCGGCCGGCTCACGGCGAGCCCGACCATGCGCCGGTGCGGAAACCGCCGCCCGTTTTATCAGGCGGCGGTTGTGCAGTCCGGTGGTTTCTGAATCTGGAGAACCGGGGAGCTTACTGCTCGACGTCGTCATCCGCAGCAGAGGGTTGGCGGATACCGTAGCGACGCTCAAGGCTACCGCTCGTGCGCGGTGGCCGGTCGCCACCGTTCTCCACGGGGGCGGGACGCGCCATGCGCTCGGACGGTTCGCGACCGATCTTGTTGACCAGATGCGCGATGTCGATGAACTCGTCCGCCTGCCGGCGCAGTTCGTCTGCCACCATCGACGGCTGCGTCGAAATCGTGGAAACGACTGTAACGCGGACGCCGCGACGCTGGAGCGCTTCAACCAGCGAGCGAAAATCGCCGTCGCCGGAGAAGAGGACCACGTTGTCGATGTAGGGAGCGAGTTCGAGTGCGTCGATCGTCAGTTCGATGTCCATGTTCCCCTTCACCTTGCGGCGGCCGGAGGAATCGATGAACTCTTTCGTGGGCTTCGTGACGACGCGGTAGCCGTTATAGTCGAGCCAGTCGATCAGCGGGCGGATGGATGAGTATTCCTGATCTTCTACTAGTGCAGTATAGTAAAATGCTCGGATCAGATTGCCACGGCTTTGAAACTCCTTCAGCAGCATCTTATAATCGATGTCGAAGCCGAGGGTCCGCGTGGTTGCATATAGATTCGCCCCATCGATGAAAAGGGCGATTTTCTCTCTGCCGGTCATTGTTTTCTCTTTCGCGTCCGCCACCGGACATTGCTTGGAAGTGCATATCTAAAACGGCAATTTTTGCAATTGCGCAATCGCTTCGGCGGAATCCGGTTGCATTCCCGCATCCTTCGAGGATGCCCAAACCCTTCATGCGCCTATAAATGCAAAGCCTGACCCTTCGTATACAATAAAACCTCAGCTTCACGTCATGTCAAGAATTACTAAAAATTGCATCAACGCGTGGTCGCCCCGTGCGGTCGCGCGATCAAGCTGAAGCGCCGAACAAACGCCAGCTGAATGCAGGATCACGATGCCTCGAAAAATCTCTCTTGTCGATACAAAAAATCTCTCATCGCCAAGTGGTTGCAGTTCCGTGCATGTCGCCTCGGATAAAGTCTCCTCTGCGTAAAGGCGCGGCAATCGGGACCCTGGCCGTCATCGGAGAGGGCGCGATATTAGCGAACCGCTACGGCAACCCCGTGGATTATCCGGTCGCCAGGATGAAGGATGACCCGTTCATCGACGCCGAGGCCCTCCACAACCTGGGCCCTGCGCATGGTTCGCTCGCCGATCGACACCCGCCGCAGCGAAGCCGCGCCGTTCTCGACAGTGAATACCGCCCAGGAATCGCCGTCTCGAAACAAGGCGCCGAGCGGTACTGTCACCACGTCCTCGGCCTGCCAGACGACGATCCGCGCCACGACTCGGAAATTGTGCCCCAACCGCCCGAGCGCTGGCGCATTTTCCGTGAACTCCAGGATCGTGCGCACTCGCTGCTCCTCGATGCCGAGCGCCGAGACCTTGGTGAATGCCGAGGGCTCCACGCGCACCACGCGAGCGGCGAATTCCTCGCCGCCGCCCCAGCCGTTGATCCGTGCCTCCGCTCCCGGTTCGACGCGCACAGCGTCCCGCGACAGCAGATCGACGACGATTTCGAGTTCGCCCGGATTGCCGATCTCGATCAGCGGCGCGCCGGCCTGGACCACCTGCTCGCTCTCGACCACGACCCGCAGCACCTGGCCGTCGATCGGGGCCATGACGTTGATGCAGCAGGTCGCGGTCTCGGTCGTCGGACCGCCCGGCTGGATCAGCCCCGCCTCTGCGCTTGCGAGTTCGCGCCGCCGCACCTCCAGCGTGGCCTGTGCGCTCGCAAGCCCCGATTCCGCGGTCGCGACTTCGAAGCGCGCCTGATCGAGGGCGCGTTGCGAGATGGTCTCGCGCCGGGCGAGTTCCATGGCGCGATCGAGATCGCTTTGTGCAAACGCAAGCTGTGCCCGAGCCTGTTGCACCTGCGCTTCCGCCAGGTTGATTCCGGCGCGTATCGCCTCGATCTGCGCTTCGCTGACGCGCTGCGTGCGGATGTCGAGGAAGCCCGGATCGCCCGGCTCGATGACGGCAAGGATCGTCTCGCCGGCCTTGACGCTGTCGCCAACGCGCCGAGGCGAGCGCTGCGTCTTGCCGCCGACGGGGGCCGACACGGTATAGACGTCGCGGATGCGGGTCGTCGCCTCGTCCTCGACGGTCACCTCCATCGGACCGGATTCGATCACGGCGATATCCACAGGCACGGGTTGCGGGCGCAGCGCCCAGGCGGCTGCGGCGACCGCGAGGAGGACGACAGCGGCGACGATGATGCGCTTCCAGGTCAGGCCGAACATGCAATTATTCCCGTGTTTTCAAGACAGCGATCAAATCAAGATTGTCGATGCGCCGCCGCACGATCAGCGCCGAGACGAGCGCTGCGCCGATGACGACGAGGCTCGCGATGGCGTATACGTCCGGGCCGATGACGAACGGCACGCGGTAGAGTTCGCTGTCGAAGCCCGCCACGAGCGCAAGCGCAAAGCCGTAGCCGATCAGCCAGCCTAGGGGCTGGGCGAGGATCGTCAGGATCGCCAGTTCCGAGAGGAGAATCCATGACGTTTCTGCGCGTGTGAGACCCAGCACCCGCAGGCTCGCCAGCTCCCGCGCTTGTTCGGAGAGCGAGATGCGTGAGAAATTGTAGACGACGCCGAAGGCGATGATCGCGGCGAGAACGATGTAGATGCTGATCATGACGAGGATGTTTTCAGCCAGCGTCTCGCGAAATTTTTCAAGCGATATGCGCTGCAGGGCGACGAAACTCGCGGCGGGGGTCGCTTTCAGGGCGGCAAACAGCGCTTCGGTAGCGAGCGGGTCGAAGGCGAGGTGCACCCCGCTGATCAGGTCGCCCTCGCGCATCATGGCGTTGACCGCCGAAAGCTCGGCAAACGCCATCAGCCCGAGATCGCCCTGGATCAGCATCGAGACCGGCAGGATGAGCGTGCGCCGGTCACCCGTCAGCAGCTCCGCCTCGACGAGATCGCCCACCTGCAGCCCGAGAATCCGAGCCAGCGCATCGCTGACGGCAAGACCAGTCTCGGGCAGCCGCACGGGTTCGTAATCCTGTCCGAGAACGCGGCTGAGATCCGTCTCCGGCGGCTTGCCGGTGATCGCCACGCGCCGTTCGACATGGCCGTTGCGCAGCTTGACGGGAATGGAGCGATAGGGCTCGGCGATCATCACGCCGGGGAGGCGGGCGACTTCCCGCGCGGCGGAGGCGTGGCGCTCGCCGGCGAAGGTGATCGTCGCATCCTGCCGGTCGGCCCGGTTGAAGGCAGTGTCGATCATGAATTCGACGGAGCCCGGCGTCCACAGCGAGCCGACGAGGATGGCGACGGACAGTGCGATCCCGAGCATGCCCCCTAGCGACCTCACGGGAAACCGCACGAGATGGCGCACGACCATCACGATACTCTGCGAAGCGCCGAGGAAGGTCAGCGAGCGGTCGATCAGCCCCCGCGAATAGCGCGCCGGCGCGGGCGGGCTCATGGCGACGGCGGGGGGAAGGGTGACGACGTCGTAGACCGCCTTCAACGCCCCGATCACGGCGGCAAACAGCGTGACGCCGGCGGCGATGAGGTAAGTCGAGGGATCGCGCTGGAAGATCAGGAAGGGGAAGTGGAAGAAATCGCCGTAGAGCTGCGTCAGCGAGACCCCGAGCCAGGTCCCGGCGGCGACGCCGATCCCGATCCCGATCAGCGCGATGAGCGCGACGAATTCGAGATAGTGCATCCCCACGGCTACGCTGCCATAGCCCAGCGCCTTCAAGAGGCCGATCTGCTCGCGCTCCAGCGTGATCAGCCGCGCCAGCGTCATATTGACGAGGAAGGCGGCCACCACGAGGAAAATCGGCGGCAGGATGCGGCTCATCGCCTCCAGCTGCTGGAGTTCGGCGTTGAGGAAGGCGTGGGACATCTGATCGTCACGCCCATGCGCGCCCTGGCCGCCATAAACGGCGAGGATCGTGTCGATTTCCTCGATCACGGCCTGTTCGGAAGCGCCGCGCAACAGCCGCACGGTGACGCTCGAAAACGCACCCTGCAGATCGAAGGCGGCGGCGAGCGCACGCTCCGACATCCAGACGATGCCGAAGCGCCGATCGTCGGGCATCAGGTCCCAGGGGCCGAGCGCGTAGATGAATTCGGGCGAGAGCGCGATGCCGACGATCCGCAACTCGCGCTTCTGGCCGTTGAGGATGGCGGAGAAGGTCGAGCCGATCTGATAGCTGTGGGCGTTCGCGAACGGCTCGCTGACGATCACCTCGCGATCATCTCCCACGATCGGATGACGGCCCTGGCGCAGGGTCAGCTGGTTCAGCACCTGCTCGCGGTAATCGGGCAGCGAGACGAAATTGGCGGAGGCGGGCTCGAGTATGCCGGGAAGATCGAGCAGCGCGATCTTCGTGATCCGGGTCTCGACCGCGCCCACGCCGGCGAGTTCCGCGATCTCGGCGGCGACGGAATTCGGCGCGCGGGTGACGTTGGCGAAGACGTCGGCGAAGCGGTTGCGCTCGTAATAGGCCTCGCGCGTTTCCGCCAGCGAGGCATGCGCGCCCACAGCGAGGATCAGCGTCGCCACGCCAGCCGCCATCACCAGTGCGATCGCCAGCGCCTGCGGCCAGAGACGCACGAGATCGCGCAGCAGTTTTCGGCGAAGCGGGCTCACCAGGAGATCTCGCTGGCGCGCTTGCGCGTCTCGTTGACGTGATCGCCGACGATCCGCCCGTCACCGAAATTCACGACCCGATGCGCGATCTCCTGGATCGCGACGTTGTGCGTGATGACGAGCGTCGTCGCGCCGAGTTCCTCGTTCACCTGCGCAAGCGCTTCGAGCACGAGGATGCCGGTCTTGGAATCGAGCGCGCCCGTAGGCTCGTCGCAGAGCAGCACCTCCGGGCGCTTGGCGATGGCGCGGGCGATCGCCACACGCTGCTGCTCCCCACCTGAGAGCTGCGCTGGGAAATGGTCGAGACGGTTCTGGAGCCCGACGATGGCGAGCGCGTCTTCGGGCTTCAGCGGATTGCGGGCGATCTCGGTGACGAGGGCGACGTTTTCGCGTGCGGTGAGGCTCGGGACGAGATTGTAGAACTGGAAGACGAAGCCGACATGGTCCCGGCGATACTGCGTCAGCTCGCGCTCGTTCATATGGGTGAGGTTATGCTCCTCGAAGAGCGCATCGCCCGACGTCGCCGTATCGAGCCCGCCGATGATGTTGAGGAAGGTCGACTTCCCCGACCCCGACGGCCCCAGCATGACGACGAACTCACCCTCCCGCGCCTCGAAATCGACGCCCCGCAGCGCATGCACCTCGACATCCCCCGTGCGATAGACCTTGGTCAGGCCTCTCGTGCGGAAGACGAGCCTCGACTTGGCGCTGGATGGCTGATGCGGTGACGCTTGCATGGCGCAACTTTAGGGGCGCGGCGCGATGATTCAAAATGATCTTGGTCAATCACGCGAGCTCCCATGCTGGCGGCTGCCTCAGGATGCAAGATTGACCAATAATAACTTTTGATTGCCGTCGGCCTTGTCGATATGGTGCCCGCGATCGAGCAAACGCCAAGGCGACCAGGTGCCTCGCGCGGAGACGTTGGGCTCTCCGCGCCTGAGGGCGACAGCCTCGCTCGATCAAAGGAGGACATTGACGGTGCTGGCACTCTTGCCACGCATTAGCGTGTCGTTCGTTATCCGGAAGACGCGGAGGGTGACCTGGACCTTCACCCTCCGCCTTAAGTTCGGCTAACGAAAGCCGAGGGGAGAGGCGATGAGGCTCTTCCCTCACTCCTTTTCAATAGCACGCGTCAGGCGAGTATTCAAACCCCTGACGCAATCTGGCTAGGTCTGCTTTCTCCCGCTCCCCATCTGCAGCGTTTGTAATCGTGAGCTGCTGGCCTATGTCAGTGGAAACAGAAGGATTAATCGATGAAAGCGCTCAGCTTCGCAAAGTTCGGCCCGCCGGAAGAGGTTCTCGATCTCGTCGATGTCGATGACCCGGGTGCGCCCGGCCCCGGCGAGGTGCTCGTCGGGATGGTCGCCATGGCGATCAATCCGGCCGACATTCTCAAGATCGAGGGACGCTACGGCGCGTCGCCCCCGCCGCTTCCCGCCATCCCAGGATCTGACGGCGTCGGTCGCGTCATCGCCGTGGGGGAGGGGGTCGATCATCTCTCCGTGGGGGACATGGTGATGCCGCTCGCCGGGCCGATGTGGGTCGAGCGCATGCGCACGCCCGCAACTGCGGTCGTGAAGCTGCCCGCCGATGTCGATCCGCTGCAGGCGGCGATGCTGAAGGTCAATCCGGCGACGGCGCGGCTGATGCTGAGCGAGATCGTCGCACTCGCCCCCGGCGACTGGCTGATCCAGAACGCGGCGAATTCTGCCGTCGGACTTCTGGTGGCGCGGTTTGCGCGGGAGAAGGGCATCCACACGGTCAACATCGTGCGCCGTCTCGCCGCCGGGCGGGCGGTGTCGGAGGCGGGGGGCGACGTCATCATTGTGCATGACGGCTCGACGGCGCAGGCATTGGCGCGCGAGGTCGCAGCCTCCACGAAGGGCGCGGAGATCAAGCTCGGCCTCGACGCCGTCGGCGGGCCGGGCACCAACGCTTTGGCTCATGCGCTGGCGGAGGGTGGACGGATCGCGTCGTATGGGATGATGTCGGGGCGACCCTGCGAGATCGACCCGGAGCAGCTGGTCTTCCGGGGCATCACCCTGACCGGGTTCTGGCTGGCGGAGTGGTTCCAGCGCGCCGACCAGCAGGAGATCGGCGCAGTGTTTGCCGATCTCGTCGCCGGGCTCACCGCAGGCGGGATCGCCTCGCCGGTGGAGGCGGTCTATCCGCTGTCGGAGGGGCGCGGGGGAGTGCTGCATGCAGCGCGCGGCGCACGCTCAGGCAAAATCCTGCTGACCACGAGCAAAGAGCTCGTCAGTCGCTAGCCGCTTGATGCCCGGGCGTGACGCCGCCGGAGTCACGCCTCGGTGATCTGATCTTCCATCACGCTGCGCATATGCGGTTCGGAATCGTTCTTGATGTGGTATTGCGGCAGCCCATCCCGTTCGCCGGGCACGACCCGCACAATCTCGTAGGTCGCGGCGAGTTGGGAGGGGTGCTGGCGAATCATGTTCGTGCGGTCGTGCAGCAGACGAACCGTCTTGCCGACTGAAAATTTCTGATCTTCCATGAATGATGCTCCTCGCCAGAGTTAACGCCCTGACGAGGATTTGGTTCAAATACCTCTTTTTAGGAAGGATTTACCCCCTTCGGATCAGCGTGCCCGCGCCGTGGTCCGTAAACAGCTCCAGCAGCACCGAGTGCGGCACCTTCCCGTCGAGGATGACGACGGCCTCGACGCCACGCTCCAGCGCGTAGATGCAAGTCTCGATCTTGGGGATCATGCCGTCCGTGATGGTGCCGTCGGCGATCAGCTTGCGGCATTCCTCGATCGTCAGCTCGGGGATCAACTGCTTGTTCTTGTCGAGGACGCCGGGAACATCTGTCAGCAACAACAGGCGCTTGGCGTTCATCGACCCGGCGATCGCGCCGGCGAACGTGTCCGCGTTGACGTTGTAGGTCTGGCCGTCGTGGCCGACAGCCACAGGCGCCAGGACCGGGATCAGCTCGGCCTTCAGCACCGCATCGAGGACGCCGCGATTGACCTGCTCGGGCTCGCCCACGAAGCCGAGATCGACGATCTTCTCAATATTGGAATCGGGGTCGATTACGGTGCGCGAGATCTTGCGCGCACGCACCATGTTGCCGTCCTTGCCGCACAGCCCGATCGCCTTGCCGCCCTCGGCGGAAATCCAGCCGACGATCTGCTTGTTGATCGAGCCCGCCAGAACCATCTCGACGATCTCGACGGTAGCCTTGTCGGTGACGCGAAGCCCCGCCTTGAACTCGGTCTTGATGCCGAGCTTGTCGAGCATGCGGCCGATCTGCGGCCCGCCGCCATGCACGACGATGGGCTTGAGCCCCGACTGCTCGAGCAGCACGACGTCCTCGGCGAAATCCTCCGCCGCGGCCTGGTCGCCCATGGCGTGACCGCCATACTTGATGACCACGACCTGCTCGTCGTAGCGCTGCATGTGGGGCAGGGCCTGAACGAGGATCTCGGCGCGGATATGGGCGCTGGGCATCGGTTCGGTCATGACGGTCTCGCTTTTGATGGCGGTGGTGTCTCGTTACAGGGGGCTTCTAGCGCAGCTCCGCGCGCTCCGAAAGCGGCTTCCCGCGTTTCATGGCCGCCTGATCGCGGAAAATGCGGCGATGGCCCAGCCGAGCATCAGGAGAAGGCCGCCCATCGGCGCGACGAAGAACGCGATGCGGATACCAGCGAGCGCCCGAAGCGCAAGGTCGCCGCAAAACAGCGTCATCCCGACGAGAATGACCACGCAGGCCACGCGGGCAGCTCCACGATGTACGACGCCCGTTCCTCCAAGCGCGGCAAGCCCGAAGAGGGCGGCGGCGTGGAACAGCAGGAAGTTGGCCGAGACTTCGAGCGATCCGCCGCCCGTTGCGTGAGTCGCGCCGGCAGACGCGATGACGCCGAGAAGGCCGGCAACGGCCGCGAGAAAGACGACGACGCGTTCGAAGCCGGGGCTTTCGCCCGAGTGATGGGTCTTGATCATACTGGGATTGCCTCGCCGCGTTCTGCCAGAAGGCGCGCAATGCCCGTTCGAAGCTCCTCGACGCCGTCCTTCGAGCGGCTCGACGTCGTGACGATGGTCGGAAAGGCAGCCGGGCGCCTGGCAATGGCGAGCTGGGTTTTTTCAAGACATGTCGCCAGCTCCTCGGCCTTGGGCGCATCGGCCTTCGTCAGCACGATCTGGTAGGAGACGGCGGCCTTGTCGAGGGAATCGAGCAGCGAGGTGTCGAGTTCCTTCAGGCCGTGGCGCGAATCGATCAGCACGAAGACGCGCGCGAGATTGGCGCGCCCTCGCAGATAGGCGTTGATGAGGTTGGTCCAGGCCTTCACCTTCTCCTTGCTCACCGCCGCAAAGCCGTAGCCGGGCATGTCGACGAGGGTGAAGACGCCCGAAATGTCGAAGAAGTTGAGTTGCTGGGTGCGGCCCGGCGTATGCGAGACACGCGCGAGCGTCTTGCGCCCGGTGAGCGCGTTGACGAGGCTGGACTTGCCTACGTTCGAGCGCCCGACGAAGGCGATTTCGAGCCCCTTCATCGGCGGCAGGTTCTCGACGCTGGTCGAAGCCCAGATGAACTCGGCCTCCCGGGCGAACAGCAGCCGGCCGGATTCCGCGTAATCGGGCTCGTCGGGTGCGGGTGTGGTGGTGTTCTGATCGGTCATGAAAGTCTTATCGTTAAAGGGGGGCGGTTTCGCAAGAAACTTCCACGCCCGAAATGAAAATGGCCGGGACGATCCCGGCCATTTCTCGTTCGTCGTGTCGCGCGCGACCGGCTTCGCGCCTCAGCTCCCGGCCGGAGCCTTGCGCACGAAGAGCTTCCGGATGTTGTCCCAGAGCTCGATCTTGACCCCGTGACGCTTCATGATGAAGCCTTGCTGCAGCACCGAGAGGAAGTTGTTCCAGGCCCAGTAGATCACGAGGCCTGCCGGGAACGACGCCAGCAGGAAGGTGAAGAGCAACGGCATCCAGGTGAACACGGCCTTCTGGACCGGGTCCGTCGGCTCCGGGTTCATCTTCATCTGCACGAACATCGTGATGCCCATCAGGATCGGCCAGACGCCGACGACGAGAAGGGCGGGCACGGCGAAGGGCAGGAGCCCGAACAGGTTGAAGATCGAGGTCGGATCGGGAGCCGCGAGATCCTGGATCCAGCCGAAGAACGGCGCGTGCCGCATCTCGATCGAGACGAACAGGACCTTGTAGAGCGCAAAGAACACCGGGATCTGGATCAGGACCGGCCAGCAGCCGGCGACCGGGTTGATCTTCTCCCGCTTGTAGAGCTCCATGAGCTCCTGCTGCTGCTTGGCGCGATCGTCCTTGTAGCGATCGCGCAGCGCCAGCATTTCCGGCTGCACGGCCTTCATCTTCGCCATCGAGGCATAGGACTTGTTGGCGAGCGGCAGGAACAGGATCTTCAGGAAGACCGTGACGATCAGGATCGCCACGCCGAAGTTGCCGACGAGCTTGTAGAAGAAGTCGAGGGCGTAGAACATCGGCTTGGTGATGAAGTAGAACCAGCCCCAGTCGATGAGCAGGTCGAACTTCAGGATGCCGTACTGGTCGTGGTAGCGGTCGATGACATCGACCTCTTTCGCGCCGGCGAAGAGCCGCTTAGTCGATGCGGCCGTCTGGCCGGGCTCGACGACTCGCGCCTGGCTGAGGACGTCGCTCTGGAAGATCGGGCGCGAGGGATCCTGCTGGACGGTGTAGCGGCCCTGAAAGGGGTCCGCCTGGTCCGGGATGATGACCGCCGCCCAGTACTTGTCGGTGATGCCGATCCAGCCGCCGACATTGTCGGCCCAGGTCACGCCGCGGACGTTGCCCGCAATGACGTTTTCCTTCAGGACGTTGCTGTAGCTGTATTCCTGCAGGCCGTCGTCGCCGAGAACGCCGATCATGCCTTCGTGAAGCACGAAGTAGCCGAGCGTCTCCGGCTCGCCGTGGCGTGAGATCAGACCGTAGGGGAAGAGGTTGAGCGTCTCGCCGGTCTGGTTCTCGACCGTGTCCTCGATCGTGAACAGCGCGTCGACATCGACGGCGATGGTGCGGCGGAATATGACACCCTCGCCGTTGTCGAAGCTCAGCGTCACCGGCGAGCCGGGGGACAGGTTCTCGGCGCTCGCCGTCCAGAGGGTCTCGGTGTTCGGCACGCCGCCCGGCACGTTCCCGACCCAGCCGAACTCCGCGTAATACGGGGCTGCAGCCGTCGAGGGCGAGAACAGAATGATGTTGGGGCTGTCGGGCTCGACGGTCTCGTTGTAGTCCTTCAGCGTCAGATCGTCGATCCGGCCACCGCGCAGGTTGATCGAGCCATGCTTCGAGGGCGTATCGACGAGAACGCGCGGCGTTGCCGCCAGCGCCGCTTCACGCGTGGCGAGCGGCGTCGTCGAAGCGAGACCGGGGACGCCCGGCGAGTCGAGCGCGGTCGGACCCGCAGGCATCGGGATGTTGCCCGCCGGCTGCTGCTGTTGTTGCTGCTGGGCGATTTCCGCCTGCTGGCGCTGGTTTTCCATCTGCGGCGCGCCATAGAAATAGGTCCAGGCGACGAATACGATCACCGACAGCAGAATAGCCAGGATGAGGTTTTTGTTGTCCTCGCGCATCATTTTCGAGAATCCGCGGCTTCGCTCAAGAGGAATGGGAGGGTTGCGCCGCCCGGCCCCGTCGGGGATGGGACGCGACCGCTTGCTTCGAACGTTGACCGGGCCGCGCCTTGGGCTGCCCCGGCTTCGTGACGTTACGCAATGCCCGAACGAAATCCTCGATCAACACATCGAATTCCGCCGAAAGCACCGGCCTGCGCGCGATTACCACGATATCGGCGGCAATCTGATCCGCCGCATCGTCGCAGGTTGCCTCGCCTGCCGGTTCGCGTTCGTCCGCGGCCGATTTCACCGCAGCATATCGCGCTACGGCCAGCCTCGTCGCCTCGCGCAGGCGGCGCTTGATCCGGGTGCGCTCGGTGGCGTGACCGACGCGCTTGGTTACGGTGAGTCCGATCCGCAATCCGTCCGCATCATCGCGGCGAAGGCCCTGGACCGTCATCCGCTCCGTATGAAAACGGCGGCCGGAAGCCGCCGCCACGAAATCTGATCGTTTCTTCAGGCGCTCGAACCGGTTCACGCGCGCATCGTCGCGCATCTGGACGAACGCCATGAGGATGTCACGCGGACAAGCGCTTCCGACCGCGAGCGCGGCGGGCAGCGATTATCTTGCGACCGCCCACGGTCGCCATGCGGGCACGAAAGCCATGCCGACGCTTGCGCACGAGCTTGCTGGGTTGAAAAGTCCTTTTCACGGCCTGTCTCCGGTCACGTTGCCCATCCCCGCGCTGGCCCGAAGGCCCCGCGCCAAACGATGCGCATCAAATCTGGCTGCAATAGAGTCGGCAGCGCTCAGCGAAGAGCACTGTCTCTGATCGGGCGGCTTATGGATGAAGGCCGCCTGAAAGTCAACGCTTGTCGCGCCGCTCTCCGCCTATTCCCTCGCGTTCTCGCATCCATTCACCGCCTCCGCGCCGCGAAGACCTCGACCTCGCCTGCGGGAGCACGTAGACCCTTGTCCCAGACAGCTGCATGCGCGCACTTGCCCGCCGGACAATGATCGTGTCCGATCATGATGGACATATGGGCGCGTCGAAACGGGAAAAACAGAGATGGGAGATATCCTGAGGCCGGATTTGTGTGTGATCGGCGCCGGATCCGGGGGACTGTCCGTGGCAGCGATTGCTGCGTCGTTCGGCGTGTCCGTCGTGCTCGTCGAAAAGGGCGAGATGGGAGGCGATTGCCTGAACGTCGGCTGCGTCCCCTCGAAGGCGCTGATAGCGGCGGCCGAGCGGGCGCAGGCGATGCGCGAGGGCGCCGTCTTCGGCCTCGGCGCGGCCCGCCCGAAGGCCGATTTCAGCATCCTGCGCGAGCACGTCCGGGGCGTGATCGACGCGATCGCCCCCAACGATTCGGTTGCGCGCTATACCGCAATGGGCGTGCGGGTGGTCCAGGCTCCTGCGCGCTTCATCGATCGCCTCACCGTCGTCGCCGGCGACGCGACCATTCAGGCGCGCCGCTTCGTGATCGCGACGGGCTCGCGCCCGGCAACCCCGGACATCCCGGGGCTCTCGGACGTGGCGTATCTGACGAACGAATCGATCTTCGATCTCGGCGAGCAGCCGGAGCGCCTCGTCGTCATCGGCGGCGGTCCGATCGGGCTCGAGATCGCGCAGGCCTATCGCCGCCTCGGCTGCAAGGTGATCGTGCTCGAAGCGCACCGCATCCTGCCGCGCGAGGATCGCGAACTCGCACAGGAGATCGAGCGCCAGCTGCTCGCGGACGGCGTCGAGTTGCGGCAGGGGGTCGGGATCGTGAAGGTGGCGCAGGAAAAGGCGGGGGAGAAGCAAGCCCGTGTCATCCTGACGCTGCAAAGGGATGGGCAAGGCGACGGACAAAGCGACGGACAAGGCGAGGGCGGCGTGGGCGAAACGGTCGATGGCTCCCATCTCCTCGTCGCCACGGGGCGCACCCCCACCATCGCCGATCTCGGGCTCGACCTCGCAGGCGTGAAGACGAACCCGTCCGGCATCGTCGTCGATCGGGGCCTGCGCACCAGCAACCGGCGGATCTACGCCATCGGCGATTGCGCGAGCGGGGGAACGCAGGGCTATCGCTTCACCCACGCCGCGAACCACCATGCGGGCCTCGTCGTGCGCAGCGCGCTCTTCCGCCTGCCGGTGAAGCTCGACAACAGCGTGATCCCGCGCGTCACCTACACGGATCCCGAACTCGCGGTGGTCGGCCTGAGCGAGGAGGAGGCGCGGTCCCGCCACAAGCAGATCCGCGTCCTGCGCTGGCCCGTGGCAGAGAACGACCGGGCGCAGGCGGAGCGGCGGGTCGCTGGCCACATCAAGGCGATCGTCGCGAAGAACGGCCTCATCCTCGGCTGCGCCATCGCGGCGCCCGGCGCGGGCGAGTTGATCTCGCTGTGGACGCTCGCCATCTCCAAGGGAATGAAGGCGCAGGATCTGGCGGGCATCGTGATCCCGTACCCGACCTTTTCCGAAATCTCGAAGCGGGCAGCCGTCGAGCATCTGCGGCCGGCGGCGCGCAGCGCCTTTGTGCGCCGCATTCTCTCGTTCCTGCGGCGATTGGGCTGATTGCATGGCGGGCGGGGCATCGAGCGATGAAGCGGAGGATCGGACGCCGAAGAAGCCGCGGCGAGTGGTGTTCGGCCTTTCCGCGCGGCTGCTCTGGCTGACCATCGCCTTCGTGATGCTTGCCGAAGTGCTGATCTACGTCCCCTCCGTCGCAAACTTCCAGCGCAGCTGGCTGAACGACAGGGTGACCGCCGCCCAGATCGCGGCGCTGGTCCTCGACGCCGCGCCGGAGGGCCTGCCACGCGATCTGGAGGACAGCCTGCTCGACGGTGTGGGCGCGATGACGGTCGCCGTGCGCGGCGGCGGCACGCGACGCCTGCTCGCCGTCAGCGACATGCCCCAGGAGGTCGGCCGCGTCATCGACCTGCGCGAGACCGGGGCGCTCGCCGCCATCTCCGAGGCCTTCGCTACGCTCCTGACGCCGTCCGCCCTCCCGATCCTCGTCGTCGGGGACGGGATGCGCGAGGGCATGCAGGACGTGGATTTCGTCGAGATCGTGATCGACGAGGCGCCGCTGCGGCAGGCGCTGCTCACCTTCTCGGTGAACATCCTCCTGCTCTCGCTGCTGATTTCCGGCATCACGGCGGGGCTGATCTATCTGGCGCTGCAATGGGCGATCGTGCGGCCCGTCCGGCGGCTCTCCGACAACCTCGCCGCCTTCTCGCAGGACCCGGAGAACACCGCGCGGATCATCGTTCCCTCGCGTCGCGGCGACGAGATCGGCGTCGCCGAGCAATCGCTTGCGCAGATGGAACGCAAGCTCGCGGAGGAGCTGCGCCAGAAGCGCCGGCTCGCCGAGCTCGGACTCGGCGTCTCGAAGATCAACCACGAACTGCGCAACATGCTGACCACGGCGCAGCTGCTGAGCGATCGCATGGCGAAGGCGTCGGATCCGATGGTGCAGCGATTCGCGCCGCGGCTCGTGGCGACGCTGCAGCGCGCCATCGATTTCAGCGAGGCGACGCTCGCCTATGGCCGGGCCGTCGAGCCCGATCCCCACCGCCGCCGATTCGCCCTCCTGCCGCTGGCGCGCGAACTCTTCGATCTCCCGGGTGTCTGCGGCAGTGCTCAGGATGGCGGGGAGGAGGAGTGTCGGGAGGAGGAAATGCCCGTGCGCCTCGGGATCGAGATCGCTCCGGATCTGGAGATAGACGCTGATCGCGAGCAGCTGCTGCGGGTGCTGGTCAACCTCGTGCGCAACGCCGTCCAGGCGCTGCGGGGGCTGGAGCGCGAGCGGCGGCGGGTCGAGCTGCGGGCCG
>Ga0208490_100563_pt1 | contig 21463 bp, 24 predicted proteins | sample SubbioAug_CSWold_FD_184818 | JGI IMG/M metagenome (GOLD analysis project Ga0208490, IMG submission 184818) | Serpentinite rock and fluid subsurface biosphere microbial communities from McLaughlin Reserve, California, USA - CR11Aug_CSWold (SPAdes) | ecosystem: Environmental > Terrestrial > Deep...
CCGACAAGGTGAGGTCGAACCCCACCCGACGGATCTGGCGTGCCGGCAGCTTCTCGCCGGTGACCGGATGGCGCTGGTCGAGGATGGCCCGCAGGTCGTCGGGAACGACGGCACCGTCGAGGCCGAGCCGAGGTGAGCCGGCGCCGATCCAGACGCCGGCGTGCTCGGGACGGCGGACGTAGTACTCCTCGGCGCCCCGGGCGATGACCTCGAGGTAGTAGCCCTGCGGGTTGGACGAGCGGAGCCCGGTGATCTTCAGCATCACCCGACTAGGCCTTTTCGCCGCCCGAAACCTCACGCGAGCCCGACGCATTTCTCGGCCGGCGGCCGGGCGAAGCACTTTCAGTGCACCTGTGTACTTGGAGGGGGTAAGCGGGACGGGTCGGTTCGGGTAAGCGGTCAGGCCCTCGGGGGCGGCGACATTCTCGGGGAGGTGGCGTGAGGTTCTGGTCTCTGAAAAGGCCTAGTGGGGTGATGGACGGCGTCGAGATCGAGGACCGGTTGCTGTGGCCTGAGCAGGTTGCGGAGATGCTCGGGCTGCCGACCGGGACGTTGGCCAATTGGCGGTACCAGGGGCGTGGCCCGGCCTTTGTGAAGATCGGCCGCCACGTCCGCTACCGACGGAGCGACGTCGCCGAGTGGATCGAAGAGCGCGTCGTGCTCGCCGGCGGCCAGTAATCCGACCCGGGCATCGGGGACGCCCGTCGACGGGATTCTGGGACATGGTCAGCGCGTTGACCGTCCCACCGACCCGGCGGTAGGTGATGGTGGCGCGCCGCCACGGGCGCCGTCGTTAGGTGGCAACTGCGCTGCTCGCATACGGGGCGTTCTCCGGTGGGCAACCGGGACCGGTCCGGCTGTCGGCGTTGCCTCCGGCAATGGGAGGAGTGTTTCCTGTGCCCCGGCGACGGCGACTGGTCGGCTGCCACACACTCGGCCGTGAGTGGTGAGAGCCGTCAGCGGAGGCCGGTGGGCTGGTCTCGTCGCCAGTAGGAGGTGAGCGAGCGACGGTCGGCGTCGATGCCGTGGACCTCACCGATGGTCGTGTCGAGCTGTTGGATCCATGCGTGTTCGCCGCCGCCCCAGGTGTAGCCGGGGCCTGGCGGCAGTCGCAGGTTGCGCAGGATGTTGGTGGCGCGCTCGCCTCGGTCGCGGCACGCCCAGCGCAGATCGATGCTCGAGCTGCGTTCGATGACGCGGACCTCGGCGGGAGTGGCGACCTCTGCAACGGCGGTCACTGGGTGGTCGGCAGGGAGGTGCTCGAGGATCGAGAGCATGGCGGGCACGCCGGTGTCGTCGGCGAGGAGCAGGGTCCATTCGGCATCGTCGGGGAGGCCGAAGAGGACTCGCGGTCCCCACAGGGCTGCCTTGTCGCCGGGAGACGCCCCCGCTGCCCACCCGGAGGCGATGCCGTTGTCGTGGCACACGATGTCGAGGTCGATCTCGAGCGCGTCGGGTCGGTGGTGCCGCACGGTGTAGTAGGCGCCCCGGGGACGGTCCGCCTTGGGCATCGGTCGGACCTGTCCCCAGTCGAAGTCGAGCCCGATGCTCATGTCACTCCGCCCGGCCGGGGGCAGCAGGAGGTAGGCGAAGGCGTCCGCGCCGGCGACGGGGAAGCCGGCCAGCCCGCATCCGCCGACCGTCACCCGCTGGACCAGCGGGGTGACCCGTCGGGTGCGCACGACCTCGCAGAGGTGGACCCGCGGTGGCGGGAGGGGCGTGCCGGCGGTTCGTTCGGTCATGGTCGGGACCGGGCCAGTAGATAGACGAAGTACGGGGCGCCGAGCATGGCCACGGCGAGGCCGGCGGGGAGCTGCGCCGGCGAGATGACGACCCGCCCGAGCAGGTCTGCGGTGCCGAGCAGGACGGCGCCGATCAGCACGGCGACGGGCAGCGTGCGCACATGACGGCCGCCGACGAGGACCCGGGCCATGTGGGGTGCCACCAGCCCGACGAAGCCCACGACCCCGACGGCGGCGACGCTGAGCGCGCCCAGCACCGCGGCGATCCCGAGCACGACCCGGCGTGCCCGCTCGAGGCTGACGCCGAGGATGCGGGGTGTGTCGTCGTCGAGGGCGAGCAGGTCGAGCTCGCGGCGGTGGGCGAGTGCGAGGGCCAAGCAGACGGCGAGGGCCAGACCGACCGGGAGCACCTCGCTCCAGTCCCGCCCGTAGGTCGTGCCCGACAGCCAGGTGTAGATCCGGGGCGTGTCCCACGGGTTGGCCTGCAGCAGCAGGTACGCGGACAGCGACGACATCCCGTACCAGGTGCCGATGCCGATGAGCACGAGGCGGTTGGCGTCGAGGCCGTCCTTCCACGCCAGTGCGTAGACGGCGCCGAACGCCAGCACCGCGCCGATGACCGCCGCGAGCAGTAGCGCAGGGGTGCTCGAGCCGCCGCCCGTGACGAGCACGGCGCCGAGGCCGGCGCCGGCGGTGATGCCGATCAGCCCCGGCTCGGCGAGCGGGTTGCGGGTGGTGGCCTGCACCATCGACCCCGCCAGCGCCAGGGCGCCTCCGGCGACGAGGGCCGCGACGACCCGGGGCGCCCGCTCCTCGAGGGCGAAGCGGACCAGCGGCGAGCCCTCCCCCTGCAGCCACAGGACGACGTCGCCGGTCCGTAGCCAGGTGTACCCGGCGAGGAGACCGCCGACGAGGCAGGCCACCGTGGCGGCGATGCAGGCGGTGAGCACGACCAGGAAGCGCCGTCGGGTGCGCAGACCCGTGCCCGCACCCGGCGGCTCCCGGGTGGGGCCGGCGTCGGAGCCCGTGCGGGCGAGGAGCACGAGCACGACCGCGCCGACCATCGTCGTGGTGATGCCGGTGGGGACGGCGATCGCGGCCTCGGGTCCGATGAGGGCGCGGATGACCGCGTCGGCCAGCACGACGATGAGCGCCCCGAGGATGCCGGAGGCCGGTAGGAGCACCACGTGGCGGAGCAGCGCAGGCGCGACGCGTCCGAGGAGGCGGGTGATGGCAGGGGCGCACAGCCCGACGAAGCCGATCGGGCCGGCGAGGGTCACCGAGGCGGCGGTGAGGACCACGGCGAGGACCGTGCCGGCCACGCGGGTGGTCCGGACCGGCACGCCGAGCCCGGCAGCCGTGTCATCGCCGAGGCCGAGGAGGTCGAGCCGGCGGCTGAGCAGCACGCCCATCGCGGTGGCGAGGGCGATCACGGGGGCCGCCTGCGTGAACGCCGTCAACCCCAGCTGGCTGAGCGACCCCTGGCCCCACGAGAACAGGGCGGTCGTCTCCTCCTGGAACAGGATCAGCAGCAGCGAGGTCCCCGCCTGGAGCGCCAGCGCCATGGCGGTGCCGGCGAGGATCAGCCGGGTGGTGGCCGTCCCGCCGCCGCCGGCGAGGCCGAGCACGACGGCCGCCGCGGCCAGGCCGCCGCCGAAGGCCACGGCGCCCGAGGCCCATAGGGGGACCGCGAAGCCGAAGGCGGCCACCACGGTGACGGCGAAGTACGCCCCGCCCGTCACCGCCAGGGTGTCCGGCGACGCCAGCGCGTTGCGGGCGAGGGACTGGAGCAGGGCGCCCGCGACCCCGAGCGAGAACCCCACGGCCATGCCGGCGGCGAGGCGGGGGAGCCGCGATCCGATCAGCACGTCACGGGTCGCGGCGGGGATGTCGGCGTCGCCGGCGAGCAGGCCGAGCAGGTCGGCGATGCCGATGCCGGACGTGCCCTGCGTCAGGTGCCAGGCGGCGGCCAGCACCAGCCCCGTGCCCAGCAGCAGGAGGACGATCCCGGCACCGACGACCCGGACGGGTGGCGGGGTCGGGAGGGTCGTGACGGCCGGCTCGGGCCGGACCTCCTGCTGCTGGGCCGTGGACACGGGTTCAGCTGGTGAGGATGTCGACGTACGCGTCGATCACCTGCATGGCCGAGCGCGGACCGCCGAAGGTCCAGATGCCGGGCGGGAAGGCGTGGGCCCGGCCCTCGGCCACCGCCGGCAGCCCGGTCCAGATGTCGCTCTTCTGCAGCTCGCCGACGACGTCGCTCTCCGGATCTTCGGTGCCGGTGTAGAAGATCGTCGCGTCGCCGACCGGGACGATGCCCTCGATGTCGGTCTGCCCGAGCCCGTAGGCCTCGTCCACCTCGCCGGTCCAGGCGTTGACCATGCCGAGCTCCTCGCCCAGCTCGCCCATGAGCGAACCCTGCCCGAACGGTCGCAGGGCGACGTTGCCGCCCTGGACCCACCCGTCGAGGTAGACGAACTCGCGCTGCTCGACGTCGGCGACGGCAGCCTTGCCCTCGGCCAGGTGCTCCTCGAACTCGGTCCGCACCTCGGCGGCGCGGTCCTCGCGCCCCACGGCCTCGGCGATGAGCTCGAAGGTGCCGAGCATCGTGGCGATGGGATCGGCGGCGTCGGCGCCCTTGGTGGCGAGCACCGGCACGCCCCGGCTCTCGAGGGTCGAGATGATCTCGTCGTCGGGGGCGTAGGCCTCGACGATGATCAGGTCGGGATCCGACGCGTACAGCGCGTCGAGGTTCGGCTCGCCTCGACCGCCGACGTCCTGCACGCCCTCCGGCAGCTCCTCGGCGCTGTTCCACAGCTCGTAGCCGTCGGTGTCCGCCACGGCGACCGGCTCCACGCACAGGGTCAGCACGTCCTCGACCTGCTGCCACTCGAGCACGGCCACCCGCTCGGCGGGGGCGTCGAGCTCGACCTGTCGGCCGAAGCCGTCCGTGAGCGACACCGGTCCCGTCGAGGTCTCGACGTCGGCGCACTCGGCCGCGCCGTCGCCTCCGGCGCCGGCCTGCTCGTCCGCCGCCGGCGTCTCCGCACTCGCCGCCGCGGTCTCGGTCTCGGCCTCGGTGGTGCCGCAGGCGCCGAGGAGGAGGGTGAGGGCGACCGCGCCGAAGGCGGTCGCGAGGTTTTGTCGTTGCATGGTTCCTTCGTCTCTCATCTGGTGGGGGATGCGGGGCTCAGCGCCGCCGCTGGTGGTGGGCGCCGTGCGGGTCGACCCGCACGAAGCCGGTGTCCGGGTGGGTGGTGACCCGGACGGGGAGGCCGTAGACCGAGCTCAGGTGCTCTGCGGTGAGCGCGGTCTCCGGCGGGCCGGCGGACCGGACGCGCCCCTCGGCGAGGAGCACGACGTGGTCGGCCACGGTCGCTGCCTGGTTGAGGTCGTGGAGCACGACGCCGAGCGCCGTCCCGTGGTCGTCGGCGAGCTCGCGGATGAGGTCGAGTGTCTGCACCTGGTAGCGCAGGTCCAGGTGGTTCGTCGGCTCGTCCAGCAGCAGCACCTCGGTGTCCTGGGCCAGGCACGTGGCCAGCCAGACCCGCTGGAGCTCGCCGCCCGAGAGCTGGTCGATCGCCCGGTCGGCCATGGTGGCGATGCCGGTCAGCGCCATCGCCCGGTCGATCGCGTCCCGGTCGGCCTCGTCGATGCCGGCGAAGCGCCTGCGGTGCGGGTGACGGCCGAAGCCGACGACGTCGCGCACCGAGAGTCCGGAGGGGTGGGGACGCGACTGCGAGAGCATCGCCACCCGGCGGGCGAAGGCCCTCGATGACAGCGAGGCAGCATCGACGCTCTCGTCGCCGTCCTGCAGGCGCACGCGACCGGCGTCGACGGGGTGCAGCCGGGCGAGGGACCGCAGCACCGTGGACTTGCCGCTGCCGTTTGGCCCGATCAGGGCGGTCACCGCACCCGGGCGGAGCTCGATGCTGACGCCGTGCACCACGGTGGCCCGTCGGTAGCCCAGGACCAGGTCGTCGCCGGCCAGGCTCACGCCATCGACACGACCGTGTTGCCGGACCTCGGGTTCGGTGATCGCGTGCACGGTGACCTCTCAACGCAGACTCGCAGCGCCACCGGTGCGGTTCGACCGGTGTTAGGCACACTTGATATCAAGTGGTAGCCGATGTGCACAACCGACCTTGGACTGAGCGAGCGACATGGACGAGACGACCAGCGACATCCGGGACGAGGCCCAGCTCCGCGACCGATACCGGCCCGCGCATCCGGCGATCCTGGGCAAGGCCCGCCCCCGGGTCGACCCGAAGGCTGCCGACTTCGTCGCCGCGTCGCCCTTCATGGTGCTCGCGACGACCTCGAGCGCCGGGACCGACGCCTCCCCTCGAGGCGGCCCGCCCGGGTTCGTCAAGGTGCTCGACCCCGAGCGGGTCGCGTTCGGGGACCTCGCCGGGAACAACCGGCTCGACTCCTACGCCAACATCGTCGACCGGGCCGAGGTCGGCATGCTGTTCCTGGTCCCGGGGGTCGGAGAGACCCTGCGGATCAACGGGCGGGCCAGCGTCACCGACGATCCCGACGTGTGCGCCCGCGTCGCCATCGACGGCGTCCTGCCCAAGGTCGCCGTAGTCGTCGACGTCGACGAGTGCTACATCCACTGCGCCAAGGCGCTCCGACGCAGCGGCCTCTGGGAGCCCGACACGTGGGGCGAGCCCGACGCCCGCCCGTCGGCGGCCGAGGTCATCGTCGACCAGTACCAGCTCGACGTCGAACCGGCGGTCGTCGAAGCCGACCTGGAGCAGGGGTACCAGGAGACGATCTGGACCGAAGGCGGCCGCTGAAGCTCCAGCGCCTCGGCTCGCCGCCGGCAGATGCCGCGTCGAGACCTGCCTCGGCCCGCCGCCAGCCATGCCAAGCTCGCGGTCCTCGGGCATCCGTCGTGGCGGCTAACTGGCGTGCTGTGGCGACCGACTTCCCCAGCGGACGCTCCACCAAGCGCAACCGAGGTGTCGGTAGCCGTTGGGTCGAGCAAGCTGACGGTCTAGGACGCTGAGCGCGCCGATCATCCAGATAGGCGTGGCGCCGCCCGTCGTGAGCCGGCATTTGCCAGCGCGTTCGCTCGAAGCGTGCCGCTCGCATTCGCGTCCGTCGCAACGTCGGTGGCGATCGCGCTTGGCTACGTCCAAGAAGGCGTGGGCGTGTGGATCAACTGGCAAGGAGGTGGATGGCTCCACCAACGACGGCGCAGGCGCCGAGGGTGCGGAGCACGCTCCATCGCCAGCGGAACAAGAGCCATGCGGCGAGCAGCCCCACGATCACTGCTCTCGGGCTGACTGACGCGAGGACGGGGACGTCGAGGCGGATCGGCCCCCACTGCCGGCTCTCGACATCACTGAAGAGGGTGTGCGTCGCGAAGTACACGCCCAGGTTGGCGATGACCCCCACCACTGCGGCCGTGATGCCGGCGAGCGCGGCGCTGAGGCGTTGGTTGTGGCGGAGCGCCTCGACGTACGGGGCGCCGAGGAAGATGAACAGGAAGCAGGGGACGAAGGTGACCCAGGTGACGAGGGTGGCGCCGAGCACGCCGGCCACCCAGGGGTTCAGGCTGCCTGGATCGCGGTAGGCGCCGAGGAAGCCGACGAACTGGACGACCTGGATCAGCGGTCCCGGGGTGGTCTCGGCCATCGCCAGACCTCGGACCATCTCGCCTGGGGCGAGCCAGCCGTAGACCTCGACCGCCCGCTGCGCGACGTAGGACAGCACTGCATAGGCCCCGCCGAAGGTCACCAGCGCGGTGCCGGAGAAGAACCGGGCCTCGTCCACGAACACGTGGCCGCTGCCGAGGACGGCACCGAGGACGACCAGCGGCACGCCCCACAGGAGGACTCCGGCGCCCAGGATCCGCACGGTTCGGGTTCGGCTCCGGGTCTCGACGTGCAGGGCGTCGTCGCTGATCAGCGGTGGTGGGGCATCGTCGCTCGAGGCGGCGTGGGCGCGTGAGGTGAACAGCTCCGGTCGTCGTCGTCCCAGCGTCGCTCCGATCACGCCGGCGGCGAGGACGACGAGTGGGAACGGGACGGCGAAGGCGCTGAGCGCGACGAAGGCCGCGACGGCAAGCGCGACGAGCGCCCGGTTGTGCAGGGCCCGGCCGGCGACCCGGACGACGGCTTGGGCGACGATGGCCACGACGGCCGGGGCGATGCCGGCGAAGAGCGCTTGGATGGCCAGGCTCTCCCCCCAGCCGGCGTAGGCGACGGAGAGCGCCATGATCGTCAGGTAGCCGGGGACCACGAACAGCACACCGGCGATCAGGCCGCCGGCGGTGCCGTTCAGGAGCCATCCGAGGTAGATCGCGAGCTGTTGGGCCTCTGGTCCGGGTAGCAGGGTGCAGAAGCTGAGGGCGTGGAGGAAGCGGCGTTCGCCGATCCAGCGGCGACGGTCGACCAGCTCGGTGTGCATGACGGCGATCTGCCCGGCCGGACCGCCGAAGGTCTGCAGTGCCACCCGTGCCCACGTCTTTGTCGCCTCTCGGAGCGGGATCACCTCCTCGGAGGGTCGAGGACGGAGGCTGGTCACGAGCCGGCGAGCCGGCGGCGCCGGCTGTCGTAGAGGGCGTCGAACAGGACGGAGAGGTGGGCGATGGTGGCGTCGTCGTCGCCGAGGTGGTCGCTGACGGCACGGCAGAGCTCGTCGAGCCCGGGTGCCGACGGCTCCAGGTAGCGGTCGTCGCCGATGTCGGCTTCGTGCACGAGCCGGGCGATCTCCCACAGCGTGGGGTCGTGGAGGTCGAAGTGCACGAGCATCGTCTCGAACGAGCAGCCGCCATCGCGGTGTCCGAGCTCGACGCCGCGCATGTCGAACGGGGTCGCATCCGGCGGAACGTTCGCCGGGTCGGCGGCGAACACGAACGTCGCCTCCGGGTCCACGAAGCGCCGGAGCAGCCAGGCACACGCGATGCGGTCGACGTGGCATCCCGGGCGGGTGGCCCACCTCACGGTCGGACCTCAGTCACCTGTGCGGCCCGGGCCTCGAGGAGGCGTCGGAGGGGTTCGGTGCAGCCGGTGCCGAAGCGATCCCGTCGCTGCAGGTCGCGGTAGCGGCGTCCCCAGTTGCTCAGTTGACGGGCCGTGACCGAATCCGTCGCGTTCACGTGGGCGATGAGTCCGTCGACGTCGTGCTGGAGCTCGTCGTCGTAGTGGGAGCGCATCTCGTCGTCCTGGGCACGGGACCCCTTGGCGTTGAACACCCAGGCGTCACCGTCTGCCTCCGTGACCGCTTCGGCGATCCACTCCAAGGCCTCGACCGTCTCCGGGTCGGCTGGCAAGGCGACGATGCCGTCGCCGATCCTGAGCACGCCGAGCTTGCGGAGCCGTCGCCAGATCGTGATCCGAGGCGTGGAGGGTTCGCGCGGGACGCGGTACGCCAGGAGCGCCCAGTGCTCGGTCATTGGGTCACGCTAGCGTGCAACCACGGTTGCATTCCGCTGGGGTCAGCGGCTCAGCTCCGACACGGTCGAGGCCAGCGCGAGCAGTGCGATGCAGAGGCCGAGGGCGAGGACGCCGCCTTCGATGATCGGGCGCCACCGGCGTCGACGGCGGAAGATCGGGCGTCGCCGCGGGCTGGGAGCCATGGGTCAGGGTGTCCGGGCGAGCGTCGTCATCGGCAGTCGTCCACGTCGGTGTCGAGGGTGCGGTAGCTCTCGATCATGGTGTCGGTGAGCGTGGCGGTGCGCGCTGCTGCATCGTCCGCGCCGGTGCTCAGTGCTTCCTCGGCAGCGGCCTTGGCCTCGGTGAGGCGGAGGGCGAGGGCGGGGTCGGCGCGGCGGAGGTCGCCGTCGAGGTCGTGGAAGGCGAGGTGTGGACCGTCGTTGAACGTGTCGAGGGCCGCGTCGGGGTCGGTCTCGGCCTGCTCGGTGGCGAGGCAGAGTCCGTCGACGACCGCTTGGGCCTCTGGGACGGGGGGTGCGGGGCGCAGGGTGAGGTAGGCGAACCCGGCGAGGCATGCGGCGATGCCTGCGACGAGGAACCACTCGTAGCGGCTGAGCTTGCGGCGGTCGGGCATGGGGTCCTCCGTGTCATCGAGGCGGCGGTTGACGCGCACGAGCCAGATCGCTCCGGCGCCGACGGCGGCCAGGACGAGCAGGGTGCTGCCGAGCCCGCCGGGGCCGTGGTCGGCGTGGGCGAGCACGCCGTGGGGGTTCACGCGTGGACGAGCTCGGGCGGGTCGGCCTCTCGGGAGGCACGCAGGGCTTCGGCGATGGCGGGTCGGGCGGCGCGCAGGGTGCCGACGGCTCCGAGCAGCAGCGGGAGGTGGGTGATCTCGGAGGCGAGGGTGGTGGCTCCGGTGCTGAGTGCGATGGTGCTGGTCACGGTGGTCACCAGGCCGGCGAGCAGTGCGACGGGCAGGAGCCCGAAGGCGATCCGGGTCGGGCGCCAGGCGGCGAGGGCGTAGCCGCCGGCGAGGGAGACCATGAGTGCTTCGGAGTCGCGTCCCTCGGGGGTGCCGAGGTGGGAGTGACCGAAGATCCCTGCGGTGGCGAGTGCGAAGGCGGCGACCATGCCGGCAGCAGCGAGGGCCAGGGTGAGCGACGCGATGCGGTCTCGTGCTGGGTGGCCGTTCGTCCGTGCTGCGGTGAGGATGCGGGTGCGGGCGGCCGGGGAGGGGTTCGGCGACCGGAGCCGGACGGTGCGGTTGAGCCGGTCGAACGTGGCGGCCCAGTTGGTGCAGTCGGCGCAGGTCGCGAGGTGCTGGTCGAGGGATGGATCATCGGACGCTTCGCCGTCGCGAGCGGCGGAGAGCCAGGTCCGGGCGGTGGCGCACGTGGGTGAGGTCATGACGGCACCTCCTGGCGCGTCGGTTCGGTCTCGGCTTCGGTCCAGGCCCGCACGAGGGCGTCGCGTGCTCGGAAGACCCGTGAGCGGATGGTGCCGATGGGCACCTCGAGGGTCTCGGCCGCGGTGGCGTAGTCGAAGCCCAGGACCTGGGTGAGCACGAAGGCCTGGCGCTGGTCGGCGGGGAGCGACTCGACGAGGGTCGCGACCTCGAAGGGCAGTGCGTGGTCAGCGACGGCGACGATGCCTTCGGGTTCGGTCGGGACCGGAGCCCGCCGGCTCGTCTCGATGGCGGCGCCGACGCTGCGACGGGCCAAGACGACGAGCCACATGCGCACCGGCGCATCACCTCGGTACCGGGCGATGGCGGTGGTGGCCCGGGCGAAGGTCTCCTGGGTCGCCTCGTCGGCCAGGTCCCGATCACCGGTCAGGGACCAGCAGTACCGCCAGATGTCGTCGACCAGTCCGGCGCACAGCTGCTCGAAGGCCTTGCGGTCGCCGGAGGCGGCACGGTGCGCGAGCTGGTCGGCGTGGTCGTCGGCGAGGGTGCGACGGGGCGCGGAGCGGTGGGGGCGGAGTCGCATCTGGGACAAGGGTGGCCGTGGCGTCCCGGAAAGTTCCCGCCGAGATGGAACTTTCGGTGTCGCCCAGCCCACCCTATGGGTCATGCACGCTGCCTCCCCACGCGCCCCCCGCCGCCTCCTGCCTGCGCTCGGTATGGCCGCAACGCTCGTCATCACTGCCTGCGGGGGCGGTGACAGCGGGACGTCCGCCGGCGATGATGGCGGTGCCGGGCTGCAGGTGGCGACCTCGATCGCCCCGTTCGCCGACCTCGTGTCGCGGGTGGCCGGAGACCGGGCCGAGGTGTCGAGCATCGTCCCAGCCGGTGTGGACGGCCACACCTACGAGCCCACCCCGGGTGACGTCCGGACCCTGACCGAGGTCGACCTGTTGATCCTGCCCGACGTGGAGCTCAACCCGGTCGTGTCCTCGCTCGCCTTCGACAACCTGCCCGACGATGCCCAGGTCGTCGACCTCAACGCCTTGGTCGTGCCCGAGGACGAGATCATCTACTCCGACACGCACAGCCACGGTGACGAGGCAGCCCACGGCCACCAGCGCAACGTGCACACCTGGACCCACCTCCCCTACGCCAAGGCGATGGTCGGCGAGATCACGACCGCCCTGACCGAGGCCGACCCCGACGGGTCCGACGTGTACGAAGCCAACGGCGAGGCCCTCGTCGGTGAGATCGAGGCGTTGATGGCTGCGACGCAGAAGGCGCTCGCCACGGTCCCGGACGAGAACCGCACGCTCGTCGTGTACCACGACTCGTGGTCGTACTTCGGCCGCTTCTACGACTTCAAGGTCCGAGGAGCTCTGCAGGCCGTGAACTTCGCCGAGCCCTCCGCAGCTGAGCTGAAGGACATGGTCCGCCAGGTGTTCGCGGCGCAGGTGCCGGCGTTCTTCGGCTCCGAGGTGTTCCCCACCTCCGTGCTCGAGCAGGTCGCCTCTGAGTCCGACGTCGACTACGTGGGCAACCTCTCCGACGACAAGCTCCCCGGCGAACCGGGCGACCCGAACCACAGCTACGTGGGCATGATGACGGAGAACGTCCGGCTCATCGTCGAGGGGCTTGGCGGCGACGCGAGCGGCCTGGACGCACTCACCACCTCGTGAACAGCCCGATCCTCGCCTTCGACGGCGTCACGGCCGGGTATCGCGGCAAGCCCGCCGTCGAAGCCGTCGACCTGCACATCCAGCCGGGCGAGCTGGTCGGCATCGTCGGCCCCAGCGGATCCGGCAAGTCGACGCTCCTGCGGGCCGTCACCGGCACCACCGACATCTACGCCGGCACCGTCACTCTGCACGACCGCCAGATCCGGGCCGGGCACCCGACCCGCGACATCGGATTCGTCCCCCAGCTCGCACTCGTCGAGCCCGACACCCCCCTGCGCGCCGCCGACGCGGTGCTCCAGGGCCTGGCTGCGTCGAGCCGGCGGGTGCCGTGGTACTCCAAGGCCGAACGGGCCAAGGCCAGCGCCCTGCTCGAACGGTTGGGTCTGGCCGGCTACGAGCGAAGCCCCATCGGGGAGCTCTCCGGCGGACAGCAGCAACGGCTGCTGCTCGCCAGGGCCATGATCGCCGACTCCAGTCTGGTGATGCTCGACGAACCGACCAGCGGCGTCGACCTGCAGACCCTCCAGGACATCCTCGGCCTGCTCGACGAGCTCAACCAGGCCGGCACGACCATCGTGCTCACCACCCACGACCTCAACTGGGTCGCAGCATCCCTGCCCCGGATCGTGTGCATCAACCGGCGCATCGTCGCCGACGGCGCACCCGCCGACGTCATGACCCCCGAGACGCTCGAAGCCACCTACGGGGCCAGCGTCCGCATCGTCCGCGACGGCGACCGCATCCTCGTCACCGACGACCGACCTCCCGTGAGGGCCCGCTGATGCACCTGCTCACCGAACCCTTCGACTTCGAGTTCTTCCCCTACGCGCTCTGGGCCGGGATCCTCGTCGGCGCCCTGTGCGGCGCGCTCGGCGTGTTCGTTGTCCTGCGCCGCATGTCCTACATCGGTCAAGGGCTCTCCCAAAGCGTCCTCGGCGGTGTCGCCCCCGCCGTGCTCTCCGACATCGACCCGTACCTCGGTGCCGTAGCCGCCACGATCGTCGCCGGCCTCCTCATCAACCGGGTCGGCCGCCAGCACGGCGTGCGGCCCGACGCGGCCATCGGCATCGTGTCGACGGTGCTGTTCGCGTTCGGCGTCGCCCTGGTGTCGGCCAACCGGGACCGCGCTGTGAACCTCACCGACCTGCTCTTCGGGAACATCCTCGGCGTCGACACCAGCGACATCACCCTGGTCGCTGCTGCCACCGGGGTGCTTGCCATCGCCGGGTTCGTCTTCTGGAAGCCGCTCACGTTCACCATCACCGACGCGGCCGGCGCCTCCGCCCACGGGGTTCGCGCTGCGACCGTCGAAGCCGCCTTCACCATCGCCCTCGCCGCCGCCGTCGTCGTGTCCATTCGGGTCGTCGGCGTGCTCCTCATCGCCGCCGTCATCGTCATCCCCGCCTCGACCGCCCGTCTGTTCGGCCGCAGCCTCGGACCCGTGGTCATCGCCGCTGCCGCCCTCGGCGCCGCTGCGGCCGTCGTCGGCATGTACGTCTCGTTCCACGTCGAGATCGCCAGCGGTCCCGCCATCGTCCTGGCCAGCGGCGCCGGCTTCGCCCTCGCCCTCATCGCAAGCACCATCTCCAGCGTCGTGCTCGTGCGCCGAGCACGCGCGGCTCATGCCTGAGCGACACAGCTCCGAGCCACCTGCGGGCCGAGGCCGCTGACGGTGGGATGGCGAGTCGAGCTTTCCGCCTGGCCCGAAGATCGCGAGCTCGCAGTTCCTCGCCACGGCCGTGAAGGGGCCCGCATCGGCCACCTGATCGACGTCGGCGACGAGATGCGTCGTGGCGAGTTGATCGACCTCCGCCAGGGACGCTCGAACTCGTCGCTCGGCTCGATCAGTGACCCCCGCCGCCGCCGGTCGCCGTTGTGCGAATCGATCGGGCCGCCCGTAGACGAGCTGCGGCTGGGTCGATGCAATCGATCATCCAGCACGGAGTGGCACCGGCTGGCATCTATGTGCGTACCCCGGCGGCGGTGGCCTGCGGAAGGGGTTGTCTGAGGCGTGTCGCCACCATGCCGAGAGACCGTGGCGCCGGCGCCGTGTTCTCAACTGTTCACTCACCATTCATTGACTCAACGGGCGCTGTGTGATCTGGTCGAAGGGTGAACAGGTCGATCGAGGAGCGGGCGGCAGTCCACGCTGCGTTGGCCGATCCCACCCGTTTGGCGGTGGTCGACGACCTGGTAGCCAGCGATCGGTCGCCGTCGGAGCTCGCTTGCCGCCTCGACGTGCCCAGCAACCTCCTGGCCCACCACCTCGACGTCCTTGAGCATGCCGGTGTGGTCGCCCGGTTCGCCTCCGCAGGGGATCGCCGTCGGCGCTACGTACGTCTCCGCCAGGACACTGTGGCCGGCATGGTCCGCACTTCGCCGCCGCCGGGATCGGTCCTGTTCGTGTGCACGCACAACTCCGCTCGCTCGCAGCTCGCTGCGGCGCTGTGGCGCGCTCGCACCGGGTCCGCGGCGCGCTCGGCCGGCACCCACCCGGCCGACCACGTCCACCCCGGCGCGGTAGCGGCAGCCAGGCGCGCCGGTCTGACGCTCGAGGGCACCGGTCCCCGGTACCTCGACCGTGCCGAGTCTGCGGACGTCGTTGTGACCGTGTGCGATCGGGCGCATGAGGAGCTGGCCGTGGATGCGTCGTGGTGGCACTGGTCCGTGCCGGATCCCACCTCGGCTGCAACCGAGGCCGCCTTCGACGCCGCTGTCACCGATCTTGACCACCGCATCAGCACTCTCCTGGAAGCGAGCGCCACGCCATGACCGACCACCCCGTCCCCGAGCTGTCCGCGGAGCAACGTGGACTGGTCATCGACGCAGCGCTGCGGCTTCAGCGTGAGTTTGCCGGCACGTTCAACGCCGAGACCATCGAGCGCTACATCGCCGACACCGAGGACCAGCTGCGCAACAACGCGCGGTTCCCGACGTGGCTGCCGATCTTGATCGAACGGACCACCCGCGACCGCCTACGGGCGATCGCCCGGATGGAGAATCTCCTCATGCACCAGAAGCCCGCCGTCCTGTTCCTGTGCGTGCACAACGCCGGGCGCTCCCAGATGGCCGCCGGCTGGCTGCGTCACCTCGCCGGCGACCGCGTCGAGGTGTACTCCGGTGGCTCCAACCCCGGCGACCACGTCAACCCCGCCGCCGTCGAAGCCATGGCCGAGGTCGGCATCGACATCGCCGACCAGCACCCCCAACCCTGGACCGAAGACGTCGTGCGGGCCGTGGATGTCATCGTCTCGATGGGCTGCGGCGACGCCTGCCCCATCCTGCCCGGCAAGCGCTACGAAGACTGGGAGCTCACCGACCCCGCCGGCCAAAGCGTCGACGTCGTGCGCAAAGTCCGCGACGACATCCGCACCCGCGTCGAGGCTCTGCTCGCCAGCCTCGAGCTGACCGAGGCTGCCGATTCGTGAGCGAGCTGAGACGCAAGCTCACCGCCGAGTTCACCGGCACCGCCTTCCTGCTCGCCGCCGTCATCGGCTCGGGAATCATGGCCGAGCAGCTCACCGACGACGTCGCGCTCCAGCTGCTCGCCAACGCCTTCGCCACCGTCGGTGTGCTCGCCGCGCTCGTCCTCGCCCTCGGCCCCGCATCAGGCGCCCACTTCAACCCCGCCGTCACCCTGGCCGACCGTGTCTTCGGCGGCATCGACACCCGCACCGCCGTCGGCTACGTCGTGGCCCAGATCACCGGCGGCATCGTCGGCGTCATCGCCGCCAACGTCATGTTCGACCTCGACCCCATCGGCTGGTCCACCAAAGAGCGCGCCGCCGGATCCCTGGTCTTCGCCGACGGCATCGCCACCCTCGGCCTCCTGCTCGTCATCTTCGGCGTCGTCCGCTCCGGCAAGCCCACCCTCGCCGCCTTCTCCGTGGGCGGCTACATCGCCGGCGCCTACTTCTTCACCTCGTCCACCTCGTTCGCTAACCCCGCCGTCACCATCGCCCGCACGTTCTCCGACACCTTCGCCGGCATCGAACCCGCCTCAGCTCCGGCCTTCGTCGCCGCCCAGCTCATCGCCGTCGCCGTCGGCGTGGTGCTCATCAAGACGATCTACCCCGACATCGCAGACGTCGCCGACCAGGTCGTCGTGCCACAACACCATGAACACGCAGCCGCCACCGTTGGCCAGGCCGACCCCGTCAACTCGGCCTCCAAGTCCTGACCCACCCCGGGTTCGAGGAGCGCATTTCCCCTGCTTTTTCGTCGGTCTCCGGGATGGCCGTTCGCTCAGTCCAAGCCCTGGAATCGGCGTGGGGGTGCCGGGACCGCCACGGGCTCGTCGGAGGGGACGCACATGGTGGGCTGGCGTCGCCGGCGGGCGATGAGCGCGATGCCTGGGATGGCGGCCAGGAGACCGATGGTGCCGAACAGGGCGAGCCCGCCGGCGGTGACCAGGCCGGTGGCGGCGACGAAGCCGAGGATGGGTCCGGCGCAACATGCGACGCACGCCGCTGCGCCGATGCCCAGGATTCCGAACGGCTTCTTCGTCGCAGTGTCCCTGGTGCTCATGGGTTGTCTCCGAAGACGGTGGCCAGAAGGTCCTGACCGTCGGTTGGGGCGATGACTTCCAGCGCAAACCCGCGCTGGTCGACGGTGATGGCGAAGGAGAAGAACGGACAGCACGTCTGCTCGGCCTCGACGAGTGCCGCGAGGGCGGGAAGCTGCGTGCGATCGCACAACTCCAGGCGGGTCCCGCCGGGCAGCGGCAGTCGGCGGGCGACATGGCTCAGCACGCGGTTCCAGTCCTCGACCCGTGCGGCCATGTGAGTGCCCGACAGCGAGCAGGCGATCGGAATCCGGTCGGTCGCGTCTGCTCGCCGGCCGGGTGCGACACCCTCGTCGCCCGATCCGCACCCGCATCCCGACCCGCACCCGTCACCGGACGACTGCTCCGCAACGGCGGTGTCGGTGCACCCGCAGGTGTCGTCGCAGGGCCCGTCCAGGGGACGAGCGGCGAGTGCGGCGGCGGTGGCCCGGAGCTGGTCGGCGAACGCGGCCTGTTCGGCCAGGTGGGCCTCGACCTCTGCGACCTTGTCGTGCACGAGGGAGCGGAGGCGGTGCTTGACCGGTCCGCACTCGTCGTCCTCCCACGCTCGGACCAGCTCGGCGACCTCGTCGAGCGAGCAGCCAAGGTCCTTGGCGCGTGTGATCAGCCGGAGGCGGTCCAGATCGCGGTCGCTGTAGAGCCGGTAGCCGGCCGAGGAGCGGTCCGGGGCGGCGAGCACACCGGCGTGCTCGTAGTAGCGCAGCGTGCTCGGGCTGAACCCGCTCAGCCCGGCGATCTCGGCGATGCGGTACCGGCCCGCTGCCGTGTCGGTGATGGTCATGCCCGCACCGTAAACCCTCGACCCGACTCGAAGGTCAAGAGGAACTTCCCCGTGTCCCAGCGAAAGTTCCCACCGCCGCCGTCAGCGTGGACCGAACATGATGACGCTCACGCCCAAGAGGCACACCAGCGCTCCGGCGACGTCGAAGCGGTCGGGCCGAAACCCGTCGAACACGGCACCCCAGACGAAGGCGGAGGCGATGAACACGCCGCCGTAGGCGGCGAGCACGCGCCCGAAGTCAGGTTCGGATTGCAGCGTGGCAGCCAAGGGATAGACGCGATGATGCCGACGCCGATCCACGCCCAGCCCCGCTGCTCGCGGATCCCTTGCCACACGAGCCAGCCCCCGAGAAGCTCAGCGAACGCGGACACGGCGAACAGCAGGAACGTGCGCAACACGACCAATGGGGGCTCCGATCGGGGGACGTCAGCGTTGGATTGCGGTGGCGTTGGGCTCTTGGAGCGAGTCCGGAGGTTGGAGGATGGCGCAGTAGCCGTCGCAGTCGGCGGGGTCTTGGTCGGCGGCGCTCGTAGCCAGGCGATCAAGTAGCGAGCGGGTCTCGGCGAGTTCGCGGATCCGTTCGTCGACATCGGTTCGGTGTCGGTGGATGAGGTCGGTGACGTGTCCGCATGGCGGTTCGCCGGTGTCGGAGATCGCAAGGACCTGTCGGATCTCGGCGAGCGTGAGCCCGGCGCGTTGCGCGTGGCGGATGAAGCTCAGCCGCTCAATGACTTCGGGGTCGTAGTCGCGGTAGCCCGATGGCGTGCGGTCCGGGTCGGCGAGAAGCCCTTCGGCTTCCCAAAAGCGGATGGTCTTGGTGGTGACCCCGCTCTGCGCGGCGAGCTCTCCGATGCGCACAGTTGATCCTCCTTGACCTTCCACTGTGATGGAAGGTTTACGGTAGCTCGCAGATCGCCACTCCCCGCCAACGAGAAGGAACTCCATGAAACTGGCACTGCTGTACTTCGATGACTGCCCGAACTGGGAGGTCGCCGCTGAACGCCTCGACGACGTCGCAGGCGGCCGTGGTCTGACGGTCGAGCGTCGTCTCGTAATGACTCCCGAGGAGGCCGAGGCGGCCCGGTTCCGGGGTTCGCCCACGATCCTGATCGACGGGGAGGACCCGTTCGCTGCGGGGGACGAGCCGTTCGGCCTGGCGTGCCGGGTGTATAAGACCGCCGACGGGCCGGCCGGGTCCCCGACCACCGAGCAGCTCGAAGCGGTCCTCGATGCGTGACCGGGACCTGGCGCCGGCTGCCCTGGTCGCAGCATTCGTCTGCTGTGGCGTGACGGCCCTCGTCGCCGGGCTGGTCGGCGCTGTGGCGTTGGCTGCGATCGGACGGTTCACGATGGTCTCTGTCGCCGGTCTCGGCATGGTCGTGGCCATCGCCTGGTGGCTCGACCGCCGCCGGCACCGTCATGACCACACCGGTGACACCAGCGACCGATCGACGCGCCCAGAAGGAGCCCTTCGATGACCGACACCTACGACCTGATCGTCATCGGCGCCGGCATGGCCGGCGCCGCGGCGGCCAACAAGTGCACCTCAGAGGGGTGGAAGGTGGCGATCGTCGACGAGTTGCCCTACGGGGGCACCTGCGCGCTGCGGGGCTGTGACCCCAAGAAGATCCTGCGCCGCGGCGCCGAGATCGTCGACAGCGCCCGGCTCATGGCCGGCAAGGGCATCGACGTCAACGGCATGACCATCAACTGGGCCGACCTGATGGCGCACAAGCGTGGCTTCACCGACCCGGTCCCCGAGAACATGGAAGCCGGGCTCGACCGCAACGGAGTCCAAACCCTGCACGGCACCGCCAGATTCGAGGCCAAGCACCGCCTCGTCCTCGACGACGTGGCTTATGAGTCGGCGCACTTCCTGATCGCCACCGGCGCCCGTCCCCGGCCCTTGGACTTCCCCGGCCACGATCACTTGATCGACAGCACCGACTTCCTCGAACTCGAAGACCTGCCCCGCCGCGTGCTCTTCGTCGGCGGCGGGTTCGTGTCCTTCGAGTTCGCCCACATCGCAGCCCGAGCCGGGGCCCGACCGGTGATCATCGACCGCAACGTCCGCCCGCTCAAAGGGTTCGACCCCGACCTGGTCGACCTCCTCGTCGCACGAAGCGCCGACGCCAGCATCGAAGTGCGCTCAGGGACGACGATCACCGGCATCGAGCCGGCCCGATCCGGCTACCGGGTCAGCATCGACACCGCCGGCAAACCTGTTGAGATCGTCACCGATCTCGTCGTCCACGGCGCCGGACGCGTTCCCCAGCTGTCCAAGCTCGACCTGGACGCCGCCGACATCGACCACGGCACCGCCGGTGTGAGCGTCGCGGGCCACCTCCAGAGCACGACCAACCCGGCCGTCTACGCCGCCGGCGACGCTGCGGACACTTCCGGAGCGCCGCTAACGCCGGTAGCGGTGTTCGAGGGCAAGGTCGCCGCATCGAACATGGTCAAGGGAACAACGATCGTCCCCGACTACGCCGGCGTCCCAACAGCGGTGTTCACCATCCCCGAACTCGTCCGCGTCGGTCTCCTCGAGGACGAAGCCGCAGCAGCCGGCATCGACGTGGACGTCCGCTACAACGACACCAGTCGTTGGTACTCGAACTACCGAACGGGGGAGACCACCGCAGCGACCAAGATCCTCGTCGACACCACCAACGACACGATCGTCGGCGCCCACCTGCTCGGCCCCGAATACGGCGAGCTGATCAACATCTTCGGCCTCGCCATCAAGCTCGGCCTAACCACCCGCCAGCTCAAGTCGATGACCGCCGCCTACCCCACAGTGGGCTCAGACCTCGGCTCCATGCTCTGACCGGCGCAACACCGATGTCACCCGACAGGACTGCGCTGCACCACCGTCGTGATGCGTCTCCCCCGGCCAGCTGACCGTGCTCCAGCTCCTTCGCGCCAACGGCGAGTTCCGACGCCTGTTCATGGCCCATTCGGTGTCCCGGGCCGGCGACGCGTTCAACACCGTCGCGCTCGTCGTGCTCGTGTTCGACCTGACCGGAACCGGCCTCGGTGTCGCCGGGGCAGTGATGTTCGAGGTGCTGCCCGTCCTGTTGCTCGGTCCCGTCGCCGGGCTCGCCGCCGACCGCCTGCCCCGACGCCGCCTCATGGTCGACGCCGACGTGCTCCGCACCGGGGTCGCGCTCGTCCTCGTCGTCTTCGCCGACTCCGTCGGCGTGGCCTACGCCGTCGCGTTCGGGTTGTCCGCGGGCGCAGTGCTGTTCAACCCCGCGGCGGGGTCGTTGCTGCCCGAGGTCGTCGACGAAGACGACGTCGTCACGGCCAACAGCGCCCTGTGGACCACGTCGGTCACCGCCCAGATCGCCCTGGCACCCCTGGCCGGGTTCGTGATCGCCGCGTGGGGCGTCGAGGTCGCCTTCGCCGTCAACGCCGCCACCTTCGCCCTCTCCGCGCTCCTGCTCATCGGACTGCGAGCCGGGCGGACACCCGCCGACCTCACCGTCCGAGGCTGGGCCGGGGTCCTGGCCGGCGTGCAGACCGTGCGAACCGACCCGCTCCTGACGCGCCTGGCCGTCGTGCAGGTGCTCGCATCGCTGTCCGCGGGAGCGACGAGCGGACTCCTCGTCGTGCTCGCCGACCGGTGGCTCCGCGTCGGTGCCGGCGGGTTCGGAACCCTGCTCGCCGCGATCGGCGTCGGAGCCTTGGTCGGGCCGCTGCTGCTGCGCCGCTTCATCAACGCCGGCGACAAGCGCTGGCTGTTCGGACCCTTCGCCGTCCGCGGCGGCGTCGACCTCACCCTGGCCGCGGTCGCCAACCCCGTCGTTGCCGGCGGCGCGCTCGTCGCGTACGGCATGTCGACGAGCACTGGCATGGTCGCCTACCAGTCCACCCTCCAGACGCTCGTCCCCGCCGAAACCCG
>Ga0208490_100565_pt1 | contig 21402 bp, 21 predicted proteins | sample SubbioAug_CSWold_FD_184818 | JGI IMG/M metagenome (GOLD analysis project Ga0208490, IMG submission 184818) | Serpentinite rock and fluid subsurface biosphere microbial communities from McLaughlin Reserve, California, USA - CR11Aug_CSWold (SPAdes) | ecosystem: Environmental > Terrestrial > Deep...
GCCCGTGGACGTGCGCGACGTCATCGCCCGCACCGTCGACGGCTCCCGCTTCGAGGAGTTCAAGCCGCGGTGGGGGCCGAGCATGATCTGCGGCTGGGCGCAGATCCACGGCTACCCGGTCGGGATCCTCGGCAACAACGGCGTGATCTACCCGGACTCCTCCCAGAAGGCGGCCCACTTCATCCAGCTGTGCAACCAGACCGACACCCCGCTGGTGTTCCTCCAGAACATCACCGGCTTCATGGTCGGCAAGGACTTCGAGGCCGAAGGGATCGTGAAGAAGGGATCCCAGATGATCAACGCGGTCACCAACTCCACGGTGCCGCACCTCACGGTGATCATCGGCTCCAGCTACGGCGCCGGCACCTACGGCATGTCCGGCCGGGCGTTCGGCAATCGGTTCACCTTCATCTGGCCGACGGCCAAGATCGCGGTGATGGGACCGAAGCAGATCGCCGGCGTGATGTCGATCGTCCGCCGCGGCCAGGCGGCCCGCAAGGGCGAGCCCTTCGACGAGGAGCAGGACGCCGCCATCGTGGCCATGGTCGAGGATGCCCAGGAGAAGGGCTCGCTCGCCCTGGTGGCCACCGGGGCGATCAGCGACGACGGCATCATCGACCCTCGCGACACCCGCACGGTGCTCGGGCTCACCCTGTCCGCCGTCCGCAACCGACCGATCGAAGGCGCATCGAGCTACGGGGTGTTCCGCCTGTGAGCCGTCCCATCACCTCCGTCCTCGTCGCCAACCGCGGTGAGATCGCCCGGCGGGTGTTCCGCACGGCGCGGGCCATGGGTGTGCGCTGCGTCGCCGTGTACGTCGATGCCGACGCCGACGCCCCCTTCGTCACCGAGGCCGACGAGGCCGTCCGCCTTCCCGACGGCGGCTACCTCGACGCCGCCGCCGTCGTGGCCGCGGCCCGCGCTGCGGGCGCCGATGCGGTGCACCCCGGCTACGGCTTCCTGTCGGAGAACGCCGGCTTCGCCCGGGCCGTCGCCGACGCCGGCATCGCCTGGGTCGGCCCGACCCCCGAGGTCATCGAGTCGATGGGCGACAAGCTGGCGGCCAAGCGCATCGCCGTCGAGGCCGGCGTGCCCACCCTGCCGTCCTCGGACGACCCCGCCTCCGCCGGTGACGTGGGCTTCCCGCTGCTGGTGAAGGCGGCCGCCGGCGGCGGCGGCAAGGGCATGCGCATCGTCGAGCGTCCCGAGGACCTCGGCGAGGCCGTCGCCGCCGCCCAGCGCGAGGCCAAGAGCGCGTTCGGTGACGACCGCGTCTTCCTCGAGCGATACGTCCCTCGTGCCCGGCACATCGAGATCCAGATCCTGGGTGACGAGCACGGCAAAGTGATCCACCTCGGCGAACGCGAGTGTTCCATCCAGCGCCGCCACCAGAAGGTGATCGAGGAGTCGCCGTCACCGGTCATCGACGACGCCCAGCGCAGCGCGATGGGCGAGGCCGCGCTCGTGCTGGCCCGCACGCTCGGCTACCGGTCGGCCGGCACGGTCGAGTTCCTCTACGACGAGGACCGGCGGGAGTTCTCGTTCCTCGAGGTCAACACCCGGCTCCAGGTCGAGCACCCGGTCACCGAAGAGGTCACCGGCATCGACCTGGTCCGCGAGCAGCTGCGCATCGCCGCCGGCGAGGCGCTCGACCACGACCAGGGTTCGGTCACCTTCACCGGCCACGCCATCGAGGCCCGCCTCTACGCCGAGGATCCGGCGAGCGGGTTCCTGCCCGCCACCGGGCGCCTGGTGGCCTACGAGGAGCCGGCCGACCCGGCCATCCGCTGGGACAGCGGCGTCGCCGCCGGCTCCGTCGTCGGCGTCGACTTCGACCCGATGCTGGCCAAGGTGGTGGCCCACGGCCCCACCCGGGCCGAGGCCGCCGGGCGGTTGGCGCTGGCACTGGAGCGGCTTCACCTCGGCGGAGTCGTCACCAACCGTGCGTTCCTGGCCGAGACGCTGCGCACCCCGGCCTTCCTGGCCGGCGACACCACCACCGACTTCATCGACCGGATCGACCCGCCCCGGTCCCTGGTGCTCGACGATGAGGCGCTCCGCCGGGCCGCCGTGTCCGCCGCGCTGTGGCTGCAGGGCGACAACCGGGCCCACGCCCGCGTGCTCCCCGAAGTGCCCTCCGGCTGGCGCAACTCCCTGATGCCGCCCGAGCGGGTGGTGCTCCGCCACGGTGGCGAGGACGTCGAGGTCACCTACCAGTCCCGGCGGGACGGCACCTTCGCCGTGGGGGAGGGCCACGCCCGCCTCCACGCCTGGTCGAGTGGCGAGATCGACGTCGAGCTCGACGGCCGCCGCACGAGGTCGCGGGTCACCGTCGCCGGCACCAGCATCCACGTGCAGGTCCCCACCGGCACCGTGTCGTTCGACATCGTGCCCCGGTTCGTGCCGCCGGGCAGCGATCTCGCCGGCGGCGGCCTCCACGCCCCCATGCCGGGGGCGGTGCTCGAGGTCCGCTGCGCGGTGGGCGACGAGGTCGAGGCCGGGCAGGTCCTGGTGGTGCTCGAGGCCATGAAGATGGAGCACCACGTCCGCGCCCCCGTGGCCGGCGTGGTCACCCAGATCCAGGTCGCCGCTGGCGACCAGGTCGACAACGGGGCCACGCTGCTCGTCATCGACGACGGCTCCGCCGAAGGGGAGGACAGGTGACCGAGCTGATCCGCATCGCCAACTGCTCCGGGTTCTACGGCGACCGCCTTGCTGCCGCCCGCGAGATGGTCGAGGGCGGGCCCATCGACGTGCTCACCGGCGACTGGCTGGCCGAGCTGACGATGCTCATCCTCCAGCGCAGCCGGGCCAAGCGGCCCAACGGCGGCTTCGCCCGCACCTTCGTCACCCAGATGGAGCAGGTGATGGGCACCTGCCTCGACCAGGGCATCAAGGTGGTGTCCAACGCCGGCGGCCTCGACCCCGACGGGTGCGCCGACGCGGTCGCCGAGGTTGCCGACAAGCTCGGCCTGTCGCCGACGATCGCCTACGTCAACGGCGACGACATCCTCGGCCGCCTCGACGAGCTGGTCGCCGCCGGCATCGACCTGTCCCACTTCGACACCGGCGAGCCGATCGGCGACACGTCCCGGTTCATCACCGCCAACGCCTACCTCGGTTGCTGGGGCATCGTCGAGGCGCTGAACGCCGGCGCCGACATCGTCGTCACCGGCCGCACCACCGACGCCGCCGTCGTGTGCGGCCCGGCGGCCTGGCACCACGGCTGGGCCCGAGACGACTGGGACGCCCTGGCCGGCGCGGTGGTCGCCGGCCACGTGATCGAGTGCGGCACGCAGGCGACCGGCGGCAACTACTCCTTCTTCACCGAGGTCCAGGGCCTGACCCACACCGGGTTCCCGTGGGCCGAGATCGCGGCCGACGGGTCCACGGTGATCGGCAAGCACGACGGCACCGGCGGCGAGGTGTCGGTGGGCACCATCACCTCCCAGCTGCTGTACGAGATCGCGTCCCCCGCCTACCTCGGCCCCGACGTCACCGCCCGCTTCGACACCATCGAGCTCGAGCAGGTCGACCGGGACCGGGTCCGCATCAGCGGCACCCGGGGCGAGCCGCCACCCTCGACGCTGAAGGTGGCGATGAACGAGCTCGGCGGGTTCCGCAACGAGGTCGGCGTCGCCCTCGTCGGCCTCGACATCGAAGAGAAGGCGGCCTTGGTCGAAGCCGCGTTCTGGGAGGCCCTGCCGTACTCGCCCGACGACTACGCCTCGGTGAGCACCCGCCTCGTCCGCACCGACAAGGCCGACCCGGACACCAATGAGGAGGCGATGGCCCAGTGGCGGCTGTCGCTCAAGGATCCCGACGAGCGCAAGGTGGGACGGGCCGTGTTCGACGCCACCGTGGAGCTGGGGCTGGCCACCATCCCGGGCTTCACCGGCCTGGGCGGCGGCGGCCAGCAGGCCCGCCCCTACGGCGTGTACCGGCCGGCGGTCGTGCCCGCGGACCTCGTGCCCCAGCACGTCGCTGTCCTCGGCGGTGCCCGCACGGTGGTGGAGTCCACGGCCCCGCCCGGCGACGTGACGGTGGAGCCCGCCCCCGGGCCGACCGCCGGCGCACCGGGCGGGGAGACGGTCCGGGCGCCGCTCGGCACGATCATCGGCAGCCGCTCCGGGGACAAGGGTGGCAACGCCAACCTCGGCGTGTTCGCCCGCACCGATGAGGCGTGGGCTTGGCTGGACTCGTTCCTCACCACCGAACGGCTGCGGGAGCTGCTCCCCGAAGCGGCGCCCCTGCCCATCGACCGCCACCGCCTGGCCTCGATCCGCTCGCTCAACTTCGTGATCCACGGGCTGCTCGAAGAGGGCGTCGCCGCGTCCACGCGCAAGGACCCGCAGGCCAAGAGCCTGGGTGAGTGGCTGCGCGCCCGCGTCGTCGACATCCCCGCCGCACTGCTGGAAGGACGCTGACCGCCATGGACTTCGACATGCCCCCCGAGGACGACCCGCGCCGCCTGGCGGTGCGGGAATGGCTCGACGAGCACCCGGACGCCTCGATGGCCGAGGTCGCCGAGGCCGGCTACGTGGTGCCCCACTGGCCGGCGCCGTGGGGCCTGGACGCCGATCCCATGCACCACCTCATCATCGACGAGGAGCTGCACCGCGCCGGGGTGCGCCGGCCGGCCGGCATTGGCCTCGGCTGGGCCGCGCCCACCATCCTGCTCGCCGGGACCGAGGAGCAGAAGCAGAGATACCTGCCGCGCATACTCAGCGGCGAGGACCAGTGGTGCCAGCTGTTCAGCGAACCCGACGCCGGGTCCGACCTCGCCTCCCTGCGCACGCGAGCCGTGCGCGACGGCGACAGCTACATCATCAACGGCTCCAAGATCTGGACCAGCGGCGGCCACCACAGCCGCTACGGCATCCTCATCGCCCGCACCGATCCCCAGGCGCCGAAGCACCGTGGCATCAGCTACTTCATCTGCCCGATGGACGCCCCCGGCCTGACGCTCGAGCCGATCATCGACATGACCACCGCGCACTCGTTCAACCAGGCCTTCTTCGAGGACGTGCAGCTGCCTGCGGAGAACCTCCTCGGTCCGGAGAACGACGGCTGGCGCCTCACCAAGGTGACGCTCTCGAACGAGCGCGTGATGCTCTCCTCAGCGGGTTCCCTCTGGGGCGCCGGGCCCTCGGCGCATGACCTGATCGACCTGGTCCGGCACAACGGCGGTGAGACCGACCCGCTGCTGCGTCAACGACTCGCGGCCCTGCACTGCGAGGCCGAGGTGTTACGCCTCAACCGGCTCCGCACGCTGACTGCGCAGCTCAAAGGCCAGACGCCGGGGCCCGAGGCCTCGATCCAGAAGGCGATGGCTGACGAGCACGGCCAGCACGTCATGGCCCTGGCCAAGGACCTCGCCGGAACCGCCGGGACACTGGAGGGCTCGGGTCCGCCCGGGCCCGTCCCCGAGGACGCCCGCACCGGTGCCACCGAGGTGAATGTCGAGGCGCAGTTCCCGGGTGTCCACCCCATCTGGCACTACGGCTTCCTGTTCTCCCCGGCGCTCACCATCGGCGGAGGCACGTTCGCCATCCAGCGGAACATCATCGGCGAGCTCGTCCTCGGCCTGCCCCGCGAACCGCGGGTCGAGCGCTGACCACCGACCGCAACGGAAGGAACCCATGACCGACCTCGCACCCATCACCGCCGACCTGGCGGCCGAGCAGCAGTCGCTCGACGACGTGGTCGCCGAGCTGACACCCGAGCAGTGGGCCACGCCGACTCCGAGCCCGGGATGGGCGGTGCGCGACCAGATCGGCCACCTCACCTACTTCGACGGTACGGCGACGCTCGCCATCACCGACGAGGCTCGGTTCCAGGCCAGCCTGGAGTCGCTCATGACCACCGGTGACCGCATGGAGGCGGTGACGCTTTTCCGGGACCTCACCCCCGACGAGCTGCTGGCGAAATGGCGAGCCAACCGAGCCGGGCTCCTCGACGCGGCGGCGAGCCTGGAGGACGGCCAGCGGGTGCCGTGGTACGGGCCGTCGATGAGCGCCAAGTCGTTCCTCACCGCCCGGCTCATGGAGTGCTGGGCGCACGGCACCGACGTGGTCGACGCTGTCGACGGGTACCGGCCTCCCACCGACCGGCTCCGCCACGTCGCCCAGATCGGCTACATCACCCGGGGCTGGACCTACGTCAACCGCGGGGAGGAAGTCCCGCGCGGCGACGTGCGGGTCGAGCTCACCTCGCCGTCGGGCACCGACGTGTGGACCTTCGGACCCGAGGACGTCGAGGCCACCGTCCAGGGCCCGGCCGAGCACTTCTGCCAGGTGGTCACCCAACGACGCCACCTGGACGACACCGACCTGGTCGTGGAGGGCGAGGCCGCGCTCGACTGGATGGCCAAGGCCCAGGCCTACGCCGGCCCGCCCACCGAGGGCCCGGCACCGAGGGGGGAGGCCTGATGTCGGTCGTCCGCTCCGAGACCCGCGACGGGGTCTGCACCGTCACGCTGCACGACACCGAGCACCGCAACGCTCTCGGCCGTCAGCTCATCGGTGAGATGGTCGCCGCGTTCGAGGCGGCCGAGGCCGACGACGACGTGCGGGTGATCGTGCTCACCAACGAGGGGTCGGCGTTCTGTGCCGGCGCCAACCTGTCGGAGCGATCATCCGCCACTACCGACGACGCGCCGGCCGCGGTGGCCAGCCCCATGCACCTGTTCGGCCGCTTCGCCCGCTCACCGAAGCCCTACGTCGGTCGCATCGCCGGGCACTGCGTGGCCGGCGGCATGGGTCTGGCTGCGGCCATGGACATCTCGGTGGCCGTCGAGGATGCCAAGTTCGGCTTCACCGAGGTCCGCATCGGTGTGGCTCCGGCCGTGATCTCGGTGGTGTGCCTGCCCAAGCTGCGCACGTCGGATGCTCGGGCCACGTTCCTGCGGGGCCAGCGCTTCACCGCGGTCGAAGCGGCGGAGATGGGGCTCATCAACGCCGCCGTACCGGCCGACCGCCTCGATGCCGAGGTCGACGCGATCGTCGACGACCTCCTCGCCGCCGCTCCCGGGGGTCTGGCCGCGGCCAAGGAGCTGCTGGCGCGCGTGCCCCAACTCGGCACCGACGAGGCGTTCGAGTGGACCTCGAAGATGTCGGCGCAGCTGTTCATCACCGACGAGGCGCGTGAGGGCATGACCGCGTTCTTGGAGAAGCGCACGCCGTCGTTCTCCCGGCGGCGTGCCCCCGAGGCGGGGCGGTAGCCCCGCTCGACCGTGACATGTGCCGCGATTCGCATCATGTCGCGCCGCCGTCTATGTTCCCGTCATGCGCGTTCACGTGGATCAGGAGAAGTGCCAGGGACACAACCGTTGCGTCGTCCTCGCCCCCGACCTGTTCGAGGTCGACGAGCTGGGCACGGCCTGGGTGAAGGGCGACGGCGTCGTACCGCCCGGGCAGGAGGAGGCGGCGCAGCTCGCCGTCGACAACTGCCCGGAGTACGCAATCACCATCACCGACGACTGAGCGCTCCCTGATGGGAGCCCGGGTCGTCGCCTCCGCCGCTGACGCCGCCGCCTCGTGCGGCGGCGTCAGCGCGTCCGGGCACCGCCGTCGCTGCGACAACAGACGAAACTTGTCTCGTGTGCGCAAAATGCGTACGATGTCCGCATCCGACGACGAGAGGGTCTCGAATGACCGACACGGTTGACAGCGAGCTGCAGGTCCGGAACGACGCCGGCGCGTCCTTCGGACCCGTGACCGACTGGGCGCAGGACTTCGACATCTTCGACCCCGACTACGTGACCGATCCCACCCCACGATGGGCCGAACAGCGCGAGCGGTGCCCGATCGCGTTCACCGACCGGCGCCAGCGGACGTGGCTGCCGGTCCGGTACGAGGACCTCGCCGACATCGCTCACGACGTCGAACGCTTCTCGTCGCGCGACATCGCCGTGGTGTCCCCGTTCGACATCCCGATGAACGACGTCATGCCCGTGCCGCCCATCAGCTCTGACCCGCCGTTCCACACCTGGGCCCGCCGTCTGCTGCTGCCGGCATTCGGCCCGTCGGCCATCGACATGATGACCCCGATCACCCGCGCCCTGGCCAACACATTGATCGACGAGCACTTCGCCGACGGCCACGGTGACGCGGCTGCCGACTACGCCCAGCACATCCCGGTGCGGGTCATCGCCCAGATGATCGGCATCCCCCTGGCCGACGAGGCCCTGTTCACCAGCTGGGTGGTCCGCACCCTGCAGGAGGGCTTCGAGAACCTGGCCAACATCCCCGATGTCTTCACGGAGATGACCAACTACTTCGTGGCCCACATCGCGGAGCGCCAGGCCATGGAGCCCGGCAGCCGTCCCGACGACATCCTCACCATGCTGATCGAGGCCGAGACCGACGAGCCGATCACCGACCAGCACCTGCTGGGCACGTGCTTCCTGCTGCTCGTGGCCGGCATCGACACGACCTGGAGCAACATCGGCTCCAGCCTCCTGCACCTGGCCACCCACCCCGAGGACCAGCAGCGCCTGCGCGACGAGCCTGACCTCATCCCGACCGCGGTCGAGGAGTTCCTGCGGGCATACAGCCCGGTGACCATGGCCCGCTACGTCACCCAGGACACCGAGTTCAACGGTTGCCCGATGCAGGAGGGCGACAAGATCCTGATGGCCTTCCCGGCCGGCAACCACGACCCGGCGATGTTCGAACGGGCCGACGAGGTCGTCATCGACCGGGCCAAGAACCGGCACTTCGCCTTCGGCTCGGGGATCCACCGGTGCCTGGGCTCGAACCTGGCCCGCATGGAGATCCGGGTCGCGGTGGAGACCTTCCTCGAGCGGATCCAGACCTTCGAGCTGGCCGATCCCAGCGCCGTGCGGTGGAACGGCGGCCAGGTGCGCGGCCCCCGCTGCGTGCCCATCCGCTTCTGACCCACCACGGCCACCGTCCGCCACCGCCCCGGCTCGACCCCCGCCGGGGCGGTGGCGCGTGCGGCGTGCATGCGACATGACACATTTGACCGTCCGTGTCTCGTGGTGCACAATGTCGTTGTTGCCCAGTTCGAAGCGACAGGAACGAGATCGACATGACCGATATCGATGCGAGCGCGCTGCCGTTGCGCCAGAACGTCGAAGGTGACTTCGGCCCCGTCACCGACTGGGCCACGGACTTCGACATGTTCGACCCCGACTATGTCGTCGAGCCCGAGAAGCGCTGGGCCGAGCAGCGGGAGCGCTGCCCCATCGCCTTCACCGAGCGCCGGCAGCGCACCTGGCTGCCTGTGCGCTACGACGACCTGGCCGACATCGCCCACGACACCCAGCGCTTCTCATCCCACGACCCGATCGTCGTGTCTCCTCTGGACATCCCGATCAACGATGTGATGCCGATTCCGCCGATCAGCTCTGACGTGCCGGTCCACACCTGGTCCCGCCGTCTGCTCCTCCCGGCGTTCGGCCCCTCCGCCATCGACAAGATGACCCCGATCACGCGCGGCCTGTGCGAGGACCTCATCGACGAGTTCTTCGCCGGACACCACGAGGCGGACGCGGCCGCCGACTACGCCCAGCACATCCCCGTGCGGGTGATCTCCCAGATGATCGGGATCCCGGTCGAGGACGAGCCGATGTTCACCGGGTGGGCGGTCCGGACCCTGCAGGAGGGCCTGCAGAACCTTGCCAACCTGCCCGACGTGTTCCAGGAGATGACCGCCTACTTCATGGACCACATCGCCAAGCGGCGAGCCATGGAGCCCGGCAGCCGTCCCGACGACATCCTCACGATGCTGATCGAGACGGAGAGCGAGCATCCCATCACCGACGAGCACCTGCTGGGCACCTGCTTCCTCCTGCTGATCGCTGGCATCGACACGACCTGGAGCAACATCGGCTCCTCGATGTACCACCTCGCCACCCACCCGGAGGACCAGCAGCGCCTGCGCGACGAGCCCGAGCTGATCCCCACGGCGGTGGAGGAGTTCCTGCGCTTCTACAGCCCGGTCACCATGGCTCGTGTCGTCACCGAGGACACCGAGTTCAACGGCTGCCCGATGCAGAAGGGCGACAAGGTGCTGATGGCCTTCCCGGCCGGTAACCACGACCCGGAGATGTTCGAGGACGCCGACGAGTTCATCATCGACCGGGCCAAGAACCGCCACTTCGCCTTCGGTTCGGGCATCCACCGCTGCCTCGGTTCCAACCTGGCCCGCATGGAGATCCGGGTCGCGATCGAGACGTTCCTGGAGCGCGTGCCCACCTTCGAGATCACCGACCCCGCCGCCGTGCGGTGGAACGGCGGCCAGGTGCGCGGCCCCCGCTGCGTGCCCATCCGCTACTGAGCCGCTACGGCCACTGTCCCCCACCGCCCCGGCCCGACCCCGCCGGGGCGGTGGCGCGCGTCAGGGCGCCGGCGGCGGGAACGCAACCCGCTCGGCCACCAGCGCCTGCCACGGCGCCAGCCGGGCCGGCCAACCCACGCACAGGGCGGCCACGGTCACTCCGTCACGCCCGTAGGCGGCGACCCAGCGCCCCTCCTCGACCGAACCCTCCACGATCTCGAAGTCGTCGTCCTCACCGCAAGTGCCGAGGAACTGCAGCTTCTTGCCGAACTGGTCGGACCAGAAGTACGGCACCGGCTCGAAGGGGCCGGCGGTCTCGGCGCCGTGCACCAGGGCCTTGGCTGCGTGGGCCGCCTGCTCGCCGGCATTGGTCCAGTGCTCGATGCGGCTCGAACCGAGGCGTGGATGCTCCCAGCGGGCGACGTCTCCGACGGCCGCGACCCGCCCGTCGCCACCGAGGGCCAAGCAGCTGTCGTCGCACACCACCCCGTCCTGGAGCTGGAGGCCCGACCCCTCCAACCACCCCGTGTTGGGGACGACGCCGATGCCCACCACCACGACATCGGCATCGAGGGTGGTGCCGTCGGCCAGGCGCACGCCCGTCACCGAGCCGTCCCCCTCGAAGCCGGCGACGCCGGTGCCCAGGCGGAGCTCGACGCCGTGGTCCTCGTGCAGCGTGCGCACGACCTCGCCGGCCCGCGACCCGAGCGGCGCCAGCGGTAGCGGCAGCAAGTCGACGATGGTGACCTCGAGGCCGAGGGTGCGACAGGAGCTGGCCACCTCGCAGCCGATGAACCCGCCGCCCACGACCACCACCCTCGTGGCGCCGTCCAGACCGGAGCGCAGGGCGAGGCAGTCGTCGATGGTGCGCAGGACGTGGACGCCGGCGAGCCCGTCGGTGCCCGGGATGTGACGCGGGGTGGCTCCCGTGGCCACGACGAGGCCGCCGTAGGTCAGCCGTTCGCCGTCGTCGAGCAGCACGGCACGGTCCGCCAGGTCGAGTCCGACGGCGCGCCGGCCGGTGCGCACGTCGGCGTCGAGATCCTCGGGGACCCGCAGCCGCACCCGCTCGGGCTCCAGGGAACCCACGAGAACCTGCTTGGACAGCGGTGGGCGGTCGTACGGCGGCCAGTGGGCCTCCTCCGACACGATGGTCACCGTTCCGGTGTGGCCCTCGCGTCGCAGGGCCTGGGCCGAGCGCAGGCCGGCGAGGGACCCTCCGACGATGACCACGGGTTCGTTCGGCAGCACCTCGACATCGTGACACACGTCGCTTGCCGATCCGTGAGATGTCAGGCGTATGATGTCTCATCGTTTCACCACGAGGGGATCGCAACCGATGACCGACACCACGCCGAACACCGGCTTCCAGTTCCGCACCGACGTCGAGGAGGACTACGGACCCGTCACCGACTGGGCAACCGACTTCGACCTGATGGACCCGGATTACGTGGTCCACCCGGAGCAGCGCTGGACCGAGCAGCGTAACGGCGGGTGTCCCATCGCCTTCACCGAGCGCCGTCAGCGGACCTGGCTGCCGGTGCGCTACGAGGACCTGTCGGCCATCGCCCACGACACCGACCGGTTCTCCTCACGAGACATCGTCGTGGTGTCTCCATTCGAGCAGCCCCTCAACGACCTGATGCCCGTGCCGCCGATCAGCTCCGACCCGCCCGTGCACACCTGGGCGCGCCGGCTCCTGCTCCCTGCCTTCGGGCCGACGGCGATCGAGCGGATGACCCCCATCACGCGTGGCCTGGCCAACGACCTCATCGACGAGCACTTCAGCGACGGTCACGGCGACGCCGCCGCCGACTACGCCCGCCACATCCCGGTGCGGATCATCGCCCAGATGCTCGGCGTGCCGGTCGAGGACGAGGACCAGTTCACCGGCTGGGTCGTGCGCACCCTGCAGAACGGGTTCCAGAACATCGACGGCGCCATGGACGCCCTGGGTGAGATGACCATGTACTTCATGACCGCCGTCATGGAGCGCCGGTCCATGGAGCCCGGCACCCGTCCCGACGACATCATCACCATGCTGATCGAGGCCGAGACCGACGAGCCCATCTCGGACCAGCACCTCCTCGGCACGTGCTTCCTGCTGCTGGTGGCCGGCATCGACACCACGTGGAGCAACATCGGGTCGGCACTGTGGCACCTGGCCACGCACCCCGAGGACCAGCAGCGGCTGCGTGACGAGCCGGACCTGATGCCGATGGCGGTCGAGGAGTTCCTGCGCTTCTACAGCCCGGTCACCATGGCCCGCTACGTCACCGAGGACACCGAGTTCAACGGCTGCCCGATGCAGGAGGGCGACAAGATCCTCATGGCCTTCCCGGCCGGCAACCACGATCCCGAGATGTTCGAGGACGCCGACCGGTTCATCATCGACCGGGCCAAGAACCGCCACTTCGCCTTCGGTTCCGGCATCCACCGGTGCCTCGGCTCCAATCTCGCCCGCATGGAGATCAAGGTCGCCCTCGAGGTCTTCCTCGAGCGCATCCCGACGTTCCAGCTCGCCGATCCCGACGCCGTCACCTGGACCGGCGGACAGGTGCGCGGCCCGCGCTGCGTGCCGATCACGTTCTGAAGTACCGCACAACAGGGGGTCGATGCAGATGAAGACCGCAGTCGCCGACATGCTCGGCGTCGAGTACCCGATCCTGGCCTTCAGTCACTGCCGCGACGTGGTCGCGGCAGTGACCAACGCCGGCGGCTTCGGAGTGCTCGGCGCCGTGGCCCACACGCCCAAGCAGCTCGAGATCGATCTCACCTGGATCGACGAGCACGTCGGCGGCAAGCCCTACGGAGTCGATCTGCTCCTGCCCCAGAAGTACGAGGGTGCCGACGAGGGCGGACTCGACCGCGACGCCCTCCGCCGGCTGCTCCCGGCCGAGCAGCAGGCCTTCGTCGACGACATCATGGCCCGCTACCAGGTGCCCGAGCTCGATGACGAGCAGCGCGAGGCGGTGTCCCGGCTGGGCGGCATGAACGTGTCGCCGAAGGGCTACGAACCCCTGCTCGAGGTGGCCTTCGACCACCCGATCCGGCTCATCGCCAGCGCCCTCGGCCCGCCTCCGGCCGCCCTGGTCGAGCGGGCGCATGCCGCCGACGTGCTGGTGGCCGCCCTGGCCGGCACGAAGGAACACGCCATCCGGCACACGGAGATCGGCGTCGACATCGTGGTCGCCCAGGGCACCGAGGGCGGCGGCCACACCGGCGAGGTCGCCACGATGGTCCTCGTGCCCGAGGTGGTCGACGCCGTGGCCCCGACGCCAGTGCTGGCCGCCGGCGGGATCGGCAACGGGCGCCAGGTCGCAGCTGCCATGGCGCTGGGGGCCCAGGGCGTGTGGTGCGGGTCGGTGTGGCTCACCACCGAGGAGGCCGAGACCCAGCCGGTCATCAAGGAGAAGTATCTGGCCGCCCGGTCGAAGGACACCGTGCGCTCGCGATCCATCACCGGCAAGCCGGCGCGGATGCTCAAGACCAAGTGGACCGAGGAGTGGGAGCGCGCCGACGGGCCGGGCCCGCTCGGCATGCCACTGCAGCCGTTGCTCGTGTCCGAGGCGCAGGCCCGCATCAACCGGGCGGCCAACACGCCGGGGTCCGGTGCCCAGGAGCTGGCCACCTACTTCGTGGGCCAGGTCGTGGGCCAGATGAACGTGTCCAAGAAGGCCGGCCAGGTCGTCATGGACATGGTCAACGAGTACTCCGACGTGGTGGTCCGCTTCGCCGAGGAGGCGGCGGACACCGCCTGAGCGGCTCGCGGCTCACTGGGCGCGGAACCGCTCCAGATCGACGGCGATGAAGAGCGCGGAGGAGCGGACGAACACCTCGCCCTGCGCCGTGCCAGTGCAACGCAAGTGGAGCTTCCGTCCGTCTCGCTTGTCGAGCCAGGCCCGGAACTCCAGGGGAACGCCCATCGGACACGCCGCCTCGTAACGAAGGGACAGTTCGCCGGTGAACGCCATCTCGCCGATCACGGGCAACAGCCCGCCGTAGGTCTCGTCCACGCACGATGCCACGATCCCACCGTGGCTGCGGCCCGGCGCGCCCTCCCATCCCCGGTCGAGCGTCACCACCCCGACGGCCTGGTCGCGGTCCTGGCGGATGCGCAGACCGATGCTCAGTGGATTGGCAGATCCGGAGACTGGTGAGTCGTGGAAGATGTCCAAGAACGCACCGTCCTCCACCACCTCCCCGAGCGGGCGTCGTCCGAGCGCGGCATCGACGAAGCGCGAACTTGCACCCACCTCGCTGCCCCGCTCGCGCATGGGCTCGTGCTCGATGCGCGCGGCGAGCTCGTCGGCGGCGACCGCGATGCGCTCGAGCACGTCGGTCCTGGCCCGATGTCCCACGAGCGCATGGCCCAGACGGTTCAGGGCTGCCGCCGCCTCGATGCGCGCAGGCAGGTCTGCGTGGTCGTCAGCACTGGGCAGGCCCTCATCGGTGTCCATCCCCACACTGTGCCCGATCCGAAGCGAGCTACAGGGTCCGTCTCTTGCCAAAACGTGGAACATGTGACGTAAGATGTCTCTCGATACCTTGACGAGGAGGGCACATGGGTCGAACAGAACACCGTCCGCTGGATGGGCGGGTCATTGCGATCACAGGTGGCGCGCAGGGCATCGGCGAGGCGACTGCGCAGGCCCTCCGCACCGCGCGGGCCCGCGTGGTCATCGGCGACGTGGACGAGGCCGCTGGCGAGGCGACGGCCCGCCGCCTCGGCCTCGAGGCCTTCGTTCCGCTCGACGTGACCGATCCGGCGTCCTTCGCCGAGTTCCTCCGCCGCAGCGAGGCGGTCGCAGGACCGCTCGACGTGCTCATCAACAACGCTGGGATCATGCCTGTCGGCCCGCTGCTGGACGAGGACGACCCGACCGCCAGGAGGGTGATCGACATCAACGTGCATGGGGTCATCACGGGCACCAAGCTCGCCGTCCGAGCGATGCGCGAGCGCGGGTCAGGGCACATCATCAACATCGCATCGATGGCCGGTGTGGCCAGCGTGCCCGGCTTGGCGACCTACAACGCATCCAAGTTCGCCGTCGTCGGGTTCACCGACGCCGTGCGGCTCGAGGTGCAGGGGCTCGGCATCGATGTCTCGATGATCCTGCCCTACTTCGTCAACACCGAGCTCGCGGCCGGTACGAACGGTCCCCGGGGCTTCAAGAAGGCAGAGCCGGTGCAGGTCGCAGAGGCGATCGTTGCCACCCTGGAACGACCGGTGCCTCGCGTCTACGTCCCCCGGGCCACGGGCAACATGGTGCGGTTCTTCCGGAAGCTGCCGCAGGCCTGGACCGAACGCTTGAACAGCGCCATGGGTGGTGACCAGATCTTCCTCGGCGACGTCGATCACCACGCCAGAGCGGCATACGAGCGCCGGGCACGAGGTCTGGACGCCTCTCAAGCACCGTCTGACCGAGACTGACGTCGAACCGGGCTGGTCGAACGTCGATGTACGACAGGACTGGAGACACATTCCAGCCTCCTTGCCGCATCTCGTGACCGTCCAGCCGTACGATCCCGTCGCGTCGAACGACACGACCCCGGCTCAACCCTCGCTACCTGTAGGACAGCTTCTTCGCGTTTCGCAAGCGAACATGGAACAGGCGTTCCATTCCTGCTGGGTGTGATGGCTCCCGCATCGCTCGGCTTCACGTACGCTCGAGCTTGCGTTCGAGCCGGTCTAGCCTTCGGCGACCTCGCAAGTCCGAGGCCCTTCCCGCTCGCCGAGCGCGGCTCGCTGCTTCCCCCAACGATTCGGGCTCCCGGCCCGTGCTGGTGACGGACTCTGGGTCCGGTGCCATCGAGCAACAAGGGGGGAGACCATGGCTGCATACCGCTAGTGCGAGCGAGAGATGGCCATCGCGTCGTCTTGTTGCGTGGAAGGCGATGCACCGAGACGGGGCGTCGTCGCCAAGACTTCTAACGGACCTTCTAACGGATCGAACGAGACCGAGGGTGACGGCGAGGTACGCGACGACAGGCCGGATGCGCGTAACCCCAGCTCAGAGACATGGCGAGGTACCAGGCGACACAGGCCGGCACCCGGCACTTCGGCTCATAACCCGAAGGTCGCAGGTTCAAATCCTGCCCCCGCCACCATCGTGAGTGCATCGGCCCAGGTCAGGGACCTGGGCCGATGCCGTTGACGGGGGCGTTCCTGCGGGTCAGGCGGTGTTCCTCCGGTTGTTCCTACGACGTTCCACCGTGTCGGGATCGGTCGTGGGAACGGGCCCGGCGAGGCGTTCGATGGTGCGGGCTGCCTCCGCGCTCATGCCGGGCAGGAGGTGCTGGTAGGTCTGGATGGTGTGGGCGATGTGGCCGTGCCCGAGTCGTTCGGACACGACCTTGACGGGGACGCCTTCCTTGATGAGGAGGCTCCCGTGGGTGTGCCTCAAGTCGTGGAACCGCAGGGGTGGGATGTCGGCGTTGGCGACGATGCGTCGGAACGACTGGTACAGGGCGTGGGGGTGGATGGGGTTGCCGTCGCCGTCGGTGAACACCCAGCCTTCGTCGTTGGTGATGCCCACGGCGGCGAACTCTGCGGCTTGGAAGGCGCGCCATCCTTCGAGCACCGAGATGGTGGTGTCGTCGAGGTCGATGCTGCGTCGGGCTTTGCGGGTCTTGCCGCGGGTCTGGTGCAGTTCGTAGCCGACGGCGACGAGGCCACGGTTGAGGGCCAGGCGCTTCTTCTTGGTGTCGATGTCGGTCCATTTGAGGCCGAGGACTTCGTTGCGGCGCATGCCGGTCATGGCGGTGTGAGGTTGACCCGCTCTGGTGGACACGGGGTTTCGGTGGTCAAGCGCTGAAGGTAGCTGCGAACTCGGCCGGGGTGTGATGGCCGAGCACGGTCTGATGTCGTTGGCGGTTGTAGAAGACCTCGATGAACTCGAACAGGTAGAGCCGGGCCTCGTCGCGGGTCTCGAACCAGATCGACCCGCGGATCCAGGCGATCTCTCGCTTGATGATCGACCACACGGTCTCCATCGCGGCGTTGTCGAAGCAATCGCCGGTGCGACCGAAGCTGATCTGCAGGCCGGCCAGGTCGACGGCGGTGCAGAAGTCGAACGACACGTAGGCGCCGCCCCGATCGCTGTGGTGCACGAGCCCGTCCGGGTCCGGGGTGCAACGGCCGAGGGCCATGACGACGGCGTCGACGACGAGGTCGGCGTCGGGTCGTGGTCCCATGGCCCAGCCGACCATGCCCCGGTGGCACAGGTCCCGGACGCCGGCGACATGGAGCTTGCCTTCCCCGGTCGGGAACTCGGAGATGTCGGCGACCCACACCTGGTTCGGCCGTTCGGCGCGGAACTGGCGCTGCACGAGATCCGGGCCCGGGGCCACGTTGGCCCGGCGGCCTCGCTTGCGGCGCACGTGCGCGCCCCTGAGGCCGTCAGTTCGCATGAGTCGGGCGACGCGCTTGCAGCCGAGGCGATGGCCACGACGGCGGAGCTGGCCGTGCACACGTGGCGCCCCGTAGGTGCCACGCGAGTCGGTGTGGATCGAGCGGATCTCCTCGAGCAGCTCGCTGTCAGCGACGTCACGATCGCACGGTGGCCGTTCCCGCCAGGCGTAGTAGCCGGAGCGGGAGCACTCGGCCAGCTCGCAGAGCCGCTTCACCTTGTAGGTGTCCCGGTGGTCGTCGACGAAGCGGAAGCGGCTCACCGCGTCGTCTCCCGGGCGAAATAGGCGGCTGCCTTGCGCAGGATCTCCCGGTCAGTGCGCAGCTCGATGTTCTCCTTGCGCAACCGAGCCAGCTCCTGGCGTTCGGACTCCGACAGGGCATCGGGGTCCTCAGCGCGCCGTTGCCGATCACGGTCGTCGTTCACCCAGTTCGACAACGTCGAGTCACTGATCCCCAACGACCGGGCGATCTCGACTCGTGGGCGCTCGGAGCTCTTCACGAGCTCCACTGCTTCTCGCCGGAACTCTTCCGGGTACTTCGATGGACGGCCCAACGTGGGCTCCTTCCTCTGGCCTCACGCCAGAATCAGGTGTCCACCGAAGCGGGTCAACCTCACGGGACCTGTTGGAGCTGCACGCCGCAGCCTGTCGACCGGGGGTTGCGGACCCGGTGAAGCTGGCGAAGTGGATGGTGAAGTTCTGCTTCATGGACCAGGACTTCTTCGAGGTCGACCCGGTCCGCTACGCCCCGGCACTCGCGGACAAGGGGCTCGCCGTCTACCGGCGGGAGGTCGCGGCGAGGTCGGAGGGAGCCGATCGCTATGCGTTCCGGTACGCAGCGGAGCGGTTGGCGATCCTGGACCGGGACGTTTCGGCGCTGGTGGAGATGCTCGGCGGTGACCTCACATCGCCGTACCAGTTCCAGCGGGTGGCCGAGGCGATGCTCGAGCTCGACCTGCCCGACGACGCGCTGCGCTGGGCACTGGATGGGATCGAGCGGACCTCTGGGTGGCAGGTGGACAAGCTCTACGACCTCGCAGCCGGACTCCTCGCTGGCCGGGGTGACGTCATCGGGGCGCTGCGGTTGCGCCGGGAGCAGCACGATCGAATGCCGAGCGCGACGACCTACGCGCTGGTGCGGTCGGCGGCGGACACGACCGGTGGGTGGGAGACGCTGCGAGCCGAGGCCAGAGCGGTGCTCGGTGCTCGTGACCCGGGCGGGTTGGTGGACGTGCTCCTCGCCGACGGCGAGTCCGAGGCTGCCTGGACGCTGGCCACCACCGACCCTGTCGGGTGGGAGGTCGGTGAGCATCGGTGGAAGCGCCTTGCCGAGGCCCGGGCCGTGACGCACCCGGCCGATGCCATGGTGGTGTGGTTCCGGTTGGTCGACGACGCGCTCACCACGGCGGACAAGCGGTCGTACCAGGCCGCGGTCCGGTACCTGAAGGCGGCGAAGAAGGCCGCAGCAGCAGCCGATGCCATGGTGGAGTTCGAGGTGCGGGTGGCTGGTCTGCGCGAGACGCATCGCCGGCGTCCGTCGCTGATCGCGATGCTCGACAAGGCCGGCTTCGCCTGACCAGAAAGCTGGCAGGGGATAGCATCGGCGCTATGGGCTGGGGACGACGAGCTCGAGGACGAGGTGGTCGATCGGCTCGCCTAGCTCGAGGACGAAGCGTTCGGTCAAGCGGAGCGGTTCATCGATCTGCTCGCCGACGAAGGAGTGCACCTCGGTGAACCGTTCACCGGCCTGGAGCACCGCAAGGCCGGCGAGGGCGGAGAACGCGATGCAGCGAAGCATCGCCGAAGGCCACACCGTGGAGGAGGACTGATGACGGGACGACCGAGCTGGGATGAGGTCACGGCAGCCCGGACGCAGAGCCCGGAGCGCCGCCGGGGGCATGAAAAGGCGGGTCGGGCGATCCGTTTGGCGATGCAGATCCGCGCGCTGCGCGAGGCACGTGGCTTGAGCCAGCGCGAGCTTGCGGAGCGGGTGGGTACCACCCAGTCGGCGATCGCTCGGCTCGAGGGCGGCAACATCTTGCCGAGCCTGCCGACGTTGGACAAGATCGCCGAGGCGCTCGGCGCCGAGTTGAGCGTGGCCCTGGTCGACTTGAAGACCGTTTGAGTCGGGCATCCGTCGTCTCCCCCCAGCACAAGGTTCAACGCATGAGTCTTGACTCATCATGAGCAGTAGCTCATACTGGGTTGGTGTGGGAGGTCGAGGTCACCGACGAGTTCGCCGAGTGGTGGGGTGGCCTCACGTCCGACCAACAGGAATCGGTCACCGACCGCGTCGACCTCCTCGCCCAGCGCGGACCGGACCTCGGGCGGCCGGTCGTGGACCGCATCCAGACGTCGAGGCACCACAACATGAAGGAGCTCCGCGCGGCAAAGGACGGTGCGCTGCGCGTGCTGTTCCTGTTCGATCCCCGGCGGCAGGCCATCCTGCTCCTCGGCGGCGACAAGAGCGGCGCCTGGAACGACTGGTACGAGTGGGCGATCCCGGCCGCCGACGACCTCTACGACGCCTATCTCGATGAACTCCGACACGAGGGACTGATCTGATGGCGCGACACAAGTTCTCCGAGCTCCGCACCGACGTCGAGGGGCGCCCGGGCGCGACTGAACGTCTGGCGGCCAAGCGTGCCGAGACCCTCGAGGAGATCCGGCTCTACGAGCTGCGCCACGCCGAGGCCGTGAGCCAGGCCGAGCTGGCCGGTCGTCTCGACGTGACCCAGGGGGCGATCTCCAAGCTCGAGCACTCCGAGGATGTCCGCGTGTCGACGTTGCGCCAGTACCTCGAAGCGCTCGGTGCTCGCCTCGAGCTCGTCGCGGTATTCGAAGACGAGGGTCGCCGTGTCCCGGTCAACCTTGGCAAGGACTCTGCGGCCTGACCGCAACGGCGCGTCAACCCGAAGGTCACCTCACCCCGGCCACACCCCGCGTGCGCGTGGGAGCTGGCGCCGCCGAACGACCCATGGCGACTGACGGATGGCGGCGCCAGATGGGGGTGCTGCGCAGCCATCGATCTTCTACTCCCTTTTCTACTCCACGGGCTGGTATTCCGTGGTATGAATGGGGATACGTTGGTATCCCATATTCAAGAAAGTCCTGCTCAGCGGTACTACTTGGTACGGGATTGGATGTAATGGAACCCCGACCATCGGGCTCATAACCCGAAGGTCGCAGGTTCAAATCCTGCCCCCGCCACCAACTCGGGCATTTGCCCAGGTCAGAGGCCCTTTCCGATACGTCGGGGAGGGCCTTCGCCGTTCTCGGATCGGCGTGCGGAGATCATCACGATCGCGGCTGTGGACGCATTTGCCCTGGTCACAGCGGTGGAGACCACGTCGAACGGACCTTCGGGTTGCGTGCCGGACGAGGTCATCCCACGTGACCCTCCGCAGGCCGCTGACCAGGGGAAACGCGTCGGCAGGGTCGGTTCGTTCGGGCGCGTGTCTAACGAGTTGTCTAACGACGGGTGCCTCTACCCGGCGATCGACTGGCCGGTAGGGGACGCTCTGGCCCGTCGTTTGCGGACACGATGAGGGTCACGGCAGCGTCGCGTACCCGGCGTTTGGGGCGTAACGCCGCATATTCCATCTGATGCATGTTCGCGGGTGCATCGTGATCGCGGCGTTGACCTGCACGTTTGCACGTGTGGCGCGCCTGCTGGTGGATAGT
>Ga0208490_100566_pt1 | contig 21399 bp, 22 predicted proteins | sample SubbioAug_CSWold_FD_184818 | JGI IMG/M metagenome (GOLD analysis project Ga0208490, IMG submission 184818) | Serpentinite rock and fluid subsurface biosphere microbial communities from McLaughlin Reserve, California, USA - CR11Aug_CSWold (SPAdes) | ecosystem: Environmental > Terrestrial > Deep...
TCGGTCAATGCGGAAGAACCATCAAATATCACCCGTTGCGCAAGAACCGTGGGCTTTAAAAAAGATTTATTTCCAGTTTATGCATGCGAAAAATGGGAAAAAAACACCATATGATGGTGTTTTTACATGGTTTAAATGGATTTTTTGCCGAAACTCCTCATATGTTGATGTATATTACCATAGAATTTTTGGCATTCTTTACCAAGTTATTCAATTGAATTAAACAATCTCTAAATTAGATTTAATGAAATACGGTTCACAATTATTTTTACGCTGAACTGCTAAATAGCCTCTACAATATTGGTCTCTACCAAATACAGCTTTCGAAGCTGTAATTAAAGACATGATTGTTTGATCTAGTGGATCCAATATTACTGAGTTCATTCCATTGGCCATACACGCTACTAAAAATGTTTGATTCAAAAGCTTTCGGTTAGGTAGACCGTATGAGACATTACTCAACCCACAAGTTGTATGAACTCCTGGATAGTATTGATGAATCTGCCGAACAGTATTTAATACTTCATTGCCAAAATTAACGTTAACACTGATTGGCTTTACCAATGGGTCAAAAAAAATATCTTCGGCTTTAAGACCAGATTCTGTTAATCCTTTATACAATATTTCAACAATCGCTAGTCTTTGCTTTGCTGTTTCCGGCATCCCGGTGTCATCCATACATAAAGCTATTACTCTGGCATTATATTTTAATACTAAGGGTAAAATTTCTTCATATCTTTCTTTTTCAGCAGTTATAGAGTTGATAATTGCCTGACCTTTGTGAGATTCCAACGCAGCTTCTATTGCCTGTGGATTTGGACTATCTATACATAGAGGAGCATCGACAGCTTGCTGGACAGTTTCTACCAGCCAAGACAAAGATTCTGGCTCATCATTTACTCTAGTACCAGCGTTTACATCCACATAATTTGCTCCTGCCTCCACCTGTTTTTGAGCAATATCTTGAATAAATGCCCTATCGCGATTCTTTACTGCAAAAGCAATGTCCTTGCGACTTGTATTAATTAGCTCACCAATTATGATCATTGCAACTCCTCCTTTCATCTTTATAAGTTTGATTCAATGCAAAAACTATAACATTATCTAATAGATAGCATACTAAAATGTGGCAACACTATATAATTAGACAACACTTTTCTTGTTAAGATACGCCTCCTCAATTACTTCCAGTTCACGCAAATCATGGCTTTTTCCTTCTACAGTCACTTGGCCGTTCGTTAAAACGTAAACATAATCAGCCATTTCCAGTGCCAAATTAGCACTTTGTTCAACTAATAATATTGTTAGACCCTGGGATTTTAACTGCCATAGAACTTTATATAGTTCTTTAATCGCTAAGGGGGCTAAGCCAAGTGATGGTTCGTCCAGTAACAATAGCTTGGGCTTTGCCATTAGCCCACAGCCAGTTGCAAGCATTTGTTGTTGACCACCACTTAAAGTTCCTGCAAGTTGTTTACTCTTTTCATACAGAATGGGAAATAATTCATAGATAAATTCGCGATCTTTAAGTAATTCCTGCCTTGAATCTTTCCTTCGCAAGTATGTTCCCAACTGCAAATTATCTTCTACTGTTTGCTCCCTGAATATTTGTCTTCCCTCAGGCACCAAAACAAGTCCCATTTTTGCTATTTGCTGTGGCGGAAAGCCAACCAGAGATTTTTCTTGAAAAAAAATCTCTCCATTTTGAACAGGTACACTGCCTGAAATTGCCTTAAGCAAAGTGCTTTTCCCAGCCCCATTAGCCCCTAGAAGAGCAACAGTCTGTCCTTCATAAACTTTAAAGGATACCTGGTGAAGGACAGAAACAAGGCCGTAAGCAACGTCAATACTTTTTACGTTTAACATCGGGGACGGTTGGTTAGGCATATTATTTTTACCTCCCAATTAATTGGTTTGATAAACTACGCTATTTGTGGGCCAAGATAAGCATCTATCACCTTTTGGTTGTTGCGTACCATTTTTGGTACATCATCTGCTAAAACTTCGCCAAAATTCAGTACCAGTATCTCATCAGAGACATCTAGAACAAGGCTGATCCGGTGTTCTATCATGATAATAGTTAACCCATCTTGCCGAAGTTTATAGACAAGTTCCATAAACCTTTTTGTCTCTTCCTCATTAAGCCCGGATGTTGGTTCATCCAGCAAAAGCAACTTTGGTTTAGGTTCTAAAGCCAATACACGAGCAAGTTCCAGTTTTCTTTGATCCGCATATGACAAGGTATTAGCATAACTAAAACGTTTACCATCCAAATTAACAAAATCCAACAATTCCCGAGCTTTTTCTTCCCCATCTTTGACAATTTTATTTAAAAAAGGTATCCCTAACCCAATCCCTAAAAAATGATATTGTATTTTACTGCAGATTGAAATTAATATGTTGTCTAGTACTGTCATATCATGAAAATTGCGGGGATGCTGGAATGTCCGGGCAATTCCCAATTTAGCAATAGCTGCTGGGGAAGTTCCCGAAATTTTTTGCCCGTCAAACCAAATTTCACCTTCTTCAGGAAGATACAACCCGGAGATTACATTAAAAACCGTAGTTTTCCCTGCTCCATTTGGTCCAATGATGGATCTAAAACTTCCTTCATGTACCGATAAAGCAACATTTTTGAGGGCTGTCAGTCCTCCAAATCGCTTGGTGAGGGAGTTTATCTGTAATAAACTTTTTTTATCAGTCATTTAGTAATACTTCCCCCCTTGCTTATTAAACGTTGCAAAGACAAAAAGAGTTTTTCTAAAAGAGGTGCAATCCCATTAGGCATATACAATATTAATAGCATTAATATAAGACCATAAGTACCAATGGCAATATCCCGGTAAGCTCTTAGGTATTCAGGCATTATTGTGAGGATTACTGCCCCAACAATTCCACCCCACGGGTGTTGACTTCCACCGATAATTACCATTAATAGGATTAAAATAGAAACTTCTACAGTAAAACTATCAGGCCCAACGTAAGTGATATAGTGACTATACAAGGCTCCAGCAAGACCTGCTAAGGCGGTACTAAACACAAAAACTTTTAATTTTAACACTTTCACATTTATTCCTGATACTGAAGAAACCGTTTCGTCAGCATGCACTCCTTTCATCATAGCACCATAGGGAGAGCGCATCACCTTTAGTAAAAATGTAAAAACAATGATTACCACAACCCAGACCAAAATATAATAAGAAAGGTCTGATTTAAATACAAAATCACCCAAAGTTAAGCGCGGAATATTCCTGAGCCCAATTGCTCCACCAGTTAATTGGTAAAGTTCCAAAATTACGCGAAAAATTATTAATCCAAAAGCTAGCGTAGCAAGGGCTAAATAATAACCACTTAGCCTTAGAGCAGGAATTCCAACAATCAGCCCCACCACTGCCGTTATTAATACAGCCAGCACAATGGAAAACCAAGGTGAGATATTATACGCAGTGGATAAAATTGCAGATGCATAGGCACCAATTGCATAAAAACCAGCATGCCCCAAGGATATTTGCCCGGTATAACCTATTAAAATTAACAACCCAAGAGCCATCAGGGAATTTAGACCAATAAAAACAAATATATTCAAGTAGTACCCTGGTAACACAAAAGGAATAACTGTTATAATAAAGATTAAGAACATAAGATCCTTTATATTTCGATTATTCATAATCATCAACCTCCTGCTTTACCAGCATAAATTCCTGTGGGCCTCAAAACAAGAATTATTAGCAGAGTTGCCAAAACTAGAATATCCCGGGCACCAGCACCGAATAAACCTGCACCAAAGGAGGAAATGAGTCCAATCATAAGGCCCCCGACTACAGCTCCCATGGGTTTATCCAGCCCTCCTATTACAGCTGCAATAAATCCGTTAACAGAGTACATCATGCCGAAATCATATTTAATGTAACTGATTGGCGCAATAGTTGCGCCACCAACAGCGCCCAAAACCCCGCTTAGCATTAAAGCTATTAATAACATTTTGTCATCGTTAATACCAAACAAACGAGCTGAAAACCTGTTTTCCGCACATGCCCTAAATGCTTTACCAAGCAAAGTTTTTTCGAGAAAATAAATGGCAGCTACCAAAGTTAAACCAGTTAGGGCAATTACCCAAATTGACTGGGGATTAATATATACACCATAAAATTCTAGGATAATGCCCCCTGAAAAAGCAGGCACAGATATGGGCAGTTTTCCCCAGATTAGCATAATTGCCATTTTTAAAAACATGTGAATTCCTATGGTAACCACAACAATTGTTCCAAAAGGAATGTTTCTTTTTAGGTAAGGGCGAAATCCTAAAATGGCCACTAAACCTCCTGCAAGCGCCACAATAATCAATGTCAAAACAAAAGCCAAAGGAATTGGGAGGCCTACTCCCGTCAGAGTAGCCATGAGCATTCCTCCCAAAACCACAAATTCCCCTTGAGCAAGATTTACTACTCTGGTACATTTATAGATTATTACAGTACCTAAGGCCACCAGCACATAGATACTTCCTTCCGTTATGCCTGTTATCAATAGCTGTGATAGGTAAACTAAATCCACCTATTCTCCTCCTTTGTTAAAGATAGAGTGAATATAACAGCTTATCAGTGCTATATTCACTCTACCAACCTTACTTTAAAAATTATTTTCAGATCATCAATTTTTCGCTGGAATAAACTTGCCGTATTTAACAACTAGAGGAATCAAAGAATCAGCCTGGGGTCCATCGTGGTTATCAGACTTAAATGTATAGGTCGCATTTACCAGAGTGAAATTATTAATTTTTTCAAACGCATCTCTTACTTTATTTCTATCAGCATCTGGACCAGCAATTTTCAAAACTTCAGCAATCAGGTAAATACTATCATAACCGTTCCCATGAAAGATATCAAATTCTTTATTCAGATCTTTCATAAGTTTATCATATCCCTTTTTAAAGGGATCGTTCGCATCTAAGTATTCACCGGCGACAGATTTAGGGCCAATAAAATATATTCCCTCTGCTGCATCTCCGGCTATTTTTATGAATTGATTACTTACTGCACCATGACTACCGATTATAGGAATTTTTATATTAACTTCTTTTGCATTTTTGGCAATTACACCCACCGGATTAGAAGCGCCAACAATTGCAATTGCCTCTGCATTGGACCTGCTGAGCCGCAGCAATTGGGGCCGCATATCCGTATCAGCAGCTGCAAATTTCTCAACCGCCACAACCATAATTCCGTATTCTCCTGATAATGCTTGCAATTGGCCACCGCCGCTCATGCCGGATGCATCATCCTGATGGAAAACGGCAATATTCTTAACACCTTTCACTTTGGATAAGTACTCCAACTGCGCACGGATAATCAATGTATCAGTATGAGGAAGTTTAAAAACCCAATTTTTAATTGGTTTGACTATCTCTATTGCTGCTCCATGGGTAAGATTAGGTACCTTTTCCTCTTCAACAACGGGAATTGCTGCTAGACTAAAGGTAGATAATAGAGGTCCATTTAATATTATTACATTATCCCTTTCGATTAACTTTTTAGCAGCTGCTATAGTCATAGTTGGATTTGTCTGATCATCTTCAACAATTAGTTCCAGCGGACGACCATGAATTCCACCGGATTCATTTATCTGCTTTATTCCGACCTGCATAGCCTCAAGCGTATAGCTTGCCATACTGGAAACAGGTCCAGTTAATGGAGCGATAAAACCTATTTTCCAAGAACCTTTATCCTCTACTTTCTCAACCGGCGGCTTCTCAGCAGGGGGAGCAGCAGTTTTAGACTGACAACCAACAACTGTAAGCATCATCATAGAAATCATAACAATTATTAATAGCCTTAACCCTTGACAAAATGTTTTTTTCACGCTAAATTCCTCCTCATTTTTCTAAATTAACTTTCATTATTGAAACCAGTAATATCGAAACTTTTTTTGTTAGACTTTTCTTACCCACCTCCCCCTATCTAAATATTACAAATATGCCGAGTATTAAAAATACAGAAGATATAGTACTTACATAGCTATTATTTCTTTACAAACTTTCACCCCTTCTCCTGCATCTTTGGCATAAAAATCTGCTCCGGTAAAAACCTTAACATCTTCATTACATGGTGCGCCACCAATAATTATTTGCACTTTATCCCTCAGCCCAGCTTCCGTAAAAGCATCCACTACCCTTTTCATTTCAGGAAATACATTACTTAACAAAGCACTTAAAGCCACTACTTTTGCTTGGGTTTCTATTGCCTTTTCAACAAAAAATTCTGCGGGAACATCAACCCCTAAATCAATAACTTGAAAACCAGTTCCCTTAAGCATTGTCACCACAATATTTTTACCAATATCATGAATATCTCCCTTTACCGTCCCAATAATAATTTTTCCAATTCCATCTTGTTCACTCTTGCTATTTGCCAATAGTGGCTCTATTTTTTCGATTGCATTTTTCATTATTTCCCCTGAGAACATCAACTCACTGATAAAATATTCGTTTCTCGAAAATAGCTCACCGATCATAGCCATTCCTTCATTTAGCTCTGCTATAATCTTGATCGGAGGAATATTTTTATTTAATCCATCGTTTACTAAGTCATAAACTAGGTTTTCGTTTAATTCTGCTAAAGCCTGTGCTAAACTAGATACATTGCTCATTTTTTGCTAGCCTCCTTGTATTTTACATGTCAGGTATCTTTATTTACCAGCTCCATAGCCACATCCAACTATAAGCCATTCTTTCTAGCATTTCCCAAGGTTCTTTGATCATTTGCTCATCTCCAATAATTCCTTCCAATTCTGCAAGCTTGCTTTCCCAAGGGGTAACTACTGTGGGATTGATAATACCCCTGCTTGCAGTTGGAGCAGGCTTTACTCTTGGTTTTATATAATCACTATAATGACCATATTCTTTAATGGCATCTATCATAGCCCGAAAGTTTTCTGGTTTAGTATCATAAGGAATTCCACAGCCACCGTTAATTATAAAACCTCCATCTTTACCAACGGTTTCACATAAAAGTTTCACTCTTTCTTTAACTTCCTTGGGGCTACCTAAAATAAGCAAGGTATCAGGCATTCCACCAGTAAGACAAAAGTGATGACCAATATCTTTTTTTGCTTGAAAAATATCACCTTGACTATCTATATCACAAAGAACAGAACCCTTAGGTAATTCTAATAGATAATGCCAATTAGGTCCCCAATCGCCTTCTAAGTATGCTCTTATTTTGTAACCAGCGTTGATTAGTTCAAGCATGGCTTTTTTCAATGATGGCCAATAAAAAGTTTCGAATTGTTTAGGGGATAGAAATGGATGGCACCCGCGGTGAAATGGCATAAATATAGGGTACCGTTTCAAAGGATCAGCAAGTGCAAGTGCATTATTTACTGAATCGTGAATTAGCGCTTCACAAGCCTCTATTATTTTTTCAGGCCGACGGCGGATATCCAGCATAATTCCTCTTAAACCTCTCAGCCCGTCTGCTAACATATCAAATGGAGCCAGCATAACGCCAGTCATTGGCTGGGGCATACCGAACTCAGTCTGAAGACGAATTGCTCTTTGTCTCATGATTTGTCCCATCATAACATAGGCCATTCCACCTTTGACTAAGCCAGTAATAGCACGGGCAGAACCAGGCTCATTTAAGATACCTAATGCCCGGGGCAGGAACCTCTCGGTCATAAACTGAACCGGGTTTTTAATTAATAAATCATACTCATCTTCTTTCATTCTTTCGCTTTCAACAAATTGGAATTGTGTTTTGGTTGGAAGATCTCGCCCAGGTAGCTTGTACAGCTTAAAATCTACTGCATCAAAAAGAGGTCCCCAAATTCTACCAGATCTCAATACATCAATTTCAGGAAAATCCCTAATAAATTTAATTTCAGCTTCCATCCACTTGTCACTATCATACATAACTTCTTGATTAGTATATCCTGCATAAACTTCTGCAAAATAATTTGAACCTGCTGCCCCAATAAGCATTCGATCAGTAGCCTCAAGAGCTATGGTGGCTTGGTACCGCCCTAACCTTTCATCAAATAACTCCTGTTTTTCCCACATCATAAAATCTATACCTCCCAGAAAATAAATAAAATTAATATGTAAAAAATATTAATAGTTTCTTACTTACTTTCCCTCCTTTCAAACGTCAATCCCAAAGTAACGTTGCTATTTAATTATAATGAGTACTGATGTATTAATGTGTATACATATGTGCCTATAATAATTAACAAGCTTAGTTTTCTTTTGCAAATTTGCGGAAAAAACTTAATGATTTAATGGCATCGTTGCTGTAATAATCAGCTCCAACGTAGTCCCTAAGTTCTTCGTTTACTGGACCGCCACCGATAACAAACTTTACTTTTTCCCTTAAACCAGACTCATTTAATAATAAATTTAGTTTCTTAACCTCATTAAAACAAGACGTCAGCAAAACCGATACACAAACAATTTTTGATCCGGTTTGCTCTAAAGCTTTAATATAATTTTCTTGTGGAACATTTACTCCCAGATCATACACTTTAAAGCCAGCAGCACGAAGAACAAAAATCAAAATATTTTTTCCCAAATCATGAATATCACCATGAATCGTGCCAATGACTATTTCCATATCCGAGTGAGCAACTTTTTTTATCTTTAAATGTGGCTCCAGTAATTCAATTGCAACACTTAATATCTCACTGGACATTATCAAATCAGAAAGATAATAAATGCCAGAATTATATCTGTCCCCTACTTTTCCAACTCCCAAACTGCAACATTTTATTATTACTTGTGGATCTACCCCTGAAACTAAAAGTTCTTTAACTAGTTCTAAAGTTCTTTCTTCTTCTAAATTGGCAATTGATTCAATAAGTAGATTCTTCATTTGTTTACACCCTCCACATTTTGTTAGTACCAAACTTCCCCTTTATTGGAAAGCTGATAGCGATCTCCTCGGTAAAGCGACTTTCCTAACCCAATAGGATTATTGTTTACATCATAAATGATTTGTTCAAGTAAAAATGCGGCTGTATTTGGTTTGACGTTTAACAATAGAGATTCTTCATCTGTTAAATTTATAGCTTTCAGAGTTCGCAAGCTTTTTCCTGGAATATATTGTGAATGGGCAACAACCAGCTTTTGCAATGAAGGTTCATTTAGTTCTTCTAATATTGGTTTTTGTTTGCTATAAACGATGTATTTTGTATCATATACTAGGGGTTCATCTTCTGCAAATAAGATAGATCGAAAAAAAATATATTTAGTCTTGATAGGTATTTGTAATTTATGAGCTAGCTTCTCATCTGCTCGCAGAATCCGTGCTTCAATTAATTTAGAGCTTGGGTTTAGTCCCTTTTTTTTCATATCTTCAAAAAAATCGTCTAATTCGAAAACAATCTCTTTATTAGGTTCACAAACAATTGTACCTTTTCCTTTTTGAGGTAAGACCATCTTTTTTTTGACTAATTCTGCAATAGCCTTTCTTGTAGTCATTCGGCTAATGCCATAAATTTCTGATAGTTCATTTTCTGGTGGCAAACATTCACCTTTTTTATATCTACCTAGTCGAATATTATGTTCTAGTATTTTTGCCAGCTGATAGTAGGCAGGTATAACTGAACTTTTGTCTATTTTATTATCAATATTAAATGTAAAATTCATGCTACTCGGATCATTATTATTCATATAGGTGTCCACCTGTATATACATATATAGATTTACTATTAATTTACCACACTAATTTATACCTTGTCAACATTTAATTTATAATTTTCTGAATATATAGAAATAGAAATTACTTCAAATAAAACTAGAACTACCACATCACCCCTTTTAACAGCTCTTATTAAAACCAATTAAATTGTTATATGCCTATTTATTCTCTATTTTTCAGTTGCTCGTAGCCAGTTCAATCAGCTATTCTATTAAAGTTTAAGGCTTTCAATCGCCTCTTTTGCCCAGAGGGAGTCCTTCAGCATAGCTCTGCCTACCCCTATTAGGTCTGCTTTACCTTCTGCTAGCAGCTGTTCAGCTGCTTCTGCCTCAGTAATTCCCCCAGTGAGTATGACTGGAATGGCTATAGCTTTTTTGATGGCTTCAGTAAGGGGTGCAAAGTAGCCCTGTCCGGTAAGACCTGGTACAATGTATCCTGAAAATCCTCCAGAAATATCTAAGATATCTATTCCAGCTTGTTCAAATGCTTTGGCAGCAATGATACTATCCTCAATAGTGGTTCCACCCGGCATAAAGTCAGCTGCCCCTAGCCGTAACAGAATGGGAAAATCCTCTCCCACAGCCCTGCGCACTGCTTCGACAATTTGCAAGTGAATCCTGATACGATTAATCACACTACCCCCGTACTCATCGGTTCTCTTGTTAGTTAGGGGTGAAAAAAATTGATTGAGGAAGTAGCCATGAGCGGAATGGATTTCAACTCCGTCAAAACCGGCTTCTTTGCGCAGGGAAGCGCTTTGAAATGATTCGATAATAACGTTTATTTCCTGGTGAGTTAGCTGCCGGGGTATACTCCCACCTCTACGGGGATTTATCACCGGTGAAGGGCCTACCGGAGTTGTTCCGGTAACATCCTCAGTAGCCGCGCTTCCCGCATGACTAATTTGCATGATGGCCTTTGAGCCGTTGCCATGGACTATACAGATAACATGAATCAATTTGTTTGCAATTCAACAATAAATGTACTCCCATACCCAAGTTTACTGTGGAAAAACACCTTGCCACCGTGTAATTCTACAATCTTTTTAACTATTGATAGACCTAACCCGTTTCCCTGCTTATTACGTGACTTATCGCCCTGATAGAATTTTTCAAATACCAGTTCCTTGTCCTCTTCTGCAATGCCGGTACCATTATCAGCTATAGCAATACATATTTTATTTTTGTCTTCTTTAATTTGAATTTTTAAATCCCCACCCTCATTAGAAAATTTAATAGCATTACTTATTAGATTGATCCATACTTGCTGCATCAGCTCTTCATCACCGCAAAAATATGCTTTATCAAAATCTAAATCAAGCTCCATATTTTTTTCACTCCACTTGTTTTCTAGCAGTAGAATGACTTTACGTATTTGCTCATCAAGGGCATAGGTCCTATGTTGATTAAATATTGCTTGATTTTCAAGACTTGAAAGCTTTAGTAAATTACTGCTTAAATTCTCCAGTCGGCTACTCTCGGAAATAATAATATCAACATACTCATCAGCTTCTGTTAAAACTAAGTTTCTGTCTTTAAGTAGTTTTGCAAAACCTTGAATAGAAGTTATCGGCGTTCTAAATTCATGGGATACACTGGAAATGAAATCCTTCCGGAGATATTGAATATTTTTCAGCTCTTCTGTCATAATATTAAAATTGTCCGCAAGCTGCCCTAATTCATCACGACTGGTTGTTGCTAGTTTTAAGTCAAAGTTGCCCTTTGAAATCTCCTTTGTTGCTAAAGTAAGCTTTTTGATGGGCTGAATAATCATTCTTGTAGCTAGCGCAATAAGAAGTGAACCTAACGCAGCGCATATAATGAGGACTATGGTTATCATTGTTCTGAATAATGCTATGGTGTTATTATCTTTATTAGGAATAATTGCTGTGATAGCATTATCTGTTTTAAATATCACAAAGGGAAGTAGAAAATGCCCCGCTAGTTCTCCCTCCACAATTTCCCCTTTTTCAAGTTGTTCTATTTGCCATTGGGTAAGAGATAAGCCATTGGAAGTTAGCTCATCTATATTCATGTAAAAAAATACTTTTAGAACGTCATCGTTTAAGAGGCTATGTAAATCTTCTAATCCGATGGGATATTTATTCGTAAGCTCTTTAGTCAAGCTTGCTTTTTCGTAAAGCTGCATTTTTAAACTACTTATTAGATTATCCTGCATATAATTATAGCTTATACGAAAGGCAGCAAAGCTTGAAAACCACAATATCCCAATAAACAAGATGACGAATTTTGTATACAATGATTTAAACCCAGTTTTTTTCATGCAACCCACCGTTTCCAATTAGATCTTTTTTTCTGCTTTATAGCCAAGTCCTCTAATTGTGACTATCTCAAATTCCTTTAAATGCTGAAATTTTTCCCGTAGTCTTTTGATATGAACATCTACGGTACGCTCATCTGCTTCGGCGTCCATTCCCCAAATCTCGTCCATCAACTGTTGCCGGGTGTATATCCTTTTAGGATAGGAAAGTAACTTGAACAGTAAATAAAATTCTTTCTTTGGAAGGGTATACGTTCCATTGGGTGCCATCACTGATAGGGCGTCATAATCTAGAGTAACTTCACCAATGGTTATTTTATGCTCGTTGCTTATCTTTGCTCTCCGCAATAGTGCCCCTACCCGAAGGAGCATTTCATCCATGTCTACAGGCTTTACCATATAGTCATCAGTACCCACCAGAAATCCTCTTTTCTTATCTTCAAAGGTTTCTTTTGCTGTAATCATAAGAATAGGGAACTTATAATTTGCTAGTCTTAAGTTCTCTATTAATGTATATCCATCCATTTTAGGCATCATAATATCCACTATCATCAAATCAACCTCTAAAGAATCCAATATTTCTAATGCCTCTATCCCATTGGCTGCATGAAGTACGTTATAACCGTCTCTTTTAAGGTAGGTTGAAATCAGTTTTCGAATGCTGTCGCTATCATCAGCAATTAATATATTTAACATCCTTCACCACCCTTATATATGACGCAATGCGTCTATGGGATTAAGCCTGCTTGCATTTCTAGCAGGCATCCAGCCAAAGATTATTCCCACTGCAGCAGAGAATCCAGCAGCGAGAACTACTGTTGTAAGAGCCATTGAAAGATCAAAGCCTATTAACCGTGATGCTGCAATAGCTATACCGAGCCCAACAATTATGCCAATAATACCTCCAACAAATGACAAAAAAGCAGACTCAATCAAAAATTGGAGTTGGATACTTGAAGGCTCTGCACCAAGAGCCTTTCTGAGCCCAATTTCCGCTGTTCTTTCTGTTACAGATACTAACATCATATTCATTATACCAATGCCGCCAACTATCAGAGATATTGATGCAATGCCTGCTAATAGCAAGGACATCATCCCAGTAATATTGCCCATGGTATCTAGCATATCCTGCATGTTAAATATGGAAAAAGCATTATCACGATAGTTAAATGCTTCCCTTAATACACCTTCTATATTACTAATAATTATATCTGCCTTTGACGAATCACTCATAAATATTTCTACACTAGTAATATTTCTTATGTTTAAAGTCGTCATCGCAGCAGTGTATGGCACCAATATGGCCTTATTTGTTGAACCCATTGAGAAACCACTTGTGGGTTTTAACAGCCCTATGACAGTATATGTGTTGCCCTTTACCGTAATTTCTTTACCGATAGGGTTTTCGCCATAAAACAGCTCTGTGGCTATGTCACTGCCGATTACTGCTACTTGATTTTTATTTTCTACGTCTAGGATATTAATAGTTCTACCGGCAGACATATTGTCATTTCCAGTTTGGAAATAAACCTGGTTCTTGCCTTGAACTGAAACGGCTGTTTTCACTTGACCATTATATATAACAGATGTATTACCGGAAATAGTTGGTGACACATGGCTGACATATTCCACCTGTGACAATTTATCAAGATCCTTTTCGTTTAATCCCTGCTTTAAAGGTGTACCTATAGCCTGAATTGTAAGCTTATCGGCACCTAGGGCAGATATTTGACTAGTAATACTGCCTGTGGCTCCCTGCACAATGGTAATAAGAGCAATAATAGAAGCTACCCCAATCACAATCCCCAGCATGGTTAAAAAGGAGCGCATTTTGTTATGGGTTATATTACTCCAAGACATCATTATGCTTTCCTTAAACATGGGATTTAACCTCCATCTCCGTCAGTCTGCCATCAAGGATATTCACTATGCGCCGAGCCCGGTTGGCGATGTTTATATCATGCGTAATCATAATAATGGCTCTACCCTCACCATTAAGCTCCTCAAAAAGCTCCATCAATTGCTGTCCGGTATTTTGATCAAGGGCTCCTGTAGGCTCATCAGCTAATATAATTCTAGGTTCTGTCACAACACTTCTAGCAATAGCTACCCGTTGCTGTTGACCTCCAGAAAGCTGGTTTGGATAATTTTGCATTTTATCTTTAAGCCCCATCCTTTCTAAAATGTCAGCAGCCTTTCTCCTTCTTTCCGATGCTTGTACGCCCGCATAGACGAGGGGCAGCTCTACATTTTGAAGAGCATTAAGGCGGGGAAGCAACTGAAACGACTGGAATATAAATCCGATACTTTTGTTTCTAATTCTGGCAAGCTCCTTTTCATCAAGGTCATCCACATCTTCACCTGCCAACATATATTTGCCGCTGGTGGGCACATCTAAACAGCCAATAATATTCATTAATGTAGACTTCCCCGACCCAGAGGGACCAAGTACTGCTAAAAAATCACCTTCATTTACTTTAAGATTGACATTATTAAGTACAACCTGCTCTTCACCGCCCAAATAATAGCACTTGATAATATCTTGCATTTCTAAAATATTGCTCATCGACTGCTTCCTCCAACCGTGTTGTTATTGGAATTTCCCCTCATACCACCTGGCATTCGCACCGGATCGAAGTCTGAACTACTCTCTTTTTTAATCTCTAATATTGTATCGCTTGCTGTAATACCCCTAATAATTTCCACATTAATACCATCATTGATGCCCAGCTCAAGCTCTGCCTTTTGAGGCCCTTTGTCTGTATCAATAAAGACATATGGATTATTGTTATTATCAAACTGTATGGCAGACATGGGAAGGATTAAAGCGTTTTCCACACTTTGGTTTAGCGCTCTGACCTCGGCTGACATGCCAACCCTGATGGTGTCATCATTATTGATGGATATTATTGCTGTAAATAATGTTAGGCCGTTAAGATATTGACCCTCTTTAGATACATTATCAATCTTGCCGGGGAGAATTTTTGAAAGTGCATGAATACTCACCTCTACTTCCTTTCCTTTCTCTACAGCTGGCAGATCATACTCGTCTACTTGAACCTTTAGCTGTAAGTTATTATAATCAACTATATCCATAAGCTTTGAGCCAGCCATAAGCTGCGCATTTTCTTCAATATATATATTAGAAACTTCGCCATCAATTTTAGCTTTTATTTTTTCTCCCATTGTGGTTCGCATCAACACATCATCTTTTTTAATAGTCTGTCCTTCCTCAACCAGTACTTCCGCAATCTGCATAATTTTATCTGCAAATATTGTCTGTCTGTTTTTAGCTTCAACGCTGCCCGAAAAACTATAGTAGGTTGTAATATCTCCATTTACCAGTATTACTTCTGTATAATCCGCTCCTCTAGATTGCCCTAGCATTAAGATACTCGCTAATGCTAATAAAATTAAGATGATCATAGCGATAGCAATTTTTTTACCTGATTTTTTTTTGTTTTTTGTGCTCATTATAAATTACCTCCAAAGTTAGTTGTTAAGTGATTATATCGCCTTAATGTGAACTCAATATGAACTAATAGTATATCAACTAATAAAAGCCAGTCAAGATGAATAATCACCCTGCTGGCTAATAACTACTATATTATACAGATAGCATCTTGATATGTATTCATTCCCTTCTTTGTCATTGCCGATGGGGTCATACAGGGAAACCTCTCCCTTAATCTTCTTTAGTGACCTCAGGTGCATGAGGATCTCATTTTCGATGCACCTGGCGGCATAGGTAGCCAGTTTGGCTCCTTTAGTGGGGTCGAAGGTATTAATAGCTTTTATCAATCCAATGGTACCGATGGAGATTAAATCATCCATGTCTTCCCCAGTTCCCTCAAACTTTTTGATAATGTGGGCTACCAGGCGTAAGTTATGCTCCACCAGTACATTTCTGACCTCTTCATTACCCTTTAATAACTCCTGAATGTAAATAGCCTCTTCCTCCTCAGACAAGGGCTGGGGGAAAGCGTTGTTGCTTATATAGGACACCAGCAGCCTGATGCCCTTAACAACTATTGTGGCTACTGCCAATAGTTCAGAAATCATTTTGTCACCTCCACCATTCCAAAATAATCTGATTTTACATTTATATGGCGGAGGATGGGAATATGTGCCTGATTCAAAAAAAAATTTTCTAGACCAAAATAGTTCGTTTAAAGTAATAGTTAATTTGCTACCAGTATTATTGCCTATCCTGTTATCCTTAATTCTCTAAGGCCTGTTTTTGATCTCCTCCGCTTCCTCTTCCGTCAGGATCCTCAGCTCAAAGGGAAAGTTGGATAAAATCTCCATAACCTCCTCCTTAGTATCCTCAGTTACCTGGATATAGACCAGACCCTTTTTACCGTCGGCAGAGGTGGCAAAACCAAGGTGACCGTAACCTTCTATAATTCTGTCCAGGTAAACAATCTCCTCCGTCTTGATCAATACCGGGATTTTAAAAGGATCACCCATATAGCCAATTGCCATTTTCCCCAGCCTCCTATCTTTGCGTTTCCTTGGGCTTATCCCCGGCAAACCGTCTCACTAGAGTATAAGGCTTAACAGAAATCTCCAGGGGAATCCGTACTATTTGGTGGGGATGGGGGGCTACTTGGATTTCTTCCTTTGTCTCTTCATCCCACATCTTGACTAGCTCAGCCCTAAAGGCTGGGCCAGCCGGTCCTAAAAATTCCAGCTCTTCCCCCACATGGATTCTGTTTCGCTCTTCAATGACCGCCGTTTTACTTTCGGGGCAGTACTCCCTGACTACTCCCACAAAATCATAGCTTCTTACATACTGGGAGGTAGTGTAATTGTGATCTTCAGTTTTTGGTTTATCAAAATAAAAGCCGGTGAAATAATCCCGATGACTTACCTTTGCCAGCTCCATTTGCCACTGGGGATTAACCCGGTATCCCTGGGGGTTGGCAAAATAAGCATCAATTGCCTCCCGGTAGGCCTTTACTACAGTGGCTACATAATGGACACTTTTCATGCGCCCTTCTATTTTAAAAGAATTTATGCCTGCCTCCACCAGCTCAGGGATATGCTCCAGCAAGCACATATCCTTGGAGTTAAAAATATATGTTCCCCGCTGGTCCTCCTGAACAGGGTAATATTCTCCAGGCCTTTTCTCTTCAACTAAATAATATTTCCAGCGGCAGGGGTGGGCACACTCTCCCCGGTTAGCATCCCTGCCAATCATGTAATTACTCATGAGGCATCGCCCTGAATAGGAAATGCACATTGCCCCGTGGATAAATGCTTCTAAATTCACCTTCACCTTCTGTCTAATTTCCTTAATATCCTCTAAGGAAATTTCCCGGGCCAGGACTATCCGCCCCGCTCCTTGCTCTTCCCAAAACTTAACTGAGGCCCAGCTGGTACTGTTGGCCTGGGTACTGATATGTATTGATAGGTTGGGACAGTACTCCTTAGCCAGTAGAAATACCCCCGGGTCAGCCACAATCACCCCATCAACTCCTAAATCCTGCAGTGCCGTTAGGTATTCAGGCAAACCGACCAAGTCCTCGTTATGGGGAAAAATATTTACAGTCACATATATTTTTTTTCCTCCCTCCCGGGCAAATGCCAAGGCTTCCTTCATGCTTTCCAAGGTAAAATTACCTGCCCCTGCTCTGAGGCCATAGGCCTGTCCTGCCAGGTAGCAGGCATCGGCGCCGTATCTGAAGGCAAACTTCAGCTTTTCCATATTTCCAGCAGGAGCCAATAACTCCGGTTTTTTCATTTTATTTCAACCCCGTTTCCGTTGTAATAACTGACTAAAACCCCGTCACCAATAGGTAACAGGGTGGAATTAAAGGCAGGATGATTTGTCATCAGCTTTAGCAAGTGTCTTAGCCTGACCACCAGCGTCTTTTTCCTCCTGGGAAAAATAGAACCGGGCACCACCCACCCTTTATATAACACATTATCGGCTACAAACAGTCCTCCCGGTGCCAGTAAAGGCAGGCAAAGCTTAAAAAACTCCAGATACTGACCCTTAGCAGCATCTACAAAAATAAGGTCAAAGGTTTTTTCTCTCCCGGCAAGCTGGGTGGGGATAACCTCCCGGGCATCTCCTCCCAAGCTGGTTATCAAATGGCTGACGGATGCTTTGTGAAAATTTTCCAAGGCCCGATAACGCAGCTCTTCTTGTAACTCAATGGTCACTACCTCACCCTGTCTTAAGCTAACTGCTTTTGCCAGCCTGATGGTGGAATAGCCGATGGCGGTGCCAATTTCCAGCACTCTTGCTGACTGATGAATGCTAATTAGAGTTTCCAGCAGCTGGGCTACTTCTGGCTGTAAAATAGGGATTTCCTCTTGTTCAGCTTCCTCTTCCAACCCAGCCAGCAGCATATCCCTGTCAGGCAGCAGAGAACGCAGGTATATGTTCATTTCTTCAGTATTAATCACAAATATTAGTCCCCCACCCACATAGTGAAAAATGATTATCGATTAGCTTAGACAAAATAGCATGGGCAAAATTTGCAAATTTAGCGAACTTTAGGCGAAGGCTTTTTGGAAAATTTCTTAGCGTAGTTTACCCTAAAAAGCTCCATTGTTTGAACGAAGTGAGTTTTGGAGCTTTGGGGAACAAGCTTAGAAATTTAAAAGCTGAAGACCATGTGAGCGAATTGCAAATTTTAGCTATGCTAGAGCAAGCAGGATAATCATTTTCCTAGTATTATTCCCTAAAATCAGTTATCTATTGCGCAGGTACTGCTGTACTGCCCGATTATGCTCTGATAGGTTACGGCTAAAATGATGTGACCCGTCAGGCTTTAATACATAGTAATAGAAATTATGCTCTTCCGGCTCTAAAGCTGCCATAATTGACTTGGCCCCAGGAGCTGCAATTGGCCCCAAGGGTATACCTGGGTATTTATAGGTGTTATAGGGGGAGTCTATCTCCAGGTGCTTGTGCAGCACTCGATTAATATGCTCACCGTGGGCATAAATTACAGTGGCATCAATTTGGAGGGGCATCCCTATTGCCAGACGATTATAAATCACCCCGGCTATTTTGGGACTATCGGCATCAACACTTGACTCTCTCTCAATCATAGCAGCGATAGTTACCAGTTCCAACAGTGACAGACCCTGATCAGCCACAGTCTTGACTACCTCCGGCGTCACTACCTTAAGAAACCGGTTGAGCATCATCTGGATAATATCTTTTTCAGTCATATAGCTGGTAATATAATAAGTATCAGGGAATAAAAACCCCTCAAACCTATTTGCCCCCTCCAGGAGCTGATCCAGATACGGAAAGTCAAAACTGCCCCGTTCCAATAGCTCTATAAACAATTCTTCATCCACCATGCCTTTATCACTCAAAACTTTCGCAATTTGCTTTAGGGTGTAACCTTCCGGTATAGTAAAGGGATAAGTAACCACAGTCCCTGCGACAATCTTAGCTACTATTTCCGGTGTAGACATGGTACCGCTTAATATATATTCACCGGCTTTTAGTCTTCCGTCATAATTATTTATTCTGGTATAAAGGCGAAACATATTAGGCTCTCTAATCAAATTCTTTTCCCAGAGCAGGTTGGCAATCCTAACAGTGGAAGATCCTGGGTGAATAGTAATTTTTTCCTCCACCCCTTCAGCTTTAACCGGCTCCAAGGCTTGCTGGTAATAGTTATATCCATATAAACCCAGGCCAAGCGCCACCAGGATAAGCACCACCATTATTCCAGCCACTACCTTCCAGATCCTTCGGGAAGGCTTTGCCGATTCAGAAACAGTATGAATAGCCATAGTTTTATGTCCTCTCCAATAAAAATCTATTCCATTGCTAATATTCCTTTTATTTACGTAAAATGAATGCTCTATTTTATTTTAACCCCTAAATTATACAATTTTTTTGAAGAAAGGACAACTTATTTAATTAATTTCTCCACTTCCCACCAGCAGAACCTTATCCTCAGCGGGATAAAGATCCTGGGAAATTAACTCTTCGAAAATAATTTCTCCCTTTTCCCTGATTATTCTAATCACTTTAGTCCGGTAGCCTGGTTTTCCTGCACTTTTGACAATAGTTTCCCCTGGAATCAAATTATCGTCTAGCCTAATTACTTCTTTGGGTGGAATTACTTCTTCAATTAATCGCTTAACTTCTACTTGCTTTTTAAAGCTTTCGTTTCCAAAAACCCTCACCACCAGCCGATCTTCTTCCATAGTTGCTTTAATTAATAAGTGGCTGTCTGTGTTATTCATAAATTTTAAATCAACATAATGGTAAACAATAGTAGCATCTACACCCACCGCAATATAGTCAACCTGAAGAGAGTGGCGGCGTCGCTCAATTATTGGCAAATTGGCCAGCAGCACTCCATTATATAGGGTGGAAGAAACCTGGCAGATACCTCCGCCTAGCCCGATAGTGAGTTGGTTATCTACTATCACCGGAGCTTCCCTATACCCGTTTTCCACTGTCCTAGGTCCTACCACTCCATTAAAGGAAAAAACAGCTCCCGGCGGAATTAAATAATCATCAATACTATTTGCGGCAAGTCTAATGTTGTGCACCCTATTTTCCGCCAGTGGGTTAAATCTGGTGGTAAATTTACCCAGCAGGGAATTTATGCCAAAGGACTCTATCGCTTCAGTGGCAATAGCTGGCTGCTGAATTATCCCGGTCAGCTGCACCGCCTTGTTGTTGCTATTCCCAATCTGGGCCATGATTTTCTTCACTAATTCCACTTCGTCAATTATCAATCCAGCCTGAGCGGGGACAACCTCCACCTGATCAGTTGTAATTTTAAGCCTGGCATTTATTGAGGGTCGCTCCACTTCTTCTGTGATAGCTCCCAAGGCGGAAAATATTGACTGTTCATGGTATTGCCACTCCAGGGGCACAGTAATGCCTGCTATTCTAGCCACCATTCTTTGGGTTAATTTTTCCCTCCAGTTACCCGTACGGCCAATCAAAAAAGCCTCCTGAACCAGCCTGGCTTCGTCCAAAAAAAAGCCGACAGTCACTGGGACAATTGACCATTTTTTTTCTTCATAGGCAAGTGCAACCGGCTCTGCTAATACCTTTTTTGTATAATTTTTTACCAGTTGGGAAGCACCAGCTTCAGAGCGCAAGCCTACGTCAACAGGCCCTATCTTTACACCTGCAATTATTCTGCCTTCAGGGAGGGAAAATAGCATGGTACTAGTAAAAACGATTAAGAATACCATGCCACTTATGCAAAAGGTATTTAGCCAGAATCTATTCATCCTTACAGGACTTGACTTCATATTCTCCCCTCCATAGTAACCTATCCTAGTTACTACCCAGGCGATCCTCATCCTGGCTCCTGGCTCCTGGCTCCTGGTAACTATTCAGTAGTCAGTAGCCAGTAGTCCGAATTCAGAATAAAAAACGGATAATACTACAGCAATAGGACCTCAGAGCCTAGTAGCCTAGGAAAAA
>Ga0208490_100567_pt1 | contig 21339 bp, 19 predicted proteins | sample SubbioAug_CSWold_FD_184818 | JGI IMG/M metagenome (GOLD analysis project Ga0208490, IMG submission 184818) | Serpentinite rock and fluid subsurface biosphere microbial communities from McLaughlin Reserve, California, USA - CR11Aug_CSWold (SPAdes) | ecosystem: Environmental > Terrestrial > Deep...
GACCGGATCCGGTCGATCCGCGCGCAGGGAACGGCACGGGGATGGGGTGCCGGCACGGGGATGGGGTACCGGGCGGACGTCAGGTCGTGGTGGAGGCGCCGATGACGAGGTCGGCGACGTGGGTGCCGGCGTGGTTGGTGATCCGCCGGCGGGAGGCGAAGACCTCGTCCCGGTCGTGGCCCTCGACCTGGGCGAGCACGTGGCCGAGGGCGACCTCGGAGGCCGGCACGCTGCCGTCCTCGGCCTTCAGGGCGATGCCGAGGCCGAGCCGGGGGAGCGCGACGAGCTGCACGCCCTCGGCGCCCACCTTCACGACCACGTCGCCGTTGGCCGCGGTGAGCAGGTCGGTGCAGAGCCGGCCGGTGCCGGCGACGTACCAGGGCTGGGCCACCATGGCGGCGGTGAGGCGGTGGGCGGCATCGGCGCGGCCCGCCGGCCACTCGCTCGGCGTGCCGAACCCGGCGGCGGCCGTGGCGATGGCGTGCAGCGGCATGGGGTGGACCGGGATCCCGCAGCCGTCGGTGCCGGCCTCGGCCGGGTCGAGCGCGGTGCGCGTCGTCTCGGCCAGGGCGGCGCGGACTAGCTCCTGCACCGGGTGCTCGGGCCGGATGTAGCCGGCGGGGTCCACGCCGAGGTGGCGGGCGACGGTGAGGAAGCCGACGTGCTTGCCGGAGCAGTTGTTGCGTGCGGCCGTGGCCGCCGGGTCGCGGTCGCAGTGGGCCCGCTCCACGCCGCACTCGAGGTCGCCCACCGTGCAGCCGATGCGATCGAGCCACGCCTCCACCGCGGCGACGTGGCCGTCCTCGCCGAGGTGCGACGCGCACGCCAGCGCGAGCTCGACCGAGCCGAGCCCGAACGCGTCGGCGGCACCGGTCTCGACGAGGGGCAGCGCCTGCAGGGGCTTCACCGCGGAGCGCGGGTGCGTCAGCCGGTCGGGGTCGCCCCACGCCTCGAGCACCCGGCCCTCGACGTCGGCCACGGCGGCGTGCACGACGTGGCGGCTCTCGACGTGCGGGCCGCGCCAGAGCTCGACCGTGAGCGGTGCGGTCACGCTACGAGCTGCAGGACAGCATCGAGCAGCCGGCCCGCTCGCGCGCCCACTCCGGCCGCTTCTCGGCGAACCGCTCGCGGCCGGGCTGGTCGTCGTAGGGACGGCGCAGGGTGTCGTGGAGCTCGGCGATGAGGGAGTCGTCGCCCTGCTCCGCCGCGTCGATGGCCAGCTGGGCGAGGTAGTTGCGCAGCACGTACTTCGGGTTCACGGCGTCCATGGCGGGGCGAGGGTCGTCGACGTCGAGGCGGTCGCGCCAGCGGCGGAGCCACGCGGCGAGGTCGGCGAGCACCTCGCCGGTGACCTCGTCGGGGGCGTAGCAGGCACCGAGCAGCGGCTCGACCAGGGAGCGGTCGGTGGCGGCCGAGTCCAGGGTGGCGACGTCGGGCAGGGTCCGGAAGAAGATCGCCATGTCGATCTCGGTGCTCGACAGCACCTGGTGCAGGTCGGCCACGAGGATCCGATCGGTCTCGGGGACCGGCGCTCCCACCTCGATGCCGAGCTTGGCGAGCCAGGCCTGGGGGAGCTGGTGCTCGATGGAGGCGGCGTAGGCGCCGAGGCTCGCCTCCAGCATCGTGGCGTCTCCGACCAGCACGTGGAGCGCCCCACCGAGCCGGGACAGGTTCCACTGCGCCACCAACGGCTGGGTGCCGTAGCGGTAGCGCTTCATGTGCTTGTCGGTCGTGTTGGGCGTCCACCCCTCGTCGTAGGGCTCGAGCCAGCCGTAGGGGCCGTAGTCGATGGTCAGGCCGAGGATCGAGAGGTTGTCGGTGTTCATCACGCCGTGGACGAAGCCGACCCGCATCCAGTCCACCATCAGCGAGGCGGTGCGCTGGCAGACCTCGTCGAAGAGCTGGACCAGGAGCTCACGACGGTGCTGGTCGTCGCGCGGCGCCCCGAGGTGCGGGAGGTCGTGGACGAGGGTGTGGTCGACGAGCTGGCGGAGCAGGTCCTGCTCGCCGAGCGAGGCCGGCAGCTCGAAGGTGCCGAAGCGGGTGAACGACGGTGCGACCCGGCAGACGATGGCCCCCGGCTCGGGGGCAGGGTGGCCGTCGTAGAACATGTCGCGCACGACCTGGTCACCCGTCGTCACGAGCGAGAGCGCCCGGGTCGTCGGCACGCCGAGGTGGTGCATGGCCTCGCTGCAGAGGAACTCGCGCACCGAGGAGCGCAGCACGGCCCGTCCGTCGGCGGTCCGCGAGTACGGCGTGGGGCCGGCGCCCTTCAGCTGCAGGGTCTGGTTGGTGCCGTCGGCGTCGACGACCTCGCCGAGCGCGATGGCGCGTCCGTCGCCGAGCTGGCCCGCCCAGTTGCCGAACTGGTGACCGCCGTAGCGGTCGGCCCGGGGGGCCATGCCCTCGACGACCACGTTGCCCGAGAGCACCCGGGCGATCTCGGCGGCCTCCTCGGCCGACGGTGACGCCGGCAGCCCGAGGGGCTCGGCGACCTCGGGTGACCAGGCCCGCAGGCGCGGCGCCGCCACCGGGGTGGGCCGGACCGGCGACCAGGCCACGCCGGGTACCTGGCGGGGGAAGACGTCGGTCCGCGGGTCCCCGGGGAGCGAGCGGACGAAGCGGTCGTCCCAGGCCAGCGCGTCGAACAAGGGCGCTGGCTCGGTGGCGGTGTCGGGCTGGAGCGAGGTGATGCGCCCAGTCTGAAGCGCCCGGTTCCCGCCGCCAACCCGTCGGACGGTCAGGACTCGGTGGGTCCGGTGAAGCGCGGGTCGCGCTTCTCGGCGTGGGAGGCGAGGCCCTCGCGTGCATCGGGGCCGGCGAAGCCGAGGAACTCGTACGCCAGCGACGCGTCGAACGTGGCCGACTGGGCCCGGAACCAGTGGTTCAGCGTGTGCTTGGTCCAGCGGATGGCCGACTGCGCGCCGTCGGCCAGCTGCACGGCGACCGCCAGCGCCCGGTCCTGCACCTCGTCGTCCTCGACGCACAGCGACACGAGGCCGATGCGCTCGGCCTCCTCGCCGGTGAGGGTGTCGCAGGTGAGCAGGTAGTACTTGGCCTTGGCCATGCCGGCCATCAGGGGCCAGCAGATCGCGGCGTGGTCGCCGGCGGCGACGCCGAGGCGGGTGTGGCCGTCGATGATGCGGGCGGTGCGCCCGACCACCGAGATGTCGGCGAGGATGCCGGCCACCAGGCCGGCGCCCACGGCGGGGCCGTGCATGGCGGACACGATGGGCTTGCTGCAGCCGATCACGTTGAAGACGAGGTCCCGGGCCTCGCGCATCGCCCGGAGGCGGAACTCGGGGTCGTCCATGATCGTCTCGATCATGTCGAAGCTCCCCCCGGAGCTGAACCCCTTGCCGGCCCCTCGCAGGAGGGCGACCCTGGTCTCCGGATCCCGGTCGACGGCGAGCCACACGTCGGCGAGCTGGCGGTGCATCGCCGCGCTCACCGAGTTGAGGCCGGGCGCATCGAGGGTGATGCGCAGCACCCCGTCGGCGGGGCGGTCGAAGGTCAGCTCGTCGAAGTCGGCGTAGGGATCAGTCGTCATCGTCCCCATCATCGCCGCCCCGACCCCTGGCCCGGTCCTTCTTCTTCTTCTCGTCGTCCCCGTCATCGTCGTCGGTGTCGAAGACGGGAGCGGGCGGGGTCGTCGGGGGCGCCGTGGTGGTGGTCGTGGTGGTCGTCGGTTCGGGGAGCTCGGCGTCGATCTGGGCTCGGGCGTGCTCGACGAGCCCGGTCAGCTCGAACAGCTCCTCGTCGCTGACGTGGCCGTCGGCATGGGCGGCGAAGGCGCCCATGCCGAGCTCATCGAGGGAGGCGAGGGCGGCGTCGCGGTCACCCGCCGCCACGGCTTGGCGGACCTGGTCGACCTGCGCGTCGTAGCGCCCGTCGTCGTCGCCGCCGCACGCGACGAGCAGGAGCGCGGCCGCCAGCGCACCGGCCAGGCGGGCGATCACCGGCCCAGCTCCTCGATGCGGTCGAGGGTCTCGTCGAGGGAGGCGGGCGCGTCCTGTCCGGCGTCGACCACGGACGGGTCGCTGGTGTCGCCCCGGTCCAGCGCGACGACCAGCAGCAGCAGCAACAGGAGCAGGCCGGCGATGAGGCCGATGAGCACCTCGGGCCGGCGACCGTGACGGCCGACGAACCGGCTGACACCGTCGAAGGGACCGGGTGCGCGGGGGGCCGGGGGCGGCGCCAGCGCCTGTTCGTAGGCCGGCGCCTCGGTGGTGGCGTCGGTCGGGGAGGCCGGCTCGTGCGGGACGGTGACCGTGCGCTCGGCGGCGGGGGTCGGCGGAGGCTCGACGGGGGCTGGCGGAGGCGCGACGACGGGGGCCGGCGGAGGTGTGCTGTCGTCGATCTCGGGGACCGGCACCGTGGCGCCGCCCGGATCGGGCTTGGGCAGCACGGAGGTGGCGTCCAACCGGATCGTGGGGTCGGCCGGCAGCGGCGGGGCACCCGTTCCGGACCGGATCTGCTCGAGCATCGCGCTGGCGTCCAGCGGACGATCGCCGGGATCCGGCGACAGCGCGCGCTGCAGCGCGTCGCGCAGCCCCTCGGGCAGCGTGTCGGGCAGCGGGGGTGCGCCGCCGGTGCGCAGCGCGGCGATGGACTCCACGGCCTGCTCCCGGCGGAACGGCTGGACGCCGGTGGCGGCCTCGTGGATGACCACGGCCGCCGAGAAGACGTCGGATCGCGTCGAGCCTCGGGCGCCGTCGAGGCGCTCGGGCGCCACGTAGACCAGCGTGCCCATGATGTCGGTCTCGGTGGTCTGGTCGTCGTCGAGGCTGGCCAGACCGAAGTCGGTGACCCGGAACCCGTCCTCACCGGCGAGGACGTTCGACGGCTTGACGTCGCGGTGGAGCACGCCGCAGCGGTGGGCGGCGCCGAGCGCGCCGAGCAGGTCGTCGACCAGGCGATCGAGCCGCTCCGGCAGCAGGGGGCCGTCGCGCAGCTCGTCGGCCAGGGTGTGGCCGTCGTGGCACTCGAGCACCAGGTAGGGGTTGCCGTCGGCGGTGTGGGCGAGGTCGAGCACGGTGACGACGCGCGGGTCGAGGATGCGGGCCGCGGCACGCGCCTCGCGCTCGAGCTGCAGCGCCGCTGACGGAGGCAGGTCGTCGCGCAGCACCTTGAGGGCGACGGTCCGGCCGAGCCGGAGGTCGTAGGCCTCCCAGACGGTGCCCATGCCCCCGGATCCGAGGACGGACCGCAGCTCGTAGCGGTCGGCGACGGTGGGCTCGGCCAGATCCGTGCGCACGAGGGGCACAGCAGGGAAGTCGGCTCCGCCGGGTTTCACCGTGGGTGGATACCCGTTCACAGCTGTCACCAGACCGGCGCATGTCTCTGGCTCGCCTTCGGTGCCGACCTGAGGCTTTTGTCAGGTTCTTGGAGGAGTGTGCATCGAGGGCAACGAACCAAGACGGCGGGGAAGCCGCGACCGGCGGCGTGACGACGGGGGGAACCGTGCTACCGCTCGGAGTACTTGCACAGAAGCTGCTCGCTGATGCTGACGGGCGCCGGCGCCTCCTGGCTGCGCTCGTCGCGGTGGTGTTCCTGGTCGGGGCGTTCTCCACCGGGCTGTCGGTGAACGTCGAGTTCGGTGGCGGACGGGGTGGCAGCCCGCTCGCCGTCACCTCCACCATCGACCCGACGACCGGCGAGGAGATCTTCCTCGACGAGGACGGCAACGTCCTCGACGACGAGCAGCTCGCTGCAGCTGGCTTCCTGCCTGCCACCTCCGGCAGCGGGGCGACCGGTGGCCGGTCGGCGACTGCGGGTGCAGGCGCCGGCGGCGGTGGCTCGGCCGGTGGGGCGGGCGGCGGGGGAGCCGGTGGCGGCGGGGGCGGCGAGGCGGGGGCGGGCGAACCGGTCGCGGCCGCGGCGGCCCCGGGCGACCGGTGCGCCGGAGCCTCGCTCGGTGCCACCGACCAAGGCGTCACCGCCGAGAGCATCAAGCTCGGGATCCTCGTCCCCAACCTCAACGAGCTGGAGCTGGCCGGCTTCCCCGTCGGCCTCACCGGTGACTTCGACGCGATGATGGATGCCTGGGTCAACGAGTTCAACCGCGCGGGGGTGGCCTGCCGGAAGGTGACCTGGGTCAAGCGGATCTTCGACGTCGTCAGCGCCGACGACATGCAGCGGGTGTGTCGCGAGCTGACCCAGGACGAGAAGGTCTTCTCGGTGGTCACGCCGGGCGGCTACGACTCCGTCGCCCAGCTGTGCATCGCCAAGGACGCGAAGGTGCCCCTCGTCAACGGCGAGCCGGAGCCGGCCGAGTGGTACGCCCAGTCGGCGCCCTACCTGTGGACGCTCTCGACCAGCAAGGACCGCGGCCACATCAACCACGTCCGCTACCTGGTCGAGAAGAAGCTGCTGACCAAGCAGCACAAGATCGGCGTGGTCTACGACGGCGTGCCCCACGTCGCACCGGCCACGGAGAAGGGCCTGCTCCCGGAGCTGAAGCGCTCCGGTCTCGCCCCCACCAAGGTCTTCAAGCTGTCCTCCGACACGGAGCAGGCCCTGAGTCAGCTCAACCAGGTGGTCGTCGACTTCCGCCTGGCCGGCGTCGACTTCGTGTTCATGCCGATGAACTTGATCTACAAGACCCAGTTCATGACCGTCGCCCAGCAGCAGGGCTACAACCCGCAGTACACCGAGAGCGACCACAACTTCGGCTGCTACGACTTCACGACCAACACCTACCCGGCCGCCCAGTACGACGGCACCATCTGCGTCACGGCCACCGACGCCTACGGGCGCAAGGACCTCGAGGCCTTCGCCGACCAGCACCCCTTCGCCCAGTACGCCGACCAGGTGTACTTCCGGACCCACGAGGGCGGCTACCACGCCGACGGCAAGGGCAGCGACGGCTGGAACACCCAGCGGGCGCTGCACATCTCGATCGGCTCGATGCTGCGGGCCTGGCAGCTCGCGGCGGATCGCGTGGGCCCCGACCTCACCCGGGAGAAGTGGGGCCAGTCGATGGGTCAGACGGGTGACTTCGACCAGTGCGTGTGCGAGTCACCGTTGCGGTTCGAGGCCGACAAGTGGGATGGATCGACGACGGTCAAGGGCCTGCGGTGGCACGCGCGGGCCAGCGATGGCTGGGAGGAGCGGCTCTACCGGGAGCTGTCCCGTCCGCAACCGGCCTACGTCCAGAAGTTCGCTCCCTAGGTCGCGGGCCGAGACGTGACGATCCTCGACGACGACACCGGATCCGACGGCGGACCCGGTGCGATCGATGACGGGTTCGCCAGCTTCGCCGCGGCCGTCGGCGAGGCCCCTGCCCCGGCGGCCGAGCGCGGCGAGACCGACGTCGACGCGGTGCTCGCCGCGGTTCCGGGCCTGGCTCCGGACCCGGCCGGTGACGAGGTGCCGCTGCGGGAGACGCTGGCCCGTTGGGGCACGGCGCCGCTCGCCACCCTGTTCGCCCTGAACGTCGTCGACGAGCTCGACCGCATCGCCCTCACCGTGCTCGCGCCGAACCTGCGCGACGCCTTCGGGCTGAGCACGAGCGGCCTCGCCGGCATCGCCAACATCGGCTCCGTGATGACCCTCGTCGTCGCCATGCCGGTCGCCGTCCTGGCCGAGCGCCGCAACCGGACCCGGATCGCGGCCGTGACCGGGGTGGTGTGGTCGGTGTTCGCCGCGCTGACCGGGCTCGTCACGAGCACGGTCCAGCTGGCCCTCGCCCGCGTCGGCGCCGGCGTGGGCAAGGCCTCGGTGGAGCCCGTGCACTCCAGCCTGCTCGCCGACTACTACCCCGTCGAGGCCCGGGGCCGGGTCTTCGCGGCGCACCAGATCGCGAACCCCGTGGCGGTGGTGCTCGGACCGCTGCTGGTGGGCGGCATCGTGCTCGTCATCCCGGGCGACGCGTGGCGGGCCGGGTTCCTGATCCCGGCGGCGCTGTCGGTGCTCGCTGCCTTGGCGGCGTTCCGGCTGCGCGAACCCGTCCGCGGCCGCTTCGAGCGCGGCGGGCACGACGATCCGGGCGAGGTGACCGTCGAACCCGATCTCGGTGTGCCCGCCGTGACGTTGGGAGCCAGCATGCGTCGGCTCCTCCAGATCCGCACGCTGCGCTCGATGTACTTCGGCCTCGGCATCCTCGGCTTCGCCATCTTCGGCACCGGTGCGATCCTCAGCCTCTACCTCGAGGAGCACTACGGACTCGGCGAGGGTGGCCGAGCGCTCGTGTTCTCGGTGCTCGGCGTCGGCGGCCTCATCGGCATGCCCATCGGCGGCAAGCTCGGTGACCGGCTGTTCCGGCACGATCCGGCGTGGCCGCTGTTCCTGATCGGCGCGGCGCTTCCCGTGTACGGCGTCGCCCAGGCCGTCGCGGTGTACCTGCCGGGCGTGTGGCTCACCGTCCCGGCCCTGGTGCTCGCCCAGGCCTTCGCCAGCACGACGACCCCGGCCTTCCGCCTCCTGTTCGCCAGCGTGACCCCGCCGGCCATGCGCAGCGTGGCGTTCGGGTCCATCGGCATCTTCATGGTGGTGTTCGGCGGCTTCGGCGGCGGGATCATCTTCGGGGCGATCGCCGACGCCACCAGCGAGCAGTTCTCGCTGGCCCTGCTCGGCGTGCCCACCGGGATCGCCGGGCTCGTCATCCTCGGTGGCGCCCGCACCATCCGCGGCGACCTCGCCGCCGTCGCCGCCGACCTGCGTGAGGAGCGCCTGGCCGCCGAGCGACGCGCCCAGCCCCAGCGGAACCTGCTCGAGATCCGCAACCTCGACTTCCACTACGGACCCGTGCAGATCCTCTTCGACGTCGACCTCGACGTCCCCGAGGGCGAGATCTTCGCGCTGCTCGGCACCAACGGGGCCGGCAAGTCCACGCTGCTGCGGGCCGTCACGGGCCTGACGCCACCCACGCGCGGGTCGATCCGGTTCGACGGCGTCGACACGACGTTCCTCGAGGCCGAGCAGCTGCTCGAGCTCGGCATCGCCCAGATGCCTGGCGGCAAGGCCACCTTCCCGGGCCTGACCGTGCTCGAGAGCCTCCGGGTCGGCGCCTACACGTTCCGCCAGGACGCCGAGCGCGTCGACCGGGAGATCGAAGAGGTCTTCACCTGGTTCCCCCGCCTGCGCGAGCGCAAGGACCAGCTGGCTGGCACCCTCTCGGGCGGCGAGCAGCAGATGCTCGCCCTCGGGAAGGCCTTCCTGACCAAGCCGCGCCTGTTGTGCATCGACGAGCTGTCGCTCGGTCTCCAGCCGTCGATCGTCGCCCAGATCCTCGGCATCGTCCGCGAGATGCACGCTCGCGGCACCACGATCATCATTGTCGAGCAGTCGTTGAACGTGGCCCTCAGCCTGGCCACCACGGCGGTGTTCATGGAGAAGGGCCAGGTCCGCTTCACCGGTCCGGCCCGCGAGCTGCTCGAGCGCCCCGACCTGGCCCGCTCGGTGTTCCTCGGCGGCGCCGACCTGGGGAGCGATTCGTCGACGAATCGTCGCCCAGCGGCGCCGGGTGGGAGCGAGCGATGAGCATCACGCTGACCGACCTGGTGCTCGGCACCGTGTCGGGCCTCACCTACGGGGTCCTGGCCCTCGGGCTCGCCCTCATCTACAAGTCCGGCCGGTTCGTGAACTTCGCCCACGGCAACCTCGGCGTGGTCTGCGCCGTGCTGTTCGGCAAGGCCGTCGTCGACTGGGGTGTCCCGTACTGGGTGGCCCTCCCGGTCGCGCTCGCCTTCGGCGGCGCCCTCGGTGCCCTGCTCGAGCTCGGCATCGTGCGGCGCCTGTTCGAGGCCCCGAGGCTGGTGCTCGTCGTGGCCACGATCGGCGTGTCCCAGATCCTGCTGTTCCTCTCCCTCCAGCGGTTCATGAACGCCGACCAGAACTCCCTGCGCGAGTCCGGGTACCCGGTCCCGTTCCAGGCGGAGTGGTCCGTGGGCGGGGTGATCCTGCGGGGCGGGGAGATCGGCATCCTCGTGCTCGCGCCGCTCGTGACGCTCGCCATCGCCGCGTTCTTCCGGTACACGTCCTATGGCCAGGCCATCCGCGCTGCCGCCGAGAACCCCGACGCCGCCCGTCTCGCCGGCATCTCCGTGCGGCGCATGTCGACCCTCGTGTGGGTCATCGCCGGCGTCCTCGCCGCCTTCACCCTGATCCTGGTCTCCACCCAGCGGCCGGTCTTCCAGGTCGGCGCCCTCGGCCCCGGCATCCTCGTGCGGGCCCTCGGTGCCGCCCTCGTCGGGCGCATGACCAACCTGCCCGTCGTCTTCGGCGCCGCCCTCGGCATCGGCGTGTTCGAGCGGATCGTGCTGTCGAACTTCGAGGAGGGGGGCCTCGGTGACCTGCTGCTGTTCGTCGTGATCATGGCTGCCCTCGCGTTCCAGGGCCGGGAGATCGCCAAGACCACGCGCGACGGCCAGTCCGATGTCACCTTCGGTGCCGAGCTCGCCGCCCTCCCGTCCCGGATCCGGGCCCTGCCCGCCGTGCGGCGCCTCCACCGCGGCGCGACGTGGGGCGGCCTCGCCCTCGCCGTCGCCCTGCCCCAGCTGCCGATCTTCGGCTTCGACACCCAGGGCACGGCGTTCCTGTTGACGCTCACGCTCGGCTACGTGCTGGTCGGGCTGTCGATGACGTTGCTCGTGGGATGGGCCGGGCAGGTGTCCCTCGGGCAGTTCGCCCTCGTCGGCGTCGGTTCGTTCACCGCAGCGCGCATCGGCGACGGCCTGCCCCTGCCCCTGCTCATCATCGTGGTCGGGATGGTCGGTGCCGGCGTGGCGATCCTCGTCGGGCTCCCGGCGGTGCGCATCCAGGGGCTGTTCCTGGCCGTCTCGACGCTGGCCTTCGCCGTCGTCGCCAAGAGCTGGATCTTCCAGCAGCCCACGCTGGCTGGCACCGATTCCACGGCGTCGATGCCTCGCCCCGCCATCCTGGCCCGCTTCGACCTCGGCGAGGCGCTCGTGGAGCGCGACATCTACTACTTCGCGCTCGTGCTCGTGGTGCTGGCCACCCTCGCGGTGCGCAACGTGCGGAACAGCGCGATCGGACGCTCGTTCATCGCCGTGCGCGACAACGACAAGGCCGCCCGGTCCGACGGGTTGTCGGCCGCGGGGACCCGGCTGCTGAGCTTCGCCCTGTCCGGGTTCCTCGCCGCGGTCGCCGGCCTCGTGTTCGCGCTCGCACGGGTCAACTTCGACGCCCGGGACTACGACCCGGCGGTCAGCCTGAACATGTTGCTGATGGTCATCATCGGCGGGCTCGGCTCCATCCCCGGGGCCATCCTCGGGGCCGGGTTCGTGTACGGCCTGCCCGCGCTGTTCGGCACCAGCGATCTCGTGCAGCTGCTCACCTCGGGCATCGGCGTGCTCATCGTGCTGCTGTTCCTTCCCGGCGGGCTCATGCAGCTCGTCCACCGGGCCCGGGGCCCGTTCGTGGAGCGTGCCGTACGTCGCGCCGAGGGCCTGCCGCCGGCACCGTCCATCGTCCCGCCCTGGCGCGACCTCGTCGCCGTCGCTCGTGGCCAGCGACCGGACGGCGGCCAGGAGGATCGAAACGGTGACCCGGTCGACCCGGCTCCGGAGCCCGTCGAGCCCGTGGGGGCCGTTCGATGACCGCCACGCTCGACCCGCCGGTGTCGATGCCCGCGCCCACGGCGAACACGCCACGGGAGACGGGACCGGAGCCTGACGCACCCGGCACCGACCACCTGGCCCTCCACGCCCGGGGTGTGACCGTCCGCTTCGGCGGCCTCACCGCCGTCGACGACGTCGCCATCGACATCCACGAGCACGAGATCGTCGGCCTCATCGGCGGCAACGGGGCCGGCAAGACCACCTTCATGAACGTCGTCTCGGGCTACGTGGACGCCGAGCCGGGCGCCGTGCTCCAGGTGCACGGCAGCGACCTGGTCGGCCTGCCCCCGGAGTACCGGCCCTACGTCGACGTCGGCCGCAGCTACCAGGCGGCCACGCTCTTCCCCGGCCTGTCCGTCGCCGAGACGCTGCTCGTGGCGCTCGAGCGCCACCAGCCCACGCCGTTGCTCGGCGCCATCCTCGGCACCGGGCGGGCCCGACGGATCGAGCGGGCCAAGCGCGAGCAGGTCGACGAGCTGATCGAGACGTGTGGCCTGCAGGTCTACGCCGAGCGGCTGATCCGGGAGCTGTCCACGGGCACCCGGCGCGTCGTCGACCTGGCCTGCATCCTCGCCCAGCGGCCCGGCCTGCTGCTGCTCGACGAACCCACCGGCGGCCTGGCCCAGCGCGAGACGGAGGCGTTCGCTCCCCTCATCAAGCGCGTGCAGCGCGATCTCGGGTGCGCGGTCATGGTGATCGAGCACGACATGGTGATGATCGGCGAGCTCTGCGATCGGGTGTACGCCATGGAGACCGGGCGGGTCATCTCGTCGGGCACCGCACAGGAGGTGCGCAACGATCCGCTCGTGATCGCCGCCTACCTCGGTACCGACGAGACAGCGATCGCTCGTTCCGGGACGATGGCGCCGACGCCACGGCCTGCTCGTGGCGGTCGGCGGACCCCGCTGGAGGCACCGCCGTCCCTCCGTGGCATGTCACGCTCGGACCTGGTCGAGGTCGCGGCCGAGGCGGGCATCGTCGGACGTCACCGCATGCGCAAGGACGAGCTGGTGGACGCCATCGTCAGCCACCGCCTCGCCCCGAGGCAGGCCGAGCGATGACCCTGTCGGCCACCGACCGCTTCGATGACCAGCTGGAGTCACTGCTGGCTCTCGCCGACGAGATCCGTCAGGGCGCGCGCCGGGAGGGAAACAGCTTCCGCCCGCTCGGGCCGAAGGCGACCCGGACCCGCCTGGCCATCATCACCGCCGGGTTCGAGGTCTTCTGCGAGCAGGGCTACCGCTCGAGCTCCGTCGGCGACGTGCACGAGCGGGCGGGCGTGAGCCTGGGGACCTACTACCAGTACTTCCGGGACAAGACCGACCTCGTCGCCACCATCGTCGCCGAAGCGGTCATCGGTTCGGCCCGCAGCATCTGGCCGAGCTTCGATCCGAGTCTCGGCCACGACGGCGTCGCCGCGGTGATCGACGGCTTCGTGCGGCACTACGCATCCACCGCCGACTTCCAGCGCGTGTGGGAAGAGGTCACGCAGCTCGAGCCGACGGTCGCCGACCTGCGCGCCCGGCTCTCCCGGCTGCTCGAGACGTCGCTCGGCGCGGGCATCGCCGCCGGTCAGGCCGATGGCACCATCGACCGGTCCCTGGAGCCCGCCATGGCGGCGCGCGCGCTCGCCGCCATGGTCAACCGGACCTGCTTCCTGACCTTCGTGCTCGACGGCAGTCCGGCGAGCGCCACACGAGACGTCATCGAGACGCTGACGCAGCTCTGGGTCAACGCCCTGCAGCTGGAGCTGAGATGACCACCACGGAGGCACCGGAACCGACGTCGGATGCCGACCGCTTCGCCGACGTCGCCAACCAGCTCGCCGGCCGGCCGGCGCCACCGGTCACCATCGCCGCGCCGGAGCGCCTCGACGGTGGTCTCGCCGAGCGCTGGACCCGAGAAGGCTTCTTCGTCCTCCGAGGCGTCGTGGACCGGGACCTGGCGGCTGCGGTCGCCGACGAGGCGATCGCGCTCGTGCGCCGGCTCGCGACCACGGGCGAGGACCTCGGCGGCTACCGGCGGGCCGATGGGATGATCTCGGTGCCCGAACCGAACCTCGTCCGCGGCCCGACCGCTCCGCGCCGGCCCGAGGACCACGTCTCGAAGCTCTTCAACCTGCACCGACGCGACCCGTTCCGGTCCGTCGCCCGGCATCCTGAGATCACGGCGGTGCTGGGCGCGCTCCTGGGTGCAGACGTCGACTGCTTCAACAGCCAGTTCATCTTCAAGAACCCGGGTGCCTGGGGCCAACCGTGGCACCAGGACTCCCTCTACTTCGACCTCGACCGCGCCCCACAGGTCGGGGTGTGGCTCGCGACGAGCCCGGCGACGGCGGACAACGGCTGCCTCCACGTCGCTCCCGGCAGCCACGCCGAGCCGCTGCACCACCACGTCCCGGACCGCCGCCCGGATGCCAACCTCGGCTACCTGGAGATCGTGGACCACGACTTCTCCGATGCGGTGCCCGTCGAGATGCTCCCGGGCGACGTGCTGGTGTTCCACAGCTTCCTCATGCACCGCTCGGGCGACAACAGCACCGACGCGCGCCGCACCGCGCTCGTCCTCCACCACACGCCGACCGGGACCGCACCGGTCGGGACGCCGAGCGGCACCGTCGACTTCATGCCGGTCGTTGCGGGCTTCGCCCCGCTCGCCTGAGCGGGCAGACTCCACCGCCGTGGCAGACCGGCAGACCATCGTCACCCTCGACCTCGAGGGGGTGCTCGTCCCCGAGATCTGGATCGCCGTGGCCGACCGCACCGGCATCGACGCCCTGCGCCACACGACCCGGGACGAGCCCGACTACGACGTCTTGATGCGCTACCGCCTCGACGTGCTGGACGAGCACGGGCTGACGATGTCGCTCGTGCAGGACGTCATCGCCGGCCTCGAACCGCTGCCGGGCGCACGGGAGTTCCTCGACGAGCTCCGGCAGCGCACCCAGGTCGTCATCCTCTCCGACACCTTCGAGCAGTTCGCCGCCCCGCTCATGCGCCACCTCGGCATGCCCACCGTGTTCTGCCACCGACTCGTGGTCGAAGACGACCGCATCGTCGACTACCGCCTCCGCCAGCCCGATCAGAAGCAGTGCTCGGTGAAGGCGTTCCAGTCGCTCGAGTACAAGGTGATCGCCGCCGGCGACTCCTACAACGACACCACGATGCTCGGTGCGGCCGACGCCGGCTTCCTCTTCCGGGCACCGGAGAACGTCATCGCCGAGTTCCCGCAGTACCGGGCCATGACCGGCTACGACGAGCTGCTCGACGCCCTCACGGCCGAGCTCTAGGAGCCGGTTCCCGGTCGAGCCGGGGCCGGGCAGCATCCGGGCCGGCACGGGTTGATGCGGGGACCCAGTGCGCCCAGCGCCGCCGGGACCTGCCCGACGAGGTGCTCGTCGAGGACGTCGACCAGCCCCCGCACGAAGAGCGGGTGGGTGCCGACCGTGCCGGCCCGCACCATGGTCATGCCGAGCTCGGCTGCCGCGTCGGCGGCCTGGGTGTCGAGGTCGTAGACGACCTCCATGTGGTCCGAGGTGAACCCGATGGGGACGACGACGACGACGTCCTCGCCGCGCTCGTGCAGGGCGCCGAGGTGGTCGACGATGTCAGGCTCCAGCCACGGGACCTGGGGAGGCCCGGAGCGCGACTGGTACACGAGGTCCCAACCCCGGTCGCCGTCGGGCGTGACCGGGCCGCCGCTCGACGTGCGGGGGGCGGCGACGCGCTCGGCGATCATGACCGCCTCGTCGAGCAGCTGGGCCTGGTAGTCGGAGGTGTCGGCCATCGACTGCGGCACCGAGTGGGCGGTGAACACGAGTCGGGCGCGGTTCCGGTCGGCGGGTGCCAGCGACTCGAGCGCGGCATGCACCCGCTCGACCATCGCCAGGACGAACCCCGGGTGGTTCCAGTACGGCCGGACCTTCTCGATCGCCGGCGGGTCGCCACCGGCGTCGCGGACCGCGCCCAGCGCCCGGTCGATGTCGTCGTGGTACTGCCGGCACGCCGAGTACGACGAGTAGGCCGACGTCGACACGGCGAGCACCCGGCGGTGCCCGGTGACCGTGATCGCGCGCACGACGTCTTCGACGTAGGGCGCCCAGTTCCGGTTGCCCCAGTACAGGGGCAGGTCGCGGCCCCGAAGGTCGAGCTCGGCCCGGAGGGCGTCGAGCAGGGCGCGGTTCTGGTCGTTGATCGGGCTGCGACCACCGAACAGGAGGTACTGCTCGGCGACCTCGTCCAACCGCTCGCGGGGGACGCCGCGGCCGCGGGTGACGTTCTCCAGGAAGGGGACCACGTCCTCGGGGCCCTCGGGGCCGCCGAAGCTCAGCAGGAGGATGGCGTCGAAGGCCGGGGGCATCGCACGCGTGTCTACCGGGTCGGCACCGCTGTTGGGTCCGCGAGGCCGGCCCCGGCCAGGCTGTCGGCGTGGAGCTGCTGCTGATCCGCCACGCCCTCCCGATCCGGGTCGAGGGCGCTTCCGGTCCCGCCGACCCGCCGCTGTCCGATGTCGGACACCGCCAGGCGGAGGCCGTGGTGCGCTGGCTCGAGCCGGAACCCCTCGACGCGCTCGTGGTCAGCCCGATGATCCGGGCGCGGGAGACCGCCGTGCCGCTCGCCGCCGCCCGGGGACTGGAGGCGGTGGTCCACGAGGGCGTCGCCGAGTTCGACAAGGACGCCGACTCCTACGTGCCCATGGAGGAGCTGAAGGCCGCCGGCGATCCCCGGTGGCAGCAGATCGTGGACGGGGGCTACTTCGGCGACGGCGACCTCACTCCCGAGCAGTTCCAGGCGACCGTGGTCGATGCGGTCGAGGAGGTCATCGCCGGCAACGCCGGCGCCACCGCCGCGATCGTGTGCCACGGCGGCGTGATCAACGCCTACGTCGCGCACGTGCTCGGCATCGACGACCTGTTGTTCTTCGAGCCCGGCTACACCAGCATCAACCGCATCCGGGCGTCCCGGCGCGGCCACCGGATGGTGGTCAGCCTGAACGAGACGGCGCACCTGCGCGGCCTCTGAGCTGTTCCTGACCGGCGGGTCAAGATCGCGCCTACGGTGCGCGCACCATCGGGACGAGCAGGGGGATGCACATGAAGGTCGATGCCGACGCCGCCGGTCTGGACGCCACGCGCCTGGACCGGATCGCCGAGCACCTCGAGCAGCGCTACCTGGCGCCGGGCAAGATCGCCGGCGCGCAGGTGGCCGTGCTGCGCCACGGGGAGCTCGGGTACTTCGAGTCCTTCGGCCAGCGCGACCGCGAGCGGGAGCGCCCGGTCACGGAGGACACGATCTGGCGCTGGTACTCGATGACCAAGCCCATCACCGGGGTGGCGCTGCTCACGCTCTACGAGCGTGGCCACTTCCAGCTCGACGACCCGATCCACCGCTGGATCCCCGAGTGGCGCGACCTGCACGTGAAGGAGGCCGACCCTGCCGGCGGCGCCCGCATCGTTCCCGCCCACCGGCCGGTCACCGTTCGCGACGTGCTCACCCACACGTCGGGCATCGGCTACGGCTTCGAGCACGGCGACATCGACCTGACCCAGCGCAGCTGGATGTCCGGCCACGACCTGGAGTCGATGTGCCAGCAGCTGGCCGAGTGGCCGCTCCGCTTCCAGCCCGGCGAGCACTGGCTCTACTCCCTCGGCATGGACGTCGCCGCCCGGCTGATCGAGGTCATGTCCGGCCTGCACTTCGACGAGTACCTGCGCACCGAGGTGTTCGAACCGCTGGGCATGGTCGACACCGCGTTCCACGTCGCCGAGGACGACCTCGACCGCTTCGCCGCCTGCTACGGCCGCAACGGCCGCAAGGAGCTGGTGCTGGTCGACGACCCCGAGCGCAGCAGCTACCGCAAGGAGCCGAAGCTGCTGATGGGCGGCGGCGGCCTCGTCGGCACGACCCCCGACTATCTGCGCTTCGTCGGCATGCTGGTGAACGGTGGCGAGCTGGACGGGCGCCGGATCCTGTCGCGCAAGACCATCGAGCTGATGGCCAGCAACCACCTGCCCGGTGGGCGCGACATGGCCGACATGGCGTTGCCGATGGGATACGGCGAGGTCGGCTTCGAGGGCGCCGGCTTCGGGCTCACGGTCGCCGTCTCCAACGGACCGGCGCAGACCGGCATCGTCGGGTCGCCCGGCGAGTTCATGTGGGGCGGTGCGGCGTCGACGGTCTTCTGGGTCGACCCGGCCGAGGAGCTGGCCGTCGTGTTCATGACCCAGCTGCTCCCGTCGGGGACGTTCAACTTCCGAGGCCAGCTCAAGGCGCTGGTCTACGGGGCGATCGCGGATTGACGCGGCGAGGGCCGGGGCGGGTGCCCCGGCCCTCGCGGCGTGCTCAGGATCCGGTCACCGTCGGGTCACGTGACGGTCAGCTCGGCGAACATGCCCTGGGTGACGTGGGGCGGGGAGTCGCTCTCCGGCGGGCCGTCGGCCTCGGGGTCGAGGATCGAATCGTCGGAGCCGACCGGCAGGAAGCACACGATCGCGTAGCGACCGGTCTCGGTCAGCGTGCCGTCGCCGACCACGACGCCGGGCGTGTCGGTGGTGCCCGTCGCCGCCAGGATCACGAGGGCGGGTTCGGGCTCGCCGCCGAAGACCGCACCGAGCTCCTCCTCGGGGAGCGCGACGATCTCGGAGACCGGACGGGTCTCCTCGTCGGGGATGCGCACGGCGACCAGCTCGTGGGGCTCCGTACCCCCGTTGGTGAGGGAGAGCGTGGTGCCCGCCGCGACCGAGTCGGGCAGGTCCTCGAAGGCGTAGTCCACGGCGGTCACCTCGACGGTCTCGCCGTCGCCGTCGCCGTCGGTCTCCGTGGTGTCATCGGTCGTCGCGTCATCGGTCGCCGTGTCGTCGTCGTCACCGCAGGCGGTGAGTCCGAGTGCCAGCAGGCATGCAGCGGCCAGCGCGATGCGCGAGCGCAAGGTCTTGGTGTCCATCAGTCTTCCTTCTGCTGAGCCGTGCCGGGGCACGGACGGACGCGGTGATCCCCCTGGCCCCGCCGCAGACACCGCTCCCGCCGACCGGTCCGGCGCGCGACCCACGAGGGTGCACGCGCTGGGCGGCACAGTAGACGCGTTGCCGGCTCCCGTCACGGGGTTCGCGGTGGTCGGGTGCGAGGCCTGGCTCAGCGGGCGAGGCGGGGGGCCAGGGCGGCGATGAGTGCGTCGATCTCCCGGGCGCACGCGGCGAAGACGTCGGCCTCGCTGCCGCCGGGGTCGACGACCTCCTCCCAGGCCTCCAGCGCCACCGCCGCCGGCTCGAGCGCAGCCACCTGTTCGGCCAGGGTCGGTGCCGGCGGGATGTGCTCGACCAGCCGCCGCAGGGTCACGGTGCGCCCGGCGGCCGGTCCGTGCGTGCGCCGGACCCACTCGACGTGCTCCGGCGCCAACGCCATCACGAGGGTGGCCGCATCCAGGTCCGGGGGGTGCACCTGGCGGCTGGAGTGGCGGGGGATCGTCAGGCCGATGCCTTCGATCGCGGCTCGGGTCCGGATGCTCATCGGCTGGCCGTCGACGACCAACGTGCCCCCCGTGGCCACCCGCAGGTCCGGCCGACGGGCCGCGAGCGAGGTGGCTGCCATCACCGAGCGCGCCGCGTTGCCGGTGCAGAGGATGAGGACGTCGACCACGGTGGCCGATCCTCGCAGAAGCGGCGCCCGGTGACCCACCGGCATCCGTCGGCCTCGCCAGGGCGACCCGTAGGTTCGTGCGATGGCTGCACGCCAGGCGGAGACGAGGAGGGCGCGGCTGTGGCGAGACCGCCACCGCACGGTCTGGGTCGTGGTGCGACTCGCCGTCGTGTTGTTCGCGTTGGTCGTCGTGCTCTCGGACTGGCCCGCGTCCCAGACGAGCGACCACTGGGTCGCCTACCCGTTCTTCGCCAGCATCGCCTCCGGGCTGCTGCTCCTCGTCGTCACCTACATCGTCGTCGACGAGCTGATCGACCGGCAGAACTCGGCGAAGTGGTCGAGCGTCGCGAACTCCGGCTTCCGGGCGCTGGCCAGCATCGCCGACAACGTCTCCGACGGCCTGGCCGAGCTGGTGGTGGGCGTGGACGACCGATCCACCTCCGGGGTGACGACCAACCTCAGCCCGACCCTGCGGGAGCGAGCCGAGGAGCTGACCGCCTTCGACGGTCCCCCGAACCGCTCGCGCGACCGGCCCGAGCACCGGGACGCGTTCCTCGCTGCCCTGGAGGAGAACCTCCGCAACGCCCGGTGGTGCGACGTCGCACAGCGAGCGACGCACGGCATGCGGCGGCAGCTGCGCGACAACCTGGCCGTGTGGCTGGCGGCGATGCTGACCACGGCCGAGCTGTCCCGCATCGCCAACCGGGTGGCCTTGCTCGACCAGCGGCTGATGAGCCTCCAGGGCCCGATGCTCTGGCTCTCGAAGATCCAGGGGGGCACGGTGGAGGCCGATCCGGAGGGCCGGCCTGCGGAGTACTACCACCCGATCGTGTATTCGATGCTGCAGGGCGCGTTCGTGGAGACGGCGGCACTGAGCGAGTCCCTGAGCCGTGCCGCCAAGACCAAGCCGACCAGCTACGTGCACCGGGCGTGGCGCCTGCGCAACCGACTGGACGAGCGGCACCTCGCCTACCTCACGTCGATCGTCGACGAGGGACCGCCGCCCCGGCTCGACCGCCCGGTCATCGGCGACACCCTCGAAGGCGACTACCTGGACCGGGTGATCGTGCCGCCGCCCCCACCGCCGCGCCACGTGCGGGCGTGGCGGGAGGTCCGCGGCGGGTTCCTCCGGCGCTGAGCCCTCCGCCGGCTCCGCTCGCATGGCTCGGTGTGCGAGCCTGCCGCCATGACCGAGCTGCTGCCCCTGACCGCCGACGAGGTCCTCGCCACCACGCGCGCGGTCCGCAAGCGCCTGGACTTCGACCGCCCGGTGGAGGACGACGTGCTCCGGGAGTGCCTCGAGCTGGCCCTGCAGGCGCCGTCGGGGTCCAACGCCCAGTCTTGGCGCTTCGTCGTCGTGACCGACCCGGACAAGAAGCAGGCGCTCGGCGAGCTGTACCGCCAGGCCTTCGACATCTACGAGCAGCTCGACGGCATCAACGCCGCCACCGTCTACCGCGGCGACGACGCCGACCGCCTCGAGCAGCAGCGGGTGATGGGATCGGCCCGCTACCTCGCCGAGCGCATGGGCGAGGTGCCGGCGATGCTCATCCCGTGCATGCCCGGCCGGGCCGACGGCGCGCCGGCGGTGTCGAGCGCCGCGGCCTACGGCTCGATCCTGCCGGCGGTGTGGAGCTTCATGCTCGCCGGACGGGCACGGGGACTCGGCACGTCGTGGACGACGCTGCACCTCATGTTCGAGCAGCAGGCCGCCGACATCCTCGGGATCCCGTTCGAGGAGTGGACCCAGGTCGCCCTCGTCAGCGTGGGCTACACCAAGGGCACCGACTTCAAGCCGGCGACGCGCGAGCCGTTGGAGACCGCCGTGTCGTGGAACGGCTGGACGTTCGAAGGCTGATCGGGGCCCGGACGCGACGAGACCGCCGACCCCGAGGGGCCGACGGTCTCGATCGACGTACGGGTGCTCTTCTTACAGAGCGCGAACGTTGTGGGCTTCGTCGCCCTTGCGGCCGGGTCCGATGTCGAACTCGACCTGCTGCCCCTCGTCGAGGGACTTGAAGCCGTCGCCGGCGATGTTGGAGAAGTGGACGAACACGTCGTCGCCGTCCTCGCGGGAGATGAAGCCGAAGCCCTTCTCAGCGTTGAAGAACTTCACAGTGCCT
>Ga0208490_100568_pt1 | contig 21301 bp, 11 predicted proteins | sample SubbioAug_CSWold_FD_184818 | JGI IMG/M metagenome (GOLD analysis project Ga0208490, IMG submission 184818) | Serpentinite rock and fluid subsurface biosphere microbial communities from McLaughlin Reserve, California, USA - CR11Aug_CSWold (SPAdes) | ecosystem: Environmental > Terrestrial > Deep...
ATTATCATCTTCATCGCAACTACATCGCGTATAAATCACATAGTCTGCAGAAATCAAAGAGACTCACTGGATAAAACCAAATTACGCTGTAGTGATAATCTAAGATTACTAAAGACAGCAATAGAATAAAAATTAAAATTAATGCCGCCATAATATCTGAGTATGATATCCAGAAATTAGGTGACTCTTCTTCTCTACCAAAGAACACATCTCTCTTTTTTACAAACATAGATTAACCTCCAAATGACTGACCATTTGAAGTGGGAGCCTTAAACTTCTTTAGTTCATCCTGAAAGTTCCTTATGCGCTCAGGTAGTTCCTCCACCACTTCATTCATTTCTGCCACTACTCCTGCCAATAATTTGGTTGCTTCTGCCAGGTTATTGTCAAATTGATAGAAAGTGTTTTGTATGCCCTCATGCATTTGTGTATTAAATTCTTTAGTAGCATTGGTAAGATTATTATTTAAGCTTGTAAAGTTATCTTTAGTGCTACTCCATAAAGTATTTATAGATTCTAATTGTGAATCTAATTTTTTGATAAGTGCTTGTTGTGTATCTGCGATTTTTTCCTCTTTAGCAAAAATCTCAGTCAACCGCTGGTTAGTCTCCTTGCTAATGCTAGATAACTCGGTAGTGATATTTTCTAAAAAGAATACGCTTTGCTCAATTTTCTCATGAAATGCTTCAAAGTCCTTTGCATACTTGTCTACATTCCCCAATATATTAGCAGAGGACTCTAATATTCGACTTTGTACCTCGGCCCCATCTTTGATTACCATTACTAATTCTTCAAGTTCACCTTTGACTTGCTTTTGCCAATTTATCATGTCAGTGATAGTTTCTGTTAAGTGGACAAACTGATCTTGAAAAGTGCTATTGAGTGAATTAATAAACATATCCACCATTTTTTCAATACCCTCAACTTGCCTGTCTGTTGCACTCTGGGCTAGTTGCTCCACAATTTCATTAGTCTTTGCTATTTGAGGGGCCAAAGAATCTTTTATAGCTTCCCTGAAACCATTTACTATCTCTGGAATTAAGCTATCTGTTACAAAGCCTTTAATACTCTCAAGTTGGTCTTTTTGTGTCTTTATTAACTCTTGTATCATTTCATTTTCATAAGCCACTGGCAGCAGCCCCGAAATGTGTTCATTAAATTGATATGCTTTTGATATAATTAATTTTAAGACATTTCGGTCTAGAATCAGCCATATTATTGAGCTAAGAATACCAACAACTGAAGTATAAAATGCTATGTTGATACCACCTAGTAATCCGCCTATACCATGTCTAAGTTGATCTATATTGCTAATATTGATATCACTTAAACCTACAGCTAATCCAATAAACGTTCCTAAAATACCAAAGGATGTAAAAATACCTGGTATCACTTCTGCCAGGCGGCGTTGGCAGTATCTTTCTATTAACTGAGAATAATTGAAATAGGGTGCAGGGTCTGGGAGCCTATCTAAGGATATTCTCGAATATTTTACAGCGTGTTCATATTGAGTCCAACAATTTTTTATGCTGGTCTTAGAATTTTGGAAAGTTTCTTGCAAACGACTGAAGTTTTCCTCGGAGTGTTTATCCAACTTTTTAAGGGTTTTATTATATGTGGAAAGTTCATGATTTAGTTGAAACATAGGCTTAAAGAGTAGGATACCTAATACGAAGAATATAATGATAGACGAGTATATCCACCATGATGTAAATTGTTCTATCCCAATAGTATTGATGGTATTAATAAGTAAGGTTATAAGCTCCAACCAGAAACACCTCTCCTTTAGTAGTGGTAATTTATCTCTTATCATCTTTCTTATTAGAAAACTGAATAGTTGAAACTATCTATTCAGCATAGATTACCTAACCCATATAGCAGGGAGGCGAAATACTATTAGTGAAAATAGCACTAATAGTATTCTTTACACATTAACTGCCTCTCGAATAACCTCTTTCATAATATAAGCCTTGAAAGAATTAATGTCTGTAAAACAGCGGAAACCTGCACTACTAGCCAGTGCCAATGTTTCAGCTTCTTCGTTAAGTATAACTGCTACAGGCTGGCTAAGTCCCTCCTGCAATCCGCTTGGCCAGGCTAAATCAAATACCGCGCGCTGTTCACCCGTATCAGGATCAGTGTAATCAAAGACCACCTGGCCACTAGGCAAGTCTAGTGATTCTACCCACCTATTGAGCTCAATAAGGGCCTCCTCTTGTGCCTCGCTGGCGATACTCGCCTGAACCGTGATAGCACGGGATTCTTGTGCTATCTTTCCTTCACCTTCAAGCCAACGAATTTCTCCATGCAACAGTTCCTCCATCCGCCGATTAGTTTCGGCGGCCAATAATTCACGGCGGGCCACAAGGAAATCACGATAGTTCTTGATCTTCCACAAATCCGCATCAGTTGGAATCCATTGGGATGCTAAAGCTCCTGGATGCTTAGTCTCGATTTCGGGAAAATATTCCTCTGGTAGTCGATCGCTAATCTTTAAGTTAGTATCCTTTGTCAGAAAACAAAAATTTGCCAAGGAATTAACCTCAGGGCGTGTGTATTTAAGTTTGTAGAGTTGTGCCTTAGGGAAGATGTGGTGAACCTCTAGCTTATTAAGTTTCCCCAGTAAGCTACTTTTGAGGGGCAGGCCCGTGCCCCAGTCCTTCGCGTCACCCATACGAGTAAGCAGATAAAGTACCGGGTAAAACCGAGCCCCTAAACTCCATCCGATGAAGTGCCCAGATTCAACTCGTAATCCACCATGCCATAGGCGCAGCTGCTCTAGCAGTTTATCAAGTGCATTGCCATCATCCTCAAGAACAGCAAGATCCTGGTCAATATATGATTCTGTAGATCCCGAAAAACGACCCCACATACCAGCCTGCACGAACCAAAATAGAAGTTTGTCCCTCTCCTTCGCATTAAGCTGTCCACCCCGCTGGTCAAGGTAACGGACCATTACCGGAATAGCAAACCGGCCGAATAATACTTCATTATGATCTAGCCCTAGACGCCCACTAATCAGGTTAAGGCAAAAGTCAATGGCCTTCGTCCCCCTCTTTAGGCCGTCCTTTATTTCATCAGTATTCTTCTCATGGAGAAAGCTAAACTTTGCCTCACCGGTAATCACCGTATTCACTGATCGCAATAACCAGTCTAGATTAAAGTTATACCCACTATCCAACCAGTTTTTGAGAGCCTTCTTCATAATGTCCCGCGCTTCCGGCCAATCGGCGCAGATTTTTGCTAGTGCCAGGTCACCTTTGGAGAGCTTGGTTCCACCACTGTTCACACGATTAAAGATATCTACCACCACGCCGAGGGACTTATCTGCACCAGTAACCTCTTCCACATGGAGGTCGATGTCCATAATACCGAGCAGACGGCTTAACCTTCCTACGTAGTCCCCTATCTTCGGAGCCAATGCTGTTTCTAAGCTCAAACGCCCTACAAATTCACCTAACCCAGCTGTACCCTTCTGCATCAATTCGGTAAAATTAATCCATGCTGGATCATCTTGCATCTTCAACGGTTGGTAAAAGGAAAATGTTTCATTCTCCAGATTGAAATATAGCCCTGTGAATGCCTGTGGGTTTCCATCGAAAAATTTGGGAGGTTTACCGCGTACAACGCCATAGAGAGATGTCATTCTCTGCTGGCCATCCAGTAAAAGTTTCACGATACCTGGTGCAATCTGCCCGTCACCGCGATGCCTCGCTGTCCGAGATTCAGTTACCCATACAAGCAGCCCACCTACCGGATGACGACGATAGAGGGAGTCGAGCAGCCCACGTACCTGGTCACGATTCCAAACATAACCACGTTGAAACTCTGGTAAAGCCATATGTCCACTATCAATGTGATCGAGAATAGTCGATATCTTCAAAGCTAAAACCTCCCTCTACCTAATTCCAATTATTTCTGAACCCGGCCTAACTGGTGAAAAGTCAGTAATTTCGTATTAATGTTTTCTAAAATCAAATTTGGGCTTTTGGATACTTTGTTTATCTGGTACTTCCTGCTTATCTTTTCTGTTAGCGACATTTTTAGTATGATTACCTTTAATGTCCTTGTTGTGTTTTTTCTCTATAATCTCACTTTCTTTGCTTTTTCTAAAGTCAAACATAGGATTCCCAGTAGTTTTGTTTTTGTTTTTAATAGATTCTGCGTTTTCATGCTGGACTTCTGTTTTTTCCTGTTTAACTTCCTGTTTGCCATGGGGTTTGACTATCTTATTTATGCTTTCTTTTTCCTGTGTAATAAGATTTTTTTTATTATTTTCCACACTCACTACTTCTATCGATATTGTATTTTCATTCTCAAGGGCGTCTGTTGTTTTACTTAGATCTTCTTTACTTTCATTTTGAGTATCTTCACCTGTCAACTCTTCATTCCAAGCTTTTCTAATCAATATAGCCCGCTGCTTAATTTCATCAACTAAGAAGGTTTCACTTTTATCCTGCTGCATGATATCCTCTTCTACATCCAACTTATAATTAGGCTTAATGTCATGACGTGCCAGCTCATCAAAAACCAACTGCATTGTCCCTTCAGGATTTTTGTAGAAAGCACTACCTCGAATTCTAATAAACCTCCAGCCCAATCTCTCTAGGATTGCTTGTCTTTTTAAATCATTAGGCAGATCGTCAACAGTATGCCATTTTTCACCGTCACACTCAATAGCTATACGTTTGTCTCCATCTTGCACCACCAAGTCAATTCGATAAGCACCCACTTGCCATTGACTCACTACTTGATATCCTTGATTAATCAATGTTTTCATAACCTGACTCTCAAAATCTGATTCTGTAGTTGTCAAACTTGCCTCAGCTACCGTATTGCTAGGGTTGATCGCATGCTTAATCAATCTCAGTCTGATATCATCATGTTTTAAATCTATTTCAGGATTTAAGGAATGAACAACCCAAATCTGGTCTTTTGCCCGGCTAGCAGCTACATTATAGCGTTTTCTAGTCAAATCATTATTTCCATCCTCTGACAATAGTCTTAGTGGGCCTCCTTGCTCCTTAGGCCCTTGTACTAAACTTAAAAAGATAATATCTCTTTCATCTCCTTGAAATTGAGCTGGAGTTCCACATTGTATTCTTCGCTGCTCGTATTCCTTTGGATCTAAGTAAGTTTGCAATAAGCGATCAATTTCATATGACTGGTCTTGCCCTAGCAAAGATATTACGCCCATTGTTTTTCCTTTATAAGCATTATTTTCTGAACAAGCAATAATTAAAGAAGCTATATGCTCAGACTCAGTAATGTTAACTTTATTATGTTGAATTGCATTCAGAACACGATATTCAATCACTGCTGGCTTTATAAAAATATTAGAGGTGTCTCTCAGTGGACGAATTTTACCATTGTAGGATAACTGATTGCTGAAACTAATGATATCTGGCAAGCAGCGAAAATGCTCCGTCAGCATTAACGGCTTAAACCCAGATGCTTTGGCAATGTCATAAATTGAAGTGCGACCATTATAGAGATGCTTGTTGGGAATACCGGTTAAATGCTGTTCAATCAAAGCATTAACCTCCTCCGTTTTCATCCCAACTGTATCAGGACTAACCTGTTCGTCATCACCAACTATAATCACTTTTTTACCCAGGTAAAGGTCACTCATAGCTAAAATATCTGCTTGACTAGCTTCATCAATAATAATTACATCAAATTTATTCTTAGGGTCAAAACTTTCAGCTACTCTATTTAAAGGCATTATCCACACTGGAATAGCTGATTGGCACTTAGGCATTAATTCACGGGCTTTCTTCAAAAGCATGGGGGCATTTTTACCAGTTGCTTTACCCACCAACCTCATAGTTTGCCTCCAACCTTCTATAGCTTGATTTTGCTCAGTATTATTATTTACTACTATGTTGTACCAAGCCTTTTCGTAAGCTAGCTTGCGAGCATTCCATATCAGCCTTTCATTTATCTTTTGGAGTTCACGTTGGATGGTATTAGGGTCGTAGCTGTCAATTCGCTTTATCTGACTATCAATTTGTAGCCATCTCCATGCTAATTCAATATTATTCGATACTACTTCGCTACCATGAACCCCTTTCCGATGCATTAAGGATTCTGCCCAACCCGGTGCATAGTTGTTAATAAAATTTAGCAGTGCAGTCCTTCTTTCATAAATGGCTACCTTTTCATATAGTTTTTGGAGTTGATTATATGCATGGCTGTAACACTCTAAGTCCTTCTCAATAACGCCCTTTCTTAACTGTTCGTAAAGTGCATCATTGGGTGCAGCTTCTATTAAAACATTATAGTACATATTCCACTGGGACATATTATGCTTTAATCTTAACTTGTTAGCAGTGCCTATTAGTTCAGGAATTATATGAGTTGCCAATATATTGTTCATCGAATCAAATGGTCTTTCATTGTCTAAAGACATGACCTGGTTTAGTTTTTCACTGTTTTTGGCAATTTTTTTTATTTTACTGATTAACGCTAACCAGTTATTATCGTGCCACTTATTTGCCGGCAGGATAATATTTTTCAGTTCGTTTATTTTATGTTCGAAGTCATCTAATAAAATATTAGATGCTTGCATTTGATTGAGTAGTTTATTAATTTTATTCACTACACTTATTCTTTTAATTTGATAAGCTAGAACCGTTTTAACAGTCTGGTAGTCTGCTCTAACATCTAGGCACTTGTTATTTATTGTAATATCATCTCTCAACTTTTTCCACTTTGGTTTTGTTAGACCATTTAGAAAAGTTACGGGTTTTTCCTTACCCGAATCTATAATTTCTAATAGCACAGATATTATTTCTTCTGTGGCTAACTCATCAGGAATTACTATCTCATTTTCAAACATTAAGCGGCAATATTGTTCATATTCATGCATCAGAGAGTCACATTCAGCAAATACATCAATCCAAAATTGATAATATATCATATCTTTGAGGCACGTAGTAATAATTGCTTTTTTTAAAGGATGTATCTCTTCTATTTCTACTTTTAGTTCATATGCTGCCTCAATGATACTATTAATATCAGCTAAGTCGATGCGCTCCAGATCAAAATAATTTTCCTTCCAGTCAGCAAGTACAACCGTCAGCTGCTCCCAATCCTGTAATCTTTCTTTAAAATTATCTAAGGGCCATAATAGTCCTCGCTCAGGAAGTCCTTTGCTTAATAAATCCTCTTCATCCGCATTTAATAAAGCATTACTGTGATATAACTCAACCAACTCAGCCTGGAGTAAGGGTAAACCAATAGTATCATCTAAAGTAGGTCCTGGAATAAAATCCAAAGTCCCTTCCCCTTTTTTAATAAGCTTAGCAGCCTCTATAGGTGTAATTGTCTGATTAGAGTAAACCAAGTCTTTATATTCTAATGACCTAATCTGTAAAAACTCTTCTTGTTTGACCTTAAAGTGGGAGATTAATTCTTTACGTTCTAATTCTAATTTTTTTATCTTCTGCTTTGATTCATTTAGGTCCAATGAAGTATTTTTCTGGGCAATTTCAAATAGAGCACTATCCATTTCTTTTCTCTGGGAACTGGCACTTAATAAACTTAAGCATAAGCTTTGAAGATCTTGATAAACCTTGTCTTTTAAAACTGTCAAGGCTTTTTCAGTATGGCTAGTAATCAAAACACTCATGCCCTCGCTTAATAAATGTCCGATAAGATTAGCAATAGTGTGGGTCTTACCTGTACCAGGCGGGCCTTGTACCAGAACTGCCCCGTATTTATTCAGAAATTTAATTATTTTTAGTTGTTCGTTATTTGCTGGTAGAGTTAATAAGATATCCTGATCCATGCCACTTTGGTTCCAGTTCTCTTCAATAATTACATCCTCAGATTGGTTAGAATAATCTCCAAACATAGGACCAAAAAATCTTGGAGTATACCTTCCCTCTGTTTCATCGATATCCTTTATTATTTGGGTAATGAGATTGGAAAACCCTAAGGTTCTTTTACGCAAAAATAATATGGGGTCTATTGTTATTATTGGATCTCTGCTAATACTCTCACTGACATCCACTAATTTTCCCTGGCTAGCTACTACAGTGATTAACCGCTGATAAAACCCTTTGGTATTTTCTATATCTCCAATATGGTATTGCTTTTCCTCTGCCTCCAGTAGTACCTCAGATAACATAGCCTGATTTATAGAGCTAACTACTCTAAGCATAGAAGTATATATCTCTGGCTTAGCTTCATTACATTTAACCAAAAATGCAGGTTTATCAGAGTTCAATTCTAAGCTTACTTTTCTTAAATATACTGGGTGATCAATTTTTCTTTCCGGTGCTTGCCATTTAATATGACCATCACCTAAAATCAATTCTACACTTTCGGCTTCTTTCTTGATATCTGAGTATAGTCTGAATAGGTTGTTGTATAGGTCTAGCCCCTGTTTTTTTGGCAATTGTGCGCTGCGCCATACTTCTCGTCTCTTAAGCCACGCTTCAAATAATTTTATCCGTTCAGGGTTATCAGTAAACAACTCTTCTCTTTGGTTAATAGTGCCCTCTTCTAGTTGCACTTCCACAACCATCATTTCTTTATATAACACAGCTTCTGTTTCAACAGCATACCATTTAGCATTTAGCCAATCAAGAATAACTGGGTCTGGCTGAGGACAAGGATCTAATACTGGTCTTCCCACCTCCAGTATCAATTCTTCCTCCGGCTGATACCCATGAAAAATAGACCATACCTCTTTGATGGTAGGTAGGCCAGTAAGCTTTAAGCTCCATTTCTGTTTATCTATTTCAGTAATAACTGGGTTTTTAAGTTCATTGTATTCTTTTAAGAAGTTGAAAATATTCCTCATATTGGCCATAGCCCAGACCTCTTTCTATAATTCTATGACATTTAAAACTTCCTTTAAATTTAGGATTTCTTCACTGGTCATGGTTGTACCTTTACCAATTTTACCTTGCTCATGGTTCCAGTCTCTGATATCATATTTAGGCTCTCGGCTATTCCAGCTTACCTTATTTAACTCTTTTGTCCATCCGGATTTTTCAGAGAGCACTGCTATTCTCTCTGTAACCTCATATTTAATCTCCGCCACTTCCACTACCCCCTAATTGTTTTCTATTATCAAATCAAAGCTTATCATCAGATTCAACTTCAGTACCCTTTGCATTTAGGATCTACTTCCGCTGTTTTTTTGTTATGCTAACCCTCTTGCACTAATTAACCCATGGTAATATTCTGCAAAATTTTGGTATTCCCTTTGTTGTAATTTGTCATCTGCTGTCGAAAAATATTAAAAATGAGTATCAAGTCTGTCTAACATAACCTATCTCCCGCTGCCTACGATTCCTCATTCAACTTTGCTATTCCGCAGTAACTACAACTTTGCCGCCAAAATTGTTTAGCGTAAATAAATCAGAACGATGTAGCATTTCATGAGAGACACTATATTTAAAAGGAAACATCTGTGGTATTTCTGACAGCTCTGATACTTCATAATAAGCTTTATTTTTCATTGCAATAATTGTCAGCACAATTAAGCTCTTTTCTGCTTCGTCCTGAATGTTGTAACTCTTGATCTTATACTCTCCCTGCTTTATATTTTCAACGCTTCCTATATACTTTAAAGTTTGGAGTATTTTATCAACCGAATGAAGCAAAGTAGTTCTTTCACCCCAAAGATCAAAGAGCTTTTGTTTAAGCCAACTCGTAGTAAATGTCCCTTGAATATCTGCCATTTTTCCTATTAGACTACAGGTATCGGAAAAAACAGAATATGCCAGTAGAATCATACACCAATGAATCATCAGCTTATTTACATTTTCCTTATGATACAAATCTAATGCTAAGCTTTTAACTTCCTGGAAATCTTCAGGTGTCTTTACCCATACAGCCATCAGGATATCTCTAGTCTTACGTAAGTTTGTAGGACTGCTAATTTCAAATGACAAATACTCCTTTAAGTCATTTTTAATCTCTGCTTGATTTTTGCCTTCTATAATTAGTTCAACAGTCTTGTTGAGCCACTCTAATTTTATTGGTCTTGATAGACCTACCATTTTAGCCATCATGCACCGCCTTTACTTTTATGAATGGAACTATAACCTCGTCAATCGATATTCCACCATGTGTCATAACCATTGAGTTTTTAGTATCAAATGATGTTCCTGTATTACATATTAAATATTCGTACTGCTTGTCCAAATAATAACCAGGATACTCTATTAAATTATATTTTTCTATCAACTCTTTACTGTTTGCAAAATCCTTTAATATAATCATCCTTTTAGATTTGGTTTCTACTTCTACTCCTGTACCTTTAACAAGGCCTAAGCCTTTGCAGAGTGTATTCCCATGATCCGATGTCAAATAAACATGGAATCCCTTTTTATATAGCCAGTTAATAAGGTTTTGTATTTTACCTGACTTTGCATGGTAATTGATATCATTAAACATGCCAATTCTGCCTTGCAATTGACCATGTACCAAATCATCTATATCATTCAAAATAATACTTAAGCATTTGACATTAGGTCCTATCTCAGGGTCATAACCCCTTGCATAGTATATCTGATTATCTAAATAGCCAAGAGCTTTTGCCTGTACCTTAAACTCTTTTTCTTCTCGACTTAAATTAAACGGCTTATCCAACTCAACAGGAAATTTACCCGACAATAAACTTTGTCTTGAGATTGCAGTAGTAGTTGGAATTAAAGCATAAATATAACTTTCTTGGTATTCAATTCCATCAAATTCTGATGATATAATATTAAAATCAAATACCGACATACCATCAAGAACTATCAATGCTACTTTTTCATTATTCTTAGCAATAAAATCCATAACACGACTAACGACCACAGGTGATTCTTTGTTAATAACACTTGAAATAGTTTTAAATTCCTCTAAAATAAAATTTTTAAACTTCTCATCAATAAAAGAAAAGTCTATGGTATTACCACTTTTGGCAGCTAAATATTCTGCCTTACCTTTCTTAGAAGCAATAGAGGTCCAAGTATTATAATTAACGTCACTTTCAGATATTAATGCTAAAAGTTCTTCTTTCAATTCCTGCAGGTAAATATCTACGTTCTCTTTTGCATAGGCCTTATCAGTAGCATAAGAACTGGTATTCTCAATGAATGTTAGGTTTTCATAAGCGGAATATAATAAAGGGAGCTCTATATTTTTTTCTCTAATCAAATCGTCTCTATTTAACTTAGGAAAAAGTTTATCCCAACTAATAGTAACACAATAGAATCGTTGTAAAATATCATAAGGTACATATTGTTCCTGACTAATAATAACAGCAAATTTGTCTCTACTATTTTTTATTCTACTTTCATAGATATATCTAAACTCTGTTGCATTATCATATGCAATAATATGAAAACCCTGCTTAAGCAATAGGCTAGTATAGCTATACCTGCCTTCAATAACGTCAAAATCAAATATCAGAACTCTATCTTCATAATTTGCCACTAAGGTTTTTAATATATATTCCTTAAACATTTTCATCCCTCCAAATAAGCCAAAAATATTGGCTTAAACTCCGGGCATACTATCTTTCCTGCTCTATACTGGGCTTCAACCATAGCTTTTTCCTTTGCGAGATTTCTAAGCTTATGTGCTCTAATATTTTCTATTCCTATATGGGTTGCAGCTTCAATTCTCAACTCTATCGCAAATAAATATTTTCGATAAGTTTCCTCATTTTTCTTTTCGAGGTCTGCTTTCATCTCCAGAAATGTTTCATAAGCAAATTCACGTGCAAATTCATAAATGCGATTAAAAGTGTTTTCATCTACTATACTCATTTTATCTGCTATTATCTTTGATGTGGTGTTTATCAATTCATCCCATATTTTTTTACCAGCAAGAGGCCTTAGTATAAAATTATCATTGATAAATATTGGGACAATTTGCTTCGCCTGGGGCTTATCAGCCAAGGATATCTCCCATAAAGCAAAGTATCCTTTTTCGTTTGGAAAGTCTTGAATGTCAATTACTAACGAACCCTCAACTCTATTAAATACTATATCTTGTTTTAAGTGTTTAATTATTTGGCTGTCATTAATACTTAAATTGTCTAACGGGAGATAAGGGTTGCCTTTGTGATTTTCGTAATATGTTACCATTTGACGCAGAGCTGCTTCTATATCATAGTTTGAGCCAGTACCGATTAATGCAGTTAAATCCTTATCCTCATGGATAATATCCTTAAATTTATTTGCATTTTTAACCTGGGTTTTTAAGTCTTCTTCAACAGGTTTTAAATGGTACTCTATGTCTTTAGGATTTCTAATAGATTTCATATAGGCATCTGTGAAGTTTAGCTCCGAGAACTCACTATCCAGTACATCAGAATATTTATTTATGCCAATTTCCTTTAAAATCAATGATAGTTTTTGCTCTAATACATCCATAACCCGCTTCTCAACGGTTTCAGTCAGAATATAGTTATATATAAAAACGTCTCGTTGCTGACCAATGCGATCAACACGTCCGATTCTCTGTTCTATTTTCATTGGATTCCAAGGCAAATCAAAATTAATAACTACATTGGAAAATTGAAGGTTTAAACCCTCTCCCCCAGCATCAGTTGATATAAGTATGTTTGTTTTTATTTTAAACTCTTCAATAACTATATTTCTTTCATCTATGCTCATGGAACCATTTAATATAGATGTTGTATATCCACGTTGTTTCAACAAATTGCTAAGATAATCTTGGGTTGCTACAAACTCTGTAAAAACAATAACTTTCCGTTCTTTGTCTTCAGAAAATAGATTATCTATAATATCTATGAATGGCTCAATTTTAGCATCCAAGTATTGAAATTCTGCCTGCTTAGCAACTAAAATGATCTCTGATAATTCTTTCATTTCTTCTTTGATATCAAGAGAAATCGCTTTAATAGCCTCTTCTATATTTTCTTCAAACTCCATTTCTGCAAATTCTTCTTCAGTCAGATTATTGATTTTAAAATCTTGTTCTTCTAACACCTTTATTCGTTTTTCTAAGCTTTGGCGAATAGCACTGGTACTACTTGTGACAAGCCTCTGCATCATGATTAGCAAGAAAACAAGCCACATATTTTTGCCTCTAGAACGCATGGCTTTGTTGTATCCTTTGGCAACATAGTTAGAAGTGATCTTATACAACTCTCTCTGCCTAGTATGCCGCTCATCCCATGTCACCTCAATAATTTTAGTTATTCTATTTTTAAAAAGCTTGTTGCCATTATTATCAATTGCTTCACGTTTTTCTGTTCTTATAACATATGGGGCAACTTGCTCTTTTACAATTGCTTTGAAGTTAGGAAATGCTTTTTCATCTACTAGACGAATAAGTCTTAAAAAAGGCTCAGTTTTTCCATTATGGGGTGTAGCAGTTAGTAATAGTAGATAAGGACTTGCTGATGCAAGTAAAGTACCTAATTTGTGTCTTGCTACCTCGCCAGAACTTCCTGCAACACGATGGGCCTCATCAATAACAACTAAGTCCCATCCACTATTGATAATGGAGTAAATGCGCTCTTCATTATAGTTCTTGATTTTTTCTTCACTCCATCCGGCTCGCCGTTCTAATGGCTTAATGGAGTCCAAGGGAGAAATAACTTGGTCAAATTGTCCATATACATCTTCACTATCTGTAATCTTTCGAATTGTATCGTAATCTTCCGGGAGTATTACATGAAACTTCTCGCCAAACTTTTCAGCCATCTCTAAGTTCCATTGGGTTACCAGTCCCTTAGGACAAACAACAAGCACACGCTTTATTAGACCTCTGGTTTTAAGCTCTTTAATAATAAGACCAGCTTCAATGGTTTTTCCAAGACCTACTTCATCGGCTAAAATGTATCTTATGTTATTGCTGAAAACAGCACGGTTTAGTACATGGACTTGGTGGGGCAGGGGTATAATACCACTTGAAAGGTTGGTAAGTATTCCCGTGGCAATTTCATTTTTAATTTTTGTAAGTATCGTTATATAGCGCAGATAATTTACATTTAAACTCTGTCCGTTTACAGATGACCCAATCTGCTCTGCCGAAATCTTATAGACAGTATCTTCTGAAGGATTGTAAACCTTATATGAAACAAAGCCCCAAACCTCGAATCTATCTAAAATTTGTACTTTTTCATTTTTTATCGAATCAAAAACTAAATCACCGATATTATACATTTATAGATCCCCTTTTCCCCTACTCACCAATATATTTATAAATTGAATCATTTTCGTGATGTCACGAAAATGATTCAATTCCTTTATTTTACTTGTTTTGTGTGTGTCTAGATTCGGCTTAAACTTATATCATAGTACATAAGTAGCTTGTCATCTTCTTGGATAACCTTTTCTGGTAGGCGTTCCGCTGTCTTAACAACAAGAGCATAATTTTTTTCTTTCCACAGTTTTGCAAAGCCAGCACGTATTGCTTCAGTTCTAAATAGTTTTAACTTACCAGTGCTATTTAAATATTCCTCAAACTCCTTTATGAGCCTTTTCTCCCGGAGCTTCATTACATCTGCAGCCTTGTTAACATCAGGGATGTACCATTTCCCTTGTTCATCTTGTAGGAAATTATCTTCAAGCAAAATTGCAAGCTCAGGCAGTTTCTCATGCTTTTCTATGGAACGAACCTCTTTCATGAATTTTGGTTGAATTCCTGCATAAGTCTGTGGTGTGTTTAACTGCTGATATAACCATGCTATTGCTGATCTTTCATCTGATACAAATAATACCATTTGAACTGATTCAACATCTGTTGTAATTCTAGCGGTAGCATATTCATTAACCTGATCATTTAAAAAATGCATCCCATCTCGCTTTAAAAACTTATCATCAAGTCCTTTATAAAAATCAGAGGCATCAAGTGGAATAGAAATTCCATTCATAATATGGTAAGCTACCATACGATCAAATAGCAAGAATGGTTGTCGTTCTGTATTCAACTCAATTGTTCCGTTATTAATTACCACAACAGGTAGTTTTTCAAGATGTTGACGCACAAAATCCCAAACAGTTTGCTCGCTCCCAGCATGGGATAAAAATTCCTTCATAAAACTTTCTTTTGGTTTATAAGCTGAGATGACCAAATCCTGTTTAACAGCATACCCATAAGATAATTGATTTGTTGTTCCTTTTTGCTTATCAAGAGTTCTTACATCCGCAATTACAAACCCTGCAACATTTATTGACTCTTGTATGGAATTCCATACACTATTTTGGGAATTATGAAACACAATAGTAATCCATCTTCCTGGCTTTAATATTTTGAAATTCTCTCTGAATGCTCTAACCATTAAATCTTGGTAATCGTAAATATCTTTTTTTTGTGTTTTATTAACAACTGCCTCATATCTATTATTTGTAAATACTTTATTCCATGATTCTGATGAAAAATTCAGTTCTGAGTACATAATATTACTACCAAATGGTGGATCTGTAAAAATATAGTCAATTGTATTAATAGGTATATTTATTAAATCTGTAGCTGATTGTGTTGAAACATAAGCATTATTATTAATGTTTCCAATTTTTTTTATTGCTTCTAACTTATCTCTTATAAGATTTAAAATATTAATCTCAGCTTGAAAAAAAGGAACATAAAGCGTTCCTGCTAATGGTCCTACGTGTCGATTATGATTTGGCATATATCTGTTCATCTTATGTGATCTTGAATAAATTGAAGAGAATAGAAATTTTGCAAAATGTCTAAATCGAGTATCTTTTAATCTATCAAGATTATAATATAATTTAGATAGTATAATTAAACTTCTTTCTGTATATATTTTATATACCTTGTCCATATTAATCCTTCTAGGCTCACCGGTTTTATCACCTTCAGGAAAATAATCTTTCGGAAACCAGTGATCGTTGTTCATTCGCACTATTTTTTCCATGTTTTCTAAGTCACTATTATCTGGTTTTTTCTTGAATTGACGTTTTCCAACTGTATACTTTATTAATACAGGTACTTGCTTAACTTTTTTATCATTATTATTTTCAATATCATTAAAATAAAGTTGATATGATTTATCAATCAACCTTGAATTTAATTCAATATTACAATGTGGACATTTAATTACTTTTTTCTCTTTAAACTCTTTTTCATCAACCGCCACATCCCAATAAACAAACTCAGAAGAGCAATTTTTACATATACAAATATCAGACCATACAGTATAATTTATATTCCCAGTTACAATATTAGAATTACTATGTAATATATATTTTCCATTAACCATATGATTTGTTTTATACATCCAATTACATTCACTTTCCACCTTTTCTATAACTGTCAAAACTGTTGCTTCAAAATCACTCATTGATAGTTTACTTGTGTAGTTATAAGCTATAAATGTTGCTGCAGGAGAAATATCACTAATAATAGCATTTCGCTTACCCCATTTTACTTTTTCGTCCTCTTTAAACAGGCTATCCTGTAATATTGTAGTATTTTTTTCACATGATAATGCTGCAACACCTGTCATACCTGTCCCGCAAAAACCATCAAATATAATGTCACCAGGTTCAGTATAGTGCAAAATGTAACGCATAATTGCCTTATGAGGAACTTTTGTATGATAACCATGAGCCATATATATCGGATCGTTTTTACCTTCACTCACATCAGCTGCAAATGGCTCTCTATGATAATCATCAGTCGCTTCATCATAGGGCTTTCCATGTTGTTTAATAAAATCTTCTATAAAAGGATTTGGACACGCAGTATAATTGGGGGGATTTGAAAGAGCTATAATATCCTCATCCTTGGCAATTGGAAACCCTTCTATATGCCTTACCTTATCTAAATCTTGCTTGGTAAGCTTCATCCTGTCACGCTCCTAACGTTTTACTACGATTCGTAGCTTTTCTTTGTCTTTTCCTTTGGTATAAACTGAAATTATATCCATGAGCTTATTTTTAAATGTATCTACATCACAAGGTCCGATCTCATCAATTTTGTGTATCAGTTCATCAGTGTTTATGACCACTGGCTCAAATCCCTGTAAAAGAGCATTAATGCTATTAATAAAGAAATTATCTATTGTGTTTGGTAGCTCTTTATTTTTTAGGAAATTCTCTATAACTCTTTGTTGTTCCGGATTTAAGTACTCCTTTTGAACCAACACTAATGGATCAGATATAGTATTTAGTAGGGTGTTTGTCCATTCAATAAGCAGGGCATCTATTCTATCTTCAATGCTATCAAGTTGACCTGCTACAGAAACACCGCTTTCTGCCATCATGAAACCGCACTTGGTACAAATGTGGGAAGATTTAAGCATAGCAGGAGTAAGTTCATAACATACCTTCAAATTAGCCAGCATTGTCTCTATTTCCGTAAGCTTTGCTGTTGATAAAATATCTATTGTCTTTAATCTCTTTAGGTTGGATAACTTTGAGGAACTGATAAGCTCGCCTTTACGCTGCCCATCTTTTACACTCAGACGTTTCTTTTGGTGCTCGGCAAAGTAAATATCAATATAGGCTTCTTTTACAATTGATAGTTCGTGACTAACCTTAACAGCTGCATTCTCTCCGTTTTTTTCATCATTAATATTGTCACGAATTTCTCTAAATTTTGCTTTTGCTATCTCAATCTTAGATTTAAAATCGGCTCCAAGCTCCATGAGTTCTAAGTTTATTACATAACCAACATTAGCCAGGCATTCATTCTTAAATTTTTCGTATTCGGTAACTATTTCTACTACTTCAATATCTTTGCCTAACTGTTCAATCTGTTCCATAGACAAACTAAAGTTATTAAGCTTTGCAACTGTATTGTATTTATTCCCAAAATTACTAAATTCGTCGATAACTTTTCTAACTGCCAGTTTATAGCCATTCATAATATGCTCTGCGATTAAAGGTTCCCCCAAAAGCTCAAATTCACCATTTAGTTTAGAAGATGCTTGAACTGCTTTGGAAACTGAATCCGAAGTCTTTTTAATTAGCTCTTCCAGACCTTTTTCTCTTTCATTAGGATTATTAATTAATCCCTTAGGGATATCTAAAATTTCAAATAACTTGATTAGTTCACTTAGGGCCATGTCTTTTGGCTTGGATATATATTTAAACTCATATAAATCCATTGCACTGGTTTTAGGCAAAATTTCAAGATTTGATGCCGTTAATGTGGTGCCACTTTTTAGGGCAATAATGGCATTGCCTGAATGCACCAATGCTAGAAATACAATTGGCAATAAAGCATAGCTTATTGCAAACTCTTTATCTAAATACTCATCAAATTTTTCCTCGTAAATATCGTTAAAGTTAATAACACCTTTTGGCGGTAACTTTAAAAGTTTGTTAATGAAATAGGTAGCATATTTAGATTTGCTGACGTTAATTTTATCTCCATCAAGCAAGTTAAAGCTCTCCAGCAAAGCTTTTGATTGCTGATTTATTCTTCCTGCAAAATGATCAATACCTGCTCTGATGGTATCTGCCTGATTCTTAATTGTAATTTTAGTTTTAAAGACAGGCAAATTTGAATATTTTGAGCTAAAATAACTATCTAAACAAATAGAGGCTGCTACATCAGTAGTTTCCTTAAAAGCAAAATCCTTATTATACTTTCCTTGCAAAACTTCAATCAGTTGCTTTTTAACACCTTTATATATGACTTCAAAGCAAGTATTCTTATTCTCACTCAAATAACGAGTTAGCTTCTTTTTATAAGTAATGGCCTTGTTTTGATAGGTTTCTTTATTTTTTTCCTCAGCAAGATCTTTCATGGAAAGAGCTGCTGCATAGAGCTTTAACTCGTTTTTGAAATCCTCATTTTGTTTGAAGGCAAAGAAAACCTCATCGTCCTTTTTATCATCAGTATAAGACTCATTACCATATGGTGGGAGAATATACAGGTAGTAATCCTCTGGTGGTTGAGCCGTTGAACGATTTTCTGGGATACCCATAAATAAATAACCCCGTCTAAAGATATTATGACTATCCCAATTGAGGGTGTGTTCATATATTTTAAAGTTTGTTACATATTCAGATTGATCCCACTCTAAACAATAGTACACTACATCAAAGAAATAGCGATTTAAACTACTGTCATCTAAGATAGAAGCCTTTTGAGTTATCTTTTCATCAAAGTCGATAACTTTTTTAAGATCTAAATAGTACTGCCCATTCTCTTCATTGTATTCAATAAACTGACCAGCAACTGTAGTCATTGTATCCTTAAGAACTTGCTGTATGACAGACTGCAGGAATTCAGAATCTAATTCAGGCATTTCATTTAAATATAAGCATAGCTCGTCTCGCAAATTCTCAGAGGTTAAACCTGATGTTATGCTTATATCACCAGTGGTAAGTCTATGTACACTAAGAGCATAAATGATTTGAATCGCCAGTGACTTATATACTTTTTTCGGGAATGATCGGTTAATAATATCCTCAAGCTGTCCACTTTTCTCAATAACTTCCTTTAAATTTACATCTGTTCTATAACTATAATTCTCTTTAATAAATGTCCAATAGCTATCAAAGGAAATAATGCCAGGAGCCTCGTCTGTCACAGCATCTTCTAAAATATTTCTAATGATTTCTGAGATATTCTTAAGGATATGTCTGTTCTCTATTATGTAAATTTTGTTAAAAACATCAATATATGCTGGATGTATCGGGAATAGCTGTACATACTCTTCTAATTGTTCAGACATGTTAGTATAAAGACTGCAAAACTTCTGTAAATGCTCTCTAATTTTCGCCTTCTGCTCTGCTGTCTTTTTTAGAATTCTTTCCGACACAACATAAGCTATATCTTCCTTGCGAATAATTACCTGCTCATATCTATCCTTAACTCTATTCAATGTCATTGAAACAAAAGAAAAACTCGGGTTGTCAAAGAGCTTTTCCTGCATACCGAAAATAATCCTTAAGCGAGAGCGCTTAACCATTTCTCCAAGTTCACGCATAAAGCCAAGGTCAAGCTTAATTTCTTGCTCTTTCCGACCTCCAAGATAATCAAGGAACTCATCTACTACAATAAGGTATCCTTTGTCAGGATACTTGGATGAGAAAATCTCCAGCATGTTTTCAAGAACATCTTTATTGTTGATAATCTCTCCTTCCTTTGGAAAAGAAAAAGACAGTCCTCGCTTTGCTAAATCTTGCTCTATTTTGTTCAAGATGATGTTACGCAAAGACATTGTAGTGGAGCCGATCTCAATTCTAAGTACTTCAAACTTTCCTGAGATGCGTTCCATATCTCGGGCAAAGTTATTATTTTGTAAATATTGGAGGTTATCACAATCAAGAGCAACTGCTGATATAACTGACATGAGATGTGATTTACCAGTGCCATAGTTACCAACTAAAAGTACACCTTTATTATCCACTACCTCATCAAGCTGCAATTCATTAATAATGCCACGTTCTAGTTTTTCTGCCATTTCATCTGACATAACATAGCTTTTCGTGAGGCTAATAGCTTTTGCTTTGTCGTCTGCTTCATTGATTTGAATAATGCTATCAATGGGATTAAAATTTATTAGCTCAGAGTATTTCATTTAACCCTACCTCCCTTCAAATTATACAGTTTACATCGTAGTCTTTAATTTTATAGACTTTATAATCTTGATATCCTGGCTCAGCAAATTTTAGCTTATCTTCTTCACATTTTCCAGGCCACAAGACTGTAATTTTCTTTTTTCTGTTTAACAAAACAAAAAGCTTTAAGACGTCAATTTGATGCTCTGGATCAAACAATATTTCAAAATCAGTTATTAATAAAGGACCTTCCGTACTATGTATGATGTTATTAATTTCATCCGTCACATGTAAATACCGTTTATCTTGGTCATAAGAAAGTAACCGTTTAGATAGTTCTTCATTAAGACTTAAAATTGTATATCCTTTCGTATATTTTGATATTTTGGCTTTGCCCACACAAAATACAATGGGAAACATAAGATTATTCATTTTATCTGGATTTATCGAAGAAATCTTATAAATAGACCCCATACACGTACTCCTTTTAAATAATCTTTAAGCTTATTTAAAGAGTAATTACTTATCTTTCAGCAGAGCCACCACTCTTTACCCATTCATCGACTTCGCTAATTTTGAATTTCCATAGCCGACCAATTTTATGCGCAGGCATAAGTTTATTGGTAATCCATCTATAAACTGTATCCTTACTAACTCCTAAATGTTTAGCAATTTCATCAAGGGATGACCATTTCTCTGTAGATGAATCTGGCATTGCTTAAGCCTCCTTCACATTAAATAGTCTCTCGGAATTCTCCGAGCTCGATGGGATAAGGCTTTGCCTACCCCATCTAAATTGTTTTCCTCCTGCTTTTTGCAGGGGGATTTTTGTG
>Ga0208490_100569_pt1 | contig 21260 bp, 16 predicted proteins | sample SubbioAug_CSWold_FD_184818 | JGI IMG/M metagenome (GOLD analysis project Ga0208490, IMG submission 184818) | Serpentinite rock and fluid subsurface biosphere microbial communities from McLaughlin Reserve, California, USA - CR11Aug_CSWold (SPAdes) | ecosystem: Environmental > Terrestrial > Deep...
CCGCCCACCACACCGTCATGTCGACCCAGATCGGCGTCGACGTGCTGCGCGACTTCGCTGCGATGAGCGGCGTCGAACTGCTGGTGATCGACCACGACACGACGCTGCCCGCCTTCGAGCAGCAGCTGCGGTCGAACGCGGCGTACTACCGACTGGCGCAGGGGTTGTAAATATACCGCCCCGAGCATCCACAAGCTTCCCGGGTTTCCCCGGGATCCGTCCGAGCCTCTCAGCGATGAGAGACGCGGTCGACTGCACCACCCCCGTTCCCACTCGAAAGGACACACAGTGAAGAAGAGGACTCTTCTCTCGATCGTGGCCGCCGGCGCGATGACCCTCGGTCTCGGCGCCTGCGCCGCGGACGCTGGCGGCGACGGCGAGGGCGGCCTCATCGGCGTTGCGATGCCGACCCGCTCGTCGGAGCGCTGGATCGCCGACGGAAACGCCGTTCAGGCCGAGCTGGAGGCCGCGGGCTACCGCGTCGACCTGCAGTACGCCGAAGACGACATCCCCACCCAGGTCAACCAGATTGAGAACATGATCACCCAGGGCGCCGAGGCCCTGATCATCGCCTCGATCGACGGCACGACCCTCACTCAGGTTCTGCAGGACGCGGCCGACGCGGGAATCCCCGTCATCGCGTACGACCGACTGATCCGCGACAGCGAGAACGTCGACTACTACGCCACGTTCGACAACTTCCTCGTCGGCCAGCAGCAGGCCTGGACCCTTCTGCACGGCCTGGGGCTCACCGACCTCGAGGGCAACCCCGTCGACGGCGCCCCCGAGGGTCCGTTCAACATCGAGCTGTTCGCCGGCTCGCTCGACGACAACAACGCGTTCTTCTTCTGGGATGGCGCGATGGATGTCCTCCAGCCGCTGATCGACGACGGCACGCTCGTCGTTCGCTCGGGCCAGACGAGTATCGAGCAGGCCGCCACGCTGCGCTGGGACGGCCAGGTCGCCCAGAGCCGCATGGAGAACCTCCTGACGGCGAACTACTCGGACGGCACCACGGTTGACGCCGTGCTCTCGCCGTACGACGGCCTGAGCCGCGGCATCATCTCGGCCCTGACCGACGCTGGCTACACCGTGGGCAGCGACTTCCCGATCATCTCGGGTCAGGACGCGGAGCTCGACTCGGTGCGCGCCATCCTCGCGGGTGAGCAGCACGCGACGATCTTCAAGGACACCCGTGAGCTGGCGAAGGTTGCCGCGGGCATGGCGCAGGCCCTGCTCGAGGGCGGCGAGCCGCAGATCAACGACACCGAGACGTACGACAACGGCGTGAAGATCGTGCCGTCGTTCCTGCTCGCCCCGGTGCCCGTGATCGCCGACAACGTGCAGTCGGCTCTGATCGACACCGGCTACTGGACGGCGGAGGACGTCGGCCTGTAACAGGTCGACACCTCTGACCGATTCGGTCGCCACATCGGCCGGTGGTGGGGTTATGCTCCCCACCACCGGCCACCCCCAGAACAACGACGTACGAAAGGGATCGGGTACTGACGTGACCCAGAACATCCTCGAGATGCGCGGCATCACGAAGACCTTCCCGGGTGTGAAGGCCCTGTCTGACGTGACCCTGCAGGTGCAGCGCGGCGAAGTCCACGCGATCTGCGGCGAGAACGGCGCGGGCAAGTCCACCCTCATGAAGGTGCTCTCGGGCGTGTACCCGCACGGCACCTACGACGGTGAGATCGTCTTCGAAAATGAGACGGTCGAGTTCTCCGACATCCGCGACAGCGAGTCGAAGGGCATCGTCATCATTCACCAGGAGCTGGCCCTCAGCCAGTACTTGTCGATCGCCGAGAACATCTTCCTCGGCAACGAGGTCAAGGGACCCTTCGGCCTCATCGACTGGAACAAGACGAACTTCGAGGCCGCGAAGCTTCTCGCCCGCGTGGGCTTGAGCGAAAAGCCGACCACGAAGGTCATGGACATCGGTGTCGGCAAGCAGCAACTGGTCGAGATCGCGAAGGCGCTGTCGAAGGAAGTGAAGCTTCTCATCCTCGACGAGCCGACCGCCGCGCTCAACGACGCCGACTCCGACCACCTGCTCGACCTGATCCTGCACCTGAAGCAACAGGGCATCACGTCGATCATCATCAGCCACAAGCTCAACGAGATTCGCAAGATCGCCGACAACGTCACCGTCATCCGCGACGGCAAGACGATCGAGACGATCACCCGCACCGAGGTCAGCGAAGACCGCATCATTAAGGGGATGGTCGGCCGCGACCTCGAGCACCGGTACCCCGACCACACGTCGCACATCGGTGAGGAGGTCCTGCGCGTCGAGAACTGGACGGCACACCACCCGCAGGACAACCAGCGCGTCATCGTCGACAACGTGTCGATCACCGCCAATGCGGGCGAGATCGTCGGCATCGCGGGCCTCATGGGCGCCGGTCGCACCGAGTTCGCGATGAGCCTGTTCGGGCGCGCGTACGGCTCGCGCATCTCCGGCACGGTCTACAAGCGCGGTAAAGAGATCAAGGTGCGCTCTGTCGCCGAGGCGATCCAGAACGGGCTCGCCTACGCGACAGAGGACCGCAAGACGTACGGCCTCAACCTCATCGAAGACGTGAAGCGCAACATCTCCGTCGCCTCGCTCGACAAGCTCGTGACGATGGGCCTCGTGAACGACAACGAGGAGTACCGCATCGCGAACGAGTACAAGAAGTCGATGAACATCAAGACGCCGAGCGTCATGAATAAGACCGGCCAGCTATCGGGCGGCAACCAGCAGAAGGTTGTTCTGTCGAAGTGGATCCAGTCGGACCCCGATGTGCTCATCCTCGATGAGCCCACCCGCGGCATCGACGTCGGGGCGAAGTACGAGATCTACACGATCATCAACCGCCTCGCCGACGAGGGGAAGGCGATCATCGTCATCTCCTCCGAGCTGCCCGAGCTGCTCGGTATCTGCGATCGCATTTACACCCTGTCCGAAGGTCGCATCACCGGCGAGCTGCCGACCGAAGACGCCACCCCTGAAGCTCTGCTCAAGCTCATGACCCTGGAGAAGCAGCGATAATGACCAGCCAGACCACGAACCCCGCTCCGCTCGGGCCCGCTGACACCGGCCGCCAGAACAAGATCACGGCGATGCTGTCGCACGCCGCGGCCGACCTCGGCAAGAACGGCATCTTCCTGGCCCTGCTCGCCGTCGTTGTGTTCTTCTCGATCACGACCAACGGCATCCTGCTGCGACCGCAGAACATCTCGAACCTGATCGTGCAGAATGGGTACATCCTCGTCCTTGCGATCGGCATGGTGCTCGTGATCGTCGCCGGTCACATCGACCTCTCTGTCGGGTCGGTCGCGGCCTTCATCGGCGCCGTGTCCGGAGTCTTTGCGGTCACCTGGGGCCTGCCATGGTGGCTCGCGATCATCCTCTCGCTCGCCGTCGGCGCGCTCGTCGGCGCGTGGCAGGGCTTCTGGATCGCCTACGTCGGCATACCCGCGTTCATCGTGACCTTGGCGGGCATGCTGATCTTCCGCGGGCTCGCGCTCATCACCCTCGGTAACTCGAACATCGGCTCGTTCCCGCAGGAGTACCGCAACCTCGGCAACGGCTTCATCAACTTCCCCGTGCAGGTGGGGGGACAACTGATCGATCCGGTGACCATGGCCATCGGAGCGGTCGCGATCATCGCGCTCGTCGTGCAGCAGCTGCGCACCCGCGCGGGACGCATGAAGTACGGCCAGGACGTCGAGCCCATGCCGTGGTTCGTCGGCAAGCTCGCGCTGTTCGTCGTTGGTATCGGCGCCGTGACGCTCGCGCTCAGCTCGTTCAAGGGCATCCCGGTGACCCTGGTCGTGCTCGCGGCCCTCGTGCTCACCTACACGGTGGTCGCGAACCGCACGACGTTCGGTCGTCACATCTACGCGATCGGTGGCAACCGTCGCGCGGCCGAGCTGTCGGGCATCAAGACCCGCTGGGTCGACTTCTACCTGTTCGTCAACATGGGCGTGCTCGCCGCGCTCGCCGGTCTTATCTTCACCGCCCGTCTGAACCTCGCGGGCCCGAAGGCCGGTGAGGGTTTCGAGCTCGAGGCCATTTCGGCGGCGTTCATCGGCGGTGCCGCAGTGCAAGGCGGCATCGGCACGGTCACCGGTGCGATCATCGGAGGCTTCATCATCGGTGTGCTGAACAACGGCATGTCGATCATGGGCATCGGCATCGAGTGGCAGCAGGCGGTGAAGGGACTCGTGCTCCTCCTGGCGGTCGCCTTCGACGTCTACAACAAGAACCGGGCCGGGGTGCGCACCCGCCGGTAAGAATTCCGAGAACCCGGATGCGCGCATCCGGCCCACAAGGAAACTCGCGCACCGAGACCCCGCGGCACGATCGCCGCGGGGTCTCGTCGTCGGGTCTCGTCGCCCAATTCGCGCGCGTGGGAGCGGTTCCACACGCTTTCCGCTTAGGCTCGACAGCATGAGCGACGACTACCGCCAGAGCGGACTCGAGTTCCCCGAAAGCTTCCTGTTCGGATCGGCCACCGCCAGCTACCAGATCGAGGGCGCCGCGACCGAAGACGGGCGCGGCCCCTCCATCTGGGACACCTTCAGCCGCCAGCCGGGCGCCGTGCTGCACGGCCACACCGGCGACGTCGCCTGCGACCACTACCACCGCCTCGACGACGACCTCGACCTCATGAAGTCGCTGGGACTTCAGGCGTACCGATTCTCGATCGCGTGGCCGCGCATCCAGGCGGAGGGCACGGGGCCCGCGAACGCGAAGGGCATCGCGTTCTACAACCGCCTCGTCGACGGGCTGCTCGCGCGCGGCATCACGCCAATTGCGACGCTCTACCACTGGGACCTTTCGCAGGCGCTCGAAGACCAGGGCGGATGGACGGCCCGCGACACGGCGCTGCGCTTCGGCGACTACGCGCACCACATGGGCGAGGCGCTCGGCGACCGGGTCGCCGTGTGGACGACGCTCAACGAGCCGTGGTGCAGCGCGTACCTCGGGTACGGGGCGGGCGTTCACGCTCCGGGTGTGACCGACCGGCTGGCGACGCTGCGCGCCGTGCACCACCTGAACCTCGCGCACGGGCTCGGCATTCAGGCCCTGCGCGCGAGCGTCACGAAGCCCGACGTGCAGTACTCGGCGACCCTCAACCCGCAGGTCGCTCGCGGCGTCGACGACACCGCCGACGAGGCCATTCGGCGCATCGACGCGCTCGGCAACCGCGCCTTCACCGGCCCCATGTTGCGCGGCGAATACCCCGCCGACCTGCTCGCCGACACGGCGGCCATCACCGACTGGTCGTTCGTGCTGCCTGGCGACCTCGAGCAGATTCACCAGCCGCTCGACGTGCTGGGCGTGAACTACTACTCGACCATGCGGGTGCGGCTCTGGGACGGGCAGGGTGTGCGGTCGAACGCCGATGGACACGGTCAATCACGCGGCACCGCCTGGCCGGGGGCGGCGGAAGAGATCGAGTTCCTGCCCACCGACGGGCCGCACACCGACATGGGCTGGAACATCGACCCGGCGGCGTTCGAAGACCTGCTGGTTTCTTTGCACTCCGAGTACGGGCTGCCGCTCATGATCACCGAGAACGGGGCGGCGTTCCCCGACGTCGCCGACGAGTCGGAGCGGGTGCGCGACGCCGACCGCATCGACTACCTGCGCCAGCACCTCACCGCCGTGCACCGGGCCATGGAGCGCGGGGCCGACATCGTCGGCTACCAGGTGTGGAGCCTCATGGACAACTACGAGTGGGCCTACGGCTACACGAAGCGTTTCGGCATCGTGCGCGTCAACTACGAGACGCTCGAGCGCACGCCGAAGGACTCGGCGCACTGGTACGCGGAGCTGATCCGCACGCGCACGATCCCCGCGTAGGGGGTGTGCGGGCCGCTCTACTCAATACCGCGCGTTTGGTGCAACACCGAGCGTTCGAACGTGCGGTGTTGCACCATTCGGCCAGTGTTGCGGCCCGCGCGGCGGCTGCGGCGGCGCCCCACCTGTGGGCGGCCGCCCCGGTGACCCGCGCGCCTTCGGCAAGCTGGAGGGCATGGCTCGCGAGACGGTGCTGACGGTTCCTCTCTCCACGCCCGTTCGCGCCCTCTACGTGGGGGTGATGCTCGCCGCTGTCGCGTTCTTCCTCACTCTCGGGCTGACGGCAGCCGTGGACCCGGCGACGTCCGCGGCTCGCACGGTCGGGCCGCTGATTGCCGCAGTGGGCGCGGTAGTCGCCGCCGTCGTCTTCTGGCGGGCCGGGGCGGTCGTCGCCCTCGACGGGGAGTCAGTGCGCCTCGCGCTGCGCCCGCTGTGGCGGCGGCGCATCCCCCTCGGCGAGATTCGGGATGCGCGCCCCGCCGCCATTAGGGAGCTTCCGCGCGAGTGGGGTGCCGTGGGTGCGGCCGACTCGGAGCGAGGCACCGTCGTCGGCATCGGAGGCCTGACCACGGCGGTGCGGGTCGACCTGCACGATGGACGCAGCTACTCGGTCACCACCCGCGACGCCGCGGATGCCGAGCGTGCGGCGACCGCTGTGCGCGGAGCGGCGGGCCTCGACGACTGACGGCCCTGCGCCGCACGGCGCGGGGCGCGCACGAGGCGCGGTCCGCGCGGGCTGGATGCGCGCATCCGGTTTGCAGGGTGGCTCGCCAGAATGGGGGCATGGCTCTGAACATCACGGGGGATGCCCGCGCCGACCAACTGCTCACCGATGACCCGTTCGCTCTGCTCGTCGGCATGCTGCTCGACCAGCAGGTCACGATGGAGACCGCGTTCGCGGGCCCTGCGAAGATCGCCGACCGGATGGGTGAGTTCACTCCGGCCGCGCTCGCGGGTGCGGACCCGGACGAGTTCGTCGAGATGTTTCGGCAGACTCCGGCGGTGCACCGGTTCCCCGGTTCGATGGCGGGCCGGGTGCAGGCGCTCGCCGAGGTGGTGCGCGACGAGTGGGGCGGCGACGCGGCCGCGATCTGGACCGCGCCTACCGACGACGGTCACGCGCCGACGGGGGTCGACGTGCTGCGCCGGCTGAAGGGGTTGCCCGGCTTCGGCGAGCAGAAGGCGAAGATCTTCCTCGCGCTGCTGGGCAAGCAGTGCGGACTCGAGGCCGACGGCTGGCGCGAGGCCGCCGGCGACTACGGGGTCGAGGGGTCGCACCGATCGGTCGCCGACATCGTCGACGCCGACTCGCTCGCCCGCGTGCGCGAGGCCAAGAAGGCCGCGAAGGCCAAGGCGAAGTAGACCACTCGAATCGATTCGACACAGGGGCCGCCGCAGGCGTAGGCTGGCCTCGCTCGAGTGCGGAGGCCGGGGGTTGTGAACGGCGATCCGTCCCGCCCGCGCGAGTAGAGCATCCGCCCGCCGTGGCGAGCGCGGATGCTGCCCGATCCACCACCGCATCTCGCACTGACGTGTCGACGCCCCGCGCGCCGACGCGCCCGGAAAGGCCACCCGCGTGACGACTGTCGTGCATCCCGGAGACTCGCTGACCCGCCGTCAGCGCCTCGTCTACGTGATCGTGTTGGGCGCACTCACCGCGCTCGGGCCGTTCACGGTCGACCTGTACCTGCCGGCGTTCCCCGCGATCGAGGCCGAGCTCGACGTCAGCACGGCGACGATCCAATTGACGCTGACGGCCACGATGATGGGCTTCGCCCTCGGGCAGTTGCTCGTCGGGCCCTGGAGCGACAAGGTCGGCCGCCGCCTGCCCCTGCTCATCGCCACGAGCGTGCACGTGATCGCGAGTATCGGCGTCGTGCTCGCCCCCGACATCACCTGGCTCATGGTCGCCCGCGTGCTGCAGGGCGCGGGGGCAGCGGCCGGTGCTGTCGTCGCGATGGCGACCGTGCGCGACCTGTTCGGCGGCTACCCGCTTGTGCGCATGCTGTCACGCCTCGCGCTCGTGAACGGCCTTGCGCCGATCGCCGCGCCGATCATCGGCTCGCAGCTCCTGCTGGTGACCGAGTGGCGGGGGCTCTTCGTCTTCCTCGCCATCTACGGCGTCGTCATCGTGCTGGCGTCGTGGCTGTTCATCGTTGAGACGCTGCCGCCCGCGCGCCGCGTCGACCCGGGCCACTCGACGATCGGCCAGCGCTACCGGTCGCTATTCAGCGACCGCATCTTCGTCGGCATCGCGCTCGTTGGCGGCTTCTCCTTCTCGGGGCTGTTCGTCTACCTGTCGGCATCGTCATTCCTGTTCCAAGACGTCTACGGCCTGGATGCACAGGGCTACGGCCTCCTGTTCGCGATCAACTCGGTCGGCGTCGTCGCGGGCGTGCAGATCGCCTCGAGGCTGGCGAAGTTCGTCGGCCCGCAGTGGATTCTCGGCGTCTCGACGGCCGTGCTCGTGATCAGCGCGACCGCGATCGTCGTGCTCGACTCGGCCGGCGCTGGCCTCTTCGGCACGATCGTGCCGCTGTGGTTCTTCATCACGGCGTGCGGCTTCGGCTTCCCCTGCGTGCAGGTGCTGGCCCTCGCGAACCACGGCAAGGAGGCCGGCACCGCCGCGTCCCTGCTCGGCGCCCTCAACTTCGGACTCGCCGGCACGCTCTCACCGATCGTCGGCCTTTTCGGCATCACGAACTCGGTGCCGATGGGCGCGATGATGGCCGTCTGCGGAGCCCTCGCGGTCATCTCGCTCTGGGCGGTCGTGCGCCCGTGGACGGTTCCGCCGCTCAGTCGCTGAGCGTTTCCGCGGTCGACAGGGATGCTGCGCTAGCGTCGCGCGCATGTCTTCTGTTCGCGAGGCCCGAAAGATTCGTCGCCGCTGGCCGGTGATCAGCGCCGGCGTCGGCATGGGGGTGGCCGTGCTGCTCGGCGCCTTGATCGCACTGCGCGGGTCGCCGCTCGGGGCCGACGAAGAGTTCATGAGCGAGCTGCTCGAGGAGCGGGGCCCTTGGTTCGACGTGCCCGCGCTGTTCCTCGACTGGATCGGCGGGCACCTGGTGGGCGTCGTGATCGTGCCGCTCGCGATGGTGATCTGGCTGCTCGCTCTGCGGCGCCCGTGGGCGGCGGGGTTCTCGATCGTGGCGGCGGCCGTCAGTGCCGGGCTCGTGCAGCTGCTGAAGGCGCTGTTCGATCGTGCTCGACCCGAGTTCATGCTGGTGGCGAGCGACGAGGGCTCGTTCCCGTCGGGTCACGTGGCGAACGCGGCGACGATCGCCGTGGTGCTCGCCCTCGTCTTCGGTCTCGAGCGCTCGCGCTGGTGGGTGTGGCTGGCCGGGGCCGCCTACGTGGTCGCGATGGCGCTCGCACGCACCTACCTCGGCGTGCACTGGGTCACCGACACGATCGGCGGCGCCCTTCTCGGGGCGGGGGTCGCGGTGATGCTGTGGGCGCCGATCGCCGACCGGCTGGCGGCTGAGCCGCGGGAGCGCACGCCGCGCGGTGGCTGACGCGAGGGGAGTGCCCACGCGCGACGGGCATCCGTCAAGTATTCGGGATGCGCATTCTCTTGCGCGTTATTGTCCATCTGGATAATATGGCCCGCATGAAGATTCTCCTTGTCGGCGCTGGAGGCGTCGGAGACGCCATCGCCAAGATCGCCGCCCGCCGCTCGTTCTTTGAACAGATGATCGTGAGCGACTACGACATCACCCGCGCCGAGCGCACCATCGCGTGGATCACTGACAAACACGGTGACCAGGGCGAGCGCTTCGTCGCCGCCCAGATCGACGCATCCGACGCGGCCGTCGTCGAGCGTGTGGCGCGCGAGCACGGCGCCACCCACGTGATGAACGCGGTCGAGCCGAAGTTCGTCATGCCGATCTTCCGAGGTGCGATCGCCGCCGGTGCCGACTACCTGGACATGGCGATGAGCCTGTCAGTGCCGCACCCGTCGAACCCCTACGCCGAGACCGGCGTGAAGCTCGGCGATGAGCAGTTCGCGGTCGCCGACGAGTGGCAGAGCGCCGGCCGCCTGGCGCTCGTCGGCATGGGCGTCGAGCCCGGCCTCAGCGACGTGTTCGCCCGCTACGCCGTCGACCACCTGTTCAGCGAAGTCGACGAGCTCGGCACGCGCGATGGCGCGAACTTGGTCGTGCGCAACGACGACGGCAACGAGATCTTCGCCCCGTCGTTCAGCATCTGGACGACCATCGAGGAATGCCTCAACCCGCCCGTCATCTACGAGGAGGGCCGCGGCTGGTACACGACCCCGCCGTTCAGCGAGCCGGAGGTGTTCGACTTCCCCGAGGGCATCGGCCCGGTCGAGTGCGTCAACGTCGAGCACGAAGAGGTGCTGCTCATGCCGCGCTGGCTCGACGCGAAGCGCGTCACCTTCAAGTACGGGCTGGGCGACGAGTTCATCGGCATCCTGAAGACGCTGAACCAGCTGGGCCTCGACAAGACGACGCCGATCCGCGTGCGCAGCGCGAACGGGCCCGTCGAGGTGAGCCCCCGCGACGTGGTGGCCGCCGGCCTGCCCGACCCGGCGACGCTCGGCCCCCGCATGACGGGCAAGACCTGCGCCGGCCTCTGGGTGACGGGCACGGGGAAAGACGGCCAGCCGCGCGAGGTGTACCTCTACCACGTGAGCGACAACGAGTGGACGATGGCCGAGTACGAGGCCCAGTGCGTCGTCTGGCAGACCGCGCTCAACCCGGTCGTCGCGCTCGAGCTGCTCGCGACTGGCGCCTGGACCGGCGCCGGCGTGCTCGGCCCGGAGGCGTTCGACGCCAAGCCCTTCCTCGACCTCATGGCGAAGCCTGAGAGCGAGGGCGGCTACGGCCAGGCGTGGGGGCTCGAGGAGCGGCAGCCGAGCCACGCGTAGTCTTGCGCGGGTGAGCGCACCGACATCCGCGGGCCGTAATTGGGCGGGCAACATATCCTTCACCGCTCCCCGCATCGCGCATCCGACGAGCGTTGATGAGCTCGCCGACCTTGTCCGCACGGCCACCTCGGTGCGCGCCGTGGGCTCGCGACACACCTTTACGGCGCTCGCCGACAGCGCCGAGTTGATGGTGTCGACGGAGGCGCTTCCCGCCGAGGTGACGGTCGACGAGAACGCGCGCACCGCATCCGTGTCTGGCGGCATGCGCTACGCGGAGGTGGCGCGCGCACTCGACGCGGTGGGCTGGGCGCTCGGCGCGATGGCGTCGCTTCCGCACATCACGGTGGCCGGCGCGATCGCGACCGGAACCCACGGCTCGGGGGATGCTGCGGGCTCGCTCGCGAGCGCCGTCACCGCTCTCGACGTGGTGCGGGCCGACGGGTCTCTCGTCACGCTGCGCCGCGCAGACGCCGACTTCGCCGGCGCGGTCGTCGCACTCGGAGCGCTCGGGGTCGTGACGCGCGTCGAACTGGAGGTGGAGCCGAGCTACACCATGACCCAGGTGGTCGACCGGGGCCTGCCGTGGGAGACGGCGCTCGACAACCTCGACGCCGTCATGGGGTCGGCCGACAGCGTCAGCATGTTCACGACGTGGGTCGACCCGGCACGAATCGACCAGGTGTGGCGAAAGACTCGCGGGTCGCTCGCGCCGCCCGCTCTCGACGGCGCGACGCGGGCGGGGGTTCCCGGGCACCCGCTCGACGGCGAACCCGCCGAGAACTGCACTGACCAGACGGGAGCGCCGGGGCCGTGGCACGAGCGCTTGCCGCACTTCCGCGCCGAGTTCACCCCGTCGAAGGGCGATGAGTTGCAGTCGGAGTACTTCGTTCCGCGTGACCGTGCCGTCGACGCGTTGAGGGCCATGCGGGCGATCGGCCCGGAGCTCGCGAGCTTGCTCTTCGTCAGCGAGATTCGCAGCATCCGCGCCGACGACCTGTGGCTGTCGGGCGCGTACGGGCGCGACATCATCGGCATCCATTTCACGTGGCGCCCCGACGTGGCGGGCGTGCGCACTGTGCTGCCGCGGATCGAGGCGGCCCTCGCGCCATTCGACGCACGCCCGCACTGGGGGAAGGTCTTCACACTGGATGCGCACACGCTCGCGTCACGGTGGCCGCGGTTCGCCGACGCCGCCGATCTGCGCAGGCAGTTCGACCCTGACCGCGTCTTCCGCAACGCCCAGCTCGCCGCCTGGGGCATGTAGAGCCCGGGCCGGGCTTGGGAGGCTCGCGCATGGCCGGGCGACGCGCGCTCTGGGCGGGCCGCATACGGCAGACTGTACCCATGCGGCAAGCGTTTTCCCACGTGCGCGAGGTGCGCCCCGAGATCGTCGAGGGCGCGCATCCCGTGCGCAGTGTGCTGCGCCTGCTGGGCCTGCACCGCTGGCGCATGGCGGGCGCCGTTGCCGCCTTCGCGGTGAAAGAGACCCCCGTCTGGATGCTGCCGGTCGTCACGGCACAGATCATCGACATCGTGGTCGCCGGCGGTCCCGCAAGCTCGCTCTGGCTCTGGGCCGGCATCGCGCTTGCCACCCTCGCCCAGCACTACCCCAATCACGTGCTTTACACGAAGCTCTTCATGGGGGCCGTGCGCTCGCTCGGCGCCGGCCTGCGCAACGCGCTCGCCCACCGGCTGCAGCAGCTGTCGATCGGCTTCCACACGCGCGCGAACTCGTCCGTCGTGCAGACGAAGGTCGTACGCGACGTCGAGAACGTCGAGATCATGCTGCAGCAGGTCACCCATCCGCTGTTGTCGGCAACCATGGTGTTGATCGGCGCGATCGTCATGACGGCCATCGAGGTGCCGCAGTTCTTGCCCGTGTACGCGCTCGCGATTCCGCTCGCCGTGCTCTTGCGCGCGATCCTCATGCGGCGCAGCCGCGAACGCAACCAGCTGTTCCGCCGCGAGGTCGAGCACTTCTCGGCCCGCGTTGGCGAGATGGCGAGCCTCATGCCCATCACCCGTGCCCACGGCCTCGAGCACATCGCCACCGACCGCGTCGCGGCGGGCGCGGAGGGCGTGCGCACCGCGGGCTATCGCCTCGACCTCCTGAACGGACGTTTCGCCTCCCTGTCGTGGGTGACACTGCAGCTTCTCGGCGTCGCGTGTCTCGTGCTCGCCGCCTATTTCGCTATCTCGGGGCTGCTACCGATCTCGCCCGGCCAGGTGGTGCTGTTGAGCTCGTACTTTGCGCTGCTCACAACGGCGGCGACCGGCCTGCTCATGCTGCTGCCCATCATCGCGCGCGGCACCGAGTCGGTGCGCTCGATCGCCGAGGTGCTGCAAGACCCCGACATCGAACACAACGCCGGCCGCGCGGTCGCCGCTCGCCCGAGCGGCGCGATCGCCCTCGACGCGGTCACCTTCCGCTACCCCGACGCGGATGCACCAGGCGACCCGCCGACATCGGCCCCCGCCCTCGACGGGCTCACCCTCTCGATCGCCCCGGGCGAGACGGTTGCCTTCGTCGGACCATCGGGCTCGGGCAAGTCCACTCTGCTGAACCTCGTGCTGGGTTTCGTGCGACCCACCGACGGCCGCGTGCTCATCGACGGCGTTGACGCGTCGACGCTCGACCTGCGCGCCGTGCGGCGACACGTGTCGGTCGTACCGCAAGAGTCGGTGCTGTTCGAGGGATCGATCCGCGACAACATCACCTACGGGCTCGGCGACGTGGACGATGAGACGGTCGAGCGGGCCCTGCGCGATGCGAACGCGCTCGACATCGTGACAGCGCTGCCCGAGGGGTGGCACACGCGCGTCGGCGAGCGGGGGGCGCGCCTGTCGGGTGGGCAGCGGCAGCGCCTGTCGATCGCGCGGGCGCTGGTGCGCGACCCGAGCATCCTGCTGCTCGACGAGGCGACCAGCGCGCTCGATAGCGAGTCGGAGGCGGTGATTGCCGACGCGCTGGCGCGGCTCATGCGCGGCCGCACGACCCTCGTCGTCGCGCACCGCCTGTCGACGATCCGCAGCGCCGACCGCATCGTGGTGCTCGAGCGCGGGCAGATCGTTGAGCAGGGAAGCCACGACGAGCTGCTCGCCGCCGACGGCCGCTACGCCCAGCTGCACCGGGTGCAGGCCGGCTGACGCGAGATCGGCTACTGCTCGGCGACGGCGACGCCGAGGGTGGCGCAGGTGACGACGTCGAGCGAGACGAGTGGGTCGGTGCCGGCCGCTGCCCGGCGCGCGGCGGCGTCGCGGGGTAGGTGCACGGCCGCCGTGGCGTGCAGCGGAATCACGCGCACCTCGAGCGCCGATCCCGGCCGCCACCCGTGGTCGCGCAGCCGGACAATCCACGGCGAGCCGTCCCAGAAGCGGTCGAGCACCACGCGGCCACCGATTGCCAGCTCGGCGACGTCACCCGCCCAGTCGACGGTGAGCACGGGATCATCGGCGGGACTGAGCGCGTCGAGCCCGCTCAGTGACCACCGGTGGGCATGCCGTTCTCGCTCGTCGGCGGAGGGCGCCGCCGCCCGCCGCCCGCGTGCGCCGTACCCCGCGGGCACGGGGGTGCCGGCCGTGGTGGCGATCGCCGACACGGCGACGGAGTGCCCGGTCTCGCCGCTCAGCGGCAGGTCGACCCACGCACCCGCCCGCGCGTCGAACCGCCGCGCTGACGGCGTGCCGCCGAGTGAGCGCACGACGATCCGGCCCGCGGCGTCGCCCTCGGTGACGTCGAGGAGGCGCGATGAGCGCGCGTCGACCCGCCAGACCCCGGGATGCCCGCAGACGGCATCGACGCCATCTCCGGTCAAGGCGACACCCGCCGCGACCTCGAGCATCACGGGCACCCCGTCGTGCGCAGCGAGCACCGTGACGGGCGAGGGGCCGGGCAGTTCGGTGACGAGCGACGCCGACGCGGAGCCCAGGGTGAGCGCGCCGAGCGGCCACCGCACCGGCCAGTGGGCGAGGGTTCCGGCGGGGAGGTCGACGGGCAGCGCGGGCACCCGGGTGACGATCGGCTCGGTGCCGGCGGCTCCCTCGTCGCCGCCCGGCACCTCCAGCTGCACGTCGGCCAGAGTCGGCAGCGGCTCGTGCGGCTGGTGCCACGAGATGACGAGCAGCGCCGCCTCGCCGTCGGTGCGGATCGCCCAGCGCACCGTCGACGTGTCGTCGAGGCCCGTCGGCATCACCTCCGGCAGTCGCGAACTCATGCGGGTGAGGCGCGCGCCGAACGCCTCGAGCAGGGCGTGCTGACGGCGCAGCGCGGCGTGGGTCGGTGTGGTGAGGCCGGCCGCACCGATGGGCGCGTGGAAGTCGTAGTCGTACCGGGGCAGGTCGTTGGGGTACCCGGTGCGCTGGCTCTCCTCCAGCGTGTCGGCGGCCAGTACGGGTACGGGGTTCGCCCCGCCGAGCTCGCACGTGGCAACGGGATAGTGGGCGCCGGGGGCGGGCATGTCCGCGGGCGGCGCGGGGCGTGCATCCTGCGCGGTGACGTCGGCGCCGATGCCGGGGTCGTCCCACACGTGGCTGAAGAAGAAGTGTTCGCGGAAGGTGTCGTGCCACGGCTCGTCGTGGTCGACCCAGAAGCCGTCACCGTAGCCGCCGTAGAGCGGCATGACGTCGTCGATCGGCAGTCGTGCGCCCATCCACGCGGTGGCGGTCGTGATGGCGGCGCGCAGCCCGAGGCGGCGGGCGAGCGCGGCGAGGGTGGCGATGTGGGCGGGGTCGTCGACGAGCTCGTTCTCGATCTGGATGCCCACCACCGGTCCGTCGGGGCCGAGCACCGCCTCGAGGTGGCTGGCGAGCGCCCCCCACCAGGCCTCGACCTGAGCGAGGTAGCGCGGGTCGTCGGTGCGAACGGGGTGCGCCGCCGTCGCGACCTCATCGGGGAGCCCGCCGTACCGTGCCTCACCGTGGCACCAGGGCCCAATGCGCAGGATCACGAACAGCCCGGCGTCGGCGGCGGCGCGCACGAAGGCGGCGACGTCGAGCCGGTCGTCGAAGTCGGGTTCCGCGTCAAGCCGCGGCTGGTGGTGGTTCCAGAACACGTAGCTCGAGACGATCGTGACGCCGCCCGAGCGCAGCAGGCGCAGTCGTTCCTCCCACCGCTCGCGGGGCACCCGGCTGTAGTGCAGCTCACCCGAGACGGGCAGGGCGGGTGCTCCGTCGACGAGTACGGCCTCACGGGTCAGCGCGACGCGGGAGTGCGTCACCCCGTGGCGAGCCTGCGGCGTCGGCGTGGCCGCCGCGCCCGTCATGCGGATGCGCGGGCGGCGATCCGCAGGAAGCTCCAGCTTTCGGCCGCCACCGTCAGGGTCGTCGCGGCGTCGCCGACGCTCACCCCGTCGAGCGGCTGCGGCTCAGCAGCGCGCGCCGCCTCAGCGGTGTGCCGAGGACCCTCGTGATCGGCGACGATGACCCGCGCGTCGGTCAACGACGTGTCGACGAATCCTGCGTGATCGATCGTGACCTCGATCGGCTCGGTCGAGCGGTTGGTGACGCCGACGACGAGCTCACCGGCGTCGGCATTCCACGTGACCACGGTCGAGACCGCGTCGACCTCGCCGTGCTTGGCGGTGACGAGTCTCGGCGAGTCGCTGCGAGCATCCAGGGCGACGCCGCTCGCGTGCTGCGCGAGGAGCGCGATCGGGTAGAACGTCGTCTGGCGCCAGGCCTCGCCGCCCGGCTCGGTCATGATCGGGGCGATCACGTTGACGAGCTGGGCGAGGCAGGCGATCGCCACGCGGTCGGCGTTGCGCAGCAGCGTGCCGAGCAGGTCGCCGACGACGACGGCGTCGATCGTCGAGTACACGTCTTCGATGAGGCGCGGCTGCTCGAGCAGGGCGAGGTTGTCTTCCCCGGCGAAGTTGTCGATGTACCAGACGTTCCATTCGTCGACGGACAGACGGATGCGCTTGTCCGAGTGGCGACGGGCGGCCACGGCGTCGGCCGTCGCGATGACCTCGTGCATGAACGCCTCGAAACTGGCGCCGCTCGCGAGGAAGCTCTGCCGGTCGCCGTCGCGTTCTTGGTAGTAGGCGTGCACCGAGATGTAGTCGACGTCGTCGAAGGTGTGCTCGAGCACGACGCGCTCCCACTCGCCGAACGTGTCCATCTCGCGCGACGAGCTGCCGCAGGCGACGAACTCGATCGTGGGGTCGACCCGGCGCATCGCCTGGGCGGCTTGGCTCGCGATCTTGCCGTAGTCGTCGGCCGTCTTGTGGCCGATCTGCCACGGCCCGTCCATTTCGTTGCCGAGGCACCACAGGCGAATCGCGTGCGGGTCGTCGTAGCCGTTGCGGCGGCGCAGCTCCGACCACGTGGTGCCGCCCGGAGTGTTGCAGTACTCGACGAGCGCGGCCGCTTCGGCCGCGCCGCGGGTGCCCAGGTTCACGGCCATCATCGGCTCCGTGCCGGTCTTCCTCGTCCACGCCACGAACTCGTCGGTGCCGATCTCGTTCGGCTCGATCGTGCGCCAGGCGAGGTCGATGCGGCTCGGGCGGTCGTCCCGGGGCCCGACGCCGTCCTCCCAGATGTAGTTGCTGACGAAGTTGCCGCCGGGGTAGCGCACGACGGTCGTGCCGAGTTCGCGCGTCAGTTCGGCGACGTCCCCGCGAAAGCCGTCGGCATCGGCGGTGGGGTGGCCGGGCTCGTAGATGCCGGTGTAGACAGCGCGACCGAGGTGTTCCACGAACGAGCCGAAGATGCGTCGGTCGATGTGTCCCCGCACGAAGGAGGGGTGGACGGTGATGCGGGCGGTGGAGGTCATGAAGGCTTCCCTGTCGGCGGTGACGGGGCAGGGGCGTGAGCGGCGACCGTGACGGCCGCCGTGCATCCGCCTGCTATTTTGCGGTTGTAGACAACATATAGGGCGTGACGGCCTCGGCGAAGCTCTCGCGGGTGCGTCGAGCGACCTCGGCGAACGGCGTCGCCCAGATGTCGGCGTTGAAGAGTTCGACCTCGATATCGCCGCGGTAGCCGGCCTGTTCGACCTCGCGGGTCATGCTGCCGAAGTCAATCACCCCGTCGCCCGGATAGTGGCGGGCGAGCAGGGCGTCGGCGGGCAGCGGCGTCGCCCAGTCGCACACCTGGTAGCTGGCGATGCGACGGCCGCGCCCGGCCCGACGAATCTGCTGCAGGAGCTGCGGGTCCCAGAACACGTGGAAGCTGTCGATCACGACGCCGACGACGTCCGGATCGAACGCTTCGGCGAGGTCGAGGGCCTGCCCGAGCGTCGAGACGACGGCGCGGTCAGAGACATACATCGGGTGCAGCGCCTCGATCGCCAGTTGAACACCGGATGCTCGTGCATGCGGCGCGACGGCGGCGATCGCCTCCGAGACGCGCGCGCGTGCCCCGGCGAGGTCGCGCGACCCCTCGGGCAGGCCTCCCGCGACGATCACGAGCACCGGGGCGGAACCGTCGGCACCGGCCGCGCTGAGCGCGGCCGTTTCGTCGATCGCGCGACGCACCTCGTCGAGGGCGTCACGCCGGGACGGCTCCTTCTCGACGGTGAAGAAGCCGCCCCGACACAGGGAGGAGAATCGCAGGCCCGAATCGGCGAGCATGCGGCAGGCCACCTCGAGACCGACCTCGGCGACCGGTTCGCGCCACAGGCCAATGCTCTCGATGCCGGCCTCGCGCGTGACGGTCAGCGCCGTCTCGAGGTCGGCGTGCTTGATCGTGGCCTGGTTCAGCGACAGGCGCGACGTCGTGCTCATACGGCGGCGCTCGCGAGGGTGTGGACGGGAGGCGACGACGGCGAGGCGAGCGTCGCGATGCCGTTCAGCGCCAGCATGGCGTGCCAGCGTTCGGCCGCCAGCTCGGGCTGAGTGAGAGCCCCGGCGGCGTTGGCCAGGTCGACGATGCGCGACAGGTGCGGCAGGCTGCGCGCCGCGTGGAGGCCGCCGACCATTCGGAAGGCGCTCTGGTGACCATTCAGCCACGACATGAACGCGATCCCCGTCTTGTAGTAGAAGGTGGGGGCCGCGAAGATGTGCCGAGATAGCTCTTCGGTCGGCCCGAGCACGCGGCGGTACTCGGCCGTGTCGCCGGCGTCGAGCGCCTGGATGGCGGTGGAGGCCAGGGGCGCGAGGGCAGCGAAGGCGCCGAGCAGAGCATCCGAGTAGCCGTGCTCGTCGCCCTCGATGAGCGACACGTAATTGAAGTCGTCGCCGGTGAACATACGGGCGCTGGCGGGCAGGCGACGGCGTACCGCGATCTCGGCGTCGGCGTCGAGCAAGCTCATTTTGACGCCGGCCACCACGTCGACGTTGTCGGCGATGATCGCGAGCATCGTGCCCGCGGCCCTGGTCTGGTCGGTCGACCCGAAGTACCCATCGAGCTGCGGATCGAAGGCGGTGCCCAGCCAGTGCAGCACGACGGGGGTGGTGGCCGACCCGAGCACGGCGTTGTAGACGCGTCGGTAGTCGTCGGGGCCGTCGGCGACGCGCGCGAGGTGCCGACTCGCCATGAGCACCGCACCCGCGCCGGTCTGCTCGACGAACGCGAGCTGCTCGCGATAGGCGTCGATCACGGCGGGGAGAGAAATCACCTCGTCGCCGATGTGGTCGGTGTTGACACCAACGACGAGGGAACCGTTCACTGACGCTGCCTCGGTGGCGCTGCGGCCGATCAGCTCGCGGGTGGCCGCAGCGTCGAGGCCCATGTTGCGCTGAGCCGTGTCCATGGCGTCGGCGACGCCGAGACCCCACGACCACACCTCGTGCCGGAAGGCGAGCGTCGCGTCCCAGTCGATGTCGGCGGGATGGCCTGGCACGGTTTCCGATGCGGTCTTCGGAACGACGTGGGCGGCCGCGTAGGCGACGCGCGAGCGGAGCGGCGCCGAGGGTCGCGCCGTGGCGACGGTCTCTCGCAACTCGGTCGTACGCGCCGATCCGTCGGCGCCCAGAAGGGTGAGGTGGGACATCGGCGATACCTAGACGCGCGCGCCCGAGACGCTGATGGTGGGCAGGTCGACGCGACGACCCGAGCGCGACGACTCGAGGCCTTTCTCGGCCAGCAGCATGCCGCGCGCACCGGCGAGGAAGTCGTAGTGGTGGGGAGCGTCGTCGACGACGTGGCGGATGAAGTCTTCCCACTGCGTCTTGAAGCCGTTCTCGAACACCTCGTTCGTCGGCACGTCGAGCCAGGTCGAGGCGTAGTCGATCTCGTCGACGAGGTCGGGGTTCCATACCGGCTTCGGCGTCGCGTTCCGCGGTTGGATCTTGCAGCCGAAGAGGCCGACGACCGCGGAGCCGTGCGTGCCGTCGACCTGGAACTCGACGAGCTCGTCGCGGTTGACCCGCACGGCCCAACTCGAGTTGAGTTGCGCGACGATGCCGCCCTCCAACTCGAAGATCGCGTACGCCGCGTCGTCGGCGGTGGCCGGGTAGGGACGACCCTGTTCATCGACGCGTGCCTGGATGTGCGTGACGGCTCGGGCATAGACGGACTCGACGCGACCGAAGATGTTCTCGAGTACGTAGCTCCAGTGCGGGAACATGTCGACCGTGATGCCGCCGCCGTCCTCCGCGCGATAATTCCAGCTCGGCCGCTGCGCGGGGTGCCAGTCGCCCTCGAACACCCAATAGCCGAACTCACCCCGCACGCTGAGGATCTGACCGAAGAAGCCGGAGTCGACAAGGCGCTTCAACTTCTGCAGACCGGGAAGATACAGCTTGTCGTGCACGACGCCGTTCTTCACGCCCGCTTCGGAGGCGAGTCGAGCGAGCTCGAGCGCGTCGTCGTAGTTTTCGGCGGTCGGCTTCTCGGTGTAGATCGCCTTGCCCGCGGCGATGGCCTTCTTGATGGCGGCGGCGCGGGCCTTGGTCACGAGAAAGTCGCCGTAGATCTGCCAGGTGGGGTCGGCGAGAGCCTCGTCGAGGTTGGTCGTGTAGTCAGGAATGTCGTGACGCTTCGCCAGCTCGGCGAGCTTCTCTTCACTGCGCCCCACGAGGAGGGGGCGCACCTGCACGCGGCGTCCGTCGGCGAGTTCGACACCGCCCTGCTCGCGAATCGCGAGGATCGAGCGCACCAGGTGCTGGCGGTACCCCATGCGCCCGCTGGCGCCGTTCATGATGATTCCGATTGTCGACTCTGACACGTGTGGCTCTTTCTGGTGCGGCCGGGAGGGTGTGAGCACCGCCCGGATGGGAAAGCGTTTACCGCAGTGTAGGGCAGGTGCGCGGCGTGCGCAACACCCCGGCGTGGCGGGCTCGCGCCCGCACCGTGACGCGGCCCACCGCGGGGGCGGGAGGGCGCATGGGGTTGCGCAATCGTGCCACGGGTGTAACGATCATTCCGTAGTGGAATGCGTTTTCCCACTCTGTCACGGTTCCGGCCCGACATCGACGGCGGCTGGCGCGGCAGAGTGTCGACGGGGAACGCGGATCCCGCCACGCCGTCCTTAGCCTCGATCCACCGATGAGCCTTTGGCTGGTGGGTTCGACGTGATCGGTGCGGCTTGATCGGCCGCGGGCAGGGTTGAGTTCCGGGCGTCTCATC
>Ga0208490_100570_pt1 | contig 21240 bp, 15 predicted proteins | sample SubbioAug_CSWold_FD_184818 | JGI IMG/M metagenome (GOLD analysis project Ga0208490, IMG submission 184818) | Serpentinite rock and fluid subsurface biosphere microbial communities from McLaughlin Reserve, California, USA - CR11Aug_CSWold (SPAdes) | ecosystem: Environmental > Terrestrial > Deep...
CGCAAAAAGCAGAATTGCACAGACAAATGGCCTTGCCGGTGTAGATCTCAACTCAATGACGATCGACAGCCCGATACCGTACAGCCTCCGCCAGCTTTGGCATGAGCTTATCGATCCCGAAGTGAAGACCTGGCTTGATCAGGCAAAGACGCAACCGGCGCTGGTGGCCCCCGGCGATGCGGCCTCGCTTAGTCCTCCCTTATACCAAGCACATACAACGACGAACACCGCGCCCTTCCTCAACAACATAGGTGTTCTTGGTATTCGGAAACAGCTCGACCGCATGCGATCACGCCTTTTGGACAGGCAATTTGAGTTTCTTCTTAAGCCGGGAGAATGGGAGCCGGACCTGAGTGGGCATGCGGTAAACGATCTTCCTGAGCTTCTGCAAAGTTGGATTGGACACGAAAAAGCGATTACGGTGCTCGACTTGTCGGGAATCCCCAGTTCGGTTCTCCTCGAACTGATCGGTGCAATCCTCTCAATCATTTACGAAGCACTTTTTTGGGGTCGAGATCGTGTGGAAGGCGGGCGCAAGCGCCCGCAACTCATCGTAATGGAGGAAGCGCATCGCTACCTGGGTCGCGAGACGGACAACCCCGCGCGAGAGATGGTGCAGCGAATTGCCAAAGAGGGACGAAAATTTGGGGTTGGCGCGATGATTGTTAGTCAGCGGCCTTCAGAGATTGACGATACTATTCTTTCCCAGTGCGGTACGTTTGTTGCTCTCAGGCTCACTAATTCAACCGATCGCAGCAAAGTACAGTCAGCACTGCCAGATAATTTAAGTGGGATCGCGGACAGCCTATCTGTTCTTCGAACGGGAGAGGCCATCATTACGGGTGAAGCTGCCCGCTTGCCGGTCCGGTGCCGCGTGACGCTGCCGCCGAAAGATCGCAGACCTGACAGTGAGGACCCGCTCGTCGCCGAGAGCTGGAAGCGCCCGCGGGGCGAAGAGAACTACCACCAGCTTGTCGCATCCTGGCGAGCTCAGAACCCTAGGTGGGCACCGGCGACTGAGGTCGCCGAAGAAGAGGGAGAAGAATAAAATGGAACGGCAATCAGTGACTTCGGAGAGTTTGGCTGAGGTCGGCTATGACCCCGATCTTGAGACACTTGAGGTCCAGTTTCGCCATGGCGGCGTTTACCAATACTACAATGTGCCGCCGTTTATGTACGAGCGCCTAATGACAGCGGAGTCTCTGGGCCGTTTCCTTAATGTAGAGATAAAGGGACACTATCCCGAAGCCAAAATGTAAACGAACGGTCGCAGGCCAATTCGAGACGTCAGCGTGCGCCACCCTTTGAGGGGTCGATTGCAGATTTCCGCCCCCACCCCCAAAAATTCGACAAATCCCCCCAACACTGCGAGCATGGTCAAAACCCAAACCCGAGCCCGCATCCATGACCACCCTCCTCCTGACGCACCCCGCCTCCCTCGACCACGCGACCCCTCCCGGTCACCCCGAGCGGGCCGATCGTATTCGTGTCATCGAGCGGGCGCTCGAGGATGAGCGGTTTGCCATGCTCGTGCGGGAGGCGGCTCCCGTGGCGGATTATGATGCGATTGCGCTCGCGCATTCGCGGGAATACGTGGAGGCGCTGGCGGAGGCTTCGCCTTAGCCCAGATCAGCCTCAGCATCGTTACGCGCCCTCGGCAGATCTCGCAGCCGTGGACTTGGCCAATACAGCGCGTGCCGTCGCGGCGTTGCCGGAGCTTGTTGAGCGCGTGATGGAGCGCACCCGTGTGCCCGGCGTGGTCGTTGCCCCCGTTCATAAAGGCGAAAGGCGTGCGCGACGCCCACTCGCGCTTCGCAAGTAGATCGAGCCATCAACGATGCGGCAGAGCATGTTCAAGGCTATTGCCACAGAACAGCCACTAATGCACAAAGCAACATATTCAAGTCCGCATTTGTTAAGCTCAGTGTGGTTCTATTTCACGCCTTGGCGTCCGCTGAGGTATGATCCGGGCGTCTCAAGATCTACGCGTCCACGGCAAAATGAGGTTTGCAATGTCGAATACAATCCGCAGCATGATCCTTGGCATCGTAGCCTCGTTCTTGATCACAGGAACTGCACTTGCCGTTACGGCAACGAGGATCAACACCGATATCACGCAGGCGGAAGTCGAGGCCGCGCAGCAGGCCTGGGGCGAGGCGCTGGTCCAGATCGCAACGGATTATACGGACGGCGGCATTGATCGGGCGCGCGCTACGGCCGAGGCGGTAATCGACGCTGCCTATGGTTACGAGCTGGGGCCGGTCCTGTTCAAGCCAACGCTGACCCAGCAGCCCCAAACCTTCAGAACCACCCGCGAAGGCGCACTTGCCTACTTCGTCGGGCACAATGACAACTTCCCCAACGATGACGGCTTTGCGCTGAAGGGTTGGACCAAGGTCGAAATCGTCAACGCGGCAATATACATCAGTGGCGATGTCGCCAAGACCATCGGAAATGTTGTCCTGACCGATGCCGACGGCAATGTTACGACGGTCGACAAGACCTGGGGTTTTCAGCGCGACGAAGAAGGCACGCTCCGGATCGTGCTGCACCACTCTTCGCTGCCATATCAGCCGGATTGAGACTTCCAGCTTGCTTGGGTGCCGGCGGATGAGCGATCTCCGCCGGCATTTTCCGTTGGTCGCGTCAAATCCGATCGGGGCAACAAGGAGGAGCAGGGTTGCGGGCAGCAAGCAGCAGCTCAGTTGCTGGCCCGTTCTTGATCATCCATGCAACTGGGGGTCCAGCTTGAAGGCTGCACGAGGACAGACTTTCGCCTGAGCCTCGTCGCGTGCAGATGCACAAAGCATTGCAGTTGCCTTTCGTTAATATTTCACACATTCTCCAAAAATTCGCGAAATGGAGTTTAGCGTGCAGCCTTTGATTGATCACCGCGAGTGCTCGCAATGAATGATTGGGAGCAGGACGAAGCGGTTCAATTTGTTGCCGAATTGGACGGTGTTGGCATCGGACGCTGGCGCTGGGACATTGCAACGCAGACGATCTACTGGTCGGCCGAGCTGCGTCGGATGTACGGTCTATCGGAACATGACGGCTTGCCCATGACTATCGCAACATTTGCAGATCTGATCCATCCGGAAGACCGCGCCTGCGTCATCGCCAAGGTCAGTGAAACACTGTCGTCAGTCCGAAAAGGTCATGAACACCGCTACCGAGTTGTCCGCGCGGACGGAACAACTCGCTTGATACTCAGCCGCGCGAGGCTTTTCTGCGATGCCTCGGGACGGCCCAAGGCACTTTGCGGCATTGATGTGGACCTGACCGCAGACATGTGCGGATATTGTGAGGGTGAAAGCGATGCTGGTCATCGAGAGAGCGTCGAAGAGAGCGTCGATTCACGAGAGCGTATAGTCTGGGAAATACCCCGGTTCCATTCGGTACAGAATTCATCTGATGAGTGCTGCTGCATTTGCGAAATGGTTGTTGATGAAACCGGGCAGGCGATCGACTATCGTTTTCTTCAGACAGATTCGTGCTTCGAACGAGTGACGGGGCTCTCGAACCCAATCGGGCTCACCGCCCGCGAACTCGTTCCAAATCTTGAGAAGCAATGGATCGACATCTTCGTGCGCGTTGCTTTCGGCGGCGAGACACTTCGCATTCTGGAAGGATCGGAGGCGCTCGGACGTTGGCACGACATCCTTGCGATGCCTCTGGAGCCTCTCGGTCGCTTCGCCGTAGTCTTCCGGGACGCCACCGGAAGGCGTAACGCAGAGCGGGCTTTGGCTGAAAGCGAAGCGCGCTTTCGGAACATGGCCGACAATGCGCCGGTCATGGTGTGGGTTACCGAGAAGGACGGGAGATGCACGTTCCTCAGCAAGAGCTGGTACGAGTTCACGGGTCAGACGCCGAAGACCGGTCTCGGCTTTGGATGGCTTGACGCGGTTCACCCCGAAGACCGCGACTCGTCGCGCAATCGTTTCCTGCAGGCGCAGGAGAACTCAGAGGGTTTCAGCCTCGATTACCGTCTGCGCCGAAAAGACGGAATCTACCGGTGGGCAATCGACGCCGCGCGTCCCCGCTTCGACAAGAACGGAGTGTTCGTCGGCTATATTGGATCGGTGATCGACATCACCCCGCGTCATGAGGCCGAAAAAGCCGCCCGCGCGAACGAGACGAGAGCACATAGCTTTTTTGAAAACGCCGGCGTATCGCTTTGGGATGAGGATTTCTCGGCAGTCGTAAACAGGCTTGACGAATTCCGCGCGGCGGGCGTAACGGATCTCCGTTCTCATCTTGCCCGGAATCCGGATCTCGTCCGAGAGCTGCTCGATCTCGTCGTCATTCGCGATGTGAACAACTTTACGGTCAAGCTGTTTGGCGCTCCCGACAAGGAAACGCTTCTCCGGTCACTCGCCAGCGTCTTCCCACCTGGATCCGAACGTGGCTTCGTCATTGAGCTGGAGGCGCTTTGGAGAGGAGAGCGTTTCGTCGAAATCGAGGGTCCTCTGGCGCGAATGGATGGTGAAGTCTTCCAGGCCTTTTTCACGATCGTGTTCGATGGAGACCGCGCTGAGCGCACCCTCGTCAGCGCCGCCGACATTACGCCGCGAAAGCGCCTCGAAGAACGCCAACAGATGCTCATTCATGAGCTGAATCATCGTGTCAAGAATTCGCTCGCGGCGGTGCAGGCGATTGCCTCGCAGTCGTTCCGCGGCAAAGTCGGGCCGGAAGCTCTCGGCAGCTTCCTGGCGCGGCTTCACGCTCTCGCTCAGGCTCACGATGTTCTCACCAAAGAGGAATGGCACACGGCCGATCTGCGCGAGGTCATCGACACTGCCATCAGTCCCCATAATCCAGGTGAAGTCTTCAGTCTTATCGGTCCGGGCATCCTCCTTGCGCCGCGCCAGGTGCTTTCCTTTTCGCTCGTATTGCACGAGTTGTGCACGAATGCGTTCAAATATGGAGCTTTGTCCGTCCCGGGCGGAACGGTGATCATCGAGTGGGAAGAGCGAGAAGTATCCGCAGCTCGGTACTTGAACCTCAAGTGGACAGAGCGGGGCGGGCCGTCGGTCGCACCGCCGAATCGGACCGGCTTTGGGTCACGGCTGATCAAACTCGAAATGGACAATGTCCATTTCGAGTACGAGCCCGAGGGGCTGACCTGCGTCATGGCTGTCGCAATTCTGCCCCCCGATACGGAAGTATAGGACGGGCGCGAGTGCAAGGCTGCCTGCATCCTTGCACAATCTTTGCCGCCCAACGCAAACTCTCTTGCGCTTGCAAGGCTCAAGCCTTCGCTCGCGCCCTTCAAACGAAATTCGACAAATTCCCCCAACACTGCGAGCATGCGTCAAACACGAACCCGAGTCCCCCATGACCACGCTTCTCCTGACACACCCCGCCTCCCTCGACCACGCGACCCCTCCCGGTCACCCCGAGCGGGCCGATCGGATTCGTGTCATCGAGCGGGCGCTCGAGGATGAGCGGTTTGCCATGCTCGTGCGGGAGGCGGCTCCCGTGGCGGATTATGATGCGATCGCGCTGGCGCATTCGCGGGAATACGTGGAGGCGCTGGCGGAGGCTTCGCCCTTGACGGGGGTCGTGCAGATCGATTCCGACACCGTGCTCTCGCCCGGCACGTTCGAGGCGGCGTTGCGGGGGGCCGGCGCTGCGGTGCAGGCGGTGGACGAGGTGATGGCGGGCCGGGTTTCGAACGCCTTCTGCGCGCTTCGCCCCCCCGGCCACCACGCCGAGCGCCAGACGGCCATGGGCTTCTGCTTCTTCAACAACGCCGCCGTCGCCGCCCGCTGGGCGCAGAAGCAGCACGGTGCGGAGCGGGTCGCGATCATCGATTGGGACGTGCATCACGGCAACGGGACGCAGGACATCTTCTGGAGCGACCCGAGCGTGCTCTACGCCTCGACCCACGAAATGCCGCTCTATCCTGGCACCGGGGCGCTGTCCGATCGCGGCGAGCACGGCAATATCCTCAACGCTCCCCTCTCGGCGGGCGATGGCGGGGAGACCTTTCGCGAGGTGATGGATTCGATCGTGCTGCCGCGCATCGAGAGCTTCGCCCCCGATCTCATCGTGATCTCGGCCGGCTTCGACGCCCATTGGCGCGATCCGCTCGGCAGCCTCAACCTCACGGAACGCGATTTCGTCTGGGCGACGCGCGAGCTGATGCGCATCGCCGACAAACGCTGCAAGGGCCGCATCGTCTCGGTGCTGGAGGGCGGCTACGATCTCGAAGGGCTGGCGAAATCGGTGGCGGCGCATGTCTCGGCGCTGATGGGGCAGGAGTAGCCCCTCAATCCCGATCGACGACGAGCCCGTCCTTGATCGTCACCACCCGGTCCATCCGGGAGGCCAGCTCCAGATTATGCGTCGCGATCACTGCGGCGAGGCCCGACGCCCGGACCAGCGAGACGAGCGTCGCGAAGACGCGGTTCGCCGTCTGCGGGTCGAGGTTGCCGGTGGGCTCGTCGGCTAGCAGGACGCGGGGGGCGTTGGCGACTGCGCGGGCGATGGCGACGCGCTGCTGCTCTCCCCCCGAGAGCTCGGAGGGACGGTGGGTCAGGCGCTCGCCCAGCCCGAGGAATTCGAGCAGCTCCGTCGCCCGCGCGCGCGCTTCCGTCTTCGTCAGCCCGCGGATGAGCTGCGGCATCACCACGTTTTCGAGCGCGGAGAATTCCGGCAGCAGGTGGTGCGACTGGTAGACGAAGCCGATCTCCTCGCGGCGGATGCGGGTGCGGCCCGAATCGTCCATATGGGCGGTGGGGAGCCCGCTGACATAGACCTCGCCGCCATCGGGTTGCTCGAGCAGCCCCGCCACATGCAGCAGCGTCGACTTGCCGGTGCCGGAGGGGGCGACGAGCGCCACGATCTCGCCGGGCCAGACGGCGAAATCCACGCCCTTGAGTATTTCGAGATAGCCGTCGCCCTGGCGGTAATGCCGCACGACCTTCGAGAGGAACAGGCTGGGGAGTTCCTGCGTCGAGGCGGGAGCGGGGGTGTCCGTCACGGTCTCATCCATATCGGAGCGCCTGTACGGGATCGAGCCGGGCCGCGCGCCAGGATGGATACAGCGTGGCGAGCAGCGAGAGCACCATCGCCATCAGCAGCACCGAGAGCACCTCGCCGACATTGATCTCGGCGGGGATCTCGCTGAGAAAACGCACCGTCGGATCCCAGAGCTGCTGGTTCGTCATGCGCGAGAGGAAGTTCTGGATGCCCTGGATATTATACGTGATCAGCAGCCCCAGCAGCAGGCCGGCAATCGTGCCGACAATCCCGATCGAGGCTCCCGTGATCAGGAATATCCGCATGATCGCGCCCCGCGTCGCCCCCATGGTGCGCAGGATGGCGATGTCGTTCGACTTGTCCTTCACCAGCATGATCAGCCCGGAGACGATGTTGAGCGCAGCCACCAGCACGATCAGCGTCAGGATGATGAACATCACATTGCGCTCGACCTCCAGTGCCGAGAAGAAGGTGCGGTTGCGCTGGGTCCAGTCGGTGATGAAGATCGGGCGCTCGACGGCGGCGTTGATCGCCGCGCGCGCCTGGTCCACCCGGTCGGCATTGTCGAGAAAGGCCTCGATCACGTTCACGTCGCCCGCGCGGTTGAAATAGGCCTGCGCCTCTTCCAGCGGCATGTAGACGAAGACGGTGTCGAACTCCGTCATCCCCACCTCGAAGATGGCCTGGACGGGATAACCCTTCACCCTCGGCGCCGTGCCGAATGGCGTCACCGCCCCCTGCGGCGTGATCAGCGTGATCGTGTCGCCCGCCTGCAGCGCCAGCTGCTCGGCCAGCCGCTTGCCGATGACGACGCCCTGCTCCTGCCCGAAATTCTCGACGCTTCCCGCCCGGATGTTCTCGGAGATGGCGGTGATCTTGGGCATGTCCTGAGGCCGCACGCCGCGCACGAGCACCCCGCCGCCCTGCACCGTCGAGGATGCAAACGCCTGCCCCTCCACCATCGGCACCGCCCGGCGCACGCCCGGAAGCGCCTCGACGATGCCCGCGACTTCGTCGTAATCCGTCAGCGGACGGTCGATCGGTGCGATGAAGACGTGGCCGTTCATGCCGACGATCTTGTTGAGCAACTCGCTGCGAAACCCGTTCATCACCGAGAGGACGATGATCAGCGTCGCGACGCCGAGCATGATGCCGATGAAGGAGAAGCCGGCGATGACCGAGACGAAACCCTCCCGCCGGCGCGTGCGCAGATAGCGCAGGGACAGCATCCACTCGAAGGGCGCGAAGGCCCGGGTCGGATCGCGTTTCGTGGCGCTCATGAAGTCTCCGTGTAACGCGTTACGCCTTCAGGCGCGCCAGGCAATCGCCGATCGGGAGAAGTTCCCGCTCGCCGCTGATCCGCCGCTTCATCTCGACCTTGCCCTCGGCGAGGCTCTTTGGCCCGACGATGATCTGCCAGGGAAGCCCGATGAGATCGGCATTGGCGAACTTCGCACCGGGGCGTTCGTCGCGATCATCGTAGAGCACATCGTAGCCCGCGGCCTGGAGTTCCGCATAGAGCTTGTCGCAGGCACCATCGACCGCGGCGTCGCCGACCTTCAGATTGAGCAGGCCGACCTGGAACGGCGCGATGGCATCTGGCCAGATCACGCCGGCCTCGTCGTGGCTCGCCTCGATGATCGCGGCCACGAGGCGGCTCGGGCCGATGCCGTAGGAGCCCATATGCACCTTGTGCTCGCGCCCGTCGGGGCCGGTGACGACGGCATTCATGGCGTCGGAATACTTCGTGCCGAAATAGAAGATGTGGCCGACCTCGATGCCGCGCGCCGAGAGCTTGTTCTGCGAAGGAACTGCGTCATAAGCCGCTTCGTCGTGCTTCTCGCTTGTGGCGGCATAGAGCGACGTCCAGCGATCGACGGTCTCCTGCAGGCCGGCGCGATCCTCGAAGGCGGTGTCTTCCGGCGGGATATCGAAATCGAGGTAGTCCTTGTCGCAGAAGACCTCGCTCTCGCCCGTCGAAGCGAGGATGATGAATTCGTGCGAGAGATCGCCGCCGATCGGCCCGGTATCGGCCTGCATCGGGATCGCCTTCAGACCCAGCCGCGCGAAGGTGCGGAGATAGGCGACGAACATGCGGTTGTAGCTGTGGCGCGCGCCGTCCTGGTCGAGATCGAAGGAATAGGCGTCCTTCATCAGGAATTCGCGGGAACGCATCGTGCCGAAGCGCGGGCGGATCTCGTCGCGGAACTTCCACTGAATATGATAAAGGTTGAGCGGCAGATCCTTGTAGGAGCGCACATAGCTGCGGAAGATTTCCGTCACCATCTCCTCGTTGGTCGGGCCGTAGAGCATGTCTCGCCCGTGCCGGTCCTGGATGCGCAGCATCTCCTTGCCGTAGGCCTCGTAGCGCCCGGATTCGCGCCAGAGATCGGCAGACTGGATCGTCGGCATCAGGATTTCCACCGCGCCCGCCCGGTTCTGCTCCTCGCGCACGACCGCGTTGATCTTGTTCAGCACGCGCAATCCCAGCGGCAGCCACGAGAAGATCCCGGCCGATTGCTGGCGGATCATGCCGGCCCGCAGCATCAGGCGGTGCGACACGATTTCGGCCTCGCGGGGAGTTTCGCGCAAGGTCGGCAGGAAATAACGGCTCAGACGCATGGAAGGCCTCGACACAGATTCAGGACGAACAGAACGCGCGAACGCGATTCACTCAGGCGCACACAACACTTACGCTCGGCAAAACACAAGGCCCGCCGCATCGCTTGTACGGCCGCCTGCGTTAACGCCCATACGCAAAAATGTCGCGCATCCCTCTCCGAGGGAGGTGACAACGACGATTCGACGTCTTATAAGCTTCACCACCAGATCGCCTAATTTGTTAAATCAAGACAAGGCGTAGGGCGCGGTCCAAGTCTGGGGAGGTAGAAACGTCTAAGCCCCGTCCAGGGGATGGTTCATAGAAAACCAGCGAAAAAACAAAAAAAATGTTTGTTTGGAAGCAAGGCGAAAGCCTTGCTTTTCTTTTTTGTGATGCACCCGAATATCGCGCCTCGCCGCGCTCCCCAGCTCTTGCAACGATGAGACGCAAAGCGCGTGTAAAGATGAAACGCAGGCCCTTGGATTAATGAAATGTCAGTCGGCCTGTAAGCCGGGTTCTGTAGGGTCCGGGCCGCGAGCGACCCGGACGTGGCGGCCATTCATCTGGGACGATCGTCGCCGACCGCCTCTTGCAACCAACCCGGACGGCGAGCTGGAAAGCGTGCTCCGATGCGCTTGCGCGCATCATGCCGTCCCTATTCGGTTTTGCTCCCGGTGGGGTTTACCTTGCCGTCCGCGTTACCGCGTCCGCGGTGCGCTCTTACCGCACCCTTTCACCCTTACCACGCGAGCGTGGCGGTTTGCTTTCTGTGGCACTTTCCCTAGGGTCGCCCCCGCCGGACGTTATCCGGCACCGTGTCTCCATGGAGCCCGGACTTTCCTCCCCCGCACGGATGCGGGAGCGGCCGCCCGGCCGACTGACGTCCGGGATGTGGCGTTTTCAGGCCCCGCGCGTCAAGCGCGATCTCGCAATCAATGGGAATATTATGAAAAACTGCTACCGCGCCGCCGTGATTGCCTTGGCGCGGGCGCAGTAGCGCATCGAGGCGTCCGACATCCGCGTCGCGCGATGTCCGCCCTGATAGCGCATGATCGTGCCGCAGGTGTCCCCGGCGGCGAGCTTGTAGGCACCGGCGAGATAGGCCATGCCGAAGCGCAGGTTTGTCGCCGGCTCGAGCAGCTGGCTCGGCTCGCCCGCGAAGCCGAGGGAGCGTGCGGTGGCGACGTTGATCTGCATGAGCCCGTAATGGGGGCCGTTGCGCGCATTCGGGTTGTAGCGGCTTTCGATCGTGACGATGGCGTGCGCCAGCTCGGCGGGCACCCCCGACAGCGCGGCGTATTCGTGGACGAGGCCCAGAAGCGCATCGTCACCCTCTGCGACAATTCCCGCAGCGGCGATGGAGCCCGTTTCCGGCGGATCGACGGCCTCGGGCGCCGTGGTCGCGGTTACGGCTGCAGGCGATATCCAACTGTCGTTCCCCTCTGCGTTTGCCGGTTGAGCCGTGAGGAGGAGCGCGAGTGCGCTCAATGCGGCGAACGCGCCGGAGCCTTCGGGAAATCTCATGTCGCTATGATCCGGAACCGCATGGCGGCGAAGCGACACCATGGCGGCGCGAATTGGGCGGAGATGTGGCCATTGCCCGGGATGACGGCTCACGCCTGTCACAAAACGTTACGCTTTGTAACCTTGCAAAGTCCGGCAAAACGTTGCTGTATAAAGGCCGCCCCGTTGCATTGTCGTTTATTTCTGCAAATGTGGCGGTCAGCGGCGACGGATGGGGCCACTGGAAACGGGAACTTCCCCTCCAAACGCGCGTTGGCAGCTCGTGTAAGGTCAAGCTAGAACGATTGGCCTCATTCGAAACAGGCGTTGGTTCAGAAGCGGAACAGGAATTCACAATGAAAAAGATCATCACACTTGCTGCAGCTATCGGCCTCGTCTTCTCGGTGGCGGCGTGCAACACTCCCGGCGAGCGGGCTGCAGGCGGAGCGCTGATCGGCGGCGCGGCCGGCGCAACGGTCGGCGCAGTGGCTGGCGGCGGACGCGGCGCTCTCCTCGGCGGCGCTCTCGGCGCGGGCGCTGGCGCGATCATCGGCGCAGGCACGACCCCCGATCCCACATATGGCCGCGACGGCTGCCCCCGCGGCTACTACCTCGCGCGTGACGGCTACTGCTACCCGCGCTGATCGAACCCGATCGTTTTGACGAAATGCGAGGCCCGGGCAGCGTCCCGGGCCTTGCTTTTTTCGCCCGCATCCGCACACCTCCTCGACACCACGCTGCACGACGGATGAAGGCATGTCGATCTGGGGAAAACTCGGTGGAATGGGGATAGGCTTCGCCATCGGCGGGCCGCTCGGCGCATTGGGCGGAGCGCTTGCCGGGCACGTCCTCGTCGATCGCGAAGGCGCCGTCTTCGGTCCGCCCCCGCGCGACCTCGTCTTCACCACCGGCCTCGTGGCGCTGGCCGCCAAGATGGCCAAGGCCGATGGCGTCGTGACGAAATCCGAGATCGCCGCCTTTCGCGAAATTGTCGATGTCTCCGACGACGATCGCCCCCGCGTCGAGAAGCTCTTCACGCTGGCGCAGCAGACCTCCGACGGGTTCGAGGCCTATGCCGACCAGATGGCGGCGCTCCTGCGCGACGAGCCGAAGCTGCTGGAGGACGTCCTCGACGGCCTGTTCCACATCGCCAAGGCCGACGGGGCGATCCATGCCCGAGAATTCGCCTATCTCGAGACCGTCGCCACCCGCTTCGGCTTTTCGAGTGTGGATTTCCAGCGCATCAGCGCGCGGCACGTGCGGGTAAAGGACGATCCCTATCTGATTCTGGGCATCGAGCGAGATCAGTCGAACGAGGAGATCCGCCGGCATTATCGCCGCCTCGTCGGCGACAACCACCCCGATCGCGAGATCGCCCGTGGCTTGCCGCCGGAAGCGGTGCGCATCGCAACCCAACGCCTCGCGGTCATCAACGCCGCCTATGACCGCATAGCTCTCGAGCGCGGGATGAAGTGAGACCATGACCCAGCCCATCCCGGAAAGCCCCCACGCGACGAAGGTCTTCCCCTCCCCGAACCATGGCGAGCGGAAAAATGGCAAGCGCCCCGACATGCTCGTGCTGCACTATACCGGCATGCCCGTGACCGGCGAGGCGCTGCAATGGCTGTGCAATCCGGTTTCGCAGGTCTCCGCGCACTACTTCGTCTTCGAGGATGGTCGCATCCTGCAACTCGTCCCGGAGGCGCGCCGCGCCTGGCATGCGGGTGCCGGCGAGTGGGCCGGGGAGGGCGACGTCAACTCCTGCTCGATCGGGATCGAGATCGCCAATCCCGGCCACCCGGCGGGCCTACCGGATTATCCAGATGAGCAGATCGAGGCGGTGATCGCCTTGTCGCGCGACATCTGCGAGCGCTGGCGCATCCGCGCCGACCGGGTCCTGGCGCATTCCGATATCGCCCCTGCCCGCAAGATCGATCCCGGCGAGAACTTCCCGTGGGATCGGCTGCACCGGGCGGGCGTCGGCCACTGGACGCCGCCGGCAGGCATCGGCGACGGGCGCTACTTCTCGCGCGGCGACAGCGGCCAGCCGATCGAGGCCCTGCAGGCGATGCTGGGGATGTACGGCTACGGGGTCACGATCAACGGCGTCTTCGACGAAGCGACCGAATGCGTCGTCACCGCCTTCCAGCGCCACTTCCGCCCCGCCCGCATCGACGGCGTCGCCGACGCATCGACCATCACGACGCTGCGCGACCTGATCGCGTCGCGCCCGGGACGGTGATGCGAACGGGCGGCGGGTTCGCGCGACCGCAACGCCCCCTCCCCGCTCACCCCCGCGAGGGATAGTTCGGGCTCTCGCGGGTGATCGAGACGTCGTGGACATGCGATTCGCGCAGGCCCGCATTCGTGATGCGCACGAACTCGGCGCGCTCCTGGAAATCTTGAAGCGTCGCGCCGCCCACATAACCCATCGCCGCGCGCAGCCCGCCCGTGAGCTGGTGCAGGACGCCGGACACCGGCCCCTTGTAGGGGACCTGGCCCTCGACGCCCTCGGGGACGAGCTTCATCTGGTCCTTGATGTCCTGCTGGAAGTAGCGATCCGCCGAACCGCGCGACATCGCGCCGACCGAGCCCATGCCGCGATAGGACTTGTAGGAGCGCCCCTGGAACAGGAACACCTCGCCCGGAGCCTCCTCCGTGCCGGCGAGCAGCGAGCCGACCATCACGCAGGATGCTCCCGCGGCGAGCGCCTTGGCGAGATCGCCGGAGAACTTGATGCCGCCATCGGCGATGACCGGCGTGTTCGTGGCGCTCGCCGCCTCCGCCGCCTCCATGATCGCGGTGAGCTGGGGTACGCCGACGCCGGCGACGATGCGCGTGGTGCAGATCGAGCCGGGGCCGATGCCGACCTTGACCGCATCCGCCCCCGCGTCGATCAGCGCCTTCGTGCCGTCGAACGTGGCGACGTTGCCGGCGATCACCTGCACGGCATTCGAGAGCTTCTTCACCCGGGTCACGGCTTCCAGCACCTTCTGCGAATGGCCGTGCGCGGTATCGACGACGATGACGTCACAGCCGGCATCGATCAGCATCTCGGAGCGCTCGTAGCCGCCCTCCCCCGTGGTCGTCGCGGCGGCCACGATCAGGCGGCCTTGCGAATCCTTGGCGGCATGGGGATGGGCGACCTGCTTTTCCATGTCCTTGACCGTGATCAGGCCGATGCAGCGGAAATGATCGTCGACGACGACGAGCTTCTCGATGCGGAACTGGTGGAGGAGCCGCCGCGCCTCGTCCTGCGAGACGCCCTCGCGAACCGTGATCAGCCGGTCCTTGGTCATCAGTTCGGAGACGCGCTGCGCGGGATTGTCCGCAAACCGCACGTCGCGGTTCGTCAGGATGCCGACGAGCTTGCCCTTGTGACCGGCGGGGCCGCGCTCGACCACCGGAATGCCCGAAATGCCGTTGCGCTTCATCAATTCGAGCGCGTCGGCGAGCGTTTCGTCGGGATAGATCGTGATCGGGTCCATGACCATGCCCGATTCGTACTTCTTGACCAGGCGCACCTGCTGCGCCTGCTCGGGCGCCTCGAGATTGCGGTGGATGACCCCGATGCCGCCGTGCTGGGCCATGGCGATCGCCATGCGCGCTTCGGTCACGGTGTCCATGGCAGACGCGATGATCGGCATGTTGAGGGAGATCAGCGAGGTCAGCCGGGTGCCGATCCGGACATCGGAGGGCAGCACCTCGGAGTGCCCGGGACGCAGGAGAACGTCATCGAATGTGAGGCCTTCGATGAACCTGTCCGCAACAATCCGCGCCATCGCCAACTCCTTCAAATATCATGTTCCGGCTGTCGCTAGGACCAGCGGGCGGAGGCCCGCGTCGCACCGGGAGTTGGCGAGGGTCGTTAGCATGGGGCCGAGCACGCGTCGAGTGGCGATGAGAGCGCAGCCATAAGTTTTTGCTGCAGCGCGGAAACGGCGAGAGGGCGGCGGGCGGCCTGACGGAACGGCAATCGGGGGCGGATGCGTTTAACCCTTGCGCTCGCGCCCCGTTCGCCCTGACATGACGACAAAGCAAATGATTTGAGAGGAAACCATTATGAGCCAGGATCAATATCACAAGGACAAGATCGGCAACCGCAAGCTCCGCCCCGAGACATTGATGCTCGGATACGGCTACGACCCGCATCTTTCCGAGGGTGCGGTCAAGCCGCCGGTGTTCCTGACCTCGACCTTCATTTTCAAGAGCGCCGAGCACGGCAAGGAATTCTTCGATTACGTTTCCGGCCGCCGCGAGCCGCCCGCCGGCGAGGGGGCCGGGCTGGTCTATAGTCGCTTCAACCATCCCAATTCCGAGATCGTCGAGGATCGCCTCGCCATCTTCGAGGATGCGGAGGCGGCGCTGCTGTTCTCGTCGGGCATGTCGGCCATCGCCACCACGATCCTCGCCTATGCCCGCCCCGGCGACGTCATCCTGCACTCGCAGCCGCTCTATGGCGGCACCGAGACGCTGATCGCCAAGACGCTGGCCAACATGAACATCTCCGGCGTCGGCTTCTCAGACGGCGTCGACGAGGACAACATCCGCGCGGCGGTGGCGGAGGCGCGGGCCAAGGGGCGGATCGCGGCGATCATGGTCGAGACGCCGTCGAACCCGCTGAACACGCTCGTCAATATCGCCCTGATGCGCAGGATCGCCGACGAGATCGGCAGCGAGCAGGGCCACCGCCCGGTGCTCATCGTCGACAACACCCTGCTCGGCCCCCTCTTCCAGAAGCCGCTGATCCACGGGGCGGATATCTCGGTCTACTCGCTCACGAAATATGTCGGCGGGCATTCCGATCTCATCGCGGGGGCGGCGCTCGGCTCGAAGGAGATGATGAAGCCCGTGCGGCAGCTGCGCTCGGCCATCGGCACCCAGCTCGACGCCTTCCCCTGCTGGATGATCGCGCGCTCGCTGGAGACGCTGTCGCTTCGCATGCAGGGCGCGAATACCAACGCGAAGATCGTCGCGGAATTCCTGGAAGCGCATCCCAAGGTCGCCCACGTGCATTATCTCGGCTTCCTGCGCGAGGGCTCGCCGGAATGGCGGGTCTATGACGAGCAATGCGATGCGCCGGGCTCGACGCTTGCCTTCGACGTCACGGGCGGCGAGGCGGAGGCGTTCAAGGTGCTGAACGCGCTGCAGGTGATCAAGCTCGCGGTCTCCCTCGGCGGCACGGAATCGCTCACCTGCCACCCGGCCTCGACGACGCATTCCGGCGTCCCCAAGGATGTCCGCGATCGCATCGGCGTGAGCGACGCGACGATCCGCGTCTCGATCGGAATTGAACATCCCGATGACCTTGTTGCGGACCTTGCCCAGGCGCTGGAGGCGATCTAACCAAGGGGAAGCACAGTAGAAAGAGAAGCAGCCCCCATGCGCATCACCGCCATCCGCGACATCGTCGCCCCGATCTCCTCCGATATCGCCAATGCGTATATCGATTTCTCGACGATGACCGCGAGCGTGGTGGCGGTGGAGACGGATGTGGTCGTCGATGGCCGCAAGGTCACCGGCTACGGCTTCAATTCGAATGGCCGCTACGCCCCGCAGGGGCTCTTGCGCGAGCGCTTCATCCCCCGCCTGCGCGACGCGGACCCCGCCGCCTATCAGGGCGAGGACGGGTTCCTCGATCCGCACAAGGCGTGGGCGCTGATGATGAAGAACGAGAAGCCGGGCGGGCATGGGGAGCGCTCGGTGGCCGTCGGCGTGCTCGACATGGCGATCTGGGATGCGCTCTCAAAGGCGCATGGCGTGCCGCTGTGGAAGCTGCTGGCGGATCGCTACAATGGTGGCCAGGCGGATGCCACGGCCTGGGTCTATGCGGCGGGGGGCTATTACTATCCCGGCAAGGGGCTCACCGAGCTGCAGGACGAGATGCGCTCCTATCTCGACCGGGGCTATTCCACCGTGAAGATGAAGGTCGGCCTCGTGCCGATCAAGGACGATCTCGCGCGGATCGAGGCCGTGCTCGCGGTGCTCGGCGGCGACGGCTCGCGGCTCTGCGTGGACGTCAACGGGCGCTACACGCTCGAAGAAGCGATCGCCTTCGGGCGGGCGATCGAGGGCTACAATCTGCGCTGGTACGAGGAGCCCCTCGACCCCCTCGACTACCTCACCCACGCCGCGCTCGCCACCACCTACGCGCCCCCGCTCGCCACCGGCGAGAACCTGTTCTCGCACCAGGACGCCCGCAACCTCATCCGCCACGGGGGCCTGCGCCCCGACCGCGACATCCTGCAATTCGACCCCGCCCTCTCCTACGGCCTCGTGGAATATCTGCGCACGCTGCAAGTGTTGCGCGACCACGGCTGGTCCCCCCGCCGCTGCGTCCCCCACGGAGGCCACCAGTTCGCCCTCAACATCGCAGTCGGCCTAGGCCTCGGCGGCAACGAAAGCTACCCCGACGTCTTCGCCCCGTTCGGCGGGTTTGCGGACGATACGCGGGTGGAGGATAGCAGGATTGCGATGCCGGATGTGCCGGGAGTGGGGTTTGAGGTGAAGGGTGGGTTGTGGGGGGTTATGCGGGGGGTTTGATGGGGGGGGCCAATGCTGACACGACGAACGACCAATGCTGACAACTGGTGGAGTCGCAATTTACGGTCTATTAGAAGTTAAGGCATACTGACTTTCAGACAGGAATCATGGCATCCGCGCAGCAGCTCATAGGGCTCATTAGGAGTCACGCAGAAGGGAACGCCGATCGCTTTTACGATCTGGCGATGCAGCTCTCTGCGGCGGAAGAGCAAAAGGGGCACACCAGGCTCGCTGAGCAGCTTCGCCAGTGGGCGGAAGCTGGTCAGAAGTCGCCCGGATCGCGGAACCCTCAGATCACACCGATCTCAAGCCCTCGTGGCGATCTGGCGCAGTTCCTTGCAGCTTCATACCCGTCCGAGCGTCTTGCCGACGTCATATTGCCTGCGCGTATCGAAGAAGAGCTTGCACAAATCGTCGTTGAAACACGAAGGCGTGAAAAGCTTGAAGAGCGTGGGCTTAAGCCACGCCGGCGTGTATTGTTGTCAGGCCCTCCGGGGACCGGAAAGACGCTTAGCGCATATGCGCTAGCGGGTGAGCTGCAGTTCCCTCTCTTCTCTGTCATGCTCCATGGCATCATTACAAAATTTATGGGCGAAACGGCTCAAAAACTAAAGTTGGTATTTGATTCAGTCAAGACTACACGTGGCGTGTATCTTTTCGATGAGATTGATGCGCTTGCCGCGTCAAGAGGAAGCGAAAATGACGTCGGCGAAGCTAGGCGCGTACTCAACTCATTTTTGCAGTTCTTGGACGAAGATACTGGACCATCGATCATCATTGCTACAACAAATATCCCTGAAATTCTTGACCGTGCGATTCTGCGGCGATTCGACCTCGTTTTGCCTTATGAGATGCCGAACGCTATTTCGATTAAGCAGGCGCTTGAGCGCCGCCTCGTAGGTTTTTCCGTGAACCGAATAATCTGGAAACGCGTGACCGACCGAGCCGATGGGTTATCTACAGCCGATGTCATAGCCGCCGCAGAAGATGCTGCTCGTCGAGCGGTTCTCAGTGATAGAGAATTAATTTCAACACAAGATTTGATTGCCTCTCTTGAGCGGCGGCGATCATTGCACGGGTTAGGTAGAACGATCTATGCCAAGGATTCTGCGTCACTTTCACCTCAGAGGCTTGGGAAAGAGCCAGCCGTTCGAAACGAAGGCCGGCGGCCGCGGAAAGCGCCCGAGTGATGTCCCAGATAGAGCTGCGCACGCCCAATTACTCCTACAGGCAATAGATGCCCTTCCTGACATACGAACAGAAAAAGCTCCTGGTATCTATCTTGAAGTAAAGTCGCGTTCTAAGGAGCAGCTTAAGACAGATAGTCTAAATTCCAGCGGTCTTACCCTTCTTCGTTACGAAGACGGCTCAAAGACTGGCGCAAATCAAGGAAGCGCAACGCTATTTGCCACGACGAAAGGTATCGAGAACCTTCGCACGAAAATACAACAGTTCGAATTTGAAGAGACACCGCCCCGGGAGAAAGACGGAAAAATTGTTCCGGGCCGACCACGGAACGCTGATCTCGTGCAAAGCATTTCAGCGATCATTGAAGCTGGACTACGCGCTTTGTGGCGCAGCCCATCGGAAAAATTCCCCAAACCAAACAGCGCAGCAAATTGGGAGATCTGGCTCAACCCCAGTGACGCAGAAACCTTTGTCCAACGTGGTCCGATCTATGGAGTGACAATTGGAACTGAGCGTTTGATTTTTCCTGAAGATGTTGTGGTTATTGCAGTGGCTTCTCGTGAGGCACTTGCAACCGCGATAAGGCGATTGGGCGGTGTACGAGCGATTGCAGCACCGACTGTCACGGCCGAATTCTTTGATGGAATGGATGTTCAAGAACAAGTCGAATGGGTCAATGATCTTGCTCAGAGGACCAACTATCCCGACAATCCGGATCCAAGCTACGTCACGCTATTTGATACAGGTGTTAGTCGAGCGCATCCATTAATTAAACCTTCGTTGGCAGCTGACGACCGCCACGTAGCAAACCCTGCCTGGGGCCCGGAAGATGTCAAAGGTCATGGAACGCAATTGGCAGGGCTTGCGCTCTTTGGCGATCTAACGCCAAGGCTGCACGAAACGGGTCCAGTGGTAGTCACGCACCGACTTGAATCAGTGAAAATTTTACCGGATGCAGGAGAAAATTATCACCATTTATTTGGAGCAGTAACTCGCAATGCCGTTGATGTTGTTGAATTGGATCACGCGAGGCGACGAATATATGCTATGGCCGTAACGACACCCGAAGACACTCCGCACGATGGCGCGCCGACATCATGGTCTAGCGAAATTGATCAACTCGTAGCCGGTGTGTCTGGCAAAGTAGCCGCAAGACGAATAATGCTGATTTCCGCGGGAAATACAAACAATTTTGCTTTTGGCTCCGGAAACTATCTTGCAACTTGCGACCATACGGATAACGAAATTGAATCGCCGTCGCAAGCTTGGAATGCGATTTGCGTCGGGGCTTATACCGAGAAGACACAACTTCCTTCAGGCGAAGGCACACTGGCAGTAGCGCCTTTTGGTGACCTCTCCCCGGCGTCCCGAACCGCGTCGTGGGAATCTCACTGGCCTCTCAAGCCCGATGTTGTGCTGGAGGGCGGGAACTGGGCCGCTAGTGCCATGCCGCCTCCGATGCGGCACGGATGGCTATCGCTATTGTCGACGCACCACAAATTTCCTCAGCGTTCCTTCTGCTTCACCCATGACACGAGCGCAGCAACGGCTTTAGCAGCAAAAGATATGGCAGAACTGTGGTCTGAATATCCAAGCCTTTGGCCTGAAGCGGTGCGCGGCCTGTACATTTCATCGGCCCGCTGGACCGCCCAGATGCTCTCGCACCTACCCGGCAACCTGCAGAAGGGAAGCTACACTCGGCTTTTCCAGCGCTACGGCTATGGCGTGCCGTCATTGGAAAGAGCGCGCCGCAGCGCATCCAACGCGCTGACGCTAATTGTCGAAGATACGATCACGCCATATGGACTATCCAAAAAGACAGGAAACGACATCCATAATGAGATGAAGCTCTTTGCATTGCCCTGGCCTGTCGAGACATTGCGTGCGCTCGGTAGTGTCGATGTCACAGTGCGTGTAACCCTCAGCACATTTGTTGCACCCAACCCATCGGAAGCTTCCAGAGGTTCGAAATACCGTTACGCGTCCCACAATTTGCGGTTCAAGATTAACCGCGCCGACGAAGCCGCAGCAGCGTTTATGGCGAGGATCAGCAAAGCGGCAGAACAATCAGAGGCACCCGAGAGTTCGGAGAATGATGGCTGGGAGTTTGGGAGCAACCGACGGGATGTCGGCTCTCTTCACATAGATCAATTGACTTGCAAGGCATCCGATCTAGCACGCCGAAATCTCATTGCGGTTCATCCTATCGCCGGATGGTGGAAATCCAAGCAACGTCTCAAGAACGGCTTGCCGAGCGTTCGCTTCGCACTCATCATTGAAATCGATTCAGAAAATGTTGCATGCGAATTGTATGCGGAGGTTCAGTCCGCAATTGAAGCAATGGTGAGATCGGAGTCCGTCATTATGGTGTAATCTTCAATCACCATTTTTTGCGTAAATCCCCCCCCCCTAAAACA
>Ga0208490_100571_pt1 | contig 21207 bp, 14 predicted proteins | sample SubbioAug_CSWold_FD_184818 | JGI IMG/M metagenome (GOLD analysis project Ga0208490, IMG submission 184818) | Serpentinite rock and fluid subsurface biosphere microbial communities from McLaughlin Reserve, California, USA - CR11Aug_CSWold (SPAdes) | ecosystem: Environmental > Terrestrial > Deep...
GCGGCGGGCGTCGACGGCCGCGCGGATCCTCTTGATTGCGGTGTCGGCATCCACGACCGCTTTGCCGTCGAGGTGACCGCAGCGCTTCGGGTTGACCTGGTCTTCGAGGTGCAGGCCCGCGACGCCGGCGTCTTCGAGTTCGTGCACCGTGCGGGCGACGTTCATCGGCTCGCCGAAGCCGGTGTCGGCGTCGACGAGGGTCGGCAGGTCGCTCATGCGGCTGATCTGGTGGGCGCGCTGGGCCACCTCGGTGAGCGTGGTCAGCCCGATGTCGGGAAGGCCCAGCTCGGCGGCCATGACGGCGCCCGAAATGTAGGCGCCGTCGAAGCCCTTCTCCTGAATGAGGCGGATGCTCAGCGGCGTGAATGCGCCGGGAAAGACCTGCAGGCGGTCGCTTCGCAGCCCCGCGCGGAAGGCCTTCCGGCGGTCAGTGGGGGTCGTCGTCGTGGACAGCATCAGAAGAGTCCCTTCGGGGCGGCGGGAACCGGCTCGAGCGGGGTGACCGTGAGTCCGGTGAGCTCGTCGGCGGTCAGCTCGGGCAGGCGGGCGGCGAGCGCGAGGAAGCGGTCGACCTCCTCGTCGGCGAGCACGCCGTCGGCGAGGGTGCGCAGCTTGTTTTCGTATTCGGCGCGGCCGAAGGGGCGGGCGCCGAGCGGGTGGGCGTCGGCGACGGCGATCTCGTCGACAACCCGTGTGCCGTCGGTGAGTTCGATCTCGATGCGGCCCCCGAAGGCTTTCTCGGCGAGGTCGAGCGAGTGGTAGCGGCGAGTCCACTCTTCGTCTTCCACGGTGGTGATCTTGTGCCACAGCTCGACGGTGTCGGGGCGGGCGGCGCGCTCGGGAGCGTACGAGTCGACGTGGTGCCAGCGGCCGTCTTGCAGGGCGACGGCGACGATGTACGGAATCGAGTGGTCGAGCGTCTCGCGGCTGGCGGTCGGGTCGTACTTCTGCGGGTCGTTCGCTCCCGAGCCGATCACGTAGTGCGTGTGGTGGCTCGTGTGCAGCACGATGCTTCTGATGTTTGAGGGGTCGCGCAGTTCGGGGCGCTCGGTGCCGAGGCGGCGGGCGAGGTCGATCCAGGCCTGCGCCTGGTACTCAGCCGAGTGCTCCTTCGTGTAGCTGTCGAGGATGCCGGTGAGCGGCTCGCCGCTGTCGGGCAGCGGCACCTCGTAGCGGGCACTCGGGCCGGAGAGCAGCCAGGCGATGACGCCGTCTTCGCCCTCGTAGATGGGGCTGGGGCTGGTCTGGCCGCGGAGGGCCCGGTCGACGGCTTCGACGGCCATCTTGCCGGCGAAGGCGGGGGCGTGCGCCTTCCAGGTCGAGATTTCGCCCTTGCGCGACTGGCGCGTGGCGGTGGTGGTGTGCAGGGCCTGGCCGATGGCCTGGAAGATCGTTTCCTTGTCGAGTTGAAGGAGGGTGCCGATGCCCGCGGCGGCACTCGGCCCGAGGTGGGCGACGTGGTCGATTTTGTGCTCGTGCAGACAGATGGCCTTGGCCAGGTCAATCTGGATCTCGTACCCGGTGAGCAGCCCCTTCAGCAGCTGCTCGCCGGTGGCGCCGACGTGCTGGGCGACGGCGAGGATCGGCGGGATGTTGTCGCCCGGGTGCGAGTAGTCGGCGGCGAGGAAGGTGTCGTGGTAGTCGAGTTCGCGCACGGCGACGCCGTTGGCCCAGGCGGCCCACTCGGGGCTGACTCGCTGCGTCTGCGGCAAACCGAAGACGGTGGCGCCGGGCGTGTATGGGTGGTTTTCGGCCTGGCCGCGGGCGCTGACGACCGGGGCGCGGCCGAGGCTGGCGGTGGCGACCGCGGCGTTGTCGATGACGCGGTTGACGACCATGTCGACGGCTGCGTCGTCGAGCGGGCGGTCCTGCTCGGCGGCGAGGGCCGCAAGCTTGCCGGCCAGCTGCTCGGAGGCGGCGAGGGGCTCGCTGCTCTTGTACGTGCGCACGGTGTGCGTGGTGGTCATGGGGTGCTCCCTTTCAGGTGGGCGTGGATGCTCGTGAGCGCGTTGTGCAGGTGCAGGTGCGTTGCGTGGGCGGCCCGCTCCGCGTCGCCGTCGGCGATGGCGGCGGCGATGGCGCCGTGCTCTGTGGCGGATGCGACGAGCCGCGCATCGTCGTCGTGCGCAAGGCGGCGCACGCGCGCGAGGTGGGTGCGCACGCGGCTGATGGCGGCGGCGAGGTGGGGGCTGCAGCCGAGCGCCTGGTCGATGGTGGCGTCGAACTCGGTGACGAGGGCGTAGTAGCCGTGGCGGCCGGCGTCGTCGTCGGCGAGCGACGAGGCGGTGACGATGGCGAACCGTTCGGCGAGGGTGCGAAACCGTTCGCGCTGGTCGGGGGTGGCGCGGGCCGCGGCGAGGCGGGCAGCTTGCTCGTCGAGGGCGCGGCGCAGGTCGAAGAGTGCGGTGACGTCGTCGGCGTCGATGCTGCTGACGACGAGGGTGCGCGGGCCGAGCTCGGTGGCGAGCCCGTCGTCGGTGAGGCGGGCGAAGGCTTCGCGCACGGGGGTGCGGCTCATGCCGAGGCGCGTGGACTGCTCAACCTCGGCGAGCGGTGTGCCCGGGGCGAGGGCACCGTCGATGATCGCGGCGCGCAGGGTCGCGTAAGCACGGTCGGCGGCGGTCCCTGCCGCCCCGCTTGTCCCCGTCGCCACGTTCGTCACGGTGCCAATGTATACATAAAAGCGACTTTCGTCGATGGGTTGGGCTTTCGACGAGGTCGACGTATACACGACTGCAGACGCCGGCAGCGCGGCGGCGTTCCCGACAGTCGCCCCGCATCGACGTTGCCGCACAATGACCCGGTGACGCCGCGGAGACCGGCCCCACCCCCGCCAGCCCTTCCACAACAACGAGAAGGTGACGCACGCCCGCTTTCACGTGGTTGTGGAAGTAGCCGCGAAACACGACCGCTCACTTTTTCGTGGTTGTGGAAGGAGCCCGAGGGGGCGCGGGCCCCCTGAATGCCCGGCACGCCCGCCCGTCGTCAGCGCCGCGCCCCTCGGGAGGAGCCGACGAGGGCCCGGCGAGCGCCCTCGTCGGCAGCACCACTCAGCGGTAGCGGCGGCCCTCGTCGCGGCGGTACAACCACAGGGCGAGGAGCGCGGTGCCGAGCGTCCAGGCGATCGCGCCCGCGAGCATCCACAGTTCGGGGGTTGTTCCTTCGACGGCGGCGAGCGTCAGCTCGCGCGCGTGACGCGATGGGAAGAAACGCGACAGCGTCTCCAACCACTCGGGGAACAGCTGCGGAGGGAAGAACAGCCCGCCGCCGAACGCGAAGCCGAACATGCCGACCTGAATCACCGCGATCGCCGCCTTCGACGAAAACGCGTAGCCGATCGACGCGCCCAGCAACAAGAACGGGATGCTCGTCACCGCGAGCGCCAGCAGGCCCGCCACCAGCCCGATCACCGACACGCTCGCCTCCGTCGCCACGGCGCCGACGATCAGCACCGGCACGATCGCGAGAAAGCTGAAGACGGCCGTCGACGAGATCTGCGCCGCGATGCGCACCATCGCCGGCAGCGGGAGGCTGCGCAGGTACGGATCCCACGGCTTCTCGCGGTTCTCGGCCACCGTCAGCCCCAAGTTGAAGAGCGCGCTCACCATGACAGCGAACACGGCAAGGCCGAGCACCGCCTGCGTCGCGAACACCGGATCCTCGGCCACCGCGCGGTTCGGCACCACAAAGAACAGCAGGCTCAACGCCGGAAACGCCATCGTGCCGATCACCGCGATCGGAACCCGCAGGGTCTCGATCACGAGCATCCGCAGATGCATCGCATACAGCGGCAACGCCGGGGCGGTGGATGCGCGGGGCGCGTCAGCGGGGCGGGCGGCGGTCGACGTCATGATGCGCTCCGATCGGATGCGGCGAGCGGGGTCGCCTGCTCGGTGAGGGTGAGAGCGAGGAAGGCCTCCTCGAGGGACGCGCCGCGCACCGTGAGGCGCTCGAATGCCGCACCGCTCGTGACGAGCTCGCGCACGAACGCGTCAGCATCGTCGACGGTGAGGCGCAGGCGGCCGGCGGCAGCAGCGCCCTCCCCCACCACCTCGTCGCGCACCACGTGCGGCAGGGCCGCGACGCGCTCCGGCTCGGGCGACGCCAGCTCGACGACCGCCGACATCACGCGATCGCGCACAGCGGTGAGCGTGTCGTCGGCGAGCACGCGGCCGTGATCGATCACGATGACCCGCTCGGCGAGCGCCTCAATCTCCTCCAGGTAGTGGCTCGTAACGACGACCGTCGTGCCGGCCGCGTGGTGGCGGCGAATCGCCGACCACAAGACGTGGCGCGCATCGACATCGAGCCCCGTCGTCGGCTCGTCGAGCAGCACCAGCTTTGGGCGACCCACGAACGCCAGGGCGACCGCGATGCGGCGCTTCTGCCCGCCCGACAGCGAACCGCACTGGCGGCGCAGCAGCTCGGAGAAGCCGAACTCGTCGGCGATCTCGGCGGTGGGCACGCGGTCGGGGTAGTGGGCGGCGACCAGGTCGACGACCTCGCCGACGCGCAGGGTGTCGGGCAGAGCCGTCTCCTGCGGGGTGCTGCCCAGGCGCAGCCGCGAGCGGGCGTCGCTCGGCGAGCCTCCGAACAGCTCGACGGTGCCGGAGGTGGGGCGGCGACGGCCCTGGACGAGGCTCAACAGGGTCGACTTGCCGGCCCCGTTCGGGCCGAGCAGGCCAATGAGTTCGCCCGCGTTCACGTCGAGCGTGACGTTGTCGAGGGCGGTCAGCTCGCCGAAGCGGCGGGTGGTGCCGGCAAGCCGCGCGAAGGGCGCGTCGGTGGACGCGAGCGCCGCGGCGCCATTCGCGCCCGAGGCGTGAGCTTTCATGCGTTGTCTCCCAACAGTGAGCGAAGCGTGTCGGTGTAGTCCTCGAACGCGCGGCGACCGCGACGGGTGAGGGCAACATAGGTGACGGGCGTGCGGCCCTTGTGGGTCTTCTCAACCACGACGTACTCGGCGTCTTCGAGCTTGCGCAGGTGGGTCGACAGGTTGCCGGCCGTCATGTCGAGCAGCTCCTGCAGGCGGGGGAAGGTGATGCGGTCACCCTCCTCGAGGCTCGCGAGCGTCGCCGAGATGCGCAGGCGCGCGGCGGCGTGGATGACCGGGTCGAGATCGGTCACGCCCGTCGCCCCCGCCGCAGGTTCAGATGCATGACGAGGCCGGCGACGAGGAACGAGCCGCCGCCCAGCAGCGCCATCACGAGGTTGTTGGTGGGGGCGCCGAAAAACGGGGCGACGATGCTGGAGGCGATGATGATCGCTCCGAGAACCAATTGATCAATTGAGCGCCAGAGAGCGGCGCCCATGAAGTAGAGCAGCCCCGCGACGAGGCCGTACGCGGCCGGGTAATAGAGCGAGAGCAGCTCGGCGCTCGCCCCCTCGCGCGCGAATGCGATACCCAGCACGTACACCGCAATCGACCCGGCCCACCATGCGAAGCCGTACACAGCGCCGGAAAAACCCGATGCCCCGCGCACGCCCCGGCTGATGCGGACACCCAGTACCGCCGACGTCACGATTGCACTGACGAGCAGCACACCGAAGATCGTGCCCGCGACCGACAGGGGCAACGAGAGCCACGGGTTGCCGCCCTCGTAGCCCGACCACAGAGCGAGGAAGCCGAGACCCCATGCAGCGCCCCAGATACCGAGGATCCACGGGATACCAGACAGCTGCTGACGAGCGACATCGGCGTTCTGCTGCTGAATGAGCGCGAGCGCGGCCGCCGGATCGATCGGCTCGTCGTCGGCGGCGTCGCGCGAGGCGTCGGAGTCGTTGTGGGGCGTTGTCATGGTTACTTTGTAACGCAAAGTACTTTTTGAGTCAAGAGGCTTTGCGGGTACTCGCCCCGCGTCGGCCGCGCAGGCACCGCGCCGTAGACTGGCGGGCTGATGATCGCCGACGCCGCGCCGGGACCCGCCCCGCGCATCCACTACCCCCCGGATCTGCCGGTGTCGCAGCGGCGCGACGACATCCTCGAGGCGCTGCGCGACAACCAGGTGGTGATCGTCGCCGGCGAGACCGGCTCGGGCAAGACGACCCAGCTGCCGAAGATGCTGCTCGAGCTCGGCTACGAGCGCATCGCCCACACGCAGCCGCGGCGCATCGCCGCGCGCACCATCGCCGAGCGCGTCGCCGAGGAGCTCGGCACCCGCGTCGGCGAGACCGTCGGCTACAAGGTGCGCTTCACCGACGAAGTCACCGACGCGACGCGGCTGACGCTCATGACCGACGGCATCCTGCTCGCGGCGCTGCGCGGAGACCGCGAACTGAACCGCTACAACGCGATCATCATCGACGAGGCGCACGAGCGCTCGCTCACCATCGACTTCCTGCTCGGCTACCTCAAGCAGCTGCTGCCCCGCCGCCCCGAACTGAAGCTCGTCATCACCTCGGCGACGATCGACCCCGAAAGCTTCGCGAAGCACTTTGCCGCTGGCGACGGCACGCCCGCGCCCATCATCGAGGTGAGCGGGCGAACCTACCCGGTCGAGATTCGGTACCGGCCGCTCGTGCCCGATGCTGCCGACCCGGCTGGTGGAGGGGCGGACAGCTCAGCGCGCGACGATGACTCCGACGGTGCCGACGGCCCCAGCACCCCCGACGACGCGATCGACATGATCGAGGGCGTCATCGCCGCCGTCGACGAGCTCGAGCGCGACACCGACGGCGATGTGCTCGTGTTCTTCAGCGGCGAAAACGAGATTCGGGATGCGGCAGACGCGCTCCGCGGCCACTTCCAGAAACGCGGACCGCGAGGCGCCGCCACCGAAGTGCTGCCGCTCTACGGGCGGCTGTCGGCCGCCGAACAGCACCGTGTTTTCGAGAGGCCAGCCCCGGGCATCCGTCGCCGCATCATTCTCGCGACGAACGTGGCCGAGACGAGCCTGACGGTGCCGGGAATCCGCAGCGTCGTCGACACCGGCACGGCCCGCATCTCGCGCTACTCGTCGCGGGCGAAGGTGCAGCGGCTGCCGATCGAGCCGATCTCGCAGGCGAGCGCCAACCAGCGCTCGGGTCGTGCCGGGCGCACGAGTGACGGCATCGCGATTCGCCTGTATTCGCAGCTCGACTACGAGAAGCGGCCCAAGTTCACCGACCCCGAGATTCTGCGCACGAACCTCGCCGCGGTCATCCTGCAGATGATCTCGCTCGGGCTCGGCGACATCGAACGCTTCCCCTTCCTCCAGCCGCCCGACAAACGGGGCGTCAAGGACGGGGTCGACCTGCTGATGGAGCTCGGCGCCGTCGAGAAGCGCGGCGACGAACTGCGCATCACGCGCGTCGGCCGGGCGATCGCGCCGCTGCCGCTTGACCCGCGCTACGCGCGCATGGTTGTCGAGGCGCAGAAGCTCGGCGTCGCGCGCGAGGTCATCGCGATCGTCGCGGGGCTGAGCATCCAAGATCCGCGCGAGCGGCCGGCCGAGCACCGCGAGAAGGCCGACCAGCTGCACGCGCGGTTCCGCGACCCCACCAGCGACTTCATCACCCTGCTGAACCTCTGGAAGCACCTGCAGCGGCGGCAGAAAGAGCTCAGTGGCAACGCGTTTCGGCGCGAGGTGCGCAGCGAGTTCCTCAACTACCTGCGCATTCGCGAGTGGCAAGATGTCGAGCGCGCGCTGGAGCGACAAGCGGGGGCCATTTCTGGCCGCCGCCGCGACGCCAGCGCCGACGGCCGTCTCGGCCGTCGGGCCGAAGCCAACACTGCGGTGGATGCTGATGCAATCCACAAGGCGATCCTCTCGGGCCTGCTCAGCCACATCGGACTGCGCGACGACCGCGACGCGGGCAGCCCGACGTCGACGAACAAGGGCCGCGACGGCCGCTCCCCCGGCCGCGCCGCCCGCGGGCGCGAGTACCTGGGTGCCCGGCAGCGGCGCTTCGTGATCTTCCCCGGATCGGGCCTGGCCAAGAAGCAACCTGCCGCCGTCATGGCCGCTGAACTCGTCGAGACGAGCAGGCTGTTCGCCCGCACGGTCGCGCAGATTGACCCCACCTGGGCCGAGCTGCTCGCCACGCACCTTGTGAAGCGGCAGTACAGCGAGCCGCGGTGGGAGAAGCGCCAGGGCTCGGCCGTCGTCGACGAGAAGGTGACGCTGTTCGGGGTGCCGATCGTGCCGCGCCGCCGCGCGCAGCTCGCCCGGATCGACGCGCCGCTCGCTCGCGAGCTGTTCATTCGCCACGCCCTCGTTGAGGGCGACTGGGACACCTCGCGCCTCGACAAGCGCCTCACCGCGTTCCTGCGCACAAACGCGCAGCTGCGCCGCGAGCTCGAAAAGCTGGAGGAGCGCCAGCGTCGCCGCGACATCCTGCTCGACGACGAGAAGCTCGTCGACTTCTACGAGGCGCGGCTGCCGGAGGACGTCACCGACGTGCGCCGTTTTGAGCGGTGGTGGCGGGATGCGCGCCGCGAGCATCCTGATCTGCTCACGCTGACCACAACCGACCTCGTCGACGCGGAGGAGTTGCCGCAGGGCGACGACGACGCGTACCCGACCCGGCTGACCCTCGGCGATCAGACGCTGAGCGTCGGCTACCGCTTCGAGCCGGGCAGTGTCGACGACGGCGTCACGGTCACGGTGCCGCTGCCGCTGTTGCCGCGCCTCGACGATGCGGGCTTCGACTGGCTCGTGCCGGGCCTGCGCCACGAGCTCGTCACCGCGCTGATCAAGACGCTTCCGAAGTCGGTGAGGCGCAACGTGGTGCCGGCCGCCGACTGGGCGACGCGGCTGCTGGCGGAGGTGCCCGACGGCGCCGACCTGCGCGAGCTGCGCATCACCGAGTTTCTGGCGCGCGAGATTCGCCGCCAGACGTTCACGCCGGTCGAGCCCGATGACTTCGACCTCGAGCGCCTGCCCGCGCACCTGCGCATGGGCTACGCCGTCGTCGACGACCGCGGGCGCAGGCTCGCGCGCGGCACCGACCTCGCAGCCCTGCAGGCGAAGCTGAAGACCCGCACCCGCGACTCGGTGGCGCGCGTGGCGACGGCCGCGGCGCGCGCCCCGATCGAGCGCGGCGGCATCACCGCCTGGGATGACACGGTTGGCGAGGCCGGCACCGTGCCCCGCCAGGTGGAGGTGCGGCGGGCCGAGACGACGATTCGCGGATATCCGGCGCTCGTCGATGAGGGCGCGGCGGTGGCGCTGCGTCTGCAGGTGTCGGTCGACGACCAGCTGCGAGCGCATCGGGCGGGGGTGCGGCGCCTCGTGCAGTTGGCCGTGCCGTCGCCGCTGTCGTACGTGCAAGAGCACCTGACGCACGCCGAGAAGCTGTCGCTCGCCGCCTCCCCGTACCGCTCGACCGCGGCCCTGATCGACGACGCGCTGCGCGCCGTCATCGACGCCGAATTGGATGCGCGCAGCGAGCTGCCCTGGACGCACGCCGATTTCGAGGCGGTGCGCGACGCGGTGAACCGGGGGTTGCCGGATCGCCTGTTCCGGATCGTGGCGACGGCGGCATCCGTCTTGGCGGCCGCCCGCGAGGCAGACGTGGCGATCAGCCGGAGCTCGTCGCTGTCGCTCATGGCGCCGCTGGCCGACTGCCGCGCGCAGCTGGGCCAGCTGGTGTTCGACGGCTTCATCGGTCGCACGGGGCTCGAGCGCCTGCCGCGACTCGTGGTCTACCTGCGCGGTATCGCGCACCGAGTCGAGAAGTTGGCCGAGAACCCGGGCCGCGACCGCGCCGGTCAGACCGAGTTCGAGACGGCGCAGCGCCTGTTCGAGCAGGCGGGTGGGAGTCTGCCGCTCGCGGCGGATGCTGCGCCACGCATGGTTGCGGTGCGCTGGATGCTCGAGGAGCTGCGCCTGTCGCTCTTCGCCCAGCCGCTCGGCCCGCAGGGGCCGATCTCGGTGCAGCGCGTTCGCAAGGCGCTGGCGGGGTAGGCGGTCCCCTCACGGCGCGGACGTGGGCGCTAGTTGCGCGCCTGTCCGCGCGTCAAGCGGTCAGGCATCAGAAGGGCCGCCCTCGCGCGGATAGCGATCGTCGTATCCCTGCGCGCCGGGGCGACGTCGCGACGACACGACGAGGGCAACGACGACTGCGACCGTGCCAACGACCACGAGCAGCGTGACCCCCAGAAGCAAAAACCCTGTCCACCCGGCGACAACACTCAACTGGTCCACCCCACCTCGTCATGGGCCGAGCGACAGATGCTCACCCTTGGGTGCAGTCTGACACAGCCGCGGATACGGCGCCACGGCTACTCCATAGCGCGTGTGCCGCGGAAGGCACATTCTGTGGGCGCGGGCCCGTCCCCGGATCCCGCGCCCACAACATCCCCCACCCCCTAGAGGAGGAACAGCGACAGCACCCACACTGCCGCGAAGCCCGCGAGGCCCTGCACAGCCGTTGCCGGCGTCAGGGTGCGGTAGGCCGTCGCAACCGGGATGCGGCTCAGCTGCGACACGACCCAGAAGAAGCTGTCGTTCGCGTGCGACACGACCATGGCTCCGGCGCCGGTCGCGAGCACGGCCAGCACGGCGCCGATCGGGCTGTCGAGGCCGAGTGAACCGAGCAGCGGGAAGAGCAGCGTCGACGTGGTCACGAGCGCAACGGTCGACGAACCCTGCGCCGACTTCAGCGCCGCCGACACGAGGAACGGCACGGCGATGCCGAGGCCGAGGCTGGCGAGCGACGCCCCCAGGGTGTCGACGAGGTCGGAGGCGGCGAGTACCGCGCCGAAGCTCGCACCGGCGGCCGTGATCAAGAGGATCGGCGCGGCCACGCGGATACCCTCCGCGACGCGGTCGCTGAACGCATCCTTCTCGCGGCGCGCTCCGCGCAGTGCGAGCGCCGCCACGATGACACCGACAGCCAGCGCAACCGCGGGCGCGCCAAGCAGGCGGAAGGTGATCGTCAGCGGCGACTCCTCGTCGAAGGGGGCGGTCGGCAGGGCGGCAACCGAGCCAAGGCAGATCAGGATGATCGGAACAAGGATCGGCAGGAACGACACGAACGCGCTCGGCAGCTTTCCGTAGCTGGCCCGCAGCTCCTCCCACGACGCGTTCGCCGCGATGGCGTCCTCCGACTCCTCAGGGAGGAGCGGGATGTCGGAGTTGCGGTACAGCTGAGCGAAGGCGAGCCCGGCGATCGCGGAGACGGCGGCGACGATGAGGCCGAGCCCGATGATCAGGCCGAGCTGGTCGAGGGCGCCGTAGTTGCTCGCTGCCGCGATCGGCCCCGGGGTCGGCGGCACGAAAACGTGCGTCGCGTACAGACCAGTCATGAGCGCGATCGTCATCACGATGGGGTTCGCGCCGGCGCGCACGGTCACGGCCTTTTTCAGGGAATTGAGGATCACGAAGCCCGAGTCGCAGAACACGGGGATCGACACGATGTACCCGATCAGCGACATCGTGAGGCCGGGGAACCTCTTGCCGAGCACGCGGAGGATCGCCTCAGCCATTGCGATCGCGGCACCCGTGCGTTCGAGGATGACGCCGATGATCGTGCCGAAGACGATCACGATGCCGATGTTGCCGAGCGTGCGCCCGAACGCCTCCGTGATGGTCGGAACAACATCGAGGGGGGCGAGCCGCAAGGCGAACGCGCCGACGAACGCGGCGCCGAGCAGCGCGAGGAACGGATGAAGCCGGAACCGTCCCGTCGCGACGACAATCGCGGCGACGAGCACCAGCAGGATGATGACGTCAATCATGAACCTTCTCCTTTGATGGTTCTTCGGGTGGCGATCCCGCGGGTGCGGAATCGGACAGCGGGTGCCCCGCGACGCTCAGCGACGAACGCGTGGCGACGAAGGCCCCGACGGCGATGAGCGACGCCGCCCGTTCGGCGGCGTCGCGAACGAGCTCGCCCGCGCGGGTGAGCAGCTCGTCGATGGTGGCGGCGCCCGGTGCGATCGGAACGGCGGCGGTGATGCCCGCCGATCGGAGCTCCGTCGGCGACAGGGTGACGCGACCCGCGATGGCGATGACCGGCACCCCGGCGTCGCCCGCCAGCTGGGCAATTGCGCCGGGCACCTTCCCCCTCAGCGACTGCGCATCCAGCGAACCCTCCCCCGTCACGACGAGATCGGATGCGCGAATCGCGTCGGCGAGACCGATCGCCTCCGCCACCAGATCCCATCCCGGTTCGAGTTCGGCGCCGACCACGGCGTGCAGCAGCGCGGGGATTCCGCCGGCCGCCCCGCCACCGGGGACCGCGCGCATATCGACCCCGGTCTCCGCGAGCACGACGGTCGCGAGCGTGTCGAGGCCGCGATCGAGGGCCGCGACGTCGACGACGTCGGCGCCCTTCTGCGGACCGAATACGGCCGCTGCGCCGTCGGGGCCTGTCAGCGGGTTTGTGACGTCGCACGCGATGCGCCAGCGCGCGCGGCGGGCGCGGTCATCGACGCCGCTCAGCTCGATGGCGGCGAGGTCGACCAGGGGGCCGCCGCCGGCGGCGAGATCGCGTCCCCGAGCGTCCAGGAAGCGGGCGCCGAGCGCCCGCAGCAAGCCGACGCCGCCGTCGGTCGTCGCCGAACCGCCGACGGTGACGATCAACTCGTCGGCACCGGCGTCGAGCGCGGCGCGCACGAGAGCGCCCACGCCCGCGGAGTCGGCGTCCCGGGCGCGCAGGGGCTCGTCGGCGACGTGCGGCAGTCCGTTCGCCTCGGCGGCCTCGATGATGGCTCGGCCGCCGGGAAGTATCCCAACCCGGCCGGTGCGCGAGCGGCCGAGCGCGTCGGTGGTCGGCACCTCGAGGACGCGGGCGTTGGTCGCCGCGACCAGGATGGCGAGTGTGCCTTCGCCGCCGTCGGCGACGGGAAGGGTCCGGATGTCCGCCGACGCACCGAGCGCCGCGGCAACGCCCGCCGCGATGTGTCGCGCGGCCTCGTCGGCGGTCAAGCTGCCCTTGAAGGAATCGGGCGCGACCAGGATGCGAAGGGGCGATGCCGACGACGGTGTGAGCACGGTTCGAGCGTAAAGAGTCGGCGGCGCGGCGTCACCGTCATGGCGCCCAGTTCTCTCCCGCAAAAGCCGCTGCGGACTGGGCACTATGCACAGTCAGCGCACCGAAGCCTCCTCCGCGCGAGCCGCGAGCAGAGCGAGAGCGACCCGCGTGAGCGCTGCCGGCTCCGCGAGCGACCACCCGGCCCGCTCCTCGATGCGCTCGAGACGCGCGGCGACCGAATTGCGGTGCAGGCCGAGCTGAACCGCGGCGCGGGAGAGCGAGCCGCGGTGAGCGACAACAACCTCGAGCGTGCGTCGCTCCTGCGCCGACAAGCGACCCAGCACGCGCTCGACGAGCCCGCGACGCGCGCTGCGGGACATCGCGGCGACGACCGCCTCCGATTCAAGCTCGGCGAGCCGCGCCCCGCCGACGGGGACCACCGCGGGCACCGCCAGCAGGGCGCGGATGCGGCGCGACGCGTCCGCAAGGGCGTCCACCGAGTCGAGCACACCCGAATCGATCACGCTCGCCCCCTCCTCCCGCGCGCGCTGCCCGAACCCCGCGACGCGCTCGTCGGCCACATCGCCCGAGAGCACCCACAGGGCGTCCAGATCGACGACGCTGACCCCCGGACCGACCGCGCGGGCGGCGCGCAGCAGGCGCGCGGCGGACGGGGGCGGAGTCGCGGGCCCGGCCGCTCCGGCGCCCAACCGCCGAGGATCGACCGCGACGATGACCCGGAAGGGTGCGCCGAGCATCCCGCCGGCCGCAGCCGACCGCGCCGACAGCTCGGCGGCGTCGACGGATCCCGTCACCAGGCCCGCGATCAGATCGCGGGCGATCGCGTCGCGAGCCGTGCGCGCATCCTGCTCCGACTCCGCGTCGAGGATGAGCCGGAGGGCGAGGCGGACGAGAGTCGCCACCTCGTCGACCTCGTCCGGCTCGCCGGTGACCCCGACGACGCCGAGGACGACGCCGTCGATGATGAGGGGCGCGTTCACGCCGGCGCGCACCTCGTCATCGGCGTCGCCGGGATGCACGCGCACGACGACCCGCTCGGCGGCGGCCCGCGCTGCCGCCCAGTGCGTGCGACCGACGCGCGAGCGGTCGAGGGATGCGATGATCACGCCCTCGTCGTCCATGAGGTTCACGTTGTGGGCGACGGACGCCGCCACCTGGTCGACGAGGCGCTGCGCGAGAGCCGGGTTCAGCGCGCCATCCACGTCGCCACCCTACCCAGGCGCCGGCACGCAGCGACAGGCGCGCTGGCGATCAGCCGAACACGCGGCGGCCGGCGATCCAGGTGCCGACGTTCAGCGTCTCGTGGATTCGCGCCGCCGGCCCCGCGAACGGGTCGCGGTCGGTCGCCGCGAGGTCAGCGACAGCGCCCACCTCGATGACGCCGGCGCCGTGCGCGACGCGACCGCGCGCATCCTGAACCTGGTCGGCCGGGCCGCGACCCGTGATCCAGGCGGAGCCAGCGGTGTAGGCCTGCAGCGCCTCACCGAGCGTGAGCGCCTCGTCGGCGAGTAGCGGTTCGGGGTCGTGCTCGGGGTCGGAGGCCGGCAGCGTGCGGGTCACCGCAACGTGAATCGCCTGCCACGGGTCGGGGGTCGACACCGGCCAGTCGCTGCCCGCGCACAGCCGGGGTGCATGTGACACCAGGGCGCCGGCCCCGTGCGAGCGCAGCACTGAAGCGAACGGGTACTGGGTCGCGGCGCGCTGCGGCCCCACGATCGGCACCGTCAGCTCGCGCATCTGCGGCTCGTTGCACGCCCACAACGCCTGCATGTTCGCCGTCACGCCGAGCGCGGCGAAGCGCGCCACATCGTCGGGGTGCACGAACTGCAGGTGCGCCAGGTGGTGGCGGCCGGGGGTGCTCCAGCCGTTGCGCTCGCGCGCGGCCGCGAAGCCGTCGAGGGCGTCGCGCACCGCCCGGTCGCCGATCACGTGCACGTGGGCCGAGAAGCCCGCCGCGTCAAGCGCGACGATCGCGTCGACCAGTGCCTGCCCGCCGACGAATGCGATGCCGTGGGGATGCTCGGGGCTCGCCACGTCGCCCAGGTACGGCTCAAGCATCGACGCCGTACCGTTCTCGACCACGCCGTCGGCCATGATCTTCACGGCCGGGAGGCGGAAGCGGGCGCCCTCCCCGAGCGCCGCGACGAGCGCCTCGCGCCGGGCGACCAACTCGGGCACCTGCTCGACCCCGCGGTCGCGGTCCCACCAGAGCGCGCCCGTCACGTCGACGAAAAGTCGCCCCTCATCGAGGGCGCGCCGGTAGACGAGCGCGGTGTCCGAGGCTCCGAAGTAGTTGCCGATAATCGCGTCCTGCCACCCGGTGATGCCGAGGCTCAGCGCATACCGCTGCGCCTCGAGCAGCGCTGCGAACTCGTCGTCGGGCGTCGGGTCGGGCGCGACCGCCGCGACGAGCTTCGCGGCCCCCTCGTGCAGGGTTCCCGACGGCGATCCGTCGGGCAGCCGCTCGATGCGGCCGTCGGCCGGGTCGGGGGTCTCGGCCGTGATACCGGCAAGGGCGAGCGCCGCCGAATTCGCCCACGCGCCGTGGTGGTCGCGGTTGTACAGAAACACCGGGCGAATCGGCTCGACTGCATCGAGTTCGGCGGCCGTGGGCGCGCCACCCGGGAAGGCGCTCATGGCCCATCCGCCGCCGGTGATCCAGGCGCGCGACGCGTCGCAGCCGCGAGGCGGGTTCACCACGGCAAAGCGCGCGACGATGTCGAGGTACTCCGACACCGATGACCCCTCGCTCAGGTCACACGACAGTCGCTCGAGCCCACCCTGAATGGGGTGAATGTGCGCGTCGACGAAACCCGCGTGCAGCAGGCCGCCCGCCAGATCGACCACCTCGGTGTCGGGCCCGCGCAGAGTGTCGAGATCAGCATCCACCGCGACGATGACGCCGTCGGAGACGGCGACGTCGAGGCGCTCCGGCAACGACGAACCGCCCGTGCCCCGCCAGACGACCCCGTTTGCGAACAGGAGGTCGCACGGCTGGGACACGGGCGGCTCGATCGAGAGCTACGACAACAACTGACTAGCTGCGCGAGCTCGAGCCCGAGTTCACCTCGTAGGAGGTGTTCACCGACTCGAAGAAGTTCACGAGCTGCAGGGTGTCGTTCGCCGTCGCCATCCACTTGGCAGGGTTCGCCACGTTGTACTCGGGCTCGAAGCCGAGCTCTTCCAGGCGACGGTCGGCCAGGTACTTGACGTACTGGTTGATGTAGTTGGCGTTGAGCCCGAGGATGCCGTTCGGCAGGAGGTCTTGGTTGTACGCCTCCTCCATCTCGACGGCGTCGAGGATCATCTGGCGGATTTCGGCGGCGAACTCCTCGGTCTGCAGGTCGGGGTTCTCCTCCAGCACCGTGAGGATCAGGTTGATGCCGAACTTCAGGTGCAGCGACTCGTCGCGCACGATCCAGTCGATGAGCGAGCCGAAGTTGCGCAGGAGGTTCCGCTGGCGGAACGACAGGGCCACCATGAAGCCCGAGTAGAACCAGATGCCCTCGAGGATCACGTTGTATGCGACCAGGTTGCGGATGAAGTCCTGCTTGCCCTCGGTCGTCGTGATGTCGAGCGTGTCTTCGGTCATGCGCTTGATGAACTTCACCTCGAACTCCTCCTTGCGCGCCATCGACGGCACGTCGACGTGGCTGTCGTAGGCGGCAGCGCGGTCGATGGGGAAGGTCTCGAGCACGTACTCGAAGCTCATGCAGTGGTTGGCCTCTTCCCACATCTGCTTCGCGAGGTACAGGTGTGCCTCGGGAGCCTTGACGTAGGGGTAGACGCCGAACGCGAGCGCCTTGTTGACAAGCAGCTCGTTCGGGTTGAAGTACGACATGAGGAACGTGATCGCGTGGCGCTCCTCGTCGGTCATCTTCTTGAAGTCGGCGATGTCTTCGCCAAGCTGAACCTCGTTGGGGAACCACGTGTTCGCAACGGCCTGGTCGTACAGGTCCATCGCCCACTTGTACGTAACGGGCTTCAGGAGGAGGCCCTCTTGAATTCCTGTGCCGAGAATGCCCATGGTGTGCGCTTCCTTCTCTGAGTGTGATGCGGGAATGAATTGATCGGGGGGTCTGGAGTGGTGACGATCCCCGGATGCGCGTGATGCGCATCCGGGGAATCTCACGGTCTAGTTACTGGCAGCTCTCGCAGTGCAGGTCGTCCATCGGGTCGACCGGAACGGCGTAACCGTCGACGCTGTCGTGCGGGCCCATCAGTTGCTCGCCTTCGCGGCGCCGCCAAAGCCGAAGCCCTTGCGCGCTGGCGCGGGAGCCGCGGCCGGCTCTGCGCTCGGAGCGGCCGAGGAGCCACCGGCCGCGCCGAAGCCCTTCTTCTGCCCGCCGCCGATCGCCTCCGACTTGTTGACCTTGACGGTCGACTGCTCGGCAGTGTGGCGCGGCTTCATGTGCAGGTAGTACGTCGTCTTGACGCCCTTCTTCCACGCGGCCGAGTAGATGTCGACCATGTCGTCGACGTCGCGCGTCTCGAGGTACATGTTGCGGCTGATCGCCTGGTCGATCCACTTCTGGGCGCGAGCCGCGACCTCGAGGAAGGCGTACGGCGACAGCTGGAAGCTCGTCTTGTAGGTAGCGCGCACGTCTTCGGGAATCTCGGTGATGCCCTGAATGTCGCCCTGGCTGCGCAGGATTGCCTCGCGCGTACGCTCCCACAGACCCTGCGACTTGAGCGCCTCGACGAGGTTGCGGTTAACCTCGAGGAACTTGCCCGAACTGGTCGAGCGGCTGAAGATCTGCGAGAACTGCGGGTCGAGACCGGGCGTCGTGCCGGCAACCAGACCGATGGATGCGGTGGGCGCGATCGCCATCAGGGTCGCGTTGCGCACGCCCCCCTTCACCTTCTCGCGCAGCGCGTCCCAGTCGAGACGGGTCGTGCGGTTGACCTGCACTTCGATGCCACGGTCGGCCTCGGTGAGGTCGATCGTGTCGAACGGCACAAGGCCCTGCGACCAGCGGCTGCCCTCGAAGTTGTCGTAGGCGCCGCGCTCTTTGGCGAGCTCGACCGAGGCCTCGATCGCGGCGTACGAGACGTGCTCCATAATCTCGTCGATCAGCTCGAACGACTCTTCCGAGTCGTACGAGTAGCCGAGCTTCTCGACCAGGTCGGTGAAGCCCATGACGCCCAGGCCGATGGCGCGGTTCGTCGTGTTGGCGTGGTCGGCCTCGTCGACGCTCGACACCGTGATGTCGATGAGGTTGTCGAGCTGACGCACGGCGAGCTTCGCGCTTTCGGCGATCTTCTCGAAGTCAACCTTGCCGTCGGCGAAGTGGCGACTCAGGTTGATCGAGGCGAGGTTGCAGACCGAGATGTTGTCGCGGTCCTGCGGCAGACAGATCTCGGTGCAGAGGTTCGACAGGTGGATCGTGCCCGTGTTGTTGTTGATCGCACGGTTGTTGATCGTGTCCTTCCACGTCAGCCACGGGTGGCTGGTGGACTGCAGCGAGATGAGGATCTGCTTGAACTGCTCGCGCGCGCCGATCTTCTTGAACATGTTGATTTCGCCACGCTCGGCCATCGACACGTACTCGGCGTAGCGCTTCGAGAACTCTTTGCCGTACAGCTCGTTGAGGTCGCTGACCTCGAGCGGGTCGAAGAGGTACCAGTCGTCGTCGTTCTGCACGCGCTTCATGAACTCGTCGCTGATCCACACGGCGGTGTTGGCGGTGCGGGTGCGGCGGTAGGGGTCGCCCGAGTTCTGACGCAGGTCGAGGAACTCGGGGAAGTCCATGTGCCAGTTCTCCATGTAGAAGCACAGGGCACCGAACTTCTTGCCACCGCGGCTGACGGCCCGCAGCACCGAGTCGATCGTGTGCATGAACGGGATCGGCCCGGTCGACGTGGTGTTGTTCGAGCGAATCGGCGAACCCTGGGCGCGCAGCTTCGTGACCGAGAGGCCAATGCCGCCGGTGCCCTTCGTGAGCCACATGACGTCACGCACGCTCTTGGCGATGTGCTCGATGTCGTCGTGCATCTCCATGACGAAGCAGTTCGACAGCTGCGGATAGCTCGTGCCTGCGTTGACGAGCGTCGAGCCGGCGGCGAGGTACTCGAGCGTCGACATCTTCTTGTAGAAGGCGATCGCGTGCTCGGTGGGGTTCGCCTCGTTGAGCGACAGGCCCATCGCCACGCGCATCCAGAAGTATTGGGGCACCTCAAGCGGCTCGTTGTTGCGGGCCTTGATGCCGTAGCGGTTGTTGAGCGTGACGACGCCGATGTACTTGAGTAGCTCGTCGTTGGCCGGCTCAAGCACCTCAGCGAGCGCCTCGAGGTCGAACAGGCCGGTCGTGAAGCGCGGATCGAGCAGGGCCTCGTCAACGCCGCGGGCGATCGTCGCGGCGAAGTGCTCGCGGTGCAGGCGCTTGAGGTCGGCCGCGTCGGTGTAGTCGCCTAGCACCCGCTTGTAGATGGTCTTGAGCAAGAGGCGAGCGGCAACCTGGTCGAAGGCGGGGTCATCCTTGACGTTCTGCAGAGCGACCTGGATCACCGCCTCGTCGAGCTGCTGGGTCGTGATGCCGTCAAACAGGGTCAACTCGAGCTCGCTGGCGATCTGGGTGACCCACGTGATGGTCGGGTCGAGCCCCTCGGCGGCGTGCTCGATGGCGATGTTGATCTTGTTCGCGTCGTACGGCTCGCGGCTGCCGTCACGCTTCACGACCGTGATGCTCACTGGTGCTCCATTCGGGCCCGCCCGGCGGGTCATCTGTTGGGCCGGTTTCCCGGCGGTTTTCGCTGTGGTGGAGAGGGTCAAAGGCCCGCAAAACCGGGTCTGCCACGGCATCCCCACGCCGTGGTCTGGCCACTATATATCGGGGCGCCGACAAACATCACCCCCTATATCTTGTGGGCGTGTCGTCCACAGGTGTGCATAACTTGTCGGGCTTATCCACAGCATCCCAGAGACCTCCGACACGCGGAGAGGATGCGGGAAAAGCGCGCAATATGGGGCGACAATTCGCCCTTCACTGAGCCAATAGGCTGGAGCTCTCGTGAGCGGCTACATCGACCTGTTGAAAACCCGCGGCGTCGCGCGAATCATCTCAGCGCAACTCGTCGCCCGGTTGCCGTCCGGCATGCTCTCACTCGCGTTCCTCATCCACATCGAGCGCATCTTCGACTCGTACGGCTCGGCCGGCCTCGTCCTCGCCGCCACCAGCGTCGGCCAAGCGGTCGCCGGTCCCCTCACGAGTCGCTGGATGGGCAGGCTCGGGATGCGTCCGGTGCTCATCACCACGCTCGTCATCTGTGCAACCGGCATCGCGCTCATCGCCTTCGCTCCCCTGCCGCTGTGGGGCTACATGCTGGTGGCGCTCGTGACGGGCCTGTCGAACCCGCCGATTCAACCGGCCGTGCGCACCATCTACCCGAAGATGGTGACGTCGAAGCAGCTGACACCCCTGTTCTCGCTTGATGCGTCGGCACAAGAGCTGATCTGGATCAGCGGCCCGGTCGTCACCGTCTTTCTCGCGCTGCAGGTATCCCCGGTCGTCGCAATCGCCGTCGCGGGCGGTTTCCTCATCGTCGGCGGCATCTGGTTCATCTCAAGCCCCGAAGTCGGCAAGGTGCGCATCCCGCCGAGTAAGCATCGCATCGGCGTCGTGCTGAAGAACCGTGCCGTGCTGCTCGCCACCATCACTGGCTTCCTCATGATCGGCTCCGCCGCCGCCATCGATGTCGGCGTCGTCGCGGTCTTCGGCGAGGGCGGAGCGGAAGCCGGCCTACTGCTCGGCATCTGGGCCATCGCCTCACTCGTCGGCGGCCTCTCGATGGGGCACCTGCCGATCGGCCCCTGGGCGCTCACCCGCCGCCTGTTCATCATCTTCGTCGGCATGGCGATGGCGCCGTTCGCGCTCGAGTTCTGGTGGCTCGCCATCGCCCTCATCGTGGCCGGCATCGGCATCGCCCCCGCACTCGCAGTCATGTTCGCGATCGTGTCGGCCAGTGTGAAGTTCAGTGCCACCGCCGAGGCGTACGGCTGGCTCGGCACCGGCCAACTCATCGGAGCGGCGCTCGGTTCCGCCATCGCCGGATTCGTCATTGACGACATGGGGCCCGTCGGCGGCTTCTACACCGCCATCGGCTTTGCCCTCGCCGCCACCGTCGTCGGCGCGATGTTCGTGCGCTGGCACCCCGACCTGCGCGGTCGCGACGCATCGCCATTGCCCGACACCGAACCGGTGAAGACGATCAGCTGATATGTGGCTGATTCCTGTCAAGTGGCAGGGGAAAGAGCGCCCGGAGTGATCATGCTCCGGGCGCTCTTTC
>Ga0208490_100572_pt1 | contig 21169 bp, 14 predicted proteins | sample SubbioAug_CSWold_FD_184818 | JGI IMG/M metagenome (GOLD analysis project Ga0208490, IMG submission 184818) | Serpentinite rock and fluid subsurface biosphere microbial communities from McLaughlin Reserve, California, USA - CR11Aug_CSWold (SPAdes) | ecosystem: Environmental > Terrestrial > Deep...
GTTCGATCAGCTCGGCAGGGGCCCGGGTGCCGGTCGCCGCCGCGAGGTCCGACCACGTGCCCACTGCCACGCCGGCGAGGAAGCCGGCACCGATGGCGGTGGCCTCGCGGTGACCGGAGCGCTCCACGGGCCGCTGCGTCGCGTCGGCGAGCGCCTGCAGCACGACGCGGTTGGCGCTCATCCCGCCATCGACGCGGAGCGAGTCGATGCGCTGCCCGGTGTCGGCCTCGGTCGCTTCGACGAGGTCCGCCGCCCGGAGCGCGACGCCCTCGAGGACGGCTCGCGCCACGTGGGCTCTGGAGGTCCCCCGGGTGATCCCGACCAGCAGGCCCCGGGCCCCGTGGTCCCACACCGGCGTGCCGAGACCGGACAGCGCCGGCACGAACACCACGTCGCCGGCGTCGGGGACCGACGCGGCGAGCGCCTCGCTCTCGGCGACCGCAGCGATGATCCCGAGCCCGTCGCGCAGCCACTCCACGCAGGTCCCGGCCGACAGCATCACGGCCTCGCGGGCCCAGGTGTCGACGCCGTCGAGGCGCCAGGCGATCATGGGGAAGGTGCCGTGCCGGGGGGCGGGGCCAGGCTCCGGTCCGAGGCAGACGTCGAGCATCCCGCCGGTGCCGAGGGTCAGCTTGGTGTCGCCGGGGTGGATGCACCCCTGGCCGAGCAGCGAGGCCTGCTGGTCGCCGACGAGCGCGGCGATGGGTGGCGCGCCGGGCAGCGCGGCGGCCTCCGCCAGCTCGCCGCTGGAGTCGGTGACCGTGGCCAGCGCCGAGCGGGGGATGCCGAGCAGCTCGAGGAGGTCGTCGGACCAGTCCCGGGTGGCCGGGTCGTGGAGCCCGGTGACGAGGGCGTTGGACGCGTCCGTGATGTGCGCGCCGCCGCCCGAGAGGACCCAGGCCAGCCAGGTGTCCACCGTGCCGATGCGCAGGTGCCCGGCCGGGATGTCGCTGTGCTGGACCAGCCACTCGGCCTTGGTCGCCGACAGGTTGGGTGCCAGGCGGATGCCCTCGGGCTGCAGGCCGAGGCAGCGACCCACCGTGCGCAGGTCCTGCCACCCGATGCCCGGGCCGACCGGCTCGCCCGACCGTGCGTCCCACGCGATCGTCGACGCCCGCTGGTTGGTGATCCCGACCGCGTCGACCGTGCCGACCTGGTCGAGCACCGACGTCGCCGTGGCCAGCGCCGCTCGGGCCGTGGCACCGGCATCGATCTCCACGAGGCCGGGCGCCGGGGAGGTGGGCAGCACCTCGACGAGGACCTCGGCGACGACCGTGCCGTCCGCGTCGATGGCGACCGAGCGGACCCCGGACGTGCCGGCGTCGACGACCAGGACCGTCATCGGGGTCGCCGGGCCCGGCGGTCGGCGAGGAGCCCGCCGGCCATGCCGGCCGATGCCGACAGGAGGGCGAAGAAGGGGATGGCGGCCCAGGTGACGTCGTCTCCCGAGGCCAGCAGGCGGATCGCGCCGATCGTCTGGACCAGCAGGTAGGCGGCCAGGGCCGCGACCGCGCTGTTCGTGAGAGGTGCGTCGAGCCGGAGGTTGGCGGCGACGAAGCCGCCGATGCCCATGCCGACCAGGATCACGCCGAACAGCACGATCAGCCAGGACGAGTCGTCGTCGACGGTGCCGGACCGGTCCAGCAGCTGGGCCAGGAGCGCGGCCGGCACGCAGATGGCCAGCGCGACCCCGGCACCGGCGGCCACCGCCCGGAGGTGGACCAGGTCGCTGATCACGGGTAGGCGACCTCGCCGAACGGGCTGCGCAGCCCGAGCTTGCCGGGGTTGAGGATGCCGTTGGGGTCCAGCGCGTCCTTGACCGACTGGAGCACGCCGTGTCCGGCGCCGAGGGCCTCCTGGGTGAAGCGGCTGCGGTTCAGGCCGACGCCGTGGTGGTGGCTGAGCGTCCCGCCGGCCTGCAGCACGGCGCGCTGGCCGGCGTCCCACAGCTGGGCGTAGGTCCGGTCCCGAGCAGTCGTCCCGTCGCCGTCCTCGTCCACCTTGGCGGCGAAGGTGAAGTAGAGGCAGGCCCCGTCGGGGTAGGCGTGGGACTGGTGCGCGCTGGCGGCGAGGGTGCCGGGGACGGACCGCAGGGCGTCGGTGGCGGCCGTGTAGATCCCGTCCAGCCGGGACCAAGGCGCGGAGATCTCCATCGTGTCGACCACGTAGCCCTTGCCGATCAGCGCCTCGAGGGCGGAGACCTCGTTGCGGTGCGCCAGCCAGCGGTCGACGAGCCCGGCGTCGAGCGGTTCGGTGCCGGCGCAGACCTCGGCGGTGACGGCCATGGCGGCGTCGACGACGGTGGGGTCACCCTCGTCCATGACGAGCAGGACGGCCCGGTCGCCGGTCTGGTAGCTGCGGTCGGCTTCGATGGCGTCGTAGACGCGCAGGACCGCCGGCGGCAGGCCCCGCTGGACGATCCGCCGGCAGGCGTCGTTGGCGGCCGAGAACGAGTCGAAGCCGTAGGCGGCGTGGCGCTGTGCCTCGGGAGCGGGGTGCAGTCGGAGTCGGACCCCGGTGATGATTCCGAGGGTGCCCTCGGAGCCGACGAAGACCTGGGTCAGGTCCGGGCCGACCGCCGAGCGCGGGCCGCCCCCGGTGCTGATGGCGGTGCCGTCGGCGAGCACCACGTCGAGTCCGACCACCATGTCCTCGATCTTCCCGTACCTGTTCGACAGCTGACCCGCGCCCCGGCAGGCGACCCAGCCGCCGACCGTGGAGAGCGCCACCGATTGGGGCCAGTGGCCCACGGTGAGGCCGTGCTCGCGCAGCTCGGCCTCGAGGTGGTCGCCGAAGGTGCCGGGGGCGACGTCGAGGACCATGGACTCCTCGTCGATGGACGCGATCCCGGTCAGCGCGGTGGTGTCGAGGACCACGCCGCCGAACACGGGCACCGACGCTCCGCACACCCCGCTGCGGCCGCCGGCAGCGGTCACGGGCACCCGGGCGGCGTTGCACAGCCGCAGCACGGCGGCGACCTGGTCGGCGTCGGTGGGGGAGACGACCACTCCCGCCAGCCCCGGCACCTCGCCCTCCGTGGCCCAGATCATCGCCCCGGGCCACCAGTCGCGGCTCGCCTCGGCCCGCACGGCGTGGTCGGTCGACACGCTGGCGCCGGTCTTGCGAAGCCGGTCGATCACCGGGTCGGGCACCGGCACCATCGTCCCGAGGTGGGGTCGGGCGTCGGCTGCGCCGCCCGCGATTTGGATGGGCGGCGTCGGCGCGCCGGGTCCGGTGGGGGGCAGGGCGATCGGGTCGGCCACGGCGGGCCACTGTACGACCGGGCTCCTGCTCCGGTCCGACCCCCGGGACGTTCCGGTCGCGGCAGCGGAACGGGCGGGCGGCGCAGCACCGGCGCTCAAGTCCCGCTCCGGAGGTGCCGATGGTGCTGACGCATGCGACGAGTACGCCCAGCGGGCAGGGAACGAGGCGCTTCCATCGTGGAGCTCGCGCTCATCGCGCCGATCATGGTGCTGCTCGTGCTCGGCGTGCTGGATCTGGCGCGGGCCTACCAGCTCTCCATCCGACTGGAGAACGCTGCGCGAGAGGGGGCAGCGTTCGCCCAGGTGTACCCGAACGACGCGACGTGTGGTCCGAGCGGGAGCATCCGGGGGCAGGTCGAGGCGGAGGAGCCCGGCTTGAGCGCGACCCCGGGCTTCGATGTGGACATCTTCGGGCAGAACGCGGCCGACGAGTGGGTCGAGCTCTCCGGTTGCAGCGGCACCGTGGCGGGCCCAGGTGAGCGAGTCAAGGTCGAGGTGCGAGCGACCTACGGCATCCTCACGCCGATCGTCGCCAACGTGGTCGGTAACTCCATCGTGTTGGAGGGTGCCGCCGAGGTGCGGGTCCAAGGCCAGGTGCGGTCGTGATCGCTCGACGGAGGCGCCGGGCCGAGCAGGGCGTCACGGTCGTCGAGGCGGCGTTCGCGCTGCCGATCCTGCTGACGTTCATCTTCGGTCTCGTCGATCTCGGCATGTGGACCTTCAACGCCAACCAGGCGACCAACGCGGCGCGCGACGGCGCGCGCCTCGCCATCCTCGACTACCAAGACGCTGACGACGAGACCAGTTCGATGCGCGCCGCGATCGTGGATGCGGTCCGGTCCCGCTTGGAGGCGGACAAGGTCGACTCCGTGATGGTGTCCTGCGTGGACGACACCGGGTCCGCCATCGCGTGCAGCACCGCAGAGGTGGATGTCGACAGCGTGCGAGTGGACGTCGAGTGGACGTGGGACCTGATCACCCCCGTCGCCGCGATCCTCGGGTACGACGAAGGCGAAGCCACCGGGTCCGCAACCATGAAGCTCGTCGGTCGGCCGTTGCCAGGGTCCACCACCGCTCCCACCTCCTCCACGAGCACGACCACGACGACCTCGACCAGCACGCCGGACGACAGCACGTCGACGACGACCACCACGACGCCGGCGGCATGCGCGGTCTCCAGCATCACCATCCCGACGAGCGTCAGTCGTGGCGTTGACGACAAGGGGAAGCAGACCAGCCAGCTCGCCGAGCCGGTGCTGGTGGAGTTCCGGACCAATGGATCGACGGCCTGCAACGACCTTCGGGTCGAGATCCGCAGCACGGAGTACAACCCGAGCGGGAAGGGGTCCGTCGAGGTCGACTGCGGGTGCGACCTGACCCCTCCTGAGCCGCAGGACTTCCGCTGGTCCTACGACGGCAGCGACAACATCTGGTCCAAGTCGGGAACGGCCACCGTCATCGTTCGCAACGGCACGACGGCGCTGCTCAGCAAGACCTTCACGGTGACCTAGGAGAGCCATGCCCTCAGAACGACCCATTGCACGCCTTCGTCATCCCGCGACGAAGGGTGCAGACGACCGGGGCATCACCGTCATCTTCTTCGCCCTCGCGCTCACGGCGATGCTGGGTGTCTCCGCTCTGGTCCTCGGCGGAAGCGTCGGCTACGAGGCGGCGCGCAACGCGCAGACCGCGGCAGACGCCGCAGCCCTCGCCGGCACATCGGCGTTGCAGAACCACAAGCAGGACTGGATCACGACACCGGTGGAGGTCGTCATCGATGAGGTCCGCTCGGTCGCCGAGGACAACGGTGCGGAGCTCGAGTCGTGCGACGTGGTCGCCGCTGGGTATGCGCTTACCGGTGCGGAGGCCGATGTGATCGCTGCCTGCGACGACCTGCCCCACCTCGTCGACGAGGACTTCCAAGCTGTCGCCGGGATACGCGTCACGGTCAGCGACACGCGGGACGTCGCGTTCGCCGCCTTCGTCGACCAGGACGAGATCACGAGTCGTGCCGTGGCGGCGGCCACCGTGCAGCCGGTCTCGCGCGGATGGGCCCCCTTCATGGTCTGCACGTCCCCGACCGCGGTCGGGCATCCGGCTCAGGCGATGCTGCAGGACGAAGACGCGCCGAACGGGTTCTCGATCAACTCCGCTGCCATCGGGAAGCACTACGTGCTCTGGGGCAACCAGATCAAGAACCTCGGCCGCGACTGCGGCAACGGCTCCAGCAGCTGGCGAGGTCTGGTGCGGCTCCCTGCCGACGGCTACGCCCTGCCCTCCTCCGAGGCGACCCCCGGTGATGACGAGGACTGGTGGCAGGTCGACACCGGCAACAAGACCGGGCAGCTGTCGCAACGGATGGCGGGTGGCAACGCGTGCACCTTCGACGCCGGCGACGACGTCGACGACATCGAGCTGGGATGCGAGATCGCCCTCCCTCTGTGCGCTCGCGGCAACGGGGAGACCGGCTCGAACTTCCGCCTCTACTGCGTGATGATGGGCGTGTTCCAGATCACCCACGTGGGCTCGGCGACCACGGTCGAGACGGAACCTCCCGAGGAGACGCCGTGCGGGTCGATCACCAACAACATCATCTGCGGGCGCTTCCTGGGCGCAGCCACGGCGGCGGGTGGCCAGGGCGTGGCCGAGACGCCGGATCGTCACGGCTACGCCGTCATCAAGCTCGTCCAGTAGCGCGCAACACCACAACTGCCAGTTTCAGGGACGGCGCACCCGTCGCGCCGGGTCCTGGGCGTAGTACCCGCACAGCACCCGGTAGAGCTCGGGGTGGTGCTCCTCCAGCTCGAGCGGGCGCGTGAGGAGCACCTCGCTGGCGACGGCGAAGAACTCGGCAGGGCTCTGCGTGCCGTAGGCGCGCAGGACCGGGTCGCGCTCGTCGCGGCGGCGCAGGCGCCGGTACTCGCGGTTGCAGACCTGGACCCACTCGGCCCGGTCGGCGCGGTCGGTGATCTCCGGCGTCCCGTCGAAGAGCCCGTCGGCGGCGTCGAGCTTGTGGGCGAACTCGTGCACCACGACGTTCTGGCCGCGCTCGGGGTGGCGGACGTCGCGTGCCACGGCCCGCCACGAGAGCATCACCGGCCCGCGCCCGTCACGGGCGTGGCCGAGCAGGCGCTGGGGTCCTCGAGCCACCACGCCGGCGACGTGGGTCGCCCGCACGCCCCGGTTCGTGAACGTCTGGGGGTGGACGACCACGGCACGCACGTGCCGGTAGCAGTCGCGGTCGAGACCGAGGGCGAGCAGGGCCGCGCTGGCGGCGACCGTGATCACGATCTCCTGGGTCAGCTCGAAGCCCCTCGCGGCCTCCCAGTGCGTGCGACGCACGAGCCGCTCCAGGCGGGACGCCAGGCGGGCGCGCTCGTCGTCGTCGAGGGCGTGCCACTGGGGGAGAACGTCGGGCACGACCTGCTCCCAGCCCTCGAGCCACCGGCGGGCGCGACGACGACGGCCCCAGGCCACCTCAGCGGCCGGCGCCGGGCAGCACCGAGCCCGGCAGGCCGGGGGCGTCGCGCTGCTGGGCGGCCCGGGCCCGCAGCTCAGCCACCTCGTCGCCCCGCCGGCGGTCGGACCAGCCCAGCTCGGGTGCGATCAGCTCGGCGACCGATGCGGCGGCATCCGCGGTGGCGTCGCGGGAGAGCATGAGACCCCGCACGCGGCGCTCGAGCACGTCGGCGAGGGTGGTGGCCATCTCGTAGCGGACGGCGTAGAGGGCCTCGGCCCGCAGGTGCGGCAGCCCGGCGACGAGCGGTTCGGCCAGGGCCTGGTCCCGGTCGGCCATGGCCTGCACGACCCGGGCCTCGCTCCCGTAGCGCTGCTGCAGGTGCTGGGCGGCGCCGGTGGCGTCGGCGTCGTAGCCGACCGCGCCGAGCAGCCGCAGCCGCCCGGTGCGCGACCGCCGCTGCGAGCGGGGCAGGTCGAGCACCTTCGCCACCGCCGCCATCGTGTCGGCCGCCATCTCCCGGTACGTGGTGAGCTTGCCGCCGGTGACGCTCACGACGCCGCTGGCGCTGGTGACGACGGCGTGGTTGCGCGAGAGGTCGGCCGTGCGCCCCGACGTGGTGGCCTTCACGAGCGGACGGAGGCCGGCCCACGTCCCGACCACGTGGCGCTCGGTGATCTCGGTGGTGGTCGAGTGGTTGATGGCGCCGAGGAGGTACTCGACGTCCTCGCGGGTGCACTGCGGATCCTCGGTCGGGCCGTCGTAGTCGGTGTCGGTGGTGCCGATGTAGGTGAGGTCCGGCTCCTGGCCGTCCGGGGCCGGCCACGGCACCACGAAGATCGACCGCTTGTCCTTCGGCACCGGCGCGATCACCGCGATGTCGTTGCGGACCAGCGACCACGGCACCGTCAGGTGGATGCCCTTGGCCGGGCGGATGGCGTGGGGGTGCAGGCCCTCATCGAGGGCCCGGACGTCGTCGGCCCACACACCAGCGGCGTTGACCACGGCCCGGGCGCGCACCTCGATGCGGCTGCCGGACTCGGTGTCCTCGACGACGGCCCCGGTGGCCCGACCACCCTGGTGGACCAGCTCGACGACGGGAGCGTGGTTGACGCACACCGCGCCGTGCAGCTCGGCCGCGGTGCGGGCGATCGTGAGGGTGAGGCGGGCGTCGTCCGCCTGGGCGTCGTAGTAGAGGTAGCTGGCGCCCACTCGGTCGGCCGGCAGCGTCGGCATGTGGGCCAGCGTCTCCTCCTTGGAGATGCGCTTGTGCAGCTTGCCGATGCGGGCGCCGCCGGTGAGGTCGTACATCCACATCGCCGAGCCCAGCGCCTTCTCGAGCTTGGGGTGGATGACCCCGCCCTTGCCGAACATCGGGATGAGGAACGGCATCACCCGGACGAGGTGCGGGGCGTTGCGCAGCAGGCGCTGCCGCTCGCGGAGGGCCTCGTACACCAGGCGGACGTCGCCGTTCTGGAGGTACCGCAGCCCGCCGTGGACCAGCTTGGAGCTCTTGGACGACGTGCCGGAGGCGAAGTCGCCGCGCTCGACCAGCGCGGTGCGCAGCCCCCGGCTGGCTGCGTCCAGCGCGACCCCGACCCCGGTGATGCCGCCACCGACGACGAGGACGTCGAAGGGCTCGTCGGCCAGGCGTCGGAGGTTCCGGGCGCGTCCGAAGGCGCCGGGCAGGACGGGGGAGGGGGTCACCCCGCCAGGGTAGGAGGCTGCTCGGGTCCCCCGGCCAGCAGCTCGGCCTCGACCCAGTCGTCGACCAGGTCGGCGAGCAGGGCGAGCGGCACGCCGCCGTGGCGCAGCACGGTCGTGTGGAACCCCTGGATGCGGAACCGGTCGCCGAGGCGGGCGCGGGCATCGTCGCGCAGGCGCAGGATCTCGCGCTGGCCGACCTTGTACGACAGGGCCTGGCCCGGCATCCCGATGTAGCGGTCGACCTCGACCGCCGCCTCCGCCGGGTCGAGCGGCACGTGGGTGCCGAAGAACTCCAGCGCCTGGTCCCGGCTCCAGCCGAGGGCGTGGATGCCGGTGTCCACCACCAGCCGGGTGGAGCGCCAGGCGTCGGCGGTCAGCATGCCGAGCCGCATCGCGTCCGAGGAGTACAGGCCCATCTCGTCGGCGAGCCGCTCGGAGTACAGGCCCCAACCCTCGCTGTAGGCCATGTAGCCACCGCGCTGCTGGAAGGTCGGGATGCCCTCGAGCTCGGCCGCGCTGGCCCGCTCGAGGTGGTGGCCGGGCACCGCCTCGTGGAAGGCGATGACCTCGGCCTCGAAGCGGTTGCGGCGCGTCGCGTCGTGGGTGTTGGCGAAGTAGGTGCCCGGCCGGGACCCGTCGCTGGGGGGCGGGCTGTAGTACGCCGCGGGCAGGCCGGGCGCGAGGGCGTCGGGCACGGCCTCGACCACGCAGCCGGCGCTCGGCAGCCGCTCGAACCACGCCGGCGCCGCCGCCAGGGCGCGCTCGATCGCGGCCTCCGCCACCTCGAGGATCTCCTGGGCCGACCCGTACCGCATCGCGGGGTCGGACCGCAGGGCGTCGAACAGCTCGTCGCGATCGGTGATGCCGAGCGCCCGGCCGCCGACCTCGGCCCACTGCGGGGGCAGCACGTCGGTCAGCTCGGCCATGCCGATGTCGTGGATCTCCTGTGGCGTCAGGTCCGTGGTGGTCGCCCGCCTCGCCTTGGAGCGGTACAGCTCATCGCCGCCGGGCACGTGCACCAGGCCCGGCCGGTCGTCCCCCCGCCCCTCGTCGGCCAGGTCGGCGAGGGCGGACGCGACGCGCTGGTAGGCGGGTCGGACCTCGTCGGCGACCACCGCGGCGGCACGGGACCGCCAGTCGCCGGCACCCTCCCATCCCTCCGGGAGGGAGAGGCCCACGAACGGATCGGACGAGACGTCGCCGGCCAGGTAGCCCTCGACCATGGCCTGGGAGCGCCGCACCGCGGCGACCGCCGGCGTCCAGCCTCGCTCGACGCCCGCCCGCCACTGGGCGACCACGGCGTCGAGCGCCCCCGGCAGCTTGCGCAGGCGCTCGAGCTGGGCCTGGGCGCTCGCCTCGTCCGGGGCGCGCAGCTGGGAGGCCGAGCGCAGGAGGGCGACCGGGTACCCGGTGAACCCGTCGCTGGCGAGCTGGATCTCGCCGCTGTCGACCGACTCGATCTGCTGGCGGCAGCTGTCCAGGAGCAGGGCGTGGGTCACGCGGTCGCGCTCGTCGAGGTCGGCCACGTCGATGGCGGCGGCGTGCTCGGCGATGGCCGCGGCGAACGCGCGGTCGTCGGCCAGGCCGGCCGGGCTCGGGTCCTCGATGGCGTCGTCGAACCGGTGGTCGCCGAGGCGGGTCGCGGCCGTGGGGTTCCGCGCCATGGACCCGTCCCACCACTCCTCGGCCAGGCGCTGCAGCTCGGTGGCCACGGCTACCGGCTCCCGTCGCCCTCGCCGGGGCGATCCGGGTCGGGGACGATCGTGACCGGGCACGACGACTGCTGGGCCACCTGGCTGCTGGTGCTGCCGAGCAGCAGGGCCGGCGACCCGCCGATGCCGCGGCTGCCGAGCACGACCAGGTCGGCGCCGACCTCGTCGATGACGTGGAGGACCACGTCGACGGGGTTGCCGTCGTGCAGCACCACGCGGTGGCGGACCCCGGCCTCGACCAGCGGTGCGACCCAGAGGCCGTTGGCCCGCTCGGCGATCTCGTCCCGGTGCGGCTGGGTGGGCACCATCGGCCCATCGGGTTCGAGGCGGTCGAGGAGGCCGAGGGCGTGCACGGCGACGACCTCGGCGTCGAGGTCGCGGGCGAGGCGCGCCGCCCAGTGGACCGCCTCGTGGCTGTTCGACGAGCCGTCGAGTCCGACGACGATGGTTCCGACTGCGTGACCTGCGTCCGGCATCCCCCGAGTGTGGTCGACGCGAGCGGGGTCGCGGTGGGTGCGGTGCTGGCACCGCCGGAGACAGGATCCGTTCCCGTCACACCCCCCGGGTACGTTCGCCCCATGACCTGCGACGCGCGGTGGACCGCACACGGCGATGCCGCCCTCGCCGCGCTCGACGAGGCGGTGCGCGCCGGGCGAGCCGCAGGTCCGCTCTCGCCGGTCACGGTCATCACGCCGTCCCCGTCGGTCGCCGTGGCCACGCGTCGGGCGCTCGCTCGCCGGGCGGGCGGCACGGTCGGGGTCGGGTTCCAGGCCCTCGGCGCCGTGGCCGAGCAGCTCGCCGCGCCGCTGCTCGCCGACGCCGGCGTCGGGGCCGGCATCGACCGCGAGCTGGTCGTCACCGCGGTGCGGGTCGCGCTGGGCGAGGACCCGGGTTGCTTCGGCCCGATCGCCGATCACCGGGTCACGTGGGAGCGCATCGCCGCCGCCGTGATCGAGGTCGACGCCCTCGACGATGCCCAGGTGGCCCAGATCCGCGGCGCGGGCCCCGTCCCGGCCGACGTGGTCCGCCTGCGGGACGCCGTCCGGTCCCGCCTCGGACCCGTCGGTGCCGACGCGGTCACCGCCCTCGCGGCGCAGGTCGCCCGCCAGGGCGGTCCACGGGTCGACGCCCTCGGCACCGTCGTGGTCCACCTGCCCGACCGGTTCAGCTCGGCCGAGCTCGAGCTCCTCGGGGCCGTCGCCGGGCACCGTCCCGTGCGCCTGCTCCTCGGTGCCACCGGCGACCCCACCCTCGACGAAGCCCTGGCCGTCCACGTCGCCCCCCTGGTCTCCACGGCCCCGCCCCCGCCCGGGGCGCCCGAGATCACCGAGGCCATCTCGGCCAACGACATCGACGACGAGGTGCGGGCTGCGGTGCGACGCCTGCTGGCGCTGGCCGACGACGGGGTCCCCCTCCACCGCATGGCCATCGTGCACCCCTCGGGTCCGCCCTACGCACGGGTGGTCGCCGACGTGCTGAACGCCGGGCAGGTCCCGTTCTCGGGCCCCAGCACCCGGCGCCTCGCCCAGACGGTCGCGGGCAGGGTGCTGCTCGGCGTCCTGGAGGTCGACCGCTCCCGCTTCGGCCGCCAGGAGGTCGTGGACCTCTGGGCGAGCGGCGTCGTGGTCGACCCCGAGGGCCTGCCCGTCCCTGCGGCGTCCTTCGACGAGCGGACCCGCTGGCTCGGCGTCATCCGCGACCGGGCGCGGTGGCGCACGGCGTTGGACGCCGAGGAGGTGCGCCTGCGCGCCCGGCTGGCCGCCGCGACCGACGACGAGGAGGACACCGGCTGGATCGAGCGGCGCCTCGAGCTCGACGCCCGGCTGCGCCAGGCCTTCGAGGTGCTCGACGAGGTGTGCGCCGGCCTGCCGACGACGTGGGCCGACGTCGCGACGTGGGCGGCGCGCACGCTCGACCGCCTGTGTGGTCCCGTCCGCTCGCGGGGGAGCTGGCCCGAGGTCGAGGTGGACGCCGACACCACCGTGCGCCTCGCCCTGGCCCGGCTGGCCGCGCTCGAGGAGCTCGAGCCGAAGCCGACCGCCGAGGTCGTCCGCGACACCATCCGGACGGTGCTCGACGCGCCCGCACCACGTCAGGGCCGCACCGGCACCGGCCTGCTCGTCACCACGGTCGATGCGCCACCGCTGGTCCCGCTCGACGCGGTCGCCGTCGTCGGCCTGGCTGAGGGGCACCTGCCCCGGGTCGCCGGAGACGACGCGCTCCTCGGCGACGAGCTGCGGCGCACGGTCGGCCTCGCCGCCGCCGACGACCAGCAGCGACGCCAGCGTCGGGCGCTCCTCGCCTCCCTCGGGTCGGCCGGCGGGCACCGCCTGGTCACCTACGCCCGCAACGACCAGCGCTCCGGTCGCGGCCTCGTGCCGAGCCGCTGGTTGGTCGAAGCCGTCGAGGCCCGCAGCGGCGTCCGGCCCGACACCGAGGCGCTCATGGCCGGCGGCGAGGTCCCGGGCATCACGTCGGTCGCCAGCCACGGTGCCGGCCTGCTCGACGTCGCCGAGGGCCGCACCGCCCCGCTGCACCGCGAGGAGCACGCCCTCGCCTCCCTGCTGCAGACCGCAGCGTTCGAGTCCCACCCGACCGCCGCCGATCCTGTCATCGCCGCCGGAGCCGAGCTGTTGGCCGCCCGGCGCTCCACGTCGTTCACCCGCTTCGACGGGAACCTCGACGGAGACGGCATCGACGTGACCGCCCTCGGGGCCCTGTCGCCCACGTCGCTCGAGACCTACGCGACGTGCCCCCGCCGGTGGTTCTTCTCCCACGCCCTCAGGTTGCGGTCCCGCGAACGGCCCGAGGAGATCGAGCGCATCGACGGCCGCGAGCGGGGCACCCTCGCCCACCGCGTGCTCGAGCGCTTCTTCGACGAGGTGATCGCCGATGGCAGCGCGCCACCACCGGGTCAGCGGTGGTCCGACGCCTCCCGGGCGCGGCTGCGGGCCATCGGCGACGAGGAGTGCGACGCCGCCGAGGCCCGGGGGATCACCGGCCACCCGCGCTGGTGGGCCCACGACCGGGACGAGATCCACCGCGTGCTGCAGCGCACGCTCACCGGCGACGAGGAGCAGCGCGCCCGCTTCGGCACCGCGCCGATCGCGGTCGAGCTCACCTTCGGCCGCCAGGGCAAGCCGCCCCTGCTCGTCGACCTGGGCGACGGCCGCTCGCTGCAGCTGGCCGGCCAGGCCGACCGGGTGGATGCCGGGACGCTGCCCGACGGCCGCACCCGGGTCGTGGTGTGGGACTACAAGTACAGCAAGCCCACCTCCTTCGACGACATCGTCAAGGACGAGGACAAGGGCGGCGACCCGCTGGCGGGTGGCACCAAGATCCAGCTCGTGGCCTACGCCATGGCCGCCGGCGCCGCGTCCGACCTCGGCCTCCCCGGCGAGCTCGAGGTGCACGCCAGCTACTGGTTCCTGCGCCCCCCGCACACGAACGAGCGGCGCGGGTACGCGGTCGGCGACGATCTGCGCCACCGGTTCGCCGGGGTCCTCGGCGTCCTCGCCGACGGGATCGCCGAGGGCCGCTTCCCGGCCCGGCCGGGTGGGCACGCCTACCACTGGGGCAACTTCGAGCACTGCGCGTGGTGCGAGTTCGACTCGATCTGCCCGCGCGACCGAGACGAGGAGTGGGAGCGGGTCCGCGAGCACACCTCGCTCGTCGCGCTCCGCCGGCTCGGCGAGGAGGGGTCCGCATCGGTGCTCGAGCTCGACCCGGAGGACGCGCCATGACCGACGTCGTCGACCTCGAGGCCCGGCAGCGCATCGCGCAGGACCACGCCTCCACGCTCTTCGTCGAGGCGGGCGCCGGCTCCGGCAAGACCTCGTCCCTGGTCAGCCGGGTGGTGTCCCTGGTCCTGGCCGGGGCCGACGTGACGTCCATCGCCGCGATCACCTTCACCGAGGCCGCAGCCGCAGAGCTCCGCGCCCGCGTCCGGCGCGCCCTCGAGCAGGTGGAGGCGGGGGCAGAGGTGCGCTGGGTGGCCGACTCCGCGCAGGCACGGGCCCTGGCCGGCGCGGCCCTCGACCGCCTCGACCGGGCCACCATCTGCACCCTCCACGCGTTCGCCCAGCGCCTGCTGCTGGCTGCCCCCATCGAGGCCCAGCTCCCGCCCTCGGTCGACGTGCACGACGACATCAGCTCCTCGCTCCGGGCCGAGGAGCGCTGGCGCCGGTTCGAGCACCAGCTGCTCGACGACGACGCCCTCGCCGACACGATGCGCATGTCGCTCACCCTGGGCATCGACTCCCAAGACCTGCAGGCCGTCGCCGACACGCTGGGGCAGAACTGGGACCTGGTCGAGGAGGCGCGCGACGCCGGGCTGGTCGATGCCGACCGGGCCGTCGACGTCGACCTGTCGGTGCTGCGGGTGGACGACTGGATCGGCCAGCTCGACGCCATCGAGCAGATGCTGGCCACCTGCACCGACCGCGAGGGCGACCGCCTGGCCCGCTGGGTCACCGGCACAGCCCTGCCGCTGCGCGAGGCCCTCCGGGTCGCGGCCTCCGACCCCTACGAGCTGGTCCTGCTCGTCACCTCCGACCTGAAGGGGCCGGCCAAGAACGCCGGCAGCAAGGGCTGCTGGCGCGACGGGTCCAAGCAGGCGGTCATCGACGCGGGTCGCGGCGTCATCGATGCCATCGCCGCCGACGTGGCCACCCTCACCGACCAGGTGCTCACCCGCCTCGGCGCCGAGATCGCCCTCTACACCCTCGACGACGCCGACGCCCGCCGGCGCGAGGGCCGGCTCGAGTTCCACGACCTGCTGGTGCTGGCCCGCCAGGTGCTGCGCACCGAGCGCCGCGTGCGCCAGCGCTTCCACCAGCGGTACCGGCACCTGCTCATCGACGAGTTCCAGGACACCGATCCGATCCAGATCGAGCTCGCCGTGCGCATCGCCGCCGACCCCGACCACGACACCTCCGTCCCGTGGCACGACGTCGACGTCGAGGAAGGACGGTTGTTCTTCGTCGGTGACCCCAAGCAGTCCATCTACCGGTTCCGTCGGGCCGACATCGGCCTGTTCAGCCAGACCGCGGCCCGCTACACGGGCGGCGCCGCCAGCCTGCGGGTCAACTTCCGCACGGTGCGGCCCGTGCTGGCCTTCTGCAACGCGGTCTTCGGCGGGGGCGACGACGGTCTGCTCCGCCACGCCGTCGAGCCCGACACCCAGGCCACCGCCCAGCCCCACTACGTCGCGCTCGAGCCGCACCGGCCGGCCATCGAGGGCGATCCCGGTCCGGCCGTGGTCGTGCTCGGCGCCGGCGAGCCGCACCCGAGCGCCGAGGCCGCCCGCACCGCCGAGGCGACCGACGTCGCCGCGGTGCTCGCCCGGGCCCACCACGAGGGCTGGCTCGTCGAGGTCGGCGACGTGGCCCGGCCGTGCCGCTGGTCGGACATGGCCATCCTCCTGCCCAGCCGGACCACGCTGTCGCACCTGCGCACCAACCTCGACGATGCCGGGGTGCCGTACCGGCTCGAGAGCGGCACCCTCGTCTACGGCACCACCGAGGTCGCCGACCTCCTCGCCATCCTGCGCGCCATCGACGACCCCGGCGACCCGATCGCGGCGGTGGGCGCCCTGCGCTCCCCGGCCTACGGCTGCGGCGACGACGACCTGCTGGCGTGGACCCGCGCCCACGGCCGCATCACCTACCTGGGCGCGTCGGTGCGTCCGCCCGAGGTCCTCGCCGAGCTGGCCGACCACGAGGTCGACCCGGTCGAGCGCGGGCTGGCCGACCTGCGCGTCCGGAACCGGATCGCCCCGTTCCAGGCCGTCCCCGAGGTCGTCGAGGGCGTGCTGCGCGACCGGCGCCTCCTCGAGCTGGGCCTCGCCGGCGGTCGCCACCGGGACCTGTGGCGCCTCTACCGGATCGTGGTCGAGCACGCCCGCCAGTTCGCCGACACCGAGGACGGAGGCCTCCGGGCGTTCCTCCACTGGGCCGACCTCCAGCGCGACGACAAGCTTCGGGCCACCAGCCCGGTGCTGCCCGAGGCCGACGTCGACGCCGTCCGCGTCCTCACGATCCACGGGGCCAAGGGGCTCGAGTTCGGCATCACCGCGGTCTCCGGCCTCTCCGCGCAGGACCCCAACGGACGCACCGGCGCCACCGTCCGCTTCGCCTCCGAGGGCGGCTTCGAGTTCAAGATGCGCAAGGGCATGGAGACCACCCGCTACCAGGCCGTGCGCACCGTCGACGAGACCATGGACGAGCACGAGCGGATCCGGCTGCTGTACGTGGCCCTCACCCGGGCCCGCGACCACCTCGTCGTGAGCACGCACCACACCAAGTCGGCCGCCGGGCGCAGCCACGGCGGCCGCATCGCCACCCGGCTCGCCGACCTGGCCGACGACCTCGACGAGGTGGCGGTCCGCTGGACGGTGGCCGACGAGGACGAACCGATCACCGTTGCGTCGGCGGCGCCGGCCACCGCACCGGTGCCGAGCGCGGCGTCCTGGACCGCCGAGGTCGACGCGTTCACGCAGCGGCGCTCGGCCACCCTGGCCCGCGGCGGGGGCGGGGTCGTCTCGGCCACGGCGATCGCTCGGCGCCTGACGGCGGGGCCGGTCGACGACGACGGTGGCCTCCTCGATCCCTCGGTGGCCGAACGGGAACCCTGGCGGCGGGGCCGGGCCGGCACGAGCATCGGCAGCGCGGTCCACGCCGTGCTCCAGCACGCCGACCTCACCGACCCGAACGGCACCGAGCTGGGCGATCTGGCCCGGTGGCAGGCCGCGGTCGAGGGCCTGGCCGACGACGCCGCCGACCTGGTCGAGTCCAAGGCCCGGGCGGCGCTCACCAGCCCGCTCGTGCGCCGGGCGGTGGCCTCCGGTCGACTGCACCGAGAGCTGCACGTGGCCGCACCTGTCGAGGCGCTCCTCGGTGGGACCGGCGTGGTCGGTGCCGGCGAGGTCGACCTCGTCGAGGGGTTCGTCGACCTGTGCTTCGAGGACGACGAGGGGCTCGTGGTCGTCGACTACAAGACCGACGACGTGCCCTCCGACGCGGCCGTGGCCCAGGCCCTCACGCGCTACGCCCCTCAGGGGGCGGCCTACGCCTTGCTGCTCGAGGCCGCCACCGGGCGACCGGTCCACGAGGTGCACTTCCTGTTCCTGCGGGGGACCGACGCGGTCGACGCGCCGGTGCCGGACCTCGCCGGCGCCGTGGCCCGCGTCCGGCGCCAGCTCGAGGAGGTCGCGTGGTGAGCACCGGCCGTCCGGAGTCCCTCAGCGCCGTCACCATCGGGGTGACCGACATGGACGCGTCGTGTGCCTTCTACGACGCCCTCGGCTTCGAGGTCGTCCACGGTGGCCCCGGCACGGCGTTCACCAGCTACGCCGTCGGCAGCGGGTTCCTCAACCTGCAGCTGGTCGAGCGCGCCCAGCCCGGCTGGGGCCGCTTCATCGTCCACGTCGACGACGTCGATGCCGTGCACGACCGCGCCCTCGCCTCGGGCCTCCGGCCGTCCATGCCGCCGTCGGACGCACCCTGGGGCGAGCGCTACTTCCACATCGACGACCCCGACGGCCACGAGGTCAGCTTCGCCCGCCCGCTGGGGTGACCGCGCTCGCGCCGGTCAGGGCTGGGGCGGTGCCTCCGGAGCCGTGATCGGTGCGCCGGGCGGCCCTGGCGGTGGCGGTGGCGGTGGGAACGCGGCCGGTTCGATCGCCCGATGGGCGAACTCCATCACGTCGTGCCAGATCAGGGAGGGGATGCTGCCGCCGGTCACCCGGGCGAACCCGGCGGTGTTCACCATCGAGACGTTGCCCTCCGGATGGCCGACCCACACCGCCGTCGACAGCTGGGGGGTGTAGCCGGCCAGCCAGGCGTTGCCGTAGTCGTTGGATGTGCCGGTCTTGGCCGCGGCCGGCCGCCCGATGTCGGCCCGGGTCGCCGTGCCGCGCTGGACGTTCTGGGCGAGGATCTCGGTGACCCAGCGAGCCGTCTCGGGTGACAGGACCTGCGGGCGAGCCTCGACGTCGGGCCGCAGGTCGGCCACCACCTCGCCGGCGCCGTCCAGGATGCGGGTGACCGGGCTGGCCTCGACGCGCCGGCCGTCGGTGGCGAACCCGGCGTAGGCGACCGCCATGTCGAGGGGCGACGTCTCGTAGGAGCCGATGCCGATGCTCGGACCGACGTGCTCCGGGAGGCCTTCGATGCCGAGCGCCGTGGACACGTAGCGCACCGTGTCGGCGCCGATCGCCTCGGTGAGGGCCACGTACGAGGTGTTGATGGAGCGGACGGTGGCCTCGATCAGGTCGATCTGCCCGTAGCCCCGCTGGCTGAAGTTGTGCACCGGCTGGGGGTCGAGCACCGTCGTCGGCAGGTACGTCTCGGGCGCGTCGATGCGCTGCTGCGGGACGTACCCGAGCTCGAGCGCGGCAGCCAGGACGAAGGGCTTGAACGAGGAGCCGGGCTGCCGACCGGAGCCGGCCCCGCGGCCGCCGAGTGCGAGGTTGACCTGGGCGTCGTCGAAGGAGCGCCCCCCGACCAGTGCCCGCACGAGCCCGTCGCGGTGGTCCACGACGGCGAGCGCCGCATCCGGGCCCGCCTCGGGCGGCAGGTGCCGTGCGATGGATGCGAGCGCGGTGTACTGCAGCTCGGGGTCCAGCGCCGTCTCGATGCGGAGTCCGCCCTGGTACAGCTCGGCCGGGTCCATCCCGACGGTGCCGAGCAGGTACCGGCGGACGTAGTCGACGTAGAAGGGGAAGTTCTCGAACCGTGGACGGGGAGGGAGCACCTCGGGCACGTCGGCCAGCGCCCAGGTGAGCTCGTCCTCGGTGGCGTTCCCGGTCTCCCGGACCCGCTCGAGCACGGCGCGGCGAGCTCGATCGGCGGCGTCGAAGTTCGTGCGGGGGTTGCGGGCGGTCGGCGCCGGAAGGATGCCCACGAGCAGGGCCGTCTCGCTCAGCGTGAGCTCGGCCGCCGGCTTGTCGAAGTACTCCTCCGCCGCCGCGCCGAAGCCGTGCGCGCCGTTCCCGAGGAACACGGTGTTGGCATAGGCGGTGAGGATCTCGTCCTTGGAGAACCGCTCCTCGAGGTCGATGGCGACCTGCAGCTCCTGCAGCTTGCGCTCGAGGTCCTCCTCGTCGCCGGTGAACAGGTTCTTGGCCAGCTGCTGGGTCAGCGTCGAACCGCCCTCCTCGACCCCGCCGCTGGACGCGTTGCGCGCCAGGGCGCGCACGATGCCGCTGGGGTCGAAGCCGTTGTGCTCCCGGAAGTCCTCGTCCTCGGCGGCGGTCAGGACGCGCTCCACGACATCGGGGACCTCACCGACGTCGAAGGGCTCGTAGCGCTCGTCGTCGGCGAAGCGACCGATGACGTCGCCGTTCGCATCGACGATGACGGACGGACGGGACCGCTGTCGGTCGATGGCGGCCTGGAGGTCGTCGATCTCGGAGACGTCGACGCCGGGATCGGGCAGCTCGGGGACCGAGTCCCGGGCGACGTGGGCCACCCCGAGGGCGGATGCCGACAGCACGACGACGGCGAGCACCCCCACGCCGGCGACCGTCGCGAAGAGGGTGGCGAGCTGGCCGAAGCGGCCGAGGAGGTGGCGGAGGGTGCCCACAGACGCCCCCTCAGGAGCGGATCGTGACGAAGCCGCGGTGGCGCAGGGAGAAGACGCGCTTGCGCCGCTGCAGCGGCCCGGTCTCCACGGCGAGGCCGCCGAAGACCGCGCAGGATGCGTTGTAGACCGCGGCGAGCAGGATCGTCATCAGCCATCCCAGGACGGCGACGAACCCGATGGCGGCGGCGACGACGCCGAACAGGGCGCCACCGTCGATCTCGAAGGCGTCGATCCCGAGCGAGGTGATCACGGTGGACTCGATCTCCTCGATGAAGCCGAAGGCCCGGGCCACGTTCCACACGACCACCGTCGTGCCGAGCAGCACCCCGAAGGCCAGCAGCCAGAAGACGAAGGAGAGCTTGGCGACCGACGCGAGCCGGACCCGCCGGATGCGCATGCCCCGCCAGGGCATGCGCCCGCTCGGGTCGATCTGCACCGGGCCGTGGACCGGCCGTCGATCACGCGACGGTGGCAGATCGCCTACGTCCGAGCGCTCCGTTGGCTCGGTCTCGGCCTGTTCGCCGGTGAGGTCGATGGTGTCGGCGTCGCCGGCGTGGAGGGGACGGGTGCGGCGGTGCTCGTCCCGGTCCACCTCGTCGTTCGCAGGTCTCCTGGAGTCCTCGAGCAGTGACATGTCACTTCGCTTCCGCTGGCTGGCGTCCCCTCGGTCCTACCCCTGGGACCGGACGACCAGACCGCTGACAACGATTGTCGACGAGCAACCGTTGACACCTAGGGTGGCCATCGATGCGCTCCCCGTCCGATCTCGCCGACGCCTTCCGGTCCTCTGGCCGCAAGCTGACGCCCCAGCGCGAGCGCATCTTCCGGGTCCTGCACGGCAACCCGACGCACCCGACCGCCGAAGCGGTGCACGCCGAGGTCGTGGCCGACATGCCCTCGGTCAGCCTCCGCACGGTCTACTCCACCCTGCACGACCTGGCCGACATGGGCGAGCTGGTGCAGCTGGACCTCGGCACCGGCTCGTCCCGGTTCGACACCAACGTGTCCGACCACCACCACCTCGTGTGCGGTGCGTGCGGCCTTGTGCAGGACATCGACCTGTCCTCCCCCCGGTTCGACCTCGACGCCGACGCCATCGGCGACTTCCGCGTCGACGCCACCCAGATCGTCCTGCGAGGTCGCTGCATGCCGTGCCGCGACGACGCAGCGTCGTAGATCCCCCAACAACCCCCCAAGTGACAACTGAGGAGCACTTCCATGCCTGAACTCAAGGGTTCCAAGACCGAGGAGAACCTGAAGGAGGCCTTCGCCGGCGAGAGCCAGGCCAACCGGCGCTACCTGTACTTCGCCCAGAAGGCCGACGTCGAGGGCTACCCGGACGTGGCGGCGCTGTTCCGCTCCGTCGCCGAGGGCGAGACCGGCCACGCGTTCGGCCACTTCGACTTCCTCGCCGAGGTCGGCGACCCGGTGACCGGCGAGGTCGT
>Ga0208490_100573_pt1 | contig 21157 bp, 20 predicted proteins | sample SubbioAug_CSWold_FD_184818 | JGI IMG/M metagenome (GOLD analysis project Ga0208490, IMG submission 184818) | Serpentinite rock and fluid subsurface biosphere microbial communities from McLaughlin Reserve, California, USA - CR11Aug_CSWold (SPAdes) | ecosystem: Environmental > Terrestrial > Deep...
GATTTAATAATTCTTAAAATATTGCCTGAATAATACATTCTGAATCCTGAATCCTGACTTCTGAATTCTGACAATTGATAGCCTGCTGAATAGTTACGGTTACTATCCTGGAGGCCACTGGAGACTTCTGCCACCTAGCAGATGAAAATGAAGGTGAAATACAGTCTGCCCTCCGTCTCTGCCACAGTTGTTTACGATCCGGTAACCGTCTTCAGTTAACCCCATCTCACTTGCCAGCTTTGCTGCCACTACCAGAATATGCCCCATCAACTGTTGTTGTGCCGGCACAACTTCATTTATTGAAGGAATATGCTCCTTAGGAATAATCAATATATGGGTAGGCGCCGCCGGATTGATGTCTTTAAAGGCCAGGAGCAGGTCATCCTCATAAACCTTGCCGGCAGAAATCTCCCCACGCACGATTTTACAAAAAATACAGTCGGCCATTTACTCACCTCCTTAAAGTTTGTCCACTTCCTCCAGCATTTTTCCAGTCATATAGCCTTCTTGCCAATCAAGCAGCCGGACGGGAATCAGCTCCTTTGCCAATTGGCCCTCTGCAGCAAAAATCACCCGAATATAATTATCCGTTAAACCCTCCCAAAAAACCTGTCCTGTTAATATTTCTTGATTAGCTTGCATTTTTCCTTTTTCCGGTTGCCAAATTTTTTCCACCAAAACTTTTCTCCATTCATTGATAAAGGAACTGCAGTATTTTTCCTGCAGTTTTGTCGCCAGACTTATGAGGCGTTGACTTCGCCTCTCTTTAGTTTCCGAATCTATTTGGTCGGAAAAATTTGCTGCTGGAGTCCCTTTCCGGGGTGAATATTTAAAAACATGCAGGTCACTAAAGCCCACCTCTCTAATCAGCTTAACAGTATTTTGAAAATGTTCCTCGGTTTCACCGGGAAATCCCACCATTACATCTGTAGTAAAGGCTGTCTCCTGCCCCTTTTGCCGTAATTTTGCGATTACATTCAAGAAATCCCCGGAGCCATATGGTCGGCGCATCCTCTTCAAGATATGATCATCCCCACTTTGCAGGGGGATGTGGAAGTGGGGGCACGCCACCGGGCTTTCCACCAGAATTTCCACCAGCTCATCAGTAAAGTCATTAGGGTCAACAGAGCTGATTCTTAGTCGCTCCAAACCCTTAACTGCTACTAAAGACTTGACCAAGGCGGCCAGATTCACTGAGCACTCCCGGGAGGAAAAATCCTTTCCGTAAACACCTGTATGGGTTCCCGTTAACACAACCTCCCTAAATCCTTCAGCTGCCAGTTGGGTTACCTCCGTCACCACCTTGCCCAATGGGCGGCTGCGCATGGGACCTCTGGCAAAGGGCACAATGCAATAGGTGCAAAATTGATTGCAGCCTTCCTGCACTTTAACAAATGCCCTGGTGCGGCTGTGGGCCGGCACCGGCAGTTCCTCAAACTCCTCAGCAGCCATAATATCCCCCACCAGATTAACCGGCTCTAGTTGTTTAGGTAGATTCTCCACCAGCTGAACAATATTATGCCTGTCCTTGGTGCCAATAACCAAATCTACACCAGGTATCGCCAGCACTTCCCCCGGGGAAGTCTGGGCATAGCAACCAGTGACCACAATTTTTGCTTCCCTATTTAGCTTAATTGCCTTTCTGATCATCTGGCGGGACTTCCGGTCTCCTAAGTGAGTTACCGTACAGGTATTAATTAAGTATACATCGGCAGCATCCCCAAAATCTACTACAGTATAGCCTCCATTTATAAACAGTCTTGCCAGTGACTCTGAGTCCTGTTGGTTAACCTTACATCCCAAAGTATGGAACGCTGCTTTTTTCACAATCCCTGGCCTCCTAAATCCCCCAGGTGGTAAAGAATAGCACCTAAAGCCACCATGCCCGCCGTCTCGGTGCGCAATATCCTGGGGCCTAAAGTGACCACCTGTCCACCATAGGCTTGCACTTTGTCCACCTCTTCTTCAGTAAAACCACCTTCGGGGCCAATCAGCAGGAATAGCTCCGGCTTATCCCTTTGATTTTCCCATTGGGACAAAACCTTCTTTAATCCTCTGGTTTTTTCCCCTTCCCAGAGCATAATTAGAGCTGTATCATTTTTGGATACTATTAGCTTCAATAATTCTGCCAAGCTCTGGGGCAAAAAAACCTTGGGAACATAACTCCGGCCGCATTGCTTAACCGCTTCCACCGCTACCTTTTGCCATCGCTCCGTTTTTTCTCCGCCTTTGGCACCCTCCAACTTCACCACTGTCCGGTCTGTTTCCACTGGATAAATAGCCCCTACCCCCAGTTCAGTACATTTTTGGATGATTAGCTCCATTTTACCTTGCTTAGGCAGTGCCTGAACTAAATTTACTTTTAGGGGAGGCTCCGTACTGCCCTGCTGTCTGCCCAACACTATTCCGGTAGCCTGGGAAGGCTTGACTGACGTTATTTTTACCAAATACTCAACTCCTGAACCATCAAAAACCTGAATCTCATCCCCGGAACTTAGCCGCAGGACTTTTCCCAGGTGCTTGGCGTCCTGACCGGTAATGGTGACCAAATCGTGGTCAATCTGTTGAGTTTCAACAAAAAACCTTCTCATCTTACTGCTCCTTTTTTGCGACTACCATGAAAATACCACGGCGGAAATATAAATCACACACCAGAGTTTACAGTTCTAGATAGTTACTTTTTGGCTAAAATAGCTGCCCATTCCTGATTTGCAACCATATCCTCCAGTTTAAACCCGACCTCGACCAGAGCAGCTGACACTTCCTCCTGGCGGTTATTAATGATTCCCGAGGTAATAAAGCTGCCACCAGGCTGTAAGTGGTGGTACGCATCAGGAGCCAAGAGCAGGATTACGTCAGCTGCAATGTTGGCTACAATCACGTCAGGGATAGTTTCCTCTGCCACAGGTTCCAATAGATTACCCTGCCTGACGGTCACCCTATCATCTACTTGGTTTAGAATCATGTTTTTTTCTGCTATCTCTACTGCTGTCCGGTCGATATCAGTGGCTAAAACCACCCTCGCCCCCAGCTTGGCAGCAGCCAAGGACAATATCCCCGAACCGGTGCCCACGTCCACCACAGTTTCTCCACCTTGAAGGGTCTTTTCCAGAAGCCTTACACATAACTGAGTGGTATCATGGGTTCCGGTACCGAAAGCCATGCCCGGATCCAAGGTGATTATCTCTTCCCCAGCAGCTGGACAATATTCCTCCCAGCTAGGGACTACCACCAGCTTAGCTGAAATCTTGATCGGCTTGTAGTAAATTTTCCAGGAGTTGGCCCAGTCCTCTTCCGCCACCTGATTCAGAGCAACTTCCAGGTGACATTGGGGTAAATCAGCCTTCAAAACTGTCATGTAAGCCTTTAAGCGCTCCAAACGATGGGGCAGCTCCGGATTGACCGGCAGGTAGCCCTTGACCACCACATGCTTGACCTCAAATTGCTCCTGAGGAATATTGTGGCAGTCCCACTGGCCCGAAGCAGCGTATTGCTGCAGGATTAGGGGGTCTTGGACAACCACTCCCCCTGCTCCCACCTCATGAAAAAAGTTTGACACCGCTTCCATTGCCTCGTTGCTTGTGGTAACCACTACTTCTTGCCACTTCATGTCACCGACTCCTTTGTTGATATATCATTAGCCCATGAAGGCCTGGCGCACTTTCTCAAAAAAGCCTTTGTTTTTGTCCCCTAAGCTTTCTGTGCCCCTAAGCTTAGCAAATTCCTCCAGTAAATCTTTTTGGTTTTGCGTCAAGTCGGTGGGAGTCACCACCAGTATCTTGACGTGCTGGTCTCCTTTACCGTAGCCATTCACCCGGGGGATACCCTTTCCTTTTAGCCTAAACATGGTACCGGTCTGAGTTCCCTCAGGAATCTTTAGCTTTACCTTACCCTCTAAGGTAGGTACCTGTACCTCTGTCCCCAGGGCAGCTTCAACAAAAGAAATGGGATATTCCACTAATACATCGTTTCCTTTTCGTACAAAGGTTTCGTGGGGCAGGACATCCATCACCACATACAAGTCCCCCGGAGGTCCTCCTAAACTGCCTGCCTCTCCTTCACCGGCCAAATGCATCCGGGAGCCCGTATCCACCCCGGCAGGAATCCGCAGGTGAATTTTTCTTTTTTTCCTGACTGTTCCAGCACCACCGCATTCCTTGCAGCGGTTCTTAATAATTTTCCCTGTTCCCTGACAGGAAGCACAGGTTTTTACCTGCTGGAACCTGCCAAAAGGGGTAGATTGAATAACTGTGGTTTTTCCGCTTCCTTTGCAGGTAGGACAATTCTCAGCACGAGTGCCCGGTTCCGCCCCGCTGCCGTCACAGTGATGACATTTTTCCGTCCTGGGAATTTCCACATCCCTTTCCACTCCAAAAGCAGCTTCTTCGAAGGTGATGTTTATGGTAAGCTGAAGATCGCTGCCCCTCCTTGGACTCCTTCTGTTTCTGCCGCCACCACCAAAAAACATATCAAAGATATCATCAAAGCCACCGAAACCGCCCCCGTCAAAGCCACCGAATCCCTGTCCATTAGCTCCTGCATGCCCAAATTGGTCATACTGCCTTCTCTTTTCCGGATCACTCAAAACAGCATAAGCTTCAGAAATCTCCTTAAACTTGGCCTCTGCTTCATTATCACCGGGATTTACATCAGGATGATATTGGCGAGCCATCTTTCGATATGCTTTTTTCAGCTCAGCTTCATCCGCATCCCTGCTAACGCCCAGTATTTCATAGTAATCCCGTTTTGTCATGGATTAAACCACCTTCCCATATCAAGACAGGGGGAAACCAGTCCCCCCTGTGCCAGTTGCTATTTAGGTATTCACTAATCAGAATACTTCCAGGCAATAATCCGTTCTCTTATGCTGACACCTGAATTCTGACTCCTGACTCCAGACTCCTGAGTAATTATTTGTCTTTTTTATCCTCATCCATCACTTCATAATCGGCATCAACCACATTGTCATCCTGGCCACCCTGCTGTTCTGCCTGTGGGTTGGCGTCACCGCCTTGGGGGTTAGCCTGCTGGTACATCTTGGTGGTTAATTCATAAAGCACCGTAGTGAGGCTTTCACTCTTTTTCTTGATATCTTCAATATCAGTGCCTTTAAGAGCTTCTTCCAGTTCTCCCTTGGCCGTGACGATTTTTTCCTTTTCATCATCGGCGACCTTGCCTTCAAACTCCTTTAAGGTTTTATCAACCTGGTATACCAATGAGTCCGCTTGATTTCTCGTTTCCACCTCAGCCTTGCGTTTTTTATCCTCTTCCGAGTTTTTTTCCGCATCCTTAACCATTTTCTTTATCTCCTCATCACTTAAGCCGCTGGAAGCAGTGATGGTGATGTTCTGGCTTTTGCCGGTACCCATATCTTTGGCGGATACTTGGACAATGCCGTTGGCATCAATATCAAACTTCACCTCTACTTGGGGTATCCCCCGGGGAGCCGGCGGAATCTCCGTTAAATGGAACCTGCCCAGTGTTTTGTTGTAGGCTGCCATTTCCCGTTCTCCTTGAAGTACATGAATCTCCACCGCTGTCTGATTGTCGGCGGCAGTGGAAAAAATTTGGCTTTTGGAAGTAGGAATAGTAGTATTGCGTTCAATCAGCTTGGTGGCCACTCCACCTAAAGTTTCAATACCCAGTGATAAGGGTGTTACATCCAGGAGCAGTACATCCTTTACCTCTCCTGCCAGTACACCGGCTTGAATAGCAGCACCGATGGCCACACACTCATCAGGGTTAATTCCTTTATAGGGCTCTTGCTCTAAAATGTCTTTTATGGCCTTTTGGACTGCAGGGATCCGGGTAGAGCCGCCCACCAGGATGACTTTATCTATCTCGCTTGGCTTTAAGCCGGCATCACTTAAGGCTTGCTTAGTTGGCCCAACAGTCTTTTCCACCAGATCTGCCGTTAATTCCTCAAATTTGGCCCTGGTTAAATTTATCTCCAAGTGCTGAGGCCCGTCCTGGGTAGCTGTGATAAATGGCAAATTAATATTGGTAGTCATTACTCCTGATAACTCGTGCTTCGCCTTCTCCGCTGCTTCCTTCAGCCGCTGCACGGCCATTTTGTCCTTGGATAAATCAACACCATTGGATTTTTTAAACTCTGTCACCAGGTAGTCAATAATTCGCTGGTCAAAATCGTCACCACCAAGAAAGTTGTTGCCACTGGTGGCCTTTACCTCAAAAACCCCTTCCCCCAGGTCCATAACGGAAACATCAAAAGTTCCACCACCCAAGTCAAAAACCAAGATGGTCTGATCCTCACCTTTATCCAGACCGTATGCCAGGGCGGCTGCGGTGGGCTCGTTAATAATTCGCAATACCTCCAGTCCGGCTATTTTTCCTGCATCCTTGGTGGCCTGCCGCTGGCTGTCGCCAAAATATGCCGGAACAGTAATTACCGCCTGGGTCACTTTTTCTCCAAGATACGCTTCTGCATCAGCCTTTAGTTTTTGGAGAACCATAGCGGAAATTTCTTGGGGAGAATAATTTTTTCCGTCTATTGCCACTTTGTGGTCGGTACCCATATGGCGCTTAATGGACGTAACCGTTTTGTCAGGGTTAGTTACCGCCTGCCTTTTGGCTATCTGCCCCACCAGGCGCTCATCTCCTTTAAATGCTACTACTGAAGGAGTAGTTCTGTTACCTTCTGCATTTGGGATAACTACCGCTTCCCCACCTTCCATCACAGCTACACAAGAATTAGTTGTACCCAGATCAATTCCAATCACTTTACTCATATTTTTTACCTCCTATACTATATTGAATTTATTGAGCATTTGCTACCTTTACCATACTCGGCCTAATAACTCTTTCTTTAAGCTTATAGCCCTTTTGAAATTCCTCAATAATAATATTCGATTCGTGTTCTCCTGATTCCACCGACATTACTGCCTCATGCAGATTGGGGTCAAATGCACAGCCCACAGCTTCAATTTGTGTCAAACCTTCTTTTTCCAGTACTTCCACCACCTGCTTAAAAATCATGTTTACTCCTGCTGCAAAGGAATCCTTCTGGTTGGTATTGATGGAAATGGCCCGCTGGAAATTATCCAGCACCGGCAGCAAAGAGGATATTAAATCCTGGTTAGCGAACTTAAAAAAATCTTCTTTTTCCTGCCGGCTACGTCTCCGGAAGTTGTCAAAATCAGCTTGCAAACGCAACAGCCTGTTTGTCAGTTCAGCTAGTTGCAGCTCCTTTTCCGGCAAGATTTGTTGTGCCTCCCCACCTTCTGCATCAGGAGAGTCAGTCCCTGCTTCGTCCTCTATCACTCCCGAAGGCCCCTCTTGTTGAGCAGCCCCCAATTTTTCACCCTCTCTTGCTTGAAAAGTGTCTTCTCTATCAGTCATGTTCACCCTCCTTCTTGACATTGTTACATTTTAGCTATGTCTTCCTCGTTTTCACCAATTGAGTCTTTTTTCTTAATAATTGTATCTATCCGCAGGATTGCCTGGGCTACTTCTGATGCGGCCTTTAGAGCATGTGTTTTAACCAGGACAGGATCGATTACCCCATGGTGCCACATATCTATAATTTGACCCGTATCACAATCCATGGCAAGAGCGTCACTACCTGATTCACTCTGAGCCGCCAGCACATCTCCCAGCTTCTCCAGGGCATTGTACCCTGAATTGCTGACAATCTGAACAAAGGGCTTGCGCAAAGCCTCTACCACACAGTCTACTCCATAGGCAGCCATTCCTTTAGTATCCCGCCGAACACTTTCCACCGCTATGGAAGCAGCCAGTTCAACGGCTCCGCCTCCTGGCACCAGTCCGCCTTTGAAAGAAGCCTGAACCGCTGCCGCAGCATCCTTGGCTATGCGCTCTCTTTCCCCCACCACTTCTTCCGTTTGTGCCCCTACCAAAATAGAGGCCATGGGTTTACCACCACCGGCATAAATAAAGGTCTGCTCCAGCCGCTCATCCTCAACTGCCTCCTGGGCAGTTCCCAGATACTTGATCAGTTCATTACCAGGTTTCTTGAGCCCGGTGCGCTTTATTGGTCTGGCTCCTGTATGCTCAGCTGCCTTCCGCAATTGCCGACTGGAAACCCGTTGGATTACCATCACCCCGGCGTCAGTTAGGATTTCTTCCGCCAGGTCGCTGATACCCCGGTCAACTAATACCAGTTTTACTCCCAACTGACATAGCTTTTGGATATTTTCCACAAATTGCCGTTGGTTCAACATATACTGGTTAAAGCCTGATTCTGTTGTTAAAGCTTCTTCCTCCACTTCCTCGGGCTCTAAGGCATCATCCACAATTAATATTTTTGGCTCCCAGAGCTGTTCCGGCATTTCCCGGGCCACTCGACCCTTGGTAATTACTACTCCGGAGAAAACCTGATTTTCCGCTCCAACCTGAGCGGCTACTGTGTCAGCCAGCTTAAAATTCCTGCTAATAAGCTTTTCTTTGCCGATTAACCGGGCGGCTTCAGTTACCAGCCGGGCTATGTCCAAATGCTCCCTGCCGGCTATGGCGGCTACACGCTCCAAGAGTAAATCATCTATATTATGTATAGGACGAGCTTGCTTTTCCAAGTAGTTAGTGGCTGCAGCAGTACCCAAGCGAATCCCTTCGATTACCCGGGCTACCGGTACCCCTTTGATCACCTGGTTAACTCCTTCATTGACCAACACACTGGCCATGATGGTAGTGGTGGTAGTGCCATCACCGATTTCATCCTGCTGGGCTTTGGCAGTATTAATCAACATCCGGGCAGCAGGGTGATTAGCCTCCATGAGATTTAAGATAGTTACTCCATCATTAGTAATTACCACATCACCAAACTTATCCACCAGCATTGTATCCAGTCCCTTAGGACCCAAGGTTCCCTCAACTGCTGACGCAATTGCCCTAATAGCATTGGCATTAGTCATTAATGCCGCCAGGCGCTCATCAATCTCGGCATTTTTGTTATTGGCCTGCTTCAGACTCAAACCTTTTCCTCCCCTCGATATTCGATGTTCTAAGTGTATTTTTTGTAAATATCACTCAGCACCCTTGATAAGGTCTTGCTGATTACGTCCACCACCGCCACAGCCTTGGCATAATTCATTCTGGTAGGACCTAAAATGCCTATAGTACCCACCTTTTCCCCTTCAACAGAGTATGTAGCAGTAATAATGCTACAGCCGTCAATGCCTGCCAGGTTGTTTTCTTTTCCTATTTTAACACTGACCCCATCAGCTCCAGTTGATGTGGATAACAGGTTGTGTACAACTTTTTCTTCATCTAGGATTCCCAAAATCCGCTTAATTTTTTCTACATCTTTAAACTCAGGCTGATTTAATATATTTAAAGTTCCTCCCAGGTAGACCTTTTGGCTCGTATCTGCTGTCATTGCCTGTTCCAGTACCTCTAATACCACATCGATCATATTTCTCTGGCGCAATAAATCAGCGTAAATTTCTTCCAGCACTGCCTTCTGAACAGTTTCCATTGATTGCCCTAATAGCTTGTTATTTAAAACCTGAGAAATCCTGCTTAAGTCGTCTGCTGTAACGGATTCGGAGATTGGCAAAACCCGATTAATTACTGCCCCGGTTTCGGTAACAACAACTACCAGCGCCTGGGTAGGTTGGACTGGGATTAATTGCACATGCTTGATGGCTTTATGGCCTTTATGGCTTAAATTAGGCCTATCCATTAATGACGTATATTTTGTCATATCTGATAAAAGCCGGGAGGCTTGCTGGATAACTTCCTCCATCTGCTTTATTTTTTTAGTCAGTTCCCATTCTATTCGTTCTAATTCATCCCTTAACAGAGGCTCTTTTTCCATCAAGCAGTCTACGTAATATCGGTAACCAAGGTAGGAAGGAATTCTACCGGCTGAAGTATGGGGCTGTTCAATCAATCCCATTTCCTCCAAATCAGCCATCTCGTTTCTAATGGTGGCCGAGCTGACCTTCAGGTTGTATTTTTTGGAAATAGTACGGGAACCTACCGGTTCCGCCGTTTGGATGTAATCCTGAACAATCGCTAACAAAACCTTTTTCTTGCGCTCGTTCATCTTCATGTTATCACCCACTTCTGTTAGCACTCTCTTTCGTCGAGTGCTAACAGTTTTAATTAAAAAATACCACTTACCCTAGCGTTTGTCAAGGTAATTGGTTTAAAGCCCCGGGTAAAAAATCTGCAAAAATTTCGTTAGCTAAAAGCACACCTCTCAGGGACAACTTAACCCTGCCATCAGCTATCTCCAATAAGTCCATGGCTGTATATTTTCCCAACTGTTTTTGGTATTTTGTTAAAAAGTCTATTTGCAGCTTTTTATTAATTTCCTCTATTTTTAAGCCCTCAGCTAAGCGCAAGCCCAAAAAAATAGTTTCCGCTTCTATACTGGCCGGAGATAATTCCTCTCCGGAAGCTATTGGCAGTTTCCCTGCTGTTAACTTTGCCAAATACTCGTCGATATCTGCTATATTTGTCCAGCGCTTGCCTAGATAGTGGGAGCTGGCACCGGGACCTAATCCTAGATAAGTTTGATTTTGCCAGTAAAGCAGATTATGCCTTGATTCGTAGCCTTGATGGGCAAAGTTAGATATTTCATAGCGATTATAGCCTGCCTGCTCAAGCTTGCTTACAGCCAAGAGATACATTTCCGCCTGGTGCTCATCATCAGGAACAGTCAATTCCCCCAGCTGATGCAGCCGGCCCCAGTGGGTCTCTTCTTCCAGTTTCAATCCATATAGAGAAATATGCCTGGGATGGTATTTAGCAGCCTGGTTCAGATTATCCTCCCACTTATTCAATGTTTGGTAAGGCAATCCATAGATTAAATCCATACTATTATTGTCAAATTTAAGGTGATTAATCCATTCCAACAGTTCTATTACCTGATCTAACCGATGTTTTCTTCCCATGGTCAGCAGGTCATCATCCTTAAAAGATTGGACCCCCACGGAAAGTCGGTTTATCCCTAGCTGCTGGTACGCCTGCAATTTATCTAGAGTCACGCTGCCTGGATTAATTTCCACCGACAATTCCATGGCCTTACTGAGGTCAAAGGCTCGCTCCAAGACTTTAACCAGATGCCTTAGTTGCTCAACGGAAAGTACGCTGGGGGTGCCCCCGCCTAAATATACGCTTACCGGCCTGGCAGTTTCACCAACGAGCATCTCCCCTAGCAGCTTTACCTCTAATTCCAAACCTTTTAAAAAATTATTAACATTGCTAACTTTGATTTGCTCTGAGTAAAAGTCGCAGTAGTGGCATTTACTCACACAAAAAGGAATGTGTACATACAGCCCGGCAGTCATAATGAAACCTCCATTCTTACAGGTATTCAGAATTCAGCAGTCAGGATTCAGAATTTAAATAGACGATAAACCGTTCCTTCATTCTAGCTTTTGGATCCTAGCTCCTGACTACTGACTCCTGATTAGTTAACCTATTCTATTCTATACTTAGCACTGCCATGAATGCTTCCTGGGGAATCTCTACGTTCCCCACCTGCTTCATTCGCTTTTTACCTTCCTTCTGCTTTTCTAAAAGCTTGCGCTTTCGGGTGATGTCACCGCCATAGCATTTGTCCAGTACGTTTTTCCGCAGGGCTTTTATTGTCTCCCTGGCGACCACCTTATTGCCAATAGCCGCCTGAACAGGAATCTCAAACATATGCCGGGGAATCAGCTGCCGCAGCTTTTCCACCAGGGCTCGCCCCCGGTGATATGCCTTATCCCGATGAACAATAAAGGATAGGGCATCTACAATTTCTCCCCCTACCATGATATCCATTTTTACCAGCTTGGATTCACGATAGCCCGTCACCTCATAGTCCAGGGATGCATACCCTTTAGTTCTGGATTTTAACTGGTCAAAAAAGTCAAACACAATTTCACTCAAGGGCAAATCATAACTAATCATCACCCGGGTAGTGGCAATATATTCCATGTTAACAAAATTGCCCCTTTTTTCTTGGGCCAATTCCATTATTACTCCTACATAATCAGTGGGAACCATTACCATAGCCTTGACATAAGGCTCTTCCATCAGTTGGATTTCACCCACCGGGGGCAGCTTAGTGGGATTATCCACCACCAGCACTTCACCGTTAGTCTTGGTGACCCGGTAAATAACACTGGGGGCAGTTGTCAACAGGCTCAGATTATATTCCCGCTCCAGTCGCTCCTGTATAATCTCCATGTGCAGCAATCCTAAAAAGCCGCAGCGAAAACCAAAACCCAGAGCAACAGAGGTTTCCGGTTCGTAAATTAGGGATGCATCGTTAAGCTTTAGTTTTTCAAGGGCATCCCGTAAGTCTTCATAATCCCCGCCATCCACCGGATAAAGTCCACAGAAAACCATGGGAGTAACCTTGCGATAACCAGCCAGTGGAGAAACGGCTGGATTTTTGGCTGAGGTGATGGTATCCCCCACTTGGGTATCCTTGACGTTTTTGATGCTGGCGGCCATAAATCCTACTTCGCCGGCCTCTAGGCTGTCCACTGCCCGCATGGCCGGGGAAAACACACCTACCTCCGTCACCTCAAAGGTTTTTCCTGTATACATCATTTTGATTTCCATGCCTTTAGCCAGTTTGCCTTCCACCACCCTAATGTAGGAAACGGCCCCTTTATAAGCATCATAATGAGAGTCAAAAATCAGAGCCCGGGTAGGAATATCCACTTCACCCACAGGAGGCGGTATTTTCTTAATAATTGCCTCCAGCACCTCCCCAATCCCTTCGCCGGTCTTAGCAGAAACCAGCAGTGCATCACGGGCGTCAATGCCAATAACCTCTTCTATCTCTTGCTTAACTTTGTCAGGATCAGCACTGGGTAGATCTATTTTATTGATTACCGGTATAATTTCCAAATCATGCTCCAGCGCCAGATAGACGTTAGCCAGGGTTTGGGCTTCTATTCCCTGACTAGCATCCACCACCAGCAACGCTCCCTCACAAGCAGCCAAACTCCGGGAAACCTCATAGGTAAAGTCCACGTGTCCCGGGGTGTCAATTAAGTTTAAGGTATATGTCTCCCCATCCTTGGCTTGGTAATTTAATCTCACCGCTTGGAGTTTGATAGTTATGCCCCGTTCTTTTTCCAAATCCATCTGATCCAGTACTTGCTCACTCATTTCCCGCTGGCTCAAGGCCCCGGTTTTCTCCAAAATGCGGTCGGCCAGGGTGGACTTACCATGATCTATATGGGCAATAATGCAAAAATTCCGCATTCGCTGCTGCCAATTTCTCATCTAATTTCTTCCTCCCTTATGCTATATAGCTACGATACAGGTACTCAGAATTCAGTAGGCAGAATTCTGAATTCCCCTGAGAGTATGCTTCAGTTGTTCTCCTAGTAATTACTTTTATCATTATAGCATTATCATTTGACCATAGCAATATGACCTTATCCCGGACCTTGGTAAATGAGCTTGCAAAGACAGAAATAAAACAGCCGCCCTTACTAAGGTCCGGCTGTCTTCCTCTTCTCTCTGGCAATCCTCATCATCTGATCCTTTTTGTCAAGGGGTGGGATTCTTATTTTCTCCCGTCTGTTAAAGGTCATTGCTCCCTGGGAACAACCCGGAATACAGGCACCGCAACCAAGGCATTTATCTTCATACAGCAGGACAGCCTTGTCCTTTTGGGCACCCGGAATACCCGAAAGTAAGTCTAGGGCCCGAACATGACATCGCCGGACACAAAGGCCACAGCCGGTACACTTTGACACATCAATCCGGGGAATAAAATTGCTGGGATGAACCGTATCCACATGATGCTCATTTATTCCCCTTAATGCCACGCAACAGCACCCGCAGCAGTGACACATAAAGGCAGGATTGTTTTGTACGTTATCCGCCAGGTGAACCAGCCCTAGTTCCTCCGTCCTGTCCAACACCCGCAGCAACTCATCTGTGGACGCCGGGCGAGCAAACCCCCGTTTTATTAACCATCCAGCAGCATTCCCCAGAGAGGTGCACACATCCTCCATGGGGGCATCACATTTCCGGCCCAAGTGATAAGCCTGGTGGCGGCAATAACAGGTGGATAGGGCTCCCCCTCCCGAATCCCGAATCATCTCCGAGGCCTTTTCAAAGGTCATTACTTCTGTTTTTACATCCGGGGGTACTAGGCTTTCATAGCCCCAGGTCTGAAATACCTTGGTGTCGGCACCGAAAAATTCCTCTGGTACTCCTGGTTGATTGTGATACTCCTCAAATAACTCCGCCAACTCTTTTAATGGCAACTTACTGTTTACCCGCATAAAAGTATACTCAAAAAAACCAACAATCACCGGTGACAGCATATAGAAGGTCTTCCCTTTTCGCTCAACATCCACCACCAGTCCCTTGTCTGCCATCCTGTTTAAGTGCTTCAACAGATCTCCTTCCATTATACCGGTAGCCTGAACAAGCCTATCCAAAGTAACCGGCTGTAAGGGAAAACTGCCCCCCACTTCAGCCTCCTCAGTGGTGTATAAGCAGTAAAGAATTTTCATCAAGGTTTCGCTAAAGGGAGCCCCTACAGGATTTTTATCCAACCGCCCTGCCAGTGCCCGGTAAACTTCTTCCTTTGCCAGATGTAAATGGCCCAATGTTACTACCTCCTTACATTATGCCGACAACGTTATAGATTGGCTGTGACGGAATCAGCTCTCTTCCGAAGCGTAGACTCTAAAGACAGTTTGAGAATGTTCATAGCTAGGTCTTGCTGCAGTTCAAAGGCATTGGCAAAGATGACCCCTATCATGATCAGGGCTAAAAAACCGGAGACACACAAAGCTGAAACAATATAGGCAAATGTTTTTAAGTTAAGCTTCGTTTCCATCTACCTCTCTTTTAAAAATTTTCAGCACTCATAATGGGGCTGCAACTAATCACTGTTCCCCTAAGGCAAGGAGTATTCACAAGGAACTGCTGTCTGGCATTTGCCACAACCGTAACGAGGGGTAAACTTGGGTTTAACCTCGTTGTCAATGTATTCTGAGCAAACAAAGGTATCCTTGCCATCTGCTTTAATAGCCCCGGAAGGACAGCGGGGTATACATTCTTCACAGAAAGCACAGTACTGGTAGATGTCCTGGTAAGGTCGTTCACTTACCGGCATTTCCAAAGTGGTAATAATACTGCCATAACGACCGGCACACCCTTTTTCTGTCAGCAAAGACTTACTAAGTCCAAAGGTTCCCAGTCCGGCAATAAAGGCAGCATGCCGCTCGGACCAGTTGCTGCGCCGATTACTTATTGTAAATCGGGAGTCAAGCATGGGGACAATAGTCTTACCTCCAGCTTCGATCATTTGTCCAACCAAGACCTGTTTCAGAGCACCATTAAACACTTCTCCCTCTATCCTGCCATACAGCCATTCCTTGGCGGGCAATCCTTCAATGCGGTTTGCCTGACGCACCTGGCTGGAAAAGGGAAGAAAATAAGAGATAACTGTTTTCGCCCCCGGCAGCCATTCTGCCGGCAACAGGTGATGGGGGCCAATTACCTCCGGTCCTTTTAATTTGGTAAATAATGGATCATCGGCGTCGGCAAAGCCAAATAACGGCTCAGCATAAATAGAAATACCACCTAAATCTCCCACCTTGTTTAATGGGCTTTCAGCAACAAACTTAGCAGCAGCTTGGATAATTTCTTTTATCAAAACTATTTCCCCTTTACTACTCACTTTTATCACATTTCTTGAATTCACAATTGTAATAGTTCTTCGCACCCCCGGGTTAAATTGGCTTGCGGCTTGTGACCTCGTCTCCTTCCTTGGCTGTTTACTGGCCGACAATTTTCACCAGCACTCTTTTTCTGCGTTTGCCATCGAATTCACCATAGAAAATTTGCTCCCATGGGCCTTTAACCATTAGAAAACAAACTGGATTTTCCCTTCTTTAAAAACAAGCTTAGCCTGAAACCGGTTGCCGTTTTTCGATTTGAAACCCTTGATAACACCGATCTCTCCTTTGGTGATCAGTTGGGTTACTTGATTTACCGTTAGACTCTTACCGGCGATTTTACCAATAAAAAATTTGCATCCTTCCTTCCAACTACTGCAGCCATAGCCTTTTGAGTTAGCTAGCACTTGACCTTGGCGGCAGGCAGGACACAGCCCTATGGGAGCCGTAGTTTTTGCTTTGGCTCCAGTCTTGCCTTCACCTCTATCTTGGGGGAGAGATCTTCCTGCTCCGGTTTCATCCCCGTTATCATGATTCTTGTTAAATCTTATATCCGTCTTTTCTGCTCTCACACCGGTGACAATATGCCCCACATACTGGGCGATGCTTTCCATAAACCCCTCAGGGACCATTTCCCCTCTGGCGATGGCTGCCAAACCCTGCTCCCACTTTCCGGTCAATTCAGGTGACTTTAACATATTAGGGGTAATTCCGATTAGCTGGATTCCCTTTTGGGTAGGGAAAATTGCCTTTTTTTGCCTGCCGGCATAGCCTACCTGGATTAACCGCTCAATAATTCCAGCCCTAGTGGCTGGTGTACCCAGGCCTCCCTCCTTTAGCTGCTCCTTCAGATCTTCATCCTCCACCAGTCGCCCGGCATGCTCCATAGCTCCTAGCAGAGAGGCTTCAGTATAAGGTACAGGAGGTCTTGTTTTCTTGTCCAAAACTTTCCCATGGGTTAGTTTCGCCTGCTCACCTTGATATATGATTGGCAATGACTGTTCATTTCCTGGGCCAGCCTCTTGTTCGTCCTCATCCTGCCCGCTGCTTCCCTCACTATTCTCCTTGGCATCCTTCTCTGCTTTCTTCCTGGATGAGCCAGCTCCTCCGGGGTGTTCCTCTAATTGTTTCCACCCCAGTTCCAAGATGGTTTTGCCCTTAGTAATAAATTGCTCCTCTTCCACCTCCACCATTACGGTTGTCAAGGTATAGCGATAATTTGGATAAAAGGCAGCTAGGAACCTAATCACCACTAAGTGGTAAATCTTTCTTTCCCGTTCGGGCAATTTGGTTAAATTAGGCGTTATCTGAGTTGGTATAATGGCATGGTGATCCCTGACCTTATTATCGTTCACCAGCCTTCCGGTGATGGGCAGCTTACTGAGCCCCAGTACATAAGCTGCTTTGTCCCGGTAGGGCTCCACCGCCAGTCTGACCAAAGTAGGTTTCAGTTCGGGAATCAGATCCCGGCTTAAGTAACGGCTGTCGGTCCGGGGGTAAGTAATCAGTTTGAACTTCTCATACAAGCTTTGGGCTGCTGTTAATGTCTGCTGGGCAGAGAAACCATACAACCTATTGGCATCCCGCTGCAACTGGGTCAAGTCATATAGTAATGGTGGCAGCTCTTTTTTCTCCTCTTCCTTCACTTCAGTCACCACACCTGTTTTACCGGACACTTTTCCCAGCACAGCCTGGGCTTCTTCTTTACTATAAGTCCTGGTTTCCTTTGTTTCACCCTTTAACCACAATCCATTCCAGGTACCGGCATCACCCTTAAAGGCGGCCTCAATCTCCCAGTAATCCTTGGACTGGAAATTATCTATTTCCTGCTGTCTAGCTACCAGCATGGCCAGGGTAGGGGTCTGCACCCGACCAAGGGACAAAAGGGTCCTGTATTTAACGGTAAAAGCCCTGGTGGCATTCATCCCCACCAGCCAATCCGCTTCTGATCGGCATTTAGCCGAATAATAGAGACAATCATAATCTTTCCCTGGCTTTAGCTTGGTAAATCCCTCCCGAATGGCAGAGTCCGTCATACTGGATATCCACAGCCGTTGGAAAGGCTTAACACAGCCCGTCAAGGCATATATGTAGCGAAAAATCAATTCCCCTTCCCGCCCGGCATCAGTGGCACAAATAATTGATGCTATCTCAGGTCTTGCTAGCAGTTGCTTTATTACCTGAAACTGCTTGCCGGTTTTAGGAACTACCTTTAATTCCATCTCCTTAGGAATGATGGGCAAGGTCTTTAAGTTCCATCTTTTAAGGCCAGGGTCATAGTCTTCCGGTTCCTGCAAAGTAACTAAATGACCAATTGCCCAGGTTACGATATAATTGTCCCCCATCAAGCAACCATCGCCTTTTTGCCGACAGTTTAAGACCCGGGCTATATCTCTGCCCACGGAAGGTTTTTCTGCTATTACCAGTTGCTTTGCTGCTTTAACTTTAGTCAATTAGCTTCATCCTTTCCTAGCTCGGTTGCCCTGGCCTTTACTTTCTTTTGCCCATTTTTTCGTTCCCGGGCAAGCTCCACTCCCCTAAGAAAACATGGCCAGTTGAGACTAAAGAGCTTGGGTCCAAAATTTTTCATCATGGCCTGCTCCATTCCTGCTATCCCTACTAATTCAGTCAATTCAACCATTGCTCCTAAAGCCATGATGGTTATTCCCCGCTCGTTTTCCAGCTTGATTGCTGCTTCAAAAAAAGGAAAACCTTCCTCCCGAGCTCCTGCTATCATGGATGCCCGGCCAGGTTTAACCCATTCTCTTTCAAAGATAATTAACCCGCCGGCAGACAGTCGTTTCAGTCCCTGATCATATCCAGGCTGGGTTAAAGCAATGAGCACCTGGGGACGTTCCAGAATGGGAAAGAGGATTTCCCGACGGGAAATGGTAACGGTAGATTGGGATGAGCCCCCCCGAGCCCGGGCACCATAGCTTTGCTTTTGAGCTGCCTCCAGGCCACTATAAAGGCAGGCTGCTTCTGCCAGGATTTGCCCAGCTACACCCAGCCCCTGGCCACCGGATCCGGCCAAGAGAATCTGTACTGCCCCTTCTTTTTCCAAGCTAATCAATTGCTTCACCCCCATCTTGGTCGTCCCTTTCCAGTCCCTGAAGATTTATTCCTTCTACTCTCTGGTAGCGGGTAAGGAAATCCTCCTGCCTGCGGTTTTCCAGGATGCCAATCCAAAATTTTTCCTGCCTTTCTTCCGGCAGCAACTGATCATATTTTTCTAGAGATATAGTATGTTCCTTTAACCAGTTGAGCATATCCACACTGTCTCCTAGTTTGTTATATCGTCCATAATAGGTAGTGCAAGGCACCAGCACTTCCACTAGGGAAAACCCTTGGCAGCTGATGGCTGTCTTTAGCTGCTTAACCATCAGGGAAAAATGGAAGGCAGTACTTCTAGCAACAAAGGATGCTCCTGCTACCTGGGCAATCTTACATAGATCAAAGGTTTCCTCCACCTTGCCTTTTCTTGAAGTATTGGTAATTTTCCCCACTGGAGTAGAGGCGGAAAATTGTCCTCCAGTCATCCCATAATTCAGATTGTTGGCAACTATGGCGGTGATGTTTACATTTCGCCGGGCCGCATGAAGAAGATGATTTCCCCCGATAGCTCCGCAATCCCCGTCCCCCATGATGGCAATAACATTAAGCTCCGGTTGGGCTAAAGCAAGGCCAGTGGCAGTAGGCAATGCCCTGCCATGAGTACCCTGAAAACGGTGAGTATTCACATACTCTCCAGTGCGACCACTGCAGCCTATGCCCGTTACCAGTGCCACCTGCTCCGGTGGTATCCCCAATTCTCCCAGCGCCTGGGCAAACCCTTTTAGAATCATTCCGTGGCCACAGCCGGCGCACCACATATGGGGCAGTCGGCAGTAGTTCACGTACCTGCTTAAATCTATATTATCCTGCACGATGCCACCTCCTCTATTACTGCGGCAATCTGGTTAGGCATCACTACTTCACCGTCTGCTTGACCTACAAACCGCACCTGATGACCGGGTAGTACCCGCTCCACTTCCCGTACCAACTGCCCCCTGTTCATTTCTGCCACTATCACTGCCCTGGCTCCCTGACACAACTGCTGCAACTTGGCCGCCGGGAAAGGCCAGATAGTTCGTAATTGTACTACCCCTACCCGCAATTCCTTATCTTTGATCCGGTTTAAGGCCTCCCGGGCCGCCCTGGCAGTAACTCCATAAGAAACTATTATCACCTGGGGCTTATTGTCACCATAGTAAAGAGGCTCCGGCAGTTCCTCCTGATAATTTTCAATTTTCCGGGCCAGGCGCTCCGTCAATGCTGCTCCCACAACCGGGTCGCTGGAGGCATAGCCCGCCTCATCATGCATCAGACCGGTACCTGCCATGATATACTTGCTCCCCATGGTGGCCATGGCCGGGATATCATTGGCGACAGGTTTAAAGGGCAGGTACAGGGACGTGCTCCCCTCCGGCTCCAGCCGGTTTATCAACTTGATTTCTTCCGGGGCAGGAATGACAATCTTTTCCCGCAAATGAGCAGTTGTCGCTTCCTTTAAGAGAATAATTGGAGTGCGGAATCGTTCCGCCAGATTAAAGGCCACCACTGTCAAATCAAAGCACTCCTGCACCGTGGAGGCCGAAATTACTATATTACTATGTTCTCCATGAGTTCCCCACCGGGCTTGGAACACATCTCCTTGCCCCGGCTTAGTGGCCACTCCCGTACTGACCCCAAACCGCTGAACATTTACAATAACACAAGGAATCTCCGCCATCAAGGCCAAACCGATATTTTCTTGCATTAGGGAAAACCCCGGGCCACTGGTGGCAGTAAAAGCCTTCTTCCCTCCTAAGCTGGCGCCAATCACTGCCGACAGGCTGGCTATTTCATCTTCCATTTGCACGTAAATTCCTCCGTATTGGGGCATCAGCACTGAGCTAAGCTCTGTTATCTCAGTGGCGGGACTGATGGGATATCCGGCATAAAAACTGGCTCCTGCAGCAATGGCCCCTAGGACACAGGCCTCGTTTCCCTGGACAAACTTTTCTCCAGCTAAATTCATTCCACAGCCTCCTTTATCACTTCCACGGCAAAATCAGGGCAACGATAATAGCAAAGCTTGCATCCGGTACACTTATCTAGTCGGTCAGCAACGGGATATCCGGAGATAGTGGTCCCCAGTACCTGATGGGGACAAAAAGCAATGCAAATGCCGCATCTTTTGCACATATCCCGGTTAACCTCCACTTTGGCCCTAAACTTTTGTTTTATTGCCTGTTTTTCCATAGTGTTCCTCCTCCAAATTAATTGCGTATTAAATTTATATTATAGGCAGCTATTCACAATTTCACTATATTGTTTTTTTCAGATTTTCTCTTTGGTTAAAACATTTATTCGTCATTATTATTTGCTATTCCTGCCAAATTCACGTAACTATTCAGCAGGCTATCAATTGTCAGAATTCAGAAGTCAGGATTCAGGATTCAGAATGTATTATTCAGGCAATATTTTAAGAATTATTAAAT
>Ga0208490_100574_pt1 | contig 21076 bp, 21 predicted proteins | sample SubbioAug_CSWold_FD_184818 | JGI IMG/M metagenome (GOLD analysis project Ga0208490, IMG submission 184818) | Serpentinite rock and fluid subsurface biosphere microbial communities from McLaughlin Reserve, California, USA - CR11Aug_CSWold (SPAdes) | ecosystem: Environmental > Terrestrial > Deep...
TTATTCCTCGAAAAAGCCCACTACAGCTTCATGGAATTTAACCCTGTTCTTCTCTCAAAGTTTAACAAGTCTCAGTCTTTAAGGCGTACCAAAACGGATGCAATTGATTCTATCTCCATTGCCCGCTGGCTTATGACGGTTGATTACAAACCCTATCCAATAGGATTTTATCATACCTACTCGCTTAAGTCATTAACACGTCTTCGTGATTCTCTTGTTAAACAGCGAAGTTTTTACATTGTTAAGATTACAAATGTCCTTGACCACGTCTTTCCTGAGTTTAAACCATTTTTTAATAATCGGTTTAGCAAGACTGCTCTCTATCTTTTAGAGAATTATGGTACTGCCAAAAAAATTGCTAATATGAATACTAAGTCCTACGATACTTTACGCAGTATTTCACGAGGAAAATTCTCTATGCAAAAATTTCTAAAGCTCAAAGAACTGGCTAAGAATACCGTTGGTTGTGATCATGAACTTTTCACTTGCCAATTGAACAGTCTGTTATCTTTGTATAAACAATTAGCAAATGAGGTAGCGTCTCTTGAGAGTCAAATTGAATCTTTAATCGTTGAAATTGATACTAAAACTTTATCAATACCTGGCATTGGTCCTCTATCAGCAGCTGTTATATATGCTGAATATGGTGATTTATCAAAATTTAATTCCCCTGCTCAGATGCTTTCATTTGCAGGGCTTGAACCAGGTTATTATCAATCAGGGACTTCGGAACACGGTGGCGGTATGGTGAAAAGGGGTTCTTCCCATCTTCGCTACACCTTAATGAATCTGTGTATTCCATTGATTCAATACAACATGATATTTGCTGAGTATTACCACAAAAAGCGTACTGAAGGTAAATCACATCGTGTGGCATGTTCTCATCTTGTTAAAAAGTTGATTCGAGTTATCTTTACGCTTGAAAAGAATGGAATTAATTTTGATCCAACAAAACTTCGCTGATTGTGTAGTGGCAACCAGTAATACTAAAGCCTGATCGCTTTTTGAAGTCACCTGCAAAAAGCAGATTTGTTATGCGCATTTTTGTTTCAACATATTTTTAAAAAAACTATTGACTTTTAATAGTTAGTCACCCCAATTATAACTAAATCAATAAGCTGGCAAAACCAGCTTATTAAATGAATAATCTTTTAAATTCTCTTGTTCTTTGGGTTACATCATCAGCACCAAAAATATCTGATCCAACTACTAAAATATCTGCACCAGAAGCTGCAATAGAAACTGCATTATCTAATTTTACTCCTCCATCTACCTCAAGTAGTATTGGTTTATTTGTTTTATCAATCATATCTCTTAACTTTTTAATTTTTTCACTCATAGCTGATATATATCTTTGTCCACCAAAACCAGGGTTAACAGACATAATTAACACTAAATCTAAATCTTCCAAAATATACTCTAATACATTTAATGGTGTTGATGGGTTCAGAGAAACACCAGCTTTTTTACCTAATGCTTTTATTTCTTGAATAGCCCTGTGTAGATGAGTAGTTGCCTCAGCATGTACTGTTATAATATCTGAACCAGCATCAGCAAAATCCTTTATAAATCTTTCTGGTTTATGAATCATTAGGTGAACATCAAAGGTTAAATTAGTTGTTTTTCTTATTTTTTTTATTATTGGAGCTCCAAAGGTTATATTTGGTACATAAATACCGTCCATAACATCAAGGTGGATTAAATCAGCTCCCCCCATTTCAACGCTTTTAATCTCCTCAGCAAGTCTAGAAAAATCTGCTGACAGCAATGATGGCGCTATTTTTGTCATTAATATCGCCTCCTCTTTTTAATATCATCTAGTATCATTAAATAATTCTTGTATCTTATTTTATCAATTTCTCCGCTTTCAACAGCTTCTTTAACCTTGCAACCAGGTTCTGACTCATGAAGGCAGCTTTGAAATTTACAATCACCTGTATACTTATTTATATCTCTAAAGTAGTATCTTAGATCTGAGTCTTCCTCAATAAAATCTAAACTCAATGTGCTAAATCCTGGAGTATCAAGTACATAGGAATTTTTATCTAAAGTTAATAATTCAATATGTCTAGTTGTATGCTTTCCTCTTGCCGTTTTTCTACTAACAATACCAGTTTCCATATCAAATAATGGATCTAATAAGTTAATTATAGATGATTTTCCTGCTCCAGAAGGACCTGCTATTACACTAATATGCCCTTTAAGTAGAGCTTTAAACTCTTCTAATCCAAGACCAGTTTTAGTACTGGTTAAAACAGTTATAAATCCAGCTTTAGTATAAATAGATAAAAGTTTTTCTGATTCTTCTTTATCAAGGTCATACTTATTTATACACACTATAACCTCTAGGTTTTGATGTTCAGCCATTAAAATCATTTTGTCTAATAACCATGTATTGATAGATGGATTTACTACACTTGCAACAAATATGGCTTGAGTCACATTTGCAACAGGAGGTCTAAGAAGTTGAGAACTTCTTTCATAGATCTCCTGAACATATCCATTTCCATCTTCTGAGGAAATGCTTATTCTAACTCTATCACCTACAAGTGGGATAATATTGTTTTCTCTAAACACTCCTCTAGCTCTACATTGTATGATACCTTCATCAGTATCTACATAATAAAAGCCACCTATTCCTTTGGTAATAATACCATCCATCATATATTAATCCTCTTTAACTCTTGTAAATTGATAAATTTCATCAAAGTAAATTTCGAATTCTGCGCCTGTTATTCCTCTGACTGTAACCTCAAATGGTCCATCAGAAGATTTATGATTTGAATTGTAAACTGTCTCAGTTCTATTGTTTTGCTTTCTCACTATAGTCACTCTTGTTTGTTCTCTATCAGAGAAAGGAGTTAAAACGAATGAAAAATCTGATTCAACTTGTCCTATTGGATCATCAGGTTCATCTGGTTCATCTGGTTCAACTGGATCTGGTATTACTTCTGGTCCAGAACTTATATTTAAGTCTACTGCAGTGTTGGTTTCTAGTGGTGTTCCAGGCTCATATGATTGCCAGATAACCTGATTTGGAGGTGCTTCATTTGCTTCATAATTAGTTTCACCTACAACTAGATCCATTCCAACCAATTCATTCATAGCCTGACTTATGGTCATACCAACTAATTGAATCATTACAACTTCTCTTGTTTCTTCACCTTTACTTACAACTATTGAAATTCGTGTATTTGGTTCAACCGATGATAAAGCCTCAATATCTTGACTTATAACAACATCTATTGGTATTGTATCGTGAAATTCATAATTCACCGCTACCCTTAAGCCTGCATCTTTAATTAATTCTTCTGCCTCAACTAAAGATTTATTTATTAGCAAAGGTACAGAAACTGAATTTCCACCAGTACTTAAGATTACACCAACAGGAAATCCTGGTTTAATTCTTACATCTACATCAACATTCTGTGATATTATTTTACCTGCATCAAATTCATTGTTAACTACTCTGTCTATAATGTTGATTTGGAAGTTTTGTTCTGAGGCTAATTTTTCTGCATCATCAAGTGTTAAACCCACCAAATTAGGCATTGGAAAATCACTGGATGGATTAATATTATCCTTTAATTGCATATATCCAAAGAATATAATTGATGTCAGTGCAAAGGCAGCTAATATAGCACCAATTATAACAAAAGGTTTTTTATTATCTTTTTTCTTTTTAGTATTTTTAGCCATTAATTCTGTCTCCCCATTATTTCCGTTTACAGACATAACTGGTATTACTCTAGTCATCTCTGATGTGTTTTCAGAAATCTTACTTTTGTCACCAATTAATACACTTGTTGATCTAAAATTTTTTAAGTCAGTTAATAACTCAGTGGCAGATTGATATCTATCGCTTTGTCTTTTTTGTACACATTTCATAATGATATTATTTAGTTCAACAGGAATTTGTGGATCCACTTCTATTGGAGGAGTCATTTCGTCTTGAACATGCTTTAATGCAACACTAATAGGTGTTTCCCCTTCAAATGGAATTTTTCCTGTAAGCATTTCATACATCACTATTCCAAGGGAGTAAATATCAGATTTCTCATCAGTATATCCTCCTCTAGCTTGTTCAGGTGAGAAATAATGAACAGAGCCCAAAACATTACTGGTTGTAGTAATAGTTGATGATGTTACAGCCCTAGCTATACCAAAATCTGTAACCTTTAACCTTCCATCTTCCGTAACCATAATATTGTGTGGTTTAATATCTCTATGAATAATGTGATTTTTATGTGCATGTAACAATGCTTCCCCAATTTGGATACTGTAGTTTATTGAAGTATCTATAGGCATTTTACCTTCTGCTACAACAATTTCTTTTAATGTCTTTCCTTTAATGTATTCCATTACTATATAATGTATTTTCTTTTCACCAGTTTCTTCGGATCCAACATCATATATGTTTAGAATATTTGGATGGGAAAGACTTGCTGCAGCTTGGGATTCTCTCCTAAACTTTCTAATAAAATCTTCATCCTCAGTAAACTCTTCCTTTAAAACTTTAATTGCTACAAATCTATCAAGAAGGTGACACTTTGCTTTATATACTACTGCCATACCGCCAATTCCTATTTGTTCAACTACTTCATATCTATTTCCTAGCATTCTTCCTATCATTTAATCACCTCTATAAATCTAATAGCAACAACTGTTATGTTGTCTCTTCCACCTTTATCTTTAGCCATAATAACAGCTTTATCACAGGCTTGTTGAATATCTTTCTCTTCCATAAATAATTTTGTTAATTTATCTTCTTCAACCATATTTGTTAAACCATCACTGCAAAACAATATTATATCATCATTGACTAATTCATATGACGATGTATCTATACAAATATTATCTGTAGTTCCAACAGCTCTGGTTATTATGTTCTTTTGAGGGTGCTTCATTGCCTCTTCTTGAGTTATATTGCCATTTTTAAGTAATTCATTCACCAAGGAATGATCATCAGTTAATTGTTTAAGATTGCCTTCCCGTATAAGGTAACTTCTGCTGTCTCCAACATGACCAATATATATTTTGCTGTTATTAATGTATCCTAATGTTATGGTGGTGCCCATACCATCACAGGATTCTACACTTTTTGAATAATTTAAAATATCAAGATTTGCTCTTTTAATAGCATCTAATATTTCTTTTTCAATATTCACAGTCACATCCTCATCTAGTAACCTAGAACTTAGGGCTGTTGTAATAATAGATACAGCCATTTCACTTGCAACTTCACCTGCTTTATGTCCACCCATTCCATCAGCTACAATAAATAAAGGGAAATCTGAATTTTTTGATACAAACATAAAATCTTGATTAATTTCTCTTATAATTCCAATATCTGTTGAAGCACCTACAATCACAATATCACCTCTTAGTATTTAGTCTTCTAAAACACTTCTTCTAAGCTGACCACATGAAGCACTAATATCGCTACCCATTTCTCTTCTAACAGTGGTTTGAACCCCATATTTTGTAAGATATCCCTGAAATCTAAAAACACTATTCTTATCTGGTCTGCCCATGTCATATTCTTTAATTGGATTTAAAGGTATTAAATTAACATGGGATAAGAGTCCCTTTAATAATTTTGCAATTTCTGAGGCTTCTTTTTCTGAATCATTAACCCCTTCTATTAATGTATACTCAAAAGTAATTCTTCTATTTGTCTTGTTTGAGTAATCCCTTAAGGATTCCATAAGTTCTTTTAAAGAATATCTATTTGCTATTGGCATTATCTCTTTTCTCTTATCATCAAAAGGAGAGTGAAGTGATATTGAAAGAGTAATTGGTAAATCTGCTTTAGCTAGCCTTTCTATACCTGGAACTATTCCGCAAGTTGAAAGAGTTATACTTCTTAAACTTATGTTACGCCCCTTTTCGTGATTAATTATATTAAAAAAATCTAATACATTATCAATATTATCAAGAGGTTCGCCACTTCCCATAAGGACTATATTGGATATTCTAATACCCAAATCCATTTCAGCAACATATATTTGGTTTAACATTTCTGCAGCAGTTAAATTCCTAATTAACCCATCCTTTGTAGATGCACAAAATGTACAACCCATCTTACATCCAACTTGAGTAGAAATACATTGTGAGTAACCATGAGTATACTTCATTACAACACTTTCGATTATATTCTTATCATCTAAGACATAAAGATATTTCGTAGTTTCATCTTTGCTGGATTTAAACCTCTTTAAAATATCCATTCCAGAAACATTAAACTTTTTATCAAGCTTATCTCTTAACTCTAAAGGTACTTGATTGATATCTTGTATCGTCTTTCCATCTCTTTGGTGGAAGTATCTAAAAATTTGATCTGCTCGAAAAGGTTTTTCATCAAGTTTCTCAATAGCATCCTTCAATTTTTCATATGTTAAACTATTTATTTCCATTTATTTTTGCTCCCTTAATTTTATATTATATATGAAATTATCTCTGGATGCTATTATTCTTAATTAATTTAGCAATAAAAAAACCATCCGTTCCATGAATGCTTGGTAATAACTGAATATAACCTAGATTTTGGGAATCATCTATTGTTTTAGCATTTATCTTAAATGCTTGAAGTTTGAATCTAGGATTATTCTCTAAAAATTCATGAATTTGATTTAAGTTTTCATCATTATTAATAGTGCATGTACTGTAGATCAAAATCCCATTGTCTTTTACATACTCAGCGGCTATATTTAACATCTTTTTTTGAATACTTATTAGCGAATCTACATCATCTAAAGACTTGCTCCATTTAATATCTGGTTTTCTTCTAATTAATCCAAATCCTGAGCATGGTGCATCAAGTATTACATAATCCACTTTCCATACTAGTGTTTCATCTAGATCCTGAGCATTGTAAATTTCAGTTTTAATGGATTTGATTCCTAATCTATTTGTATTTTCATCTATCAATTTAATTTTTTCAAGGGAAACATCCCTTGATATAATTTTACCTCTATCATTTATCCACTGAGCAATATGTGTTGATTTACCTCCCGGTGCTGCACACATATCCAATATGAGGCTTCCCTCTTTAGGATTTGCAACTTCAGTAAGTAACATACTGCTTTCATCTTGAATTGTAAATAAACCAATTCTAAACTCATCTAACTTTGTAATGCCAGATGGATTTTCTACAATTAAGCAATCTCTAGCTATATTTCCTTTTCTTACCTTTAATCCTTTACTTGATAATCTATCCATTAGCACATTTATGCTTGTTTTTAATGTGTTAACTCTGATATTTAACTCAGGTTTAGAATTATTAGCAATTAAGAGATCTCGTGTTTTATCTAATCCAAGTTGTTTTTCCCATAATTTTACTAAGTAATCAGGATGAGATAAAGACACTCCAATATTTTCATTCTTTATTTTAATGTTATCAATTTTAAATCTATTTTTTTCTCTTGATGCTTTTCTCAAAACTCCATTTACATAGCCCACACTACCTTTGTGAGAATATATTTTTGCCAAGTTAACGGACTCATTAACTGCAGCACTTTCAGGAATTCTATCAAGAAATAACAACTGATAAATTCCAATCCTTAAAATTATTAAAATATTAAGATCTATTTTTTCAAGATTAATACTAGATAATTCACTTACTATGGAGTCAATATACCTTTGGTTTTCCAGTACTCCATATACTAATTCTCTAACTAGATTTGCTTCTTTAAGTACTACACCTTCATCAAGATACTCTTGTAGTATTAGATTTGAAAAAGATCCTTCATTGCTAACTTCCAAAAGTATTTTATAAGCTAATTCTCTAGCAGGTAACATTTTATTCCTCCATTAAAAAAGGGGGATAATCCCCCTATCTTCTCCTATTTGAAATAGCTAACAGTCTTATAAGTTCTGCTACAGCTACCAAAGTAGCAGCAACATAAGTTAAGGCAGCAGCATTAAGAACTTTTTTAGCTGGCTTAATACCATCTTCTGGAATGATACCATTTTCCAACTGTAGTATTGCTCTTTTACTTGCATTAAACTCAACAGGTAATGTAACAATTTGAAACAAAACAGCTGCTAAGAACAATGCAATTCCAATGTCTATGAAAAATGGGCTGATGATAAATCCCAGAATTATAAATATCCACACCAATTTAGTTCCAATATTTGCTATAGGAGCAATAGCACTTCTTAATGCCAAAGGTACATATCCTTCTGCATGTTGCATTGCATGACCAACTTCGTGAGCCGCCACACTTACAGCTGCAATACTACTTCCGCCATATACACCCTCAGACAGTCGAACAATCTCTGTTCTTGGATCGTAGTGGTCAGTAAGTTGTCCTCTAATTGGCTCTATATTTACATGTGTTAATCCATTTTTATCTAGTATAAATCTTGCTACTTGTGAACCAGTTAGCCCAGATTGACTTGGAACTTTCAAATACTTGCTAAATGTATTCTTTATTTTCATCTGTGCAAATCCTGCAAAAATTAAAGCTGGCAGTACAAATATAAACCATTCAGAACCGTAAAATCCAGTGTTCATATTATCCCTCTCTTCCTAGTATAATCCCTTTTTCTATATTATTTCCCCTTATAAATTCCTCTGTACTCATTTGTCTTTTCCCCGATATTTGAAGGCTTTTTATTGTAATAAATCCAGATTTACATGCAACTATTACACCTTCTTTATTAACATCTGTTATCATTCCGTAGGGTAGTTCATGGCTTTTTTCAATCCCTTGTGCTTGATGTATCTTTATTAATTCACCTTTGTAAAAGGTATATGCTGATGGCCAAGGTTTTAAGCCTCTTATTTTATTTAAAATATCTTTAACATCCATTTCCCAGTTGATGTTTCCTAATCCCTTATACAACATTGGAGCATAGCTCGACTTACTATGGTCTTGTTGAATAAATTCAGCACTATTATGAACTATGGATTCTACTGCTTGTAAAATAAGATCAGCACCATGTTGAGATAATTTATGATTTAGCGTTATTGCGTCATCATTATCTTCAATAAGAAAACTTTCTTTTAAAATCATTGGTCCTGTGTCCAAACCCTCTTCCATTTTCATAATAGTTATTCCAGTTTCTCTCTCTCCATTAAGTAATACCCAATTAATTGGAGCAGCTCCTCTATACTTTGGAAGTAAAGAAGCATGGATATTTAAGCAGTGATACTTTGGCAATTCAAGAATGTCTTTTCTTAAAATTTGACCGTATGCAACCACTATAATAAAATCTGGATTGATTTCATTTAAGAGTGAAATAACAGACTCATGGTTAATATTATTAGGTTGTAATACTTGCAACCCAAGATCAAGCGCTTTTTGTTTCACTGGAGTATACTGCATTTTTTTACCCCGTCCCTTAGGCTTATCCTGTTGAGTAATTACCAATGAGATATCAATTCCTGATGAGTATAGACTTTCCAAAGCAGGAACAGAGAATTCTGGAGTACCCATAAATACAATCTTCATCTATTCATCATCCTCTTGTGTGTTCTCAATAACCTCTGAAGCTATATCAGTATATAATATGCCATTAAGATGATCTATCTCATGACAAAATACTCGGGCAGGATATCCTTCAACATTATATGTTAACTTCTCACCTTTTTCGTTTAAAAATGTCACTTTTATCTTTTCTGGTCTATCAACATATCCGCTAAAATTAGGCACAGATAAGCATCCTTCAAGATCACTAACTATACCCTCTTCTTCAATTATCACTGGATTAATTGCTTTTATTGGTTCTTCACCAATATCTAAAACAATAATTCTTTTTAATACCCCAATTTGAGGAGCAGCAAGGCCTAAACCATTGGCTTCTCTCATGGTCTCTACCATATCATCTAATAACTCTAAAACTCTTTCACTGATTTCACTAACTTCCCTGGATTTCTTCCTTAAAATGGGATCTCCATCAAGTCTTATCTCTCTTAATGCCATACTTTCCTCCTACAGTAAATTTGATGGGTCTATATCAATGCTAAATTTAACACCTTCTGTGTTAATTTTACCTTCATTTAATATAATTACCCTCTTAATTATATTTTTTATCTCATCTTCAATATTGTAACCAATTTTTAATAATATTTGCACCCTATAATTACCATTAATCTTTTCAATAGGTGCAAGATGAGGTTTAATAATCGTTAACTCACCTTTTATTTTTTTTGATTCATGTTTTATACCTTCATGAACTTTATCAGCAATCTCTATACAATTTTGATAATCCATTCCAAATATAGTAATAACTATGAGGTTAAGAAACGGTGGGTATCCAAATTCTCTCCTAATTTTTAATTCTTCAGAAAAAAATTCCTCATATTTGTTTTCTTTTGCATATTGAATACAAAAATGTTCAGGATTATATGTTTGTAAAAATACTTCTCCTTCAACACTTCCTCTCCCTGCTCTGCCTGCTACTTGAGTAGTTAACTGAAATGTTTTTTCAGCAGATCTAAAATCAGGAAGATTTAATGTAGTATCAGCAGCGATTATTCCAACTAATGTAACATTTGGAAAATCTAGCCCTTTTGATATCATTTGGGTACCAATTAATATATCAATCTCTCCACTTTTCATCATTCCAAGAGTGAGATCATAATCTTCTTTTTTCCTAATTGTATCACTGTCCATTCGTACAACCTTTGCTTCAGGAAATAGTTTTTTTACCTCTTCTTCCACCTTTTCAGTACCAATTCCAAAATGTTTAATATACTTACTCTTACATACAGGACAGATTGTTGGAACATCTTCACTTTTACCACAATAATGACATACCATTCTATTTCTAGATTTGTGCATTGTCATACTTACATCACAGCTATCACATTTAGAAACATAGCCGCAACTTCTACAAGTTACAAATCCAGAATACCCTCTTCTATTTAAAAATAAGACTATTTGTTCTCTTTTAATCAGTCTATCTCCAATTGCATAATACAAATCATTGCTGAAAATAGACTTATTTCCACCTTTAAGCTCTTCTCGCATATCAATGACTTTAATTTTTGGAACTTCCATTTCTGTAGCTCTACTGTTCATTTTGAAAAGTTCATATTCTCCGATTTTTGCTTTATAGTAAGTTTCAATAGTTGGTGTCGCTGTTCCTAGTATTAATTTTGCACCTGTTTGAAGACTTCTCAATCTTGCAATTTCACTGGTGACATACTTTGGATTTTGACCTGACTTATATGTGTTTTCATGTTCTTCATCAATAATTATTAATCCTAAATCTTTAAAAGGAGCAAATATTGCTGATCTTGCACCAACTACTATTTTATATGTTCCATTCTTTATTTTTCTCCATTGTTCGAATCTTTGATTTAAGGTTAGTCTACTGTGTAAAATGGCTACCTTATCACCAAATCTACCTACAAATCTATCAATTGTTTGAGGTGTTAAAGCTATTTCAGGCACCAAAATTATAGAATCCTTGCCTTGATTTATATAACTCTCAACTAACTGTAGATATACTTCAGTTTTTCCACTACCAGTTACTCCATGAATTAAAAATGTATTTTTTTCTGAATTTAAGATACCTTCGTATACCATTTTTTGTTCTTCATTAAGCGTAATTTTCTCATATCTTTTTATATCAAAGGTAATATTTTCATCTTCAATATCTTTATTCACAATTGAAATAAGAGATTTCTCTTCAAGACCTTTTAAGGAAAGATTAGAAATATTAAGTTCTCTTAAAATATTCTTTACGCTTCCTTCATCTTTGTCCTTTATATATGTCCATATTTCAAGTTGTCTTTTTGATCCGTTGCCTATTATTACAATTCCTTCTTCATAAGAAATATCTTTGTTTTTTCTGAAGTGTTTTTCAACTCTTTTAGAAGGTTTTTTTCTTATATTCAAATCTGAATAGACTATTCCAAGTCTCTCAAGATTAGCTATATCTTTGCTTATAGATTTTAAATTCAAATCTTCTTTTAATTTCTCAAGTGTTATCTTGTTTTCATTTTTTATGAAATTATATATTTCATTTTCAGTAGTAGACAGCAATCCAATATCATAATGTGAATCTTGATTAACCTCTAAAGTAGTTTCTAAATCTCTATAATCTCCAGGAGGAATAAATGGGTGTAAAGCTTCATTTAATAAACACAGATATTTTTCTTTTATTGAAAATGCAAGATCTATCATTTCCTCTGTTATTATAGGCTTATCATCTAGAACTTGAATAATGTGTTTGACTTTAAAATCAAACTTCTCATTAGTATCCTCTATTTCTAAAACAATTGCCTTCGTTGGATGATTGTGTACACCAAAGGGCACTACTACCCTCATCCCAACTTTTACATCATTATATAAATCTTCAGTTACTTCATAACTAAAAGGTTTATCAACCATAGCAGATTTATGATTTAAAACTACATGAGCAATTCTCATATCTGAACAAAACTCCTTCAATAATAAAAGCCAGAAATATCTAGTTTTTATTCAAACTTACTACTACTTTATCCAAAATAATATTAGCTACCTCTTCTTTGCTTAAAAGAGGATACTCTGTAATATTTTCATGATTGTCTATAATAGTTACTATATTGGTGTCAGTATTAAATCCAGCACCTTGTTTAGTAACATCATTGGCAACAATAAAATCGAAATTTTTCTCTTTTAACTTTATTTTTGAATACTCAATAAGATTGTTGGTTTCAGCTGCAAATCCAACAGTTATTTGATTTTTTTTCATTGTACCAAAATAAGCTGCAATATCAGGGTTCTTTACAAACGATATACTCATTGGACTATTATCATTTTTATCCTTTTTTATTTTTATATCACTTTCTACTACAGGTTTAAAATCAGAAGGAGCTGCGGATTTAATTAAAACATCACAACTTTCAAAATACTCTTCCACTGCAAAAAGCATATCATTAGTAGTTTTTACAGATACAAATTCAACTCCTCTTGGAGGATCTAATTTACTTGGACCAGATATTAATACTACTTCAGCTCCCCTTAATACTCCTTTGTCAGCTATAGAATATCCCATTTTTCCACTGGAATGATTGGTAATATACCTTACAGGATCAATTGGTTCCATAGTAGGTCCAGCTGTAATTACTATCTTCTTACCTAAAAGGTCTTTTTTCACAAAATGTTTGTTCAAATAGTATATGATATCATCAACCTCTGCCATTTTTCCTGGACCCACATCTCCACATGCCAGTCTTCCTGCACCTGGATTTATGAATTCATGTCCCAGCTTTTTAAGTTTTTCCATGTTTTCTTGAACCATAGGATTTAAATACATATTAGTATTCATAGCTGGTGCAAATATGATTTTTTTCGTAGTAGCCATAAGAACCGTGGTCAATAGATTATCAGCAATACCATTAGCTATCTTTCCTATGGTATTTCCTGTTGCTGGTGCAATCAATACTACATCTGCCCACTTAGCAAGAGATATATGTTCAACATCAATTTCATTAACTAAACCAAACATATCAAAGTGAACTTTGCTTTGAGCCATAGTTTGAAATGTTAAAGGGCTCACAAATTCCCTTGCAGAGTCAGTCATTATTACATCTACATTTGCATCCAATTTCTTAAGTTTACTTATAAGGTCTAACACCTTGTATATAGCTATTCCCCCACTTACTCCAATGAGGATATTTTTATCTTTTAACATGATCTCACCTACTTATAACTACTTTTTGTTGGGTTTACATACTTTACTTTTCCGTCTTCAATTTCATCTAGTGCAATCAAAACTGGTTTATTGCTTTTGCTCTCACTCATTGGAGGAGAACCTTCAACTATTTGTCTTGCTCTTTTTGCTGCAACCATTACAAGTGTATATCTACTTTCATTTGTTAGTGCATGTTCTTTTATATTATTTGACATTTTATATTCCCCCTTGCATAGTTACTTGTTTCTTGATGTCATTGTGTCTTTTTACCCTTAATCTTTCCGAATGGATTATTGCTTCTATATCTTTAACTGCATTTTCTACCTTATCGTTTACAACGAAAAAGTCATATTCACCTACAAAGTCTAGCTCCATAAAAGCATTGGCAAATCTTGTGTTAATATCCTCTTCTGTCTCAGTTCCTCTTTTTACAATTCTATCTCTTAGCTCATCCATGGTTGGAGGAAGTAAAAAGATGAACACTGCTTCTTTATAATTTTTCTTAATTTGTAGAGCTCCTTGCACATCAATTTCTAGAAGAACAATTTCCCCTTTTTCTATTTCCTTCATCACAAATTCTTTAGGAGTTCCATAATAATTAGTGTGTACAAAAGCATACTCTAAGAATTCACCATTCTTAACCATATCTTGAAATTTTTCTTCAGTTTGAAAAAAATAATTTTCTCCATCTACTTCTCCTACTCTAGGTTTTCTAGTAGTTGTAGATACTGAAAAAACTATGTCATCTCTTCTTTCCATCAATGCCTTGCTGACAGTGCCTTTTCCACTTCCAGACGGACCTGATAAAACCATTAAAAATCCTTTAGCCATATATTCCCACCATCTTTCTTCATTATTCATGCACTTCTTCTTTAGCGTGTAATCTGTGAGCAATAGTTTCTGGTTGTATAGGGGTTAAAACAATATGTCCACTATCCATTATGATCACAGCACGAGTTCTTCTCCCATAAGTTGCATCTACCAATGTCCCTTTTTCTTTTGTCTCTTGAATTAATCTTTTAACTGGAGCAGACTCAGGACTAATAACAGATATTATCCTATTTGATGCAACAACATTTCCAAATCCTATGTTTATAAAATAAACCTGCATATTGACCCTCCTACTCGATATTTTGTATTTGTTCTCTTATCTTTTCAATTTCTGATTTAAGTTCTACTACATAACTTACAATTTTTGAATCGCTTGATTTGCTGCCAATGGTATTAGCCTCTCTGTTGAATTCTTGGATTAAAAAGTCCAACTTACGGCCAACGCCTCCCTCTTGCAATAAAATCTCTTTAAATTGGCCTGTATGGCTTCTGAGCCTAGTAATTTCTTCATCTATACTACTTTTATCTGCATAAATTGCTACTTCCATGGCCAATCTATCTGGATCTATTAAACTTTTATCCTCAACCAAGGAGTTGATTCTTTCATTTAGCTTTATTTTGTAATCTTGAATCACCAGTGGTGATCTTTCTTGAACTTGAGCTACAATTCCTTCAATTGTGTCAAGTTTAATAAGCATATCTTCTTTTAACTTTTCTCCTTCAAAATCTCTCATGGAACTCATTTGTACCAATGCATCTTTCATTGCTTCATTCAAGGTCTCCCACACTAGGTCATCGTCTAAATCTCTTTTTTCTGTTCTAAGTATATCTGAAACACTTAATAGATTTGATAATCTAATGCTATCATCAATTTGCAGCTCTTCCTTTAATTCTTCCAAGGCAGCTTTAAAGCTCCTTGCAAGTGGTAAATCTACTTTAACATCTATTGAAGAAACATTAATAAATTCAAAATTTATAAACACATCAACCTTGCCTCTATTTAAATACTCTTTTACTGTTTTTTTTATACTTTCCTCAAGATAAATTAGATATCTTGGTAACTTTACATTAATATCTAAATATCTGTGGTTTACTGATTTAATCTCTACCTTTATTCTATAAAGTTCACTTTCTGCTTGCCCTTTTCCATAGCCGGTCATACTTTTAATCATAATTTACCTCCTTCTAGGTGTTAACTATCTATTATATAGTATAGATAGAATATTACTATAAAATGTTACAATTATTTAATATTTAAGAGTCAAATCTTCAATTGATGAAGTTTGGTATGGATTATGATATAATTTATGTATTAAAGATGTTGGAGGTATATTATGTCATATGATGGAATTGTCACCAGGGCTATAGTCCATGAATTTAATGAACTACTAGTAGGTGGTAGGATAGATAAAGTTTATCAGCAAGAAAAAGATGAATTATTAATAATGGTATATAGTAAAGGGAAGAATCATAGGCTGTTATTATCAGCTAGCAGCAACAACCCAAGAGCATATATAACTAAGTACTCTAAAGAAAATCCCATGTCTCCTCCAATGTTTTGTATGCTTCTTAGAAAACATCTTATTGGGGGAATAATTCTTGATGTTAATCAATACGAAAATGATAGAGTTATTGTATTTACTATATCAGGAACCGATGAGTTAGGTGAGAAAATTAAACGAGATTTAGTTGTGGAAATAATGGGAAAACACAGCAATATTATATTAATGGATCATGAATCAAAAAAAATAATTGATTCAATAAAGCGTATCCCTATTGATGTATCTAGGGTTAGACAAATCCTACCTGGATTAACCTATTCTTACTTGGATCTTGAACAAAAGAGAAATCCTTTAAAATCAACAAAAGAAGATTTCTATAATTCACTTGAATCAACTCCTGGTAATCTAGCTGTTTTTAAGTTTTTCTATACTGCTTTTCATGGATTTAGCCCTCTTATTGGAAGAGAAATATGTAATAATTCAAATATAGATAGCAAAAGGACGATTATTAGTCTTGAAATCAATGAAAAAGAAAGATTGTATAAGAGTTTTAGTGAAGTAGTTTCCATTGTAAATAAAGAGGAATATACACCTAATTATATTAAGAATGAAGAAACTGAAGAAATAATAAGTTTCTATGCTTTTCCCCTTTTTCTTTATGGAGAAGATAATTATTCAACCACTGAAACAATGTCTGAAGTGTTAGATATTGTATATAGGAGCAAGGATAGCTATGATAGGGTTTCACAAAAGTCTGCTTCCTTAAGGAAAATTCTTCAAACTAAACTAGACAGAGCACAGAATAAATTAGCTAAACAAAGAGAAGAACTACTTGAAAGTGAAGCTAGAGAAAAATATAAGGTTTATGCAGATCTACTACAATCAAATCTCTATAGAATTCAAAAAGGAATTGACAAGGTATCTTTAGAAAATTTCTATGATGAAGATATGAATACAATAGTTGTGCCTTTGGATATTAAACTTAGCCCAGCTGATAATGCACAAAAGTACTATAAGAAATATGCTAAATTGAAAAATGCTGATGGGTTATTGCAGGAACAAATTCCTGAAACCCAGGGGGAGATCACATACTTAGAACATGTATTAATGAGTATGGAAAATGCCTCTAATGTTAAAGAACTGGATGAAGTTAAAGATGAACTAATCAAAGAAGGATACATACAAAGAAGTGGAAAGTTTAAAAGAAATACAAAAGAAGTAATATCCAAACCACTTCATTTCATATCATCAGATGGATTTCATATCTATGTAGGCAGAAATAATAGACAAAATGAAATATTGACAATGAAAACTGCCAGAAAAGAAGATATTTGGCTTCATACAAAAATAATTCCTGGAAGTCATGTTATTATTAAAACAGATGGAAAAATTGTTCCAGATAGGACTTTGCAAGAAGCAGCCAGCCTTGCAGCATTATACTCAAAGGGAAAAAACTCCATCAATGTTGAGGTTGACTATACAGAAAAGAAAAATGTTAAAAAACCTAAAAATACAAAGCCTGGACTGGTTTCCTATGATAATCAAAAAACCTTAATTGTTGATCCAAAATCAGAAATAATAAAAGATATAAAAAAAGTAGAAGATTAAAACTCTTCTACTTTTCCTTTATTACAACCTCATCGATACCATCTGTTTCCAAGAGTCTAACTTCAACAACTTCAGATTTTGATGTTGGGACATTCTTGCCAACATAATCTGGTCTTATGGGAAGCTCTCTGTGGCCTCTATCTACTAATACAGCTAATTGTACTTTGTTTGGTCTACCCTTATCCATCAAAGCATCCAATGCTGCTCTTACAGTTCTTCCAGTATAAATAACATCGTCTACAAGAATTATAACCTTATCATCTACATCCCCTTCAAATGCTTTATTTATAATGGGATTTATATCAATTTTCTTTAAGTCATCTCTATATAAACTTATGTCTAGTGTATGTACAGGAACATGTTCATTTTCTATTTCCAATATTTTTTCTGCAATCCGTTGAGAAAAAGGAACTCCTCTTGTTTTTATTCCTACAAGAACAACATCTTTTATACCCTTATTTCTTTCAACTATTTCATTAGCTATTCTAGTGATTGCTCTTGAAATTGCCTTTTGATCCATTAATACAGCTTTAGTAATCATTCAAAATCTCTCCCATCTAACTTATTTAGTATGTTTTGAAAATATACTGGAAGATCGCAATGATACTGAACTTTTTTGTTGTCTTTGGGATGAATAAATCCTAGTATCTTTGCATGTAACATTTGCTTATCTAACTTAAATTCATTATTTAGGTTAGAATATACAGGGTCTCCAACAACTGGATGCTTTATATAGGAAAAATGTACTCTTATTTGATGGGTTCTACCTGTTTCTAATCTTACAGAAACCAGAGTATATTTATCATACCTCTTTATTACCTTATAGTGTGTAATCGCATCTTTACTATTAATTTCAGTGACAGCCATTCTTTTTCTATCTCTTTTATCTCTTCCTATTGGCTTATTTATGGTACCATCATCTTCTTTTATTACTCCATGTACAAGTGCAATGTATTCCCTATATACACCATGGTCTTTAAGTTGCTCAGATAAAAATCTGTGAGCTGAATCTGTTTTAGCCACAACTATTAAACCAGAAGTATCTTTATCCAATCTATGAACAATACCAGGTCTAATGATACCATTTATAGATGAAAGATTGTCTAGATGGTATAAAAGAGCATTAACCATAGTATGAGTGTAATTACCTGGTGCAGGATGAACCACCATATCCTGGGGCTTATTAATTATAGCTAAATAATCATCTTCATGAATAATATCTAAAGGTATATCTTCAGGATATAAATCTAGAGCTTTAGGCTCTGGAAGGTTAACTAGAATAACATCTCCTTCTTTAGGAGAGTAACTAGATTTTCTAACTTTTCTATTTACTAATACACTACCCTCTTTAATTAACTTCTGAATAAATGTCCTAGAAACCTCATCTAATTCTCTGGAGATGAAGAAGTCCAATCTATCTAGATTTTCTTCATCTACATATATTTCATAGGATTTCATATTAAACATTCTCCTTGACATCAAATTTATCAAATAAAATGGCTACTATTAATAATCCTGTTCCCGTTACAATAAATATATCAGCAATATTAAATACTGGGAAATCATAAAGTCGCCCTAAATCAACTTTAATAAAATCAACTACATACTTTAACCTGACTCTGTCGATTAAATTACCAATTGCTCCCCCTATTAGGATCCATGAAGTAGTCAAACCAAATTTTGTAATTTTGTTTTTTTTCAAATATAAGAAAATAATACCACCAGTAATTACTACAGTAGTTATAATAATAAAGAAAACTCTCTGATTTTGTAAGATTCCAAATGCAGCTCCAAAATTTTTAACAAAATGAAACTCCAAAAGGTTTTCAATTACAATAATAGGTCTTTTCCCCATAAGGTTCATAGTAGCTAAATGCTTGGTGTATTGATCTAATGCTATGATAATAATGGATAATATAATGCCCAAATTGCTACCTCCTAAATATAAATCTTAGAACAAAAAAGGAGCTACTGCCCCTTAAAGCTATTCAGAAATAGCTTCTACTTGTTCAAAATCATGTTCTTTGCTTTCTTCAATACTTTTATAAAAATCTTCTAATGAAAATAATTGCGCTTTCATAAATGATTCATATCTGGTTTTAAATATAAAAATTTCTTTCTTTAGATGTTCGTATTCTTCTTTTATATCTCTTACATCTTCCCTTGCTCTTGATATGATGTGTTTTCCTGTATCTTCAGCATTTTCAACGATAACATCAGCTTTATTTCTAGCATTTAGAGAAACTTCCTCTGCAGTTTTTTGAGCAATTAGAAGGGTGCTTTTAAGGGTTTCTTCCATTGTGTTATACTGTCTAATTTGGTCAGATAACATACCAATTTTATCTTTAAACTCTATGTTTTCCTTGTACATTTTTTCATAATCATTGATCATATCATTTAAAAAAGCATTTACATCTTTTGGTTTTAACCCCCAAATACTTCTTTTGAAAACTTTGTTCTGAATATCCAATGGTGTTATCATGACATCACTCCATTACTTTAGTTTTCTTAAGACAATATTATATCTGCCTTTTTTGCTTTGTCCATTTACCTTGTATAAGGTTACTCTTCCTTTTCCCCTCACAGAGACCAGATCATTTTCTTCTAATTCTTTGGATGCTTTTTCAATTTTTTCGTGATTTACTTTAACCAGTCCGGATTTAATTACATCAGTACTTTCATTTCTTGATAGTTTATATGCTTGAGAAATAAAAGTATCAAGTCTGAATGAACTAATAAAATGACTTTCTTCAATGTAATCTTCCAATGGCTTATTGATTCTAGATTTTTCAATTTTCTCAACCTGTACTTTTGAATTTTTTACCTGTTCCAGATTTAGAATCAAAAAATCAGAAATTTCCTCTTTTACTATTACAATTGTTTCATGATTAGATGAGTATATATCCCCTATTTTTTCCCTTTTAATTCCTAAGCTTAGCAATGCTCCAAGAAAGTCTTTATGAGTTAGTCCTTCATCTTTATAATTTATTAAAAGATATGAAAGACCTATATTTATATCAATTTCGTTCATATAATTAGGATAAATTGCAATAACCTTTCTCTCAGAAGTTTCGTCTCCTCCATCTTCCAAAAAAGAAATGTCATTGAATCTATTTATTATTGAAACAGCCATTTTCCTTTGGTAAGGATCTAAGAAATCAGTATGAGTAATTATATGATTGTCTTGAGTGATTTGAATTTTATCTATCACTTGTCTCATTTTGAAAACAGTGTCTTGATCCTTAATATGTTTGGTCAATGAATCCTTATCAAACATTTTAGTTTACCAAATTAATAAAAATTGAATATAAAACTCTAAGTATTATAATGGCAACCCAAGGAGAAAAATCAATAAAGCCCTTATTTAGCCCAAGTTTTTCTAGTAGTGTTCTTGCGGGAGCCATGATCGGCTCTGTTAGCTCAAATAGTATTTTCCCGAATATATTGTTTGAAGGAATTCTAAATATATTAACAAAAATTCTAACTATAATTAAAATCTCTAT